>ENA-OFCE01000067-OFCE01000067.1-metagenomes-genome-assembly--contig:-NODE-67-length-80197-cov-7.628397_pt1 | contig 80197 bp, 95 predicted proteins | sample MGYA00153388_OFCE01 | MGnify analysis MGYA00153388
TTCTTTAAATAAATGGCAAATTGGTAATTTTAAGGTTTATAGTTCGTTATCTATAGTTCGCATTTTTTGTATCACGAAATATCTTTGATATGGTTATTCCTGAGATGGTAACATCTTTGTGATATGTAAACAACATGGTAATAACTCTGTGTCATGGAGTCTTATTCGTGTCACAGTACATTAATCTTGAACCTTTTTACTCTTACAAATTGCTATTATAAATATTACAAATACGTTAAGTTTGTAGAAAAACTGCTGCAAAAAGTTTGCTGGCCCGCTAATATGGATATATAGATTAAATATGATTTTGGAGCGTGATATTATGAAAAAACTTATAAGTGTGACTTTAGACCTTTTATCAATAATAATAACTTTTACGATTTTTTTTGCATTATGTGGTATTTTTTCAAAGATAGGTAATGCAGGACAAATAGTAGCAAACCTCGCTTGGATTCCGTTCACTCTATTGACTGTATATATGACAAGAGAGTTTTTCAGAGAACGCAAACTTAAAACCATAAATGCCTCAAACTAATAAAAAAGGAGCGTAGGCTCCTTTTTATGTGTTCTCTATTTTTTGTAAGTATATAGCAATTAAGATACATGCAACTGCTATATAAGTTACAAGTACAAGTTTGAAAATATGGCTTTGTTGGCTTGTCAGTAAACCAGATACAACTGGAATCCTTAGAAGTAGCGTCCGTACAAAGTTCCTATATTTTTTCATTACTCAATCCCTCCTTTTTGGCATGTAAAGGGAGGATTACTCACCTAATTTTTCTTTATATTTGTAATAAGTGAGCATTTCAGTAAATTCTTTGGTACTCATTGTATTGAGCATGTTATCTACAGTTTTATAATCAAGTTCTTCAGCCATTCTTTTAAATAACATTTCAAAGTCTATTTCGACTTTATATTTTTCAATTTTATGTAGTAACTCCAATAATGCTGCTTTGTTTACTTTTGAATCAGTTACATTTTTTATGAAATTATTCAGTTTGTATATCATAACCATTACTGTTTTAGCATTGATGACCGCATTGGTTTTGTTAAAATACTCTTCAAATTCACCACATGAAAGTTTTAGTAAGAGTTTGTTAAAAATATATTTGTCCATTTCTCCACAATGAAATAAGCAGGTATTATCAGCATTTATAGTTATGTATGCATAAAAAACATTTTTGTCTTTTTCAATATAAACATTTAGAATTTTCATATAAATCAGTCCTTTCGCAAAGTAATACAAGATTTTACCAATGGAATGGAATAATTATCAAATATTTTTATTGTGTAGAGTACAGAAAATGTTTAATAACCTTGACTTTATATGAGATGGTTTTTTAGAATTACTACGTAGAATACCTCTTAGGTTTTAAGATATAGGGAAGGTGATTTTAATGATTAATCGACTTTTTAGAATCCATAATTGGATGGATAAACAGACCAGGAAAAGAGCGATAGAGTATAAAGTTATAGAAGTATTTAGTGTTGTATTTTTAGTTGCTACAATTATTTGGTTTGCACTTTAAATTCTTTATTCCATCACGAAAAGATTTCTCCATGTTTAGGACTTGCTTAAAAAAATAGCAGGTCTATTTTTTTATTTTGGCGTGCTCCATTTTTTAAATTTATACGTTAATATATAGACATCACCGTAAGAAGAGGGGAGAGCAGAATGGAAAACGGTAAGAAGATGTCACAAGAGCAGTTCTACATTAGGTTCTTTACGGACATGCAAGTGGCTTACAACATAACGCTTGCGGAGAATGGCATTTGCCAGTTTTCTCGCAAGACATCAGACATCGTTCATATAGACTTTTATTCTAAAGATTATTTGTATCAACAATACCAAGCATTTAATTCATATAACGATTTTAAGAAAAATATCATTGAAACTTTGGAAGAGGTTATGAACGTATATCAATTTCACATTATAGAGGCAAATGTCATGCCTCTTGTGAAAGAGCGCAGATTCAATGTCCCAGACATTGACTTGATAAGGGATGAGGTGAAAAATACAGATTTGGATATACTTTTCGTTCAGGACACTGGCAGCGTATACAAGTTTATTTCAGAGGAGGATTTAGAAAGGGATGATATTGACGTTGAAGAACTAAAAAAACGGGCATGGAGCAATTTGAATAAAATTGTTATGCCATTATTGAATTTGGAGGAAGATGTATATTCTATATGCGGGTTTGATAACGCAGCAACGCTTGTGTTTTCAAGGAGTACTCAACAGAGAATAGAAAATAAACTAAAAACGAAAGATTGGATTTTTAGCATCCCAAGCAGTTCAAATCTATTGACAGCCAGGTTTAGCCACTTTAATGTTGGTTTATTGCAAAATATTCAGAAGGTAGATAACGATTTTAATAAAATTTCAAATACAATTTATAGAATGAAGGACGGCGTGCTATCCACTGTAAATTTAGGTAAAGGAGTTGTAAAACAGAAGCCTAAATTATCTTTTATTTGAGGACTACACATGAGAAATACTGGATGTAAAAACTTTTTACTTTAAACTTTTTTCATGATACTTTAACAAAGGGAGGCGAACAATTGTGCTAAAACCGATTGATAGACATTTTTTGAGCACCAGAACGATGGACATTGTTAATGATGTTTATTCAAAAAACCAGGCATTTCGAAAGTTTAATCCTCAGATAATTGAGATTTTAAATGAGATTAGAAATCTTTTGCCAGGTGATAAGAAGGAGTTGTTGGAGGATTTAGAAAACTATAAAAATTTGAGACAAAGGGCTTTATATGAAGAACTATACAAGCAAGGACTTTACGATGGTTTAAGACTTGGCAATATAGCATCTAATAGAATAAGGAAAGGAGGAAAATACCATATCAAGAAACGAAAATACCACCTTTGATAATGGGATTTGAAATTTTTCCTTCTGTTCTGAGATTAGGAATGCAATATTATTAATCCTATACATGTAACGATTATAATGATAAAAGTCAAATTATTAGTATGCTGTTAATTTGACTTTTATCATAGTGTATTTGCTTATAGGAATGGACTTATAAGGAATACTCTATTCTATATAATGCCGTTTCAGTTTACACTTGCTGGTTTAAATACCTGCTTACGATTTGTCTACTAATATGGAGAACTCTTGATATTTCAGAATTATTATATCCTTGCGATTTTAGAGATAAAATCTTTTGTATGGTTTCCTGCTTCTTTGCTTCTCTACTTGTTAAATTGTCCTGATTTCTTCTTTTCTCTTTTCTTTTTTGGTTATAAGCATCTTTAGTTGTTTTTTCCTTTATAGTTTTCAGCCTTTTTTGCTCTTGAGAGGTAATTTCCAATAGTTTGATGATACTTTCATTTCGGTAATTATAACCTTTTCTACAATATTTGCCGTCATAAAGCACTTTTTCCCCGGAGGCCCATGCTTTATATGCTATATAGCAGCATTTTACAATAGCATTAATCTGGCTTTCGCCTTCTTCAATTGGTTCTGTAAGCAGGGTATTTATTTTTAGGACACTCATATAGGTCTGGTCAAAATTGCCGTTATTCACCAAAAGGCTGAAATATGTGTAAAGAAATAAAAAGTATTCTCTTTTACCTTTTCGAATGCCATCTATGGGGCCGACATCGAAATTTCTTATCCTGAGTAGCCTATAAATATCTTTTAATCTGGATTGATTTAATCTATATAATGATTTATTTCCATTTTTCCTTTTCCCTATTTTAGACCCCTTGTTTTCCTGCTCAAATTCCGTTATTTTTGTTGGTTCAACTCCCGATTTATTTCCTATTTCAGACAGAACAGATGGTTTTCTTTGATAATCTGGAAGCCAGATGTCTCTGAATTCTTCGAGACTAATTTGGTTTCCATAGTGTTTAATGATTTTTACTTCCTTCATACCTTTCTTGGTATTCAGCGTTCCGTTAGGACGGAGCACCCTACATGCATCTAAAGCATTTTCATCTGCTCCAAAATCCTTCAATGTGTCATAGATAAAATTCATACAGTGAGTCCATAGTTTAAAAACTCTTGTATTGAAATACTTATTCATTTCTGCTCTTTTTTGTTGCTCTGTAATACCTTCAGGTACTATGTACCCATCTTCCTTTTTCATCCTTGCAGGAACAGATTTCGAAAACTTTAAAATGTAGTATAACCCATTGCCTGAATCAATTAACCAGGTCGGATAGGGGAGTAACCTGCCAAAAATGTCATTTTCTAAATGCCAAATAACCTGTTCTTTTGTGTATCCAGTGTGATAATAATCCAGGTCTGAAAATAAGCAGGTATACTCAAACAGGTATTCTTTTCGTCTGTATGGTTTGAAAAAAGTATTAAGGCTGAAGTAACCATTGTTTTCTTCGAGTTTAAAGTCTTTAAGTTTAAATGAGCGTTGGTTCCATTCGCTATCTCTTTTGTAGCAACTTGCAATAAAACCCTCACTATCTTGATGTAATTCCTGTACAATTGTCTCCTCAGTTACTTCCTTTTTAATCTCGAATGGACTTTTCTTAAACTTTTTTGGGTCCTTTAAAAATGCTTCTAATTCCTCAAGGGCTGGAATCTTATAAATAGTGTTTTGTGTAGCCAAATTCTCTTCCATCTTTGTGCATCTCTCTTTCTTTCGAAAGGAGTAGATGAATTGGAAGTCAGCCGATTAAATTTTAAATTCCCGTAAATTGTTTCCGTAGATTAATGTTTGCCTGTGGTATCATCCATCTCTTTCTTTTTTAGTTGCATATATTAAAAAGAATTTTTTAGAAAAATCAAGTAATTAGATAGAAAATTCATTAAAAACGAATTTTAGAATCACTTTTCTTCAATAGAAGCAAAAAAGATAATAATAACGGAAAAGTTTTATCTATATACATAAGTCATAAGGAAACACTTTTAAAAACCATTATTTTTAGAGGAATCGGTTTCATCTGTTATAAATTCTTTTATTTCAATCTATTGAAAAAAGTAGAAATGTAACAGAGAGAGGGTGTAAACTGAAATGGCATTATATAGAATAGAGTTATACTGTATGGCAGTCTTTTGATAAATCTTAAAAATTTTAAGTGGCAAAACTTGAAAACACTAATTATTGTTTTTATAATGTCAAATCATATAATAAAAGGAGTTTGATGACTATGAGAACTCAAACAAACCTGTACAAATTAGGGGATGGCTCTTCTATGAGTAAAAGTGAAGAAAGGCTTACTAATGCATTCCGAGACCTGACAGAAAAGCAGGAAATGCAGATATGCAGTGATATAATGAACTATTTATTTTATGCTAATAAGAATAAAGTAAAGTTTGAAGAGTTCTTTATTGAGAAGTATGAGAAAAAGTCATTTGAAGAATGCTTAGCAGACTATTATTTTCAAGAGGTAACTAAAAGACCAGAAATAGAGGGTTGGTTGAAGCGTGTTAGCGTAGTTTCAGATGCCAAGGAATTTTTGAAATACTTTAACAAAAAAATAAATATATTTTTTGCATTAAATCCTTTTGAAATCGAACAGATTGAAAAGGTTAAAGTGCTGACTGAGAACTATAAATTCATTCCAGACGTGAAGGCTATTAAAAACTTTTTAAAGAAATACGGACGATTAGAAAACATTCCAGAGGAACACAATTGTAGAATAATTGCTAAAATTGAATATCTTATATACCACATCTAAAAAAGGTTATTATCAAATAGCCTTTTTTTCTGGAGTATTCTTACCCATTTAATGCTTTAGGTAAAATAATGGGTAAGTCTGGTCCAACAATTTTTTATCATTTCAAACCGTTTTCAACTAAAATAAAATTTTTTCTTCCGTTTTGATTTTTTTCTGATTAGTTTTGAAAAAATCCTGCTTGAATCTTACCCATTTCTATTTAGAAAGTATTTTGAAGAAAAACTTGATTACTGTGTTGTCAACCCATATAATGTCCAAAATTTCTAAGGAGGGATTTACCATGAAAAGAAAAAGTTTTTTAATATTTACAAGTATAACTTTACTAATATTAATTGTATTTACAGGTTGCGGGGCTAAACCATTGCCGTTTAGTATATCGCCTGAAAATAGTTTAAAGGTCGATGTTGTGGAGCAATCAGTCAAGAATGCTGATGAAAACCACAAAATTTTTGAACAGTACAACCAGTACAAGTTGTCTGGAGTAATGTCAAATGACCTTAAGTCAATGTTGGAAAAGAAAAAGGCGGGGAAAACAGATGAGGAATATCAGAGGATAGTTGGGCAGTATGCTATGAATGGTGATAAAGTCTTTACAATGCATGTTGCATATCTGAAACCAGCGAAGGCAACTGAATTAGATAAAATCTACGTTGAATATGTTCAGGATTACATCAAATATACCAGAATGAGTCAAGGTAAACTTTCTATAGACCTTTATCCCGAATTCAATAAACAAGACCCTGCTGTAAAAGTAAAAGAGTATATGGATAAAGAAAAAATTGTTGTTACAGACGTTGATTTGCCTAATATCTTTGTGAGCAAAGACCTTTCAAATTATCCGTTCAAGTTTACTTACAGATATGCTCTAAAAGGAACTGTCAATGGTAAGGCCTTTGAAAAGGAAGTTGTACAAGATTTCTTTATGGGATGGGAAGATGATATTAAAGGTAATGGAGATGTGCTGTATGCTGTAAAAGATGCAGTTGAATCAAAAAAATAAGTGTAATTAATCCCCAAATTGTACGGTTGACGCATCTTCCACTGAGAGAATGTGTTTCCGTATTTTACATATTAAAAAAGGGGTGATAAATATGAAAATAATAAATAAGACATTAATTACATTGATTATGAGTCTTTGTTTAGTTTCAATAATTGGGTTCAAGTTTAGTACACCTGTATGCGCAGATAGTGGAGGGGCAAGAGATGTAGCGAAAAATGCTGCCGCTGATGCACTTAACAATTGGTGGGCAAATGGAGAACTTTCAAAAGAGGTAAACAACGCAATCATTCAGGCACAAAAGAATGGTACAGTACCTAATATTGGTATTGTGGACGAAAAGGTGAAAGAACATCAATCGGAAATAACTACCGCTGCCATATATAAGTTAATTGACGATACAGCAAAGCAGATGGGCAAGGATAGTTTAAATGTCATTGACATAGGCAAACTTACAATCGAAGTACTAAAAGATGGTAATAAAATTGGAGAATATCAAAATGAAGTTGCTCAACAGTTTATGAAGGATGGAACAACTGGTTATGAAGATAGACTTAAATCAACACCGGGTAAAATTCTTCAAGATATTGTAAGCCGTATTACTACAGAGGATAAACTTAATCAGTACTATAAAACAAAGGACCAAGTACTCAAAGAAGCGTACAAAGCAATGGGATTCACTGATATAGACCCAAGTATTGTATCACAATTGTTTGAATTTAAAGTGGATGATTATAATACTTATAAGGCAAGTTTAACTGCCGATGAAGCCAATTATATCCAAAACATGAAATTACAATTTGGTATTGGATTAAAACCAACGGATAAAGCATTACAATTTGCCGAAGCATTTGGCGGAAACTATCATACATGGAACGAAGTGTTTAAAAAGTATGGCAGTACTAATATTAATGCCATGATTAATGACGCAAATTCTCTTAAATCTCAAATAGATGCCTTATTAAAGGGTGGAAACGCTGTTAAGGCTGTACCTTATGGAGAACAAGGTCTTGAAGGAAATAAGGGATATTTAGAAGGCAATGGAAACATTGACTTATGGACAACTGGAGCAAATGTAAAAATAGATGGTGGGCTAAATGGTGGAACCGGAGTAGTATATCTATACGATGAAACCTTAATAAAATTGCTTGCACAGTTCAGGGACAAATTTGGAGTATCTTATTATGATACGAACGTTGCGTTAGACCCACAAATTATAAAATTCGTTCAACAACAAGCCCCAGGTAGTGTATTGACTGAATTGCAAATAAAGGGTAGAAGTTTAAAAGACTTTACCTTCATCGACCATGTTATTTTCACCATTTATAGAAAGGACGGCAAGTATATAAATAATTTTGAACTTGCTGATGCAGGGCATTTGAGGGACTTGTTTATGCAACGTTCAGGTGTAGGTGATAAGTATATCGAAGATATTGGCATAAATTACCCAGAAGTTAAAGTGGATAAATACGGCTCCAAAGTTGTTTGTACCATTGATTTCTATAACACTATTATAGATAAATATCCAAATGCTTACAGAGATAAGATTAGGGATACTTTTGAAGGTTTCGATTATAAGAAGTTCATGCCAACAATATCTTTTGCCAATACTGCTGATGAGGGAATTTATCAGGTCGATGTTGAAATGTTCGGAAGAAGATATGTTGAGATGGATGATACCTATGAATATTGCACAACAGATAGTGATGGCAATGAGAGTTGTGAACAAATCAACTATTGGCCATATTATCAAAAACCAAATGGCTCGTCCCCAGCGTTGGATAAGAGAAACAAGACTCCAAATGTAAAAGACTATTCCGTAAGTATTGGTAAGGCTTCATGGGAGATAAATGTTGGTAAAGGTACTAAGTACACGGACGTTCCTCCCTATGGTCAATCTGATTCAAACTTGAGGATTTCGGACTTTTTAAATCAATAATGATGTGAAGTTATTGCAAGTATAGATGGAAAAAGTATTAGAAAGCGGTTTTATTCAATTTAACAACAAAATAGATGTTTATATAAAAGCCACCGGTGATGTTTTGTGAACATCGGCCGGTGGCTTTTGTCACTTCTACATTTATTGCCGGGGCGCATCTAAAATGATATAATTGTAAAGTATTACCATGATTTTAGTAGCAGATGAAATTCAGGATGTAATGAGTGTAATCCAGATTTAAGGAGTGCTTTATGGAATGGCCTTTATTATTTAAAGATAAAATTAGTATAGAAAAGTCTGTAATATACAATGATGGAAATAACCTTACTACCGTATTAAGAGGTACCATGTTTAAAGGTACTGATTTTGATGCACTAAAACCTGATGAAAATGCTGATTCTCAACTATTAGAATACTTTACTTTTAGTCACGGTTATTTATGCAATTGCATTTTAGAGTGTTATATTGAAATGCCGGTCTGTGATAATGAGCAAATAGTCAATGGTCGGTTAAAAGCGGTATTAATACTTGGAGGCCCAAAGGAAAGTGGCGCGTTAGACAAAGAAAGCCTAACATTAACTTTGTACTTTAAGGATGAAATGATTGCAAGTTCAGGTTTGACTGGCTATTTTGAAGATGAACTATTGGAGATTCAGAGAAAACTTCCTAATGGAGTATACATGAAAGCGTGCATTAACTGTTTGTATTCTGACTATAGCCCATATGGAAGTGGTCTTTTTGGAACAATGATGTGCTTTAGTAACTTGAAAGAGGAATATTTAAAGGTTAAATCTAAAGATGATTTTTGGGGAATACATGACAGATATGATAGCCTTGTTCAAGAGACTTACTGTTGTGAAGAGTTCAAACAGAGAATCCCTGGTACAGGCTATCGAGGGTAGTTAGTACTATAAAACACGACTGAGTCAAATTCATGTTGGTTATTGAGGTGAAATAAATGATGAACATTGAGGATATGGAAGCAAAACATCTGGATATTTTAATATCTGAATATAATTGGGATAATGGGTTTCGTGTACCTCAAATGGTTGTTGATAGCAAAAATTGTGAGTTAGCAACTGCTTTAGAGACTTTTTATTTAGCAGACGGGTATTCTTACTTGTTACAGAATAATAGTGAAAGTTCCGAATGGTTTCAATTTGTTTCATGTTTATACAAAAGAATTTTGGATGAGAGTTTTTCTAAAGGAGACTTATCTTATAGTATTCCTTTAACTAAAACACAAATATATAAATTTAAAAAGGTTAATGTACCTGATATATTTATTACTGATATATGAATGAAAATGGTTAACATATCAAAAAAATTTTTTGGGGGTTTTATGACAAATTTTAATGTTATACTTTTTAAGGATTTTGAGTCATTGGATGCTTTTGGGCCAATCGAAGTAATAGGAAAACTTGATAAGTATTATAAAATTGAGTATTACTCGGAGAAAGGCGGCATTATCAGAAGCAGCCAAAATGTTAGGGTTGAGACATTGCCAATACCTGATATAAAAGAGCCTGATATTTTGTTAATACCAGGTGGTTTTGGAACCAGAAACGAAGTAAATAACCAAGAATTCCTTCAGCATCTAAGGGAACTATCTATGAATGCGAAATTCGTTTTGACAGTTTGTACTGGCTCTGCTTTATTGGCAAAAACGGGGCTATTAAAAAACATTAAAGCCACTTCAAATAAGATGGCTTTTGATTGGGTTGTTGAACAGAATACTGAAGTTAATTGGATAAGGAAAGCCCGATGGGTTCATGATGGTAAATACTATACTTCTTCTGGTGTTTCGGCAGGTATTGATATGACATTAGGTTTTGTGAGCGACATGATGGGAGTAGAAACCGCAGAAAGAATTTCAAAAGGGATTGAATATATCTGGAATAAAGACAAGGAAAATGACCCGTTTTGTAGATACGTACAAAAGTAGTATACTTTTTTGCAAAATCTATAACTGAATTGACATCAGGAGAATGAAATTATGAAAACAGAAATCAAACAATTATCTTTTAATTGTGGCAACGAAGAATATGAAATGTTACAAAACATAAAAAACGATGAAAATGGTTTTTCTAATATGGTTTTTCTAATCCAGTTTATGAAAAGTCATATGAAGAATATCTTTTCTGGCTTCAGAAAGAAGATGATTATTCGAAAGGGAATAATTTACCTGATGGATGGATTCCACAAACCACCTATTTCTTATATATTGATGATAAGCCTGTTGGTGTAGGAAGAATTAGACATAGAACAAGTAAGTATTTAGAAAGCATAGGTGTTGGTAATTTGGGGTATGCGATTAGTAAACTATACCGTGGAAAGGGTTATGGAAATATCCTACTTAAAGAATTGTTAAAGAACTGTATTTCATTTGGTTATAACGGTATAAAGTTATTTCCATATAAAAATAACATTCCAACTATTAAAGTAATGCTTAAAAATGGCGGAAAGATAGTAGATTCTTTTGATGAAGAAAAATATGTGATTGAAATACCTATAAAATAAAGAAGGGGGAATGTAATAGACAGTCTTTAGTGTATAAGCAATTAAAAGGGCTTATTTTACAATTATATGACTAAGAAGAGACTTGTATTAAGGATTAGAATTGATAAACTGGCCAACATTTATCCCAGAGGGACCTTTGCAGTGCTGAACAAAGCAGTCCATAACCTCCAATTGGAGCAGGTTGGGTTATTTACTTCTCTGGTAAATGAATGGCTTGATAAAGTAAAGGAGGAAATTTGCTAAATGAGTTTTGATATTTCAATTAATTCACTGTACATCTGTGTTAAGGATATGGAACGTGCCATACATTTCTATGAAAGATTTTTTGAAGTGCCTGTTAGTGTGAGAGATGATGTGTTTAGCATTTTTGATATTAAAGGTTTCAGATTTTGCCTTTTTAATAATCAAAAGGTAAATGAGAATGTAAAATGGGGAGATAACTGCTTGCCCAGTTTTGAGGTAAATGATATGGATAGGTTACTTGAAAAACTTAAGACATTGAAAGCAGAAATTGTTTTCCCTCTTACTAAAATCAATAATAATTGGGTTTTAGAGTTTAAAGACTGTGAAGGTAACGACATTGAAGTTTACTGCAAAATACTGAAGCAGGAAGGTTGATATAGGCGATGAATTGTACAAAACTTGCTTTAAAAGAATTTCTGGTTAGAGCAAAAAGGAATACTTACGCTGGTAATGGTGTCTTATCAGCGCCATCAAGGCCAAATTCTAAGGATTTGCATTATGAAGAAGGAGACCTTCTATACATAGACTCTTACTTTGGAAGTATGGATTTTATTGGCGAAGAAATGGTTTGTGAAAATAATGTACCTGTTTGGGGAATGAACTATTATGGTAAAATGCTGATTCCCGATATTCCAGAAGGATTCAGCCGGTGCTTAAAAAGTGCGTTAAAGGCAATTCCTGTGGAATATCCGTTTAGGGGACCGGCAGTATTTGAACATGAGGAATTTACCTATAAATGTTTTTGGCAGGGGAGTTTATCGGATTTCATTGGGAACGAGGAAATATACCTTGATGAAACTTGCATATACAAATTGAGTTTTCGTGGTGGATATATAAAGTAAAGATGATTTTATTGGATAGGAAAAATCAATTATAATCATTCTCACTATTGAACTGTAAAAATATAGGTGATATAATCCTATTAATATTATGGTAAAGAGAGGTCTTGGTATGGTAGTTATTCTTAACTAAACAATTATATATTCATCTGAAAAAAACAGTTGGACTTTGCTAAGAGGCAAGTTTATTTGTTGTTCCTTCTTTCAGGTATTTATAAGTTAAGGATAACGGTACATATGCAACCTTTTGCATGAATATGACTGCCGTGCTTGACTGCATGGTATTTTTGTGTTCAGATATGATGACTCCATATAGAGTAGCCCTATAGTTATAATGGTGGCTAACTCTTTATATCTATGGGGTTCAACTAAGGATTCAAAGGCTGTAGATGAAGTTTATTCGTCTACAGCCTTTTTGTGTGTCAGGAGGTGTTTGTATGCCAGTAATACAGTGCGTAATGTTTTTTAGTATTTAATATGAAATGAGGGGTTATAAGGATGGCGAAATGTTATATATGTGATAAAAGTACGACATTTGGTAGGAAAACAAGTATATCCCGTTCGCATGTGAGTGGACGGTCAAACAGGAGTTTTAAAGCCAATTTACGGAAAGTTAAGGTACTGGAGAATGGAACAAGTAAATCAGTAATGGTTTGCACAAGGTGTTTACGCTCAGATAAGGTAACAAGAGCATAAAGGCCGGAAGTTTCTGTGGAGTGATTGGCGGCAAGAGACCCAGTTTAAAGTCCTTGCCGCCGCCATACGTCGATTTATATTATTTGCCAAAATAATTTAAAAGTCAATTGAGGAGGTTTACATGTTTAATTATGAAGATATCGCAGAGCGGTTTTGGAATTTGCCGCAAAAGGGCTTAGAGGAATATAACCGTGAAAATAATTTTATCGATGACATTATATTAAAGTCTCATACTGAAAAGGAGATTTTAAATAATTTATCAGGTGTTTCAACAGTTTTTGATGGAGGGGCAGGAGCAGGAAGATTTTCGGTACTATTGGCGAAGAAGGGAATTTCTGTTACACATTTTGATATTTCTGACTCTCAAATCAGCATGGCTAAGGAGTATGCCAAGCGAGAAGGGGTTATTGAGAAAATACAATTTGTTAAGGGAAGGCTGGGTGATTTAAGCGCATTTTCCGATTCTTCTTTTGACATGGTAATATCTTGTGATGCTCCCATATCCTACACTTACCCAAACCATGAAGAAGTAATAAGAAATCTTGTAAGAATTGCAAAAGACAAGATTATTATTAGTGTATCGAGCAGACTGGGTTCATTGCCATACCTATTAAATCCAATCATTAAATATATATTAGATAAGGAATCAGACGACCCTTTAGTAAAATGGTATATTAACCGCTCTAAGGTGAACTACGATGAGTATGTAATAGACATACAAAAGGTTTTTGAAACATTTGAATCTGGCTTAATGGAAAAGACTGAGGCAATAAAAGAGTCTTATTTAAAAGGGGGTACTCCATGGCCAATAACATATCTTTTCATGCCTGAAGAGTTAAAGAAAATATTAGAGAAAAGTGGTGCCTCCGTCATAGGTATGGCAGGTCCAGGAGCATTTTCAAGGTCAATTCCAAATGAAGTTTTGGTAAAGATAATGAATAACGAAAAGCACAGGAAGGAATTCCTCAATTTTTGCTATGAATTTGACAGGCAACCCTCTGTAATTGGGTTGGGAAAAGACAATTTAATGGCTATTGCAAGTAAGAATAGATAGTAGACACAAAACACTTTTTTTGATGTGCTAATGCAGTGAGTAAATTAACGATGAACACAGGCATGGTTCTTTGCAAGGCTCCATGCCATGTTTATCAAATTAGAAATCTTACATTATGAGGGAGGCAAATATGATAAGTACAAAGTTGATAATCATTGAGGGATTACCTGGTTCAGGTAAATCTACTATTGGGCAATTCATTGGGTTACAGTTACAAAGGAATAATATTAATGTTAATTGGCATGGTGAAGGGGATTTGGACCATCCCACAGATTTTGAATATGAAGCAGGCTTTACGGAAGAGGAATATCTCAATTTTCTTGATAAGTACGAGAGTTATACAACATTTCTCCAAACGGTTGTTGTGAAAAGAAGCAATAAGTACTTCTTAAAGTATCTTGATATTAACCGTAAGCATAAACGGGTTCTGAAGGATGAAATTTACAAAGAAATTTCAAGGTATGATGTTTATGAGAGCATTCCTGAAAGGTATATGGAGTTTGCTTTGGAGAGATGGGAGGAATTTGTAGCGGGGGTAATGCAGTCAGACACGATAACTGTTTTGGATAGCAGTCTTTTTCAAATTCCGATAAATCAATTAATGCTAAACAATATAAATAGCAATGTAATCATCGACTATATATGTAAGTTGCAAAGTATCATAGAACCCTTGAATCCTGTCATAATATACTTCTATCAGTGTAATTTTGAACAGGCTATCAAAAGAGCATGTACCGTTAAAGGAGAAGGGTGGACAAATCGTGTAGCCAAATATATCGCAGAGACTAAATATGGAAAGACAAGGGACTTGCAAGGGTTTGATGGTATGGTGATATACTTTCAAAGCCGTAAAGATATTGAACTTGAACTTTTCATGGCATCAAAATTCAATAAACTTGCAATAGATAATTCTGTTGGTGACTGGGATAGTTACAGAAAAGAGATATTAGATTTTCTCTGCCTTACATATAAAGAAGATACAATACTGCCACAGAATATACTTGAGTGTATTCAGGGCAGGTATTGCAATGAGGAGTGTAAAGCAGAATTCCAATTCATCATAGAAAATGGCATTCTTATGGAAGGGCATGGCTATATGCTCATTCCAAAGGATAACTTTACATTTTATTTAGAGGGGACTTCCACAGAATTAACGTTTTTCTCAGACACTTCGGGAATTTTTGACAAAATGGTTATCGGAGGTAAGTCATCGGGGTTCATGTATGAAGTTGGAACAGTCTTTATCAAAATGATGAATAAGCAAAAAGACGAGGGGGTAGCGAAATGAGTAGTGTAAAATATATGCCTGAAGAGATGGCAGCCTTTTTTAACAAGCGTGCTGATGGGTATGAGGCTCACATGAAAGGGCTTGATAATTCTGATGAATTCTATAGTATGGTTCCATTCGCAGTAACATCAACTTCCCAAGCGGTAAAACTACTTGACCTGGGCTGTGGGACCGGCCTTGAGATTCAAGGTATCCTTGAAAAGGTACCAAATGCACAAATAACCTGTGTTGATATGGCTATAGGGATGCTGGATGAACTCAAAAGGAAATATCCGGCATATGCTAAACAACTGAATATAATTGTGGGTTCTTACTTGGACATACCTTTCTCTCAAAACGAATTTGACTATGTGATTGCGGTTCAGACCATGCACCATTGGCAGGAAGGTACAAAGGTTCAACTATACCGTAAGATACTGAAGTCTTTAAAGCCTGGTGGTATGTATATTGAAGCGGATTATATTGTGGATGAGCAGGAAGAAAAGGAAAGGCTGGACAGATATATGGAGATTCAGGAATCAGGGGTATTGAAAGAAGGAGAGATTTATCACATTGATATTCCTTTCTCGGTAAAAACACAAAAGAGACTTTTTAAGGAAGCAGGATTTAATGCGACTGAAATTATTTACGAAAAAGGCAATGGCGCTATATTAATAGCCAGAAAGTGAGGTATTTATGATGGAAACTAACTATAAAAATATTATGGCTGGAAATAAACTGGACCTGGGTTTATTGAAAGAGTTACTTCAAAAACCGGAACCTTTTACTCCAGGTGAAGAATTATTCTGGGATGACCCTCATGTTTCGAAAGGTATGCTTGAGGCGCATTTAAACCCAGACATTGATGCTGCCAGCAGGAAACCTGAAACCATTGAAAAAACGGTGAAGAATCTGATTGGCTCTATGAATCTTAAATCAGGTGATAAAATTTTGGACCTGGGCTGCGGTCCAGGCCTATACTGTAAACATTTTGCCCAGCGAGGGTTTAATGTAACAGGGTTGGATTACTCCAGAAGGTCTATTGAGTATGCGATACAGGTGGCATCCAATAGTGTTCTGGATATCGAATACAAATATATGAATTACCTTGATATGGAGTATTCCAATGCATTTGACGCAGTGCTTTTAATTTATGGGGATTTGTGTGTGCTTCCGGATGATGATAGAGATTTGCTCCTGAGAAAGGTTCATAAAGCACTGAAGCCGGATGGATACTTTGCTTTTGATGTGACCACAAGAATCCATAGGGAGAAAAACGGGTTAAAAAACAGATGGTATGCTGCTGAAAGTGGTTTCTGGAAACCAGGTCCTCATCTGGTCCTTGAGACTGGCTTTGATTATCCAGAGGAAAACATTTACCTTGACCAGTATCTTGTCATCGAAGAGTCTGGAAAATTGAGTGTCTATAGAAATTGGTTTCATGATTATTCGTTGGAGGAAATAGTAGAGGTACTCAACAATCATGGCTTTTCTGTAAAGAAAACATGGAGTAACTTAACGGGCACACAATATCAAGAGAATAGCGAATGGATAGGAATTATTGCAAAGAAGAAATAAAAAAATCTTTGTTTGACCTGGTATCAAAGGTTTTGATATTGGTTTTTAAGGAGATGAATTGTATGGAACAAAATGAACTGATTTATGACTATAAAGACATGGAAAACTACAGGCTTAGTTTTAACCATCTTGCGAATCTTGTTTTTGGCATCGATTTTGAAAAGTGGTATCAAAAGGGCTGCTGGAATGACAGGTATATTTGTTATTCCTATATCGATGGAGATAAGGTTATTTCCAATGTTTCAATCAGCAAGATGGATGTCCTGTTAAACGGAGAGAAAAGAAAAGGACTTCAAATTGGAACTGTGATGACTCATCCTGAATACAGGAACCGGGGGCTTGCAGCAAGTTTAATGGATAAGGTATTAAATGAGTATGAAGATAAGTATGATTTTATCTATCTGTTTGCGAACCCGTCTGTGTTGAACTTTTATCCGAAATTCGGTTTTAAGGCATTTAATGAACATCAGTTTTCCCTGGATGTTAATATCACCAACCCCTGTGGTGGCCATATACGAAAGTTAGATGCTTCAAATGCTGATGATTTCAACATCATTCGGCGGTTGGCGTATGAAAGGATACCTACATCAACGGCTTTTGATGTGCAAAATGCCCAGCATATCCTGTTTTGGTACTGCTTTAATATATTTCATAATAATATGTTCTATTCGGAAGAGGATGATATGATTGTTATATTTGAACAAAAAGAGAGCAAACTCCATTTGTATGATATCATGAGCAAGAAGGAGATTTGCTTTAGCAGAGTCTTAGATAGAATTGCTTCGGATGAGGCAAAGGAAGTATTGTTTTACTTTACACCTAATTTCAAAGATATTAATGCGAGATGTACATATGTCCAACGGGAGGATACGCTTTTTATAAGAACTGCTACCATAAAAATGCCAGACAATTTCATATACCCGATAACGGCTCATGCATAAATAATGGTATGCTGCTTGTAGGAAATTTTATATGGAATTTTGTTGAATAATTTTCTCCATGCAGACAAAGGGCAATTCACGCATCGGGAAAAACACCTGTCCCAAGTTCTGATACCCAAGTTTTTCATACAGTCTCAATGCAAAGGAGTTAGCACTGTAAGTATCCAGGCGGATAGAGGTATATCCGTTCCGGACAGCAAATTGTTCCGCAAAAAGCATGAGCCGTTTTGCGATTCCCTGGTTCTGGTATGAAGGATGTATGGCAAGCCGATGGACTACAAGCGGTTTGCAATCGTCCTTTAACCAGGTTATTTCCTGATATTCGGGAGATTGCTCCTCATTCAGGGTGATAGTAGCGATACAAAGACTATTGAATTTAATTATATGGGCAGAATTCGTTTGCACATCGGTATTTATTGCCTGAAGGTTCGGGTAGTCCTCGTTCCATTGTAAAATTCCCTTTGCTTGCATGTCTATAACACAATCTTTTATAAGTTCCATGATAGAAGTTGCATCATCATGGGTTGCTTTAATAATTTCCATTCCAATAACCTCAAATGATTGATTTTAACTCCAATAGAGAAGAGATTCTTAACCTTTCCCTTGGGTTTACATTATTTTCATGTCTGCCAATAAAAACAGAATAAATGCCGGCAGCATTAGCGCCAATAATATCTTTTTCTTCATCGCCGACATAAATCATTTCAGAAGGCTGGACACCAAGCGAACTGGACAGTGCTGAAAATCCTCTGGTATCTGGTTTGCGAAATCCAACATCAACAGATGTCAGCAGGACATTGATATATTCAGATATGGGCTCGATATCCCTAAGAACGAACTTCTTATCCATACCGTAAGCAACATCAGTCAATATGCCAACCTTAATATTCTTTGCCTTCAAATACTGTAATATTGATACTGTATCATCGAAAGGGCATGAATTACGTTGGAAGAAGCCAAAGAATGCTTGCTTGGCTGGTTCCATACATGTTTCGGGATTCAAGTTCCATGAGGAAAGAAGTTCATTAAAAATGATTGTCGAAGAGACTTCTTCAACTCTTGGGCTAATCCGGGTGTTATATTTACATAGAATATTTTCCGCTTGAGATAACATGTTGTCATTAACTTGAATATTGCAGCAGTCAGCAATTTTTAATAATGCATCCCTATATAGGCTTTTCCAACTTAACGGGGTATCTTTATAATTTATTAGAGTATGTCCCAGGTCAAAACCGACGGCCTTCATTTGTTTCCCTCCATACATTTTATGTTGTCATCAGGATTTCATATTATTTCTTCTTACCAATATAAAGTCCATGAATGCTTAAACCATTGATAGACGGTTCGGTACAGGTTTTCAAGTGATAATCCATCCAGGTATCAAATTCTTCCTGGCTAAAATTGTTAACGGAATCATGGAGGATGAGTCCTATTCCGTCCGCACCAATAAAATGCAGCGGTTCTACCTTAAATGTAGCCATGAAGTCTGCCATTTCAGTTGGCGAAGTGAAATGGGCATCCGTCCAGAAGCATTCCTCGTCAGTAGATAGAATATAGCCTTTATTTATAACTTTATCCATTATGGAGGATGTCAGGTACTTTTTATTCCTATGGGCAAAATGAGTAAATATGGCATACTTATTTATATACGCAATGGCGAGGATGCCATTTTTCTTTAGCACTCTCAGGCATTCATCTATACACTTTTGCCTATCATAAGAATCAAGAAGGTGATAGTAGGGTCCCATACAAAGAACCATATCAAAGTGCTCATCATCAAATTCACTCAAATCTCTGGCGTCTCCCTGGCCGGCAGTCATGTAAATGGAGCCGTTATACTCCGATAATTTGCAGTTCATTTTCCTAACATGACTTGGGGTAATATCCCGTGCGTCTACATGGTGGCCTTTTTCTGCAAAGTAGAAGGAATAGGCACCGGTTCCGGCAGCAACATCCAATAGGGTAGAGTTCGGGTGAAGGTATTTTTCAAGAAAATAAGTGGTGGTAAGAAATTCAATCTTATGAGCATTATTCTTTGATAACCTTGAATCTTCGTCATAGTTATCATAATAACTGATTATTCCATTCACTATGAACCCCCTAATACTGAGTGATTATATATAGTTAATAACTATATTAACACACTATGGATAAATATTCCACTCTAAATGCATCATCCTTAAAATTCCATAGCGTGTTCAATTAAGCCCAATGTATGTGGTATAATATGGTTATTGACTGAAGGGAGATGCTATATGGGATTTAATGATTTATATAGATTTAGTGTTCATACTGTAATATTGGATGAAGAAGAAAGAGTTCTTTTAGTTAAACGGACATATGGAGATAAACGGTGGGGTCTACCAGGAGGAGGGGTGGAACCCGGAGAAACAATCCATGAGGCTATTATAAGGGAATGCAAAGAAGAACTTGGCATAGATGTAATTGTCGACGCATTAACTGGGTTCTATTACCATAAAGGTTTTAATTCTCAGGTTGGCATTTTTCGGTGCTACCTACCGGAAAAAGCAGAGATAAGGCTTAGTTCGGAGCATTCAGAGTACAAATGGTTTCAGTTATCTGAATTAGGTGATGTACAAAGATTAAGAGTACAGGATTCGATGAATTATAATGGGAAAGTAGTTAGTCGTACATTTTAAAGCAATCTAATAAAAAAGGAAAGTGATTGTATGTTCCCAATGCATATAGTAGCCGTAGGAGGCCTGATTAGCAATAAGGAAGGGAAAATACTGCTTGTGAAAAGTCCAAGAAGAGGATGGGAATTTCCTGGCGGACAGGTTGAAGTAGGAGAAGATTTGATAACGGCTTTGAAAAGAGAAGTGGAAGAGGAGTCAGGAATTATTGTGGATGTTAAGCAGTTAGCAGGAGTATACTCAAGCATCAAGGCGGAAGTAAAAGAAGAATCAGGTGCTTATGTTCCCACCATTGTTAATTTTGATTTCCTGGGAGAAATGGTCTCTGGTGAATTGCGGACCAGCAATGAAAGCATTGATGTTGGGTGGTTTGAGCGTGATAAGGTATTGGATATGATTACTCATCCAATTTTAAAAGACCGTATGAGGGATATGCTGGATTTTGACGGAAAAGTGATTTATCGTGCATATTCTAAAAAGCCTTATGAAATTTATGTAGAGCGCACAATATAGAAATTTAGGATTGGGGGATATACTACAATGGATATGCAGAAGGAGCATTGGAACAATGTATATAGAAAATATGCACCTGAAAGGCCGAAATATGATTTATGGCTGGATAAATACAGCGATGTTTTAGAACTATCAAAGGGTTCGCGAATCATTGATTTAGGCTGCGGAGGAGGAAACGATAGCCTATATCTGTCAGAGCGGGGCTACAAAGTAATTTCTTGTGATATCTCAAAGTCAGCAATAGAAACAGTTAAAGAATTCGTTCCAGGGGTAGAAACAAAGTGTATGAATATGTTGGAAGGGCTGCCTTTTGATGATGCAAGTACAAAGATTATTGTTGCAGATTTGAGCCTTCACTATTTCTATTGGAAGGACACAATAGGCATAGTTAATGAGATAAAGAGAGTACTGATACCCAATGGATATCTTCTTTGCAGGTTGAATTCTACCAATGATGTCAATTATGGTGCTGGACAGGGGAATTTAGTTGAAGAAAATTATTATGATGTAAAAGGGAAAATGAAGAGGTTTTTTGACAGAGAACAAATTGAAAGACTTTTTAATGGATGGCGATTCAGATATATAAATGAGTATCAGATGGATAGGTATAAACTCCCTAAGATTTTATGGGAGGTTGCGGTATCAAAAGAAAGAACATAAGCGATAAAACAAGTGAATTATATTGGGGGTAATAAATATGAGGGTAATTGGAATATCTGGGAGTCCAAGAAAGGATGGGAATTCAGAAATCTTGTTAAGTCATGCGCTGGAGCCATTTAGAGAAAAAGGATGGGATGTTGTGCAATTCCATCTAAGCAATTATAATGTCTTACCTTGTAAAGGCTGCGACTGCTGTCAGGACATGGGTGAATGCGTCCTGCAAGATGATATGAAATTATTGTATGAAGAGTATTCAAAATGTGATGCTGTCATTATTGCTTCTCCGGCATACTATCGAAATGTAACTGCACAGTTAAAAGCCCTATTTGACAGGACTTATGCCACAAAGACAAAGAGGCCGCTTGAAGGAAGGGTTGGAGGAGCCATAGCAGTAGGAAGAGGACAGGATGGAGGACAAAGCATCGTACTAACCATTATATATAATTATTTCTTATCTTTAGGGATGTTGTGTGTTCCTGGAGAACTCAATGGAGTGGCTGCATCTGCTGATAAGCCGGGGGATATACTTGCACAACTGAACAGGCTCAGACAAGCAAGAACATTGGGTGAAAATATACTTAGACATGCTGAAAGACTTAGGGGGAGTGAGTATGCCTTTTGCGATAGAGATGTTTTTTGATGCAAAAAGTGAGGAAATGGTTCGTGGTATATGGAGGATACTTCATGAGAAAAATATAAGTTCCTATATGTTTACTTCTGGTAGCAGACCTCATATAACACTGTCAGTACTAAATTCCATAGATATGCTGGAATTCAGCCAGAAACTAAAAACATTTGCAGAAGAAAGTAATTCTTTAGAGATGAAGTTTGGCAGTATAGGTGCATTTCCAGGAGCCGAAGGAGTATTATTTCTATCACCAACTGTAACATATGGATTGCTAAAACTGCATGAGAGTTTCCACAATGTTTTTGATTGTTATAAAAAGGAAGTGTGGAATTACTACTTGCCTGGATTATGGGTTCCGCACTGTACTTTGGCTATAGATTTACACAAGAATAATTTACCTTTAGCAATGGAATGTGTACTTGATAACTATCAGCCTATAAATGCGCGGATAGAAGAAATCGGTATCGTAGAGTTTAGACCTGTAAAGCACCATATAAGTTATGAGTTGCGGAAGTAAAAATTATTATAGTATTGAAGTGAGGACATATATGGCAGACTATATTTTGAATTTGAGAAAACTGATAGGACACGTGCCTTTAATCCTTGTTGCAGCAGGGGTTATAATTGTCGACGACAGAGGGAGAGTACTTCTTCAACAAAGGACAGATAATAATAAATGGGATATTGGGTGGTAGTATTGAGCCTGGTGAAACTGTAGAGGAAGCCGCAAAAAGAGAAGTATATGAGGAATCTGGTCTTACTGTTGAGAATATTAAACTTTTCAATATCTATTCTGGGGAAGAGCAGCATTATACATATCCTAATGGAGATGAAGTTTACTGCATAAACATTGTATTTATCACAAAGAACTTTCAAGGAGATATTCGGGTAGACGATGAAGAAAGTAGGGAATTGAAGTTTTTTGATATTGATAACTTGCCAGATGATGTTACGCCATTGTGTATACCTATTATGAGAGACTTAAAGAAGAATATTTTTGCAGGGGGTTAAGTCATGCAAGGTTATAGTCAAATGTATGAAATCCTTCCAATAAAACATGATATACGAAATAAGGTTGCTGATTTTATTTCTGAAAACTGGGGTGCACCTATTATTGTTACCAAAGGGAAAATTCACTCTGTTGAGGATGTGCAGGGATACGCAGTAATAGTTGATGAAGAAATCAAGAGCCTTGTAACCTATATCATTGAAAAAGATGAGTGTGAAATTGTATCTCTGGACAGCCTAATTGAAAATCAAGGAATAGGGACAAGGCTAATTGAGAAAGTTGTTGCAACCGCCAAGGAGTGTCACTGTAAGCGGGTATGGCTTATTACTACAAATGATAATATGAAGGCAATTCGGTTCTATCAAAGGAGAGGATTTAACCTGGTGGGCTTGTATTTAAACGCAATACAGGAGGCAAGAAAGATAAAACCCCAGATACCTTTGCATGGCTTTGATGGTATACCTATATTGCATGAAATTGAATTTGAGAAATTACTATAATGTTTATTTATTGAGAATGAAAAGGGAGATAAAGTTGCAACCCTTATTATTAGGTGGTGTTATACTGGTGTAAGGCATGAACTTTGGCAGCATTGAATAGCAGTCTGGCCAGAATATCAGGGTATGAGCCTGGGCAAATCCATCGTTTTTGAGGGAAGGAACGGTTGATAAAAATTGAGGGTGACAGGGATGTGTATTTGCATACTCAGACTTGGAGTTATAAGGTATATAAGTGCAGGTTTTTACATTGCATCAGAAAAAGGTCTTGCAGGATATGCAAATGATGATTATGAAATGGCATTATTTTTATTAAAAGAATATCTACGATAACTAAATGTTGATATTATCTGCTAAAGTACACAGTATATTGGTTTTTAGGTATAAGAAATGACGATATCTTTTCATCTGCAAGTAGAAAAAATAAGTATTTATGTTTATTCAAACGGAGTTTGAAAAACTGGCACTTAGATTGTTAGAACAACAACACTCTGGGACAAGTTGTTCCCAGAGCGTTGTTGTCTGTAGTCAAATGATTTCGCCATCAGTACGTAACTTTTTCATGATTTCCAGTATGCGGTTTTGTGAGTCGATAATCTGCTGTGATGGTATTTGTATGGATTCTCTCAATTCATCAATTATTAAAAGAGCAACCGTTCTTGATACATTTTCAATCATAAATACCTGCAATTTTCCACTGGCACCTTTTAAAGCGTTAATAATATCAGAAATTTCAACCTCCCGTAGAAGCCTTTGTAGAGACCTTGGATTTAAATTTAGCAGGGGCTCTTCAAATGCTGTTGTTTCAGGCGAATTAGGAATAATGCTTTTTGCTTCAGAGTAAAATGTTTGAATCTTACTATTTATTGTTACTGTGTCGTTGCCAAAATACTTATCTATTTCAGGTGTAAAATCTTCTCCGAAGAATGATGAAAGTTTTTCTCTAATCAACAGAGGGTTTTCTCCAGCCTGTATAGACAGAGCACCCTCAGTAATAACTACTCTTTCAAGAAGGGCTTTGCCTTTATAATCACCGACAATGATATAATTTTGAAGAATTGTCCTTATATAGTTTGGTTCAACTCCCTCAACAATTAATTGCAGTGCTTTGCGCATAAAGTTTGAATCGAATTTCTCAATTTCCGATTCAAGGCGTAACAGGCCGTATTTTCTTGTAATTGCTGAAAACTCAAGTATATTGCTCAATAGTTCAAGACATTCTCTTTTCTCGTTAGTTGTACATTGAATCTTTTGTCCAATATTTAAATCTAACATGATATTATCCTCCTTTGAATTGTTTTTAATACTAAATGGGAGTATATTTTTGTTGACTTTTCGGTATTTCTGAGGTGTTACACCGTATAAGCGCTTAAAGGCTCTGGTAAAGACATCCTGGGAATTGAACTGGTACTTGAATGCAATATCAATAATATTATCATCGCAATAGAGTAAATCGTCAGCAGCATGGAGAAGTCTTTTCCTCCTGATATATTCCATTACAGGCTCCCCGACAACAGATTGGAAAAGCCTGTGGAAGTAATATGCTGAGAAATAAGCCTGCTTCGCCAAACCGTCAAGTGAGATACTGTTTGTGAGATTGTCCTCTATGTATTTTACTGATTCCTGTACTCTCATCAAATAATCCATGGTATTATCTTTCCACCCCCAAGACTTAATTTTATTATATCAGTTTGAAATAAATATTCTCGATGTTTTTTGCTTTATATAATGAAACCTATAGATTATTTCGTAAGAAGGGTATATTGAATAGTCCTATATCGCTCATTCCTTGTATCGGGGTGAGCGACTTTTATAAAATTATGATATCATGATAATGCATGCGTCAATAAACATTACATATCCCAATTGATAAATAGTCAATTAAACTAAATAAAAATAGTTATAATTAAACTCTCTCTTTACTTCAATAAAATGTAAGCAGATAATGAAAATATATAACTTCTTGGAGGTAGGTTGTGAATTTGCATAATAAACCTAAAATAATCTCTGCTTACAGGGGCATGTACAAGTATATCGAGTCTGTCAGGAATAATTCAGGCTCAGACCTGAAAAAACTTTGGGATGAGCATGTGATAGAGCCATATTGGTATGAATGGGCAGCAGGCACATCAGTAGAAGAAAGAACCAGAGAACAACTAAAATACCCTATTACAAATATTAATGAATTGGAATCTGAAGTTGAGTTATTAAGCAGTTCTGCAATAGAAGAGATTGCTGAGAATGCATATAAAAGGGCATATACTAATCTTCCAAAATATGGTGAAGTTGTAATATGTATCTATGCGCTCGACCCTGACAATATCACTGTAAGTGAGAAGCAAAATGGAGTAGTTGGTACATGCATTGATGGAAATATACTGATTCAAATAAATCCTAAAGTACCTAACTGGAAGGAATGGGTTTCATATGTAATTGCCCATGAATACCATCACTCTGTATGGGGATATAATTATTTCTACCTAAGAGGAAATACAAGAATGGATTTGTTAACAGGACTCATTATTGATGGACAGGCAGATTCGTTTGCAAAAAAGTTATATCCAGATTTAAATCCATCCTGGTTGAATGCTTTATCTGAAGAGCAGGAGTTGGAACAATGGGAGATTATGCAGCAATTTTTAGACAGTGGGGACGGAGCAGTATATTGCAGGTTTTTTTTCGGAGATGCTGCAACGAATACTCCCTGGTGCACGGCTTATACTATCGGGTTTCATATTGTCCAATCATATCTAAAATTACACTCAAACACTGATATCAATGAGTTAATGAATATAGACCCTTATTTAATATTATCTGAGAGTAAATATAATGGCAGGCCGGCAAGTATAAAACCGTTTTGAAGGAGAGATGCACTTGAAATGTATTATTAAAAATCCTGATTCCGATATGAATGGAAATACAGCAGAAAACATATTTATTGCATCAAATGAAAATGGTGCGTATTTAGGTCATGGTTATGTATATACACATGTATATCATGAGATTGCTCTGGAGCATCCCTATAACCTTTTTATCGATATCAATGTAAATGAAGGTGTAGAGAATTGCAATGATGTTAAAGATGCACTATTCGAAAGAGTTATGCAACGAGCAGTGGAGTTGAGAAAAGAGTACCCTGATTTAAAAGCGAGGATTTATGGGGGATGTTTTTCTGGTGAGTCTGAAAAAATTGGATTCTTTATTTCCAAGGGTTTCATCCATGATGATGGAACATACTTATATGAACGGAACTTATCTATCGGTATTCCTGAAATTGTATTACCTGAAAACATTAGAATTAGAGAGAACCATATGGAAAACGAAGAAGAAAGAAATCGATATATAGAAATTCACAATAACATATTTTCAAAAAAGATAAGCAATGACAATTTGTATGAACTGATGAAGGAGAAACTCTGGACAAATTTTTCTGCTTATGTAGGAGAAAATGTGGTTGGCAACATTATGGTTTTTGGGAAGGTAGAAGAGCATAATGGGGAACGGATAGGATTTATAGAAAACTTGTATGTTCTAAGTGACTGGCAAGGGCATAAAATAGCAAGGTCTCTTATAATTACTGCATTGAAATACTTTCAAAGTCATGGTATGAAAAAATCGCAACTTGATGTATGGGGAAGAAACAAAAGGGCTGTTCAATTATATAAATCACTTGGATATGTTTTTGTTGGGGAGAAGGAAGCATATCCAGGAATTAATTTGTAATACGGCCAAAAATATTATATATAATGATATTGATAATATAACATAAAAGATTTGTAGAATTTCTTATTTATATTGACAATGTGGAAAATATATGAAATAATACCTGAAAAGTGAGTATGCTTGAGCATTGATGGGCGAGCAGCATAGGGACCATAGAAGTCCTACACGATAGGTTATAAACCCTTCGGAGTCACTCTTACGAGTGATTCTGCGGGGTTTTTTATATTTTGCTGGAGGGGTGGTTATATGAATGACGGATTCACTATAATAGAACGGATTCCTACCGTGGAAGAGTACATAAAACTGCGAAATTCCGTAGGATGGGGTATTGCTGAAAGGGAATCAATCCAAAAGGGGTTAAGTAATTCATTATATACTGTATGTATTGAGTTAAGAGGAGACATAATCGGGATGGGGCGCGTTATTGGCGATGGTGCATTAGCATATTACATACAGGATATTATTGTATTACCAGAGTTTCAGAAACAGGGTGTCGGCAGATTCATCATGGATGCTATTATGCAATATCTGAAAAAGAACTCTGTTCCTAATACAATCGTAGGATTAATGGCGGCAAAGGGAGTTACTGCTTTTTACGAGAAGTATGGATTTATAGCACGGCCAGATGAAAAGCATGGACCTGGAATGTTTATTCGATGGTCTAAATAGTGTGGAATTAATAGAAATTGGAGAAAGGGGTGTTTTTGAGATTATGTTAAAATTGGTTAAGCCATCATTGGAGATAGAGCAGTCCTACATTGACTATATATTAGAATGGGAGAACTCAGCGGAGAAAATTGTTCCATATGCGTCCCGACGGGATGGACTTGATTTTATGAAGTTACTGGATAGATGGGAAGTTGAGACAACAGAAGATGCTTTTAAAAAGGGTTTTGTACCTGCTACTTTATATTTCCTGGTGGACGAAAGTATGAGAATTCTTGGGGCAATACATATTCGTCATATACTTAATGACTATTTACTAAGTAAAGGTGGTCATATTGGATACGGAGTAAGGCCATCAGTACGTAAAAAGGGATATGCAACCAGAATGTTATCATTAGCATTACCCATTGCAAAAAGTATTGGAATAAATAAGGTATTGATTACATGTAGCAAGAGCAATCATGCTTCTGCAAAAACAATCATTAATAATGGTGGGGTTCTGGAGAATGAAGTACAAGAAGGTGAGGAAGTTACACAGAGATATTGGATAAATCTATAAATGAAAAGGAGTGGGGATATTGATTAAGCCTAAAAGACTAAAACAGGGTTCAAAAATAGCAATAATTTCACCATCCAACGGACTTCCGTACTTATTCCCCGGTATATATGAGTTAGGTTTAAAAAATTTAAAGGAGTTAATTGGTTTTGATATTGTAGAAATGCCAACTGCAAGGATGTCTCCTGACGAATTGTATAAAAATCCGAGACTTCGAGCCGAGGATATAAATAATGCTTTTGCAGACGACAGTATTGATGGTATTATAGCGTCCATCGGCGGATATGAGTCAGTAAGAATCCTACAATATTTAGATACTGATAGAATAATGAAAAATCCTAAGTTTATTATGGGTTTTTCAGATGCGACTACTTTTCTTGCTTATATGAGTTATTTAGGCATGGTAACGTTTTACGGGCCATCAGTAATGGCAGGGCTCGCACAACTTAAATCTTTACCGCTGTAATATACCGAGCATATTAAACAGGTTTTAATTTCAGGGAATTACCCATACACTTATACACCTTATACTAAGTGGACTAATGGTTATAGGGATTGGAACAATAAAGATACCCTTGGAGAGTGCACCGCGTTCTATAGTAATGAAAATGGATGGACTTTTTTACAAGGAAACAAGACTGTGGAAGGCAGATTATGGGGAGGATGCATTGAGGTTCTGGAGTTTATGAAGTCTACCGTTTTTTGGCCTGATAAAGATTTCTGGAACAACAGGATACTTTTCTTTGAAACATCGGAGGAGAAGCCTTTACCTAACCAAGTTGGCTACATGCTTCGAAACTATGGCATCCAAGGCATTCTAAATAAAGTGAAAGGTATTGTTTTCGGCAGACCTAAAGACTATACAGATAAGGAAAAGGATGAACTAAATAAAGTAATTTTAAAAATTGTGAAGGATGAATTTGATGCTCCAGATATCCCAATCGTTATGGATATGGATTTTGGTCATACAGACCCAAAAGTGATATTACCTTTAGGATGTACAATGAGTTTAAATCCAAAAACGATTGAATGCATATTGATGGAAAGACCTTTTAAATGATACAAGATGATTTATAAGTAAGGGTTTGAAAATGGATTTTATAAGGTTTCAAAAGCAGTTGGAATTTATTACAGAAATAGATAAATTGAAACAAATACTTAGAAACACTATTCTAATGGATGCTTCCAGGAGAGAAAATGATGCGGAACATACATGGCATATGGCGGTTTGTGCTATGCTGTTTTCTGAATATGCAAATGAAAAGAATCTGGATATGCTAAAGGTGCTGAAAATGATAATGATTCATGATGTTGTCGAGATAGATGCTGGGGACATCTTCGCTTATGACGATAAAGGTCATCTTAATAAGGTGGAAAGGGAGCAAAAAGCAGCACAAAGAATATTCGGGTTGCTTCCTGATGACCAAAAAGAGGAGTTTACAAATCTTTGGGATGAATTTGAGGAGTACCAAACATCAGAAGCCCAATATGCACATTTAGTAGATACTTTCATGCCTATATATCATAACTACAGTACGAAAGGATTGCAGTGGCAACGGTTGAATGTTACCTGACAAGGAATAAGCATATTCAAAAAGGTTCTGAGGAAATCTGGGAGTATATACAGAGTATTGTTAAGGATGCGGTTGAAAAAGGATACTTGAAACCATAGTGTTTATCTGGGTGTTCATATGGCTCTCAGCATAAATGGGTATCCCTGGAATAAGGATTTAGTTCAGCAGGATGGATAGTAATGGAACCTTATAAAATCATAAAGTTAGAACCCAAGGACTATTACAAATGTACAAATATATGGGATATGGTGAAGAATCCCGATAGGACAAAAAAGTGGTATGATGAATTGGTAAACGGGAACAGAATTACTTTTGTTTACACCGAGAATGATGAGTTTATAGGAGAGGGCTCTCTGGTTTTCAAAAATGATGACACTGATTATACAATTCCTGATAAACGAATTTATCTTTCTCGTATGATTGTTAAAGTTGAATACCGCAACTGTGGAATTGGGGGCATTATTATCGATTATTTGATTGATTATGCAAAAGGACTCGGATATGAGGAGATATCTCTCGGGGTTGATACTAATAATTTAAATGCACGGCATCTATATGAGAAAAAAGGCTTTACAACTGCGATTTTTGAAGGGGAAGATGAGTATGGCGAATACGTAAAACTCCTTAGAAAGTTATGATTGCAAAAATTCATAGTAATTATATCATATGGTACGAAGCCATAGTAATAAAGCCCGAGATATGAAATGATGGGATAATGGGAAAGGTAAGCCAGGAGGTATAAGAATGAACAAAACCAATATTGACCAGAAATTAAGCCTTTTTGACGAGTATTGGAGCCCTAAGATTTTAGGCGAAGTAAACGACTCGTATGTGAAAATTGCAAAACTTAAAGGTGAATTTCTTTGGCATACACATGAGAATGAAGATGAGATGTTTTATGTAGTGAAAGGTGTATTAATAATAAAGTTCAGGGATAAGGACGTTACTCTGAATGAGGGAGAATTTATCATTATTCCTAAAGGGATAGAGCATATGCCGGTTGCAGAAGATGAAGTTCATGTAATGCTGATTGAACCTAAGACCACCTTAAACACAGGCGATGTAAAAAATGAAAGAACCGTTGAGAAACTTGAGAAAATATGACTTGTGATTTTGCCAGTGGAGGAGAAGGTAAGTGCAAAGAAAGGGGGGCAATGTATGAACATCAGTGAGGAAATCAGGGAGAAATTAATTGCAAAGGGAGCATCGGTTGTAGGATATGCCGATTTATCCTCTGTACCTGAAAAGGATAGGAGAGGGTATCGATATGGTATTGCCATCGGAATAGCATTAACTCCTGAAACAGTTTTAGGAATAAAAGAGGGTCCCACACATGAGTATTACAGGGAGTATAAAAGGCTGAACAACCTTTTAAACGAATTGGATGAATATGCGGCGGAATTATTAAAGGAAAAAGGCTTTGATGCACTACCTAAAGTACAAAGTGTTATTGAGATTGATGAGAAAACAAGGCGGACGGAGTTGCCTCATAAAACAGTGGCAACAAGGGCAGGTATCGGATGGATAGGCAAATGTGCATTGCTTGTGACGGAAGAATACGGTTCCACCATCCGAATCTCCAGTGTGCTTACAAATGCAGAATTGGATGTGGGAGTACCTATCAATAAATCCAGGTGTGGGGATTGTTCGGTATGTAAAAACGTTTGTCCTGCCGGAGCGGTTTCAGGGAGTAGTTGGGAAGTGCATAAGGACAGGGATGAGTTTTACAATGCACATTCTTGTAGAAAAACGGCACGGGAGAGAAGTGGGAAAATAGGAATTGATGAAAGCCTGTGTGGCCTTTGTATCTATAGTTGCCCTTATACCCAACGGTATTTAAACAGTGTTAGAGCATGACGAGAAAATTTGTGTAAATGTAGGTTTTTATGAAAGTTTTAGAAACTGATAGAATGATTTTAAGGCCATGGAATATGGATGAACTGGATGATTTTTATGAATATGCGAAAAATCTTAATGTTGGTCCGAATGCAGGGTGGGAGCCCCACAAAGATAAGGAAGTATCGCTAAAATATTGCAATCATTCATTGAAAAAGATGAAGTAAGTGCCATTGTATATAAGGAAAACAACAAGGTCATTGGCTCAATAGGTGTTCATTATGATGAAAAAAGAAAAGGAACAAATGCAAAGATGATAGGATATGTCCTTTCTGAAGATTATTGGGGCAAAGGACTGATGAGCGAAGCAGTTAAGGAAGTGATAAGATATTTGTTTGAGGAAGAAAAATATGATGTTATTTCCTGCTATCATTACCCTTTCAACACTCGGTCAAAAAGGGTAATCGAAAAATGTGGGTTCAAATATGAAGGAACATTGAGATTTGTCAGTAAAATTTATAATGGAACAATTTACGATGATGTCTGTTATTCTATAACAAAAACAGATTATTTAGCAAAATGATGAAACCGTACAACTGGTAGAGTTATTATGGGGGCGTTAAAAGTGATTAGAAAGATGGAGGAACTGGCCATGAATGCATGGCCATCATTGCAAACTAAATTTTACGATGGATGGGTCTTGAGATTCGCAGATGGATATACCAGAAGAGCAAATTCTGTGTGCCCTATTTATGAGTCTACAATTCCCGTAGATGAAAAAATCGATTTTTGTGAAAAGGAATATGGATTGCGCAATCTACCTACCCTATTCAAATTAACTACTGAGAGTAATCCGGAAGGAATTGATGCCAGGCTGGAAGAGCGGGGATATGTCAGAGAAAATGAGGCTGCTTTGAGAATATTAAATTTAGGTCAATATGTCCCGCATGAATCTCAGGGCGTTGTTGTTGAATCACAATTCAGCAATGAATGGCTGGATGGATTTTTCCGCTGCTCAAATATTGCAGACGAAAAAACTCAGTTATCCGCAAAGGAAATTTTGGATAATATCCTGGGACCAGTCATATGTGTGACAAAACAAGTTGAAGGAAAGGTTGTTGGATGTGGGTACGGCGCAGTTGAAAGAGATTATATTGGTATTTTTGATATTGTAGTCGATAAGGACTATAGAGGAAATAGTTATGGCAAGGACATTATGAATGGAATTCTTGGAACAGCATTACAAAAGAATATTAAAACTGCATATTTGCAGGTTGCTGTAGGCAATATACCTGCCGAGAAACTATATAACGGAATAGGATTTAAAGAAGCGTATAGATATTGGTACAGGAAATTGGAGAAACAAAAGTGAAAAGTTCAGAGTATGTTTTTAATTTTATGGGAGGGGTCTATGTGCATAATGTAGGGATATTTTTATTTAATGATGTAGAGTTGTTGGATTTTGCAGGTCCATATGAAGTTTTCTCGGTTACATCGGAATTGAAGGATTATAATCTCTTTAAAGTGTTTACAGTTACTCAAAATGGGCAGGATATCAAGTCCGTTAATGGTCTTAGAATTTTGCCTGACTTTAGTTTTGAGAATCATCCTGATATTGATATTCTAATCATCCCAGGTGGTGTAGGTACGAAGTCTGAAATGCTAAAGGAAGATGTTCTCGAGTGGATAAAAAGAAACCATAGCAATTCTAAAATAACCATGTCTGTATGCTCGGGTGCAAGACTGCTTGGGAAGTTAGGCTTACTGGATGATTTGAAATGTACTACCCACCATGAGGTAATTGAGCACCTTGAGGAAATTGCACCAAAAACCATAATATGTAGAGATAAAAGATTTATAGATAATGGAAAAATTCTCACTTCGGCAGGCATATCTGCTGGAATTGACCTATCCCTTTACATCGTTGAAAAACTCTATGGTGTTGATGTTGCAAATAAAACCAGGATATACATGGAGTACGGAGACTGGGAACAACTAAAATAATTTAAAGGAGTGAAAAGTATATGGAAAGGAAATCTAATATATTTCCAGAACCGATATTGAACCTGCCAGAGGCAGATATCCCTTTGAAAGGTATTCAAGCATATCTATCGCAGAGTGACGGTCATCAGATTATATTTATGGAATTCAGCGAGGATGTGGAACTACCAGAGCATGCCCATGAAAGCCAGTGGGGGATTGTACTGGAGGGGAAAATTGAACTCACTATCGATGGTGTCAAGTATACATATCAAAAGGGAGACAGATACTTTATCCCAAAGGATGTGAAGCATTCAGGAAAAATTTATGCTGGATATGCTGATATGACCTTTTTCAATCAAAGAGACAGGTACAAGAAAAAATAAATCAGGAATGGTGAGGCTTATGAAAGAACGATTAGAATATAAAATTGAAATAGCATCTGTCAGTGATGCAGAAGAAATATTATCACTTCAGAAGTTAGCATACGTAAGTGAAGCCGAGATATACAATGATTTTAGTATACCGCCGTTGCTTCAAACGCTGGAAGAAATCAGAGATGATTTTGATAATCAGATTTTCCTGAGGGCAGTATCCAGAGGAAAAATTATTGGTTCTGTGAGAGGCTATGAAAAAGACGGTACTTGTTATATTGGCAGGCTCATTGTGCATCCTGATTATCAGAATATGGGAATTGGAACTCAGTTGATGAACCATATTGAAGAATTTTTTAATCAATGTAAACGATTCGAATTGTTTACGGGTTACAGGAGTGAAAAGAACATATATTTATACCAAAAGTGCGGTTATAGGATATTTAAAACCGAAGATATCGTGGGAAATTTGAAGTTTGTTTATCTGCAAAAAGAGGGACAGCGAAGGAGGTTTTCGATGAAAATAAGTAAAAAGAATGCTGAACACTATATTTGGGGTAATGTATGTGATGGTTGGCACTTGATAAAAAGAGATAGTTTAAGTGTAATACATGAAAAAATGCCTCCAAAGACTTCAGAAGTACGGCACTACCATGAAAAAGCAGGACAATTCTTTTTTGCTTTGTCTGGAGAAGCCACTATTGAAGTGAATGGAGAGACAGTGGTACTTGGCGAACATGAAGGAATAGAGATACTTCCCAATATTCCACACCAAATGTTTAACAATTCCGATAATGATATAGAATTTATTGTTATCTCAAGTCCAAGCAGCAAAGGTGATAGAATCGTGGTAGAAGAAGTATTTGAGCCATAAGTTATCAGGTAAAAAGTGAATGACGAAAAACATTTATATTTGTGGAGGGTCAGTATGAACGTTGTTATTAGAACGGCCGAGGAACAGGACATGAGATTAGTGAGTCTGGAATGATGAATCGTCTGGAGATGGTTAGAAATAGCAGCATTGACGAATTGTATGTTTGTGAAGTGGATAGAACCGTTCAAGGGGTTTTAGGATTCCGTATCAGGGAAAACATTGAGGAAGTTAGCCGATTTGGTGAAGTTTCAGTGATTGTAACAAGTTCGAACGCAAAAAGAATTGGAATAGGAAGGGCTATGATGGAGTTTGCCGAAAACCTTGCCAGGGAAAAGGGATGCATCGGGACATGGCTGGTCAGTGGCTTCGGTAGAGAGGAAGAAGCACATAAGTTTTATAAGAAATTGGGTTATGAAATCAATGGGTATAGGTTTGTAAAAAAATAATATCAAGAATAGCAGGAGGGACCCATGCCAGAGGTAATAGAGAAATCCGAGAGAGTAATATTAAGTAGGACGGAAGATACGGATTTGGATTTTATATTGCAAGCGGAACAGCATCCAGATAACAGCCCCTATGTAGGCCAGTGGAAAAGAGATGAGCATAAGAATACCTTTACCAATGAGGATATGCTGCATTTGACGGTTAAGTCCGTCTGTGAAAGTAAGCCTATAGGGTACATTATTGTCGCTGGTTTGCAAAATCCAAATCACAGCATAGAACTTCGTAGAATTGTTATTACAGACAAGGGGAAAGGCTATGGCAGGGAAACGCTAAGGCTTGTCAAAAAACTGGCTTTTGAAGCATTAAAGGCACACAGACTATGGTTGGATGTTCGGGAATATAACTTACGAGCGAGAGCATTATATAGGTCTGAAGGGTTTGTAGAGGAAGGTAAGTTGAGAGAGTGTATTTTGCATAATAGGTCGTACCAATCCCTTATTGTTATGTCTATTCTTGAGGGAGATTTATATAAAAGTTAGTGAACTTGAGGGGGCATATTTCATTCTCTATGAAAAGAGATTTATGTAATTGCATTTAAAGGTTGGTGATTTGGGTGCCACAGGCGAGAATTTATATAACTGGTGATACTCATATTCCAATAGACATTAGAAAACTAAGCATGTCAAACTTTTCTGAACAAAAAAAGATGACAAAAAATGATTATGTTATCATTTGTGGTGATTTTGGTGGAATTTGGAATAAAAGCAACGAAGAATTATATTGGCGAAAATGGTTAAAAGAAAAGAATTTTACTACATTATTTGTAGATGGAAATCATGAAAATTTTGAATTGCTGAATCAATATGAGGTTATGGAATGGTGGTAAAGTTCACTTCATAAACGAGAGTGTCATTCATCTTATGAGAGGTCAGGTTTACATTATCAACGGTTTGAAGATTTTCACCATGGGAGGAGCGGAATCTGTTGATAAACAATTCAGGAGAGAAGGAAAGACTTGGTGGAAGGAAGAAATACCCTCAAAAGATGAATATAACGAAGCATTAGATAATTTGGATAACCATAATTGGGATGTTGATTATATTATTACTCATACTGCTTCTATGAACATAATGGAATCCATGTGCTATATCAAAGAAAACAATTCTTTAAACAGTTTTTTTAATATGCTTGAGAAGGATTTGAGATTTAAACACTGGTATTTCGGGCATTTCCATGACGATATAGATATTGACAACAAACATACACTTGTTTATCAGTGGATTATTAGACTTTTATAAGAATTAGCAACAATATTTACTAAAAAGCCAAGTAGAAAGTGATTTTGGGGGCATTTATGATTAGGGTTGAGTTTTCGATTAGAAGTATAGAGGAAAAGGATTATGATTACATTGCCAAACTGTGCGGTCAACTCGGATATCCTGCTACTTCTGAGCAGGTCAAGCCTCGTATAGAGGATATTCTCATTCGAGAAAACCACCAGGTTTTTGTTGCAGAAACTACTGATGGTAAGGTTGTTGGATGGGTGCATATTCATCTATATCCGCTGCTTGAGAGTGACTTGATGGCGGAAATTGGTGGGCTGGTTGTTGATGAGAAGTGTAGAGGAAACGGAGTTGGAAGAGAGTTAATGCGTTATGCGGAAGAGTGGGCACAAAGTAAGGGCTGCACATCAGTAAGTTTGAGGTCTAATGTTGTTAGAAGCGAAGCCCATGCTTTTTATAAGAGCATAGGCTATGAAAGAGTTAAGGGGCAATACACCTTTAGAAGGCAATTATAATTCTATATGATAAATAGGCCTACAGGGAACTTTTTACATTTAAATCCGTCTCTACTTTGTAAATGACATTTTTTAGAGGACTGGAGGCCTTAAATTGAAGAAAGTTATTATCCTATGTGTAACTATTTTTGTAATTGTAGCATCAGGCATTTATTTATATTTTCAGGAGATATATAAACCTTTACATCAGAGTATCTCTAAGGAAGATGTTTCAGATATCCAGGTTTATGGTGCAAGTACAAAAACGACTACTATTAATGATACAGTATTAAAAGAAAATCTAATCAAATGGTTTAACAATGCGGCGGATATAAGACTCAATAAAAATTTTGAAGGGACCACATCGGAATCTGGCATCATTATAAATCTAAAGTTAGGTAAAAGAATTCTTATTTTACGGCCAGGAAAAGATTTTGAAATTCAAAGAGATGATGTAAGATTGAAAAATATCTCTTACTGGGCGAAACAGCAAGAATTGAAAGAGTATCTTGATAAATTGGCCATAAATACTGATGGTTTGAGCAGCACAATTGATGACAAACTTAATACCATTATACAGAATCCGAAAGCAATGTTTTCTTCCAACCCATATGACTATGTAAAAGATAGTAGGGACTATGAATGGATAGTCAAACAAGGGGTCGAGGTGCTCGAATACATGCTCCAGAAGTTTGAAAAGTCAAAAGAGAATGGTCTAAGGGAATATATCATGGCTATCGCCTGTTCCGAAATACTGGGCGATAGGCCTGAGAATAAGAAATGGAGCAGCGGTAGGGAGTGGTATGAGAATTATTTAAAAGATAAAAAGCAGGAGAATATAAATATTAAGGGGAGCCTCGTTGATGTATACAGCAAGGCACTTGATTCGTTTATGCCATTAGATGAAGGACTTAATGGAGATATGAAGTTTATTGCCATTGAGGGTAGCACATTGAAGTATTTACAAGCCGATAAAAGAAATGAAGTCCTGAAGAATTTTGAAAAGTATAAGGTTAAAGTCATGATTGCTTCACTTGATGAGTTAAAGAAAATGGGACTGTTTAATGAGAAACAGTTGTACTTGGAAGGACTACTTTTAAGTGTCAAGGATGTGACAATTGTATCAGATGAAGAGATTGTTGTAGAAGGCTCAAAATACCGTTCTGGAGACGGTGCTATAGGAGTCAAATGCACTTTGAAATACAAAAATGGGAATTGGAAGGTTGATAAGGCTGACATCACATGGATAAGTTAGCCAAACATAATCAATTAAAAGATATAGACTTGTCTATGAGAATGTGGGAGCAGGAGTGAGTTATGCTGAAAAAGAATTTATTTGTTGGTATATGCCTTGGAATGGTAATCATTTTTACAAGTTGTGGTTCTACAAAAAGTACAGTGGGTACGGAAAGTACAAATACACAGCAAATATCAAAGCAGGAGAAACCTAATGAGATAAAGGATTCTGCTGGGCCTGGATTTGAAGGAATATACAATGATACTGTTGAGGTTGGTATTGGTTTTAACTCCAATGGCATGTATAGTGGATTTAAACCTATTCAAATCAAAGACGGCAAAATGATATCTGATATTTTTACAATGATAGGAAACAGTGTATCGATATCAGATGAGTCGAAAATTCAAAATATGAGTGGAATGGCCGAGAAGAATAATAAATTAATTTTTGTTACACGGAATGGAAGCAAAAAGGAAATTACTTTTGCGTTTGATGACCCAGCATTTGCAGTTGGGTATTTAGACATTGATGGGAAGAAATATGACCCAGGTTTCAGTTTCTTCAGGTATATGAGAGATTTTACGGAGTATACGCAGTTTGATACAAACATAGATAATCAAGTGATTGATTTATTCAAAAGATATAGTTGGACAGTGGACTACCGAATTAACACATTCAGAGAGGTTCTTCCCACCAACTTAAAACATGAGGCGGGAGAATATCCTGTAAAAATATATTGGGCTTATAATAATGAACTCTCAAAAAATATAGGATTGGACTACAGCAGTTATCTTGAAAAAAATGTAGAGGTTGAAATCTACAGGCTTAGAGAACCGCTTCCGGATTTTCTGAAACCAAGAATGGATGCAAGAGGAATTATTTTAAAATATGATGGAAAAATCATTGGGGCATATATTGATGCTGGGAGACATGACAGTTTTGCCTGCTCCCTTGATAGGAAAAGTCTGAAGGATATAACCAACAAAGACTGGGATAACTGGGTTGGCGATTACATTGATTATAACAGCGGTCTGGAAACTAAATTATCAAAAATGGGTCCGGAAGAAATAATAAAACAGTACTATGATGCAATGGACAGACAAGACGAAAAAACGCAGTTTGCATGTATGACTCGCCGGAATTTATGTAGTTATTTGGCTATGAACATGGACAACAATAAATTATTCAATGACGGTTTTAAGGGTGCGTACGTGGATGGGGAACAGAATGTAGTATCAGCAAAATTTGTTAAAGTGCGTGAAGTTAAAGGGATGGATAATCCAGAGGGTGTTATTGAGTATGAAGCAACAGTGAACTTTAAGTTTAAAAAAGTAATAACTTCCAATAGTGGGGTACAGCCAAGGTTTATTCTCTTAAAAAAGGAATCGGACAAAAGTGGCTGGAGGATTCAAAGCGAAGGGACAGGACCTTGATTTGAATAACTGGATTGGGGGAATTTTTAATGAGAAAACCAATTATACTATTACTTATCCTAATAAGCATAGGAATAGTTTTAAGCGGATGTGCAAATACAACAATAACAACCACCCATATTGAATCAACTCCTTTTAATGTTATCTCAACTGCCAATAGCGCTCAGAATAACACAGTTAAACAGGAAACTGCAAATATTAAAGCGGTATATTTAGTTCTGCAAAATAGCGGAATGCTTTCTCAGGATGAACTAAAACAACGCACTGAAGTTGCTGTTATAAATAGTTTTGACGAACTAAAAAAATATACAGATGAGAAAGTCGCTATTTTGATTGATAAAGATGCTATAAACATGATTGAAAATGGGTGGCTTCAAAAGGAGCCGCAGAAAAGATATCCAATTGCAGTTATTGGCTATAATGACTCACTATATTCATTTAGAGAAAAACTTTCAGGCTTTGGAATCAAGGGGCCGAAAGTTGAATGGGATGAGAAAACATTGGAACATGGATTTAGCGTATGGATGCTAAGAGAAGAAAATGCTTCTTCAATATCTGCTTTTATGCATGGGTATAAAGTTAAGCCGACAGTTGAACTTATTTTAAACGTAACTAATGCTTTGCTTGAAAACAAGATACCAGACTATATTGTAGAAGATAGGAGTGATAATCAGGATAAAGTAATCAGTCCTATAAAGAGAGAAGAAAACCTTACTTCTATCGAGTACCCGAATCTCAATAATGAAAACAATCAAAAAGTTACTATGCCGTTAAAGGAAGGTTGGACTGCAACAAGGCTGACATGGGAAAGGCCTAAAGACTTTGAATATAATGAAATTAAGAATAAATTTATCACAGAATTCTATGAGTATTATATCTATAATGAAAAGAAGGAAGAGATAGGGTGGTTCGGAACAATAGGGAGATACCACGATACAGATAATTCGAGTTTTCCGAATCACTTGCAGTTCAAAGATATAAGATACAAAGGGATGACTAAATTAGGAAAGGGGAAAATATACCTTTTACAACTGGACCTTCCAAAGGATGAAAGGACAAAGGATAGGGATAGTTTTATGGAATGGTATGCAATTGTACCGATAAACAATGAAAGCCTGGCATATAATTTCTATTTGAAAGTGCCTTATAATGAGAAGGTGAATGATACCCTTGAAATTATGAAAGATATCCTGGTGACAAATGAAGATATTGAGGCACAGGTGCGTGAACTGTTTAAAGGCAATGGAACCACCTCTGAAAGCACGGAAAAAATTGTTGCCCTCGTTCCATATATAAATTGGAGCAAATATGGTAAAGAGAATTTAGATGGATTTTCTAACACTATGATGTGGCTGGGCAACTTGAAAATAAGTAGCAAGGATACGATGGTAAATATTCTGAATGCAACCAACGGACTTGACGGTGCTTTTACAGATGCATACTGTTCTGCTGTTAAAAATTTGTTTTTTAGCAATAAAGATGTATTTTTAGAAGGATTGAATGATATTGATGATGACCAGTTGAAAATTATTTCATCATTTATTCATTATGATTGTAGACCAGAAGAAGCCAATAAAGTTAAGGACTATTTTAGGAATATATCAGAATCAAATAATGAAACGTTAATGGAAGCGGATAGAGCCAAAAGGTTTCTGGAGGCTTTTAAATAGATGTTTTTGATAACTATTTATGGGGATAAAAGATATGGCTGAGGAGTAAAATTCATATATTGTCGCAACGCTTATGTATCCATTTTTATAACAGTTGCGATTATGTAATTTATGAAACGATGTGGAGAATGTTTATAAAGGAGAGGGCTTTCAATGAGAAAATATTTGTATTTGTTTAGCATAGTGACATTAGTTTTACTTACTGCGATGGCCTGCAGCACATCAAAGGGAAATAAAGAAATGGACATTCGAGAGGCAGTATGGAACCAATTACCCAAAGAATCAAAGGAAGAAGTTGTTGGCACATGGAAAGACGGTACAGTTACGAAAGTTATTGCAGATAAAAACATCGGACACCTGAAAGATGAAAAGTATATTGGAAAAGAAGTGTACATGGTATCGTATAAATCTAAGTATGAGGCTGTTTTAGGAGATTTGAGGGTTTACGCAGACATGGAAACTAAAGAAATCATCGGGTGGTTTATGAGGGATTGATATAGACAATCATAAGGTAGGTACGAAGAAATGGGATTCATAAAACAAGGTGTGCGACGGTTAACGTCTTATTTTCTGATAGGAATACTATTGGCAGGTTCCAGTATGTTAACATCTTGTGGTCAAAAAGCGGAGCCTATTCCCGATGAACAGAATGTCGATTCTTTAAGTAATAAAAGGCCGAACCAGCAGGAAAAAGCCACTTCAGTTGATGTAAATATGAAAGCCATATATTTAGTTCTTAAAAGAGGAGGAGTTATTCGAGCCGATGAATTGATAAATTATCCTCAAGTGGCCGTTGTAAATACTTTTGATGAGTTAAAGAAATTAGCGGTAAACAAGGTTGGCATCTGGATTGATAAAGACGCTGCAAGTATGGTTGAGGCTGGGTGGTTTCAAAAGGAGCCACAAAAGTATTACCCTGTGGTATTGGTAGGATGCAGTGATGATGTATATTCGTTCAGGGAGATGTTGCCAGGCTTCGGTATCGATAAAAACCTTAAAATCGCTACAAGTATCGGTAAGTTTGAACCTGGTTTTAGTGTCTGGAAGTTGAAAAAAGAGACTGCAACTGCAAAATCAGCCTTTATGAGGGGATATCCTATACAACCGGGTGTAAACAAGATGCTTGAAATTACCAATGACCTGCTTCAAGACATTCTGCCCGACTACATCCGCATTTTCAAGGAACAGAGCCAGCAGACAGAATTCAAGCCTGCTTCAAGGGAAGAAGGTCTTACTGCTATCGAATACCATAATCTGAATAATATGAGCAATCCAATCGTATCAATGAAGTTGAAAGATGGATGGACAGCAGAGAAGTATACATGGAAAAAGCCTGATGATTTTGAGTTTAACGATTACAAAAATAAATTTGTTACTGAAACCTATGAGTACAATCTCTTTAATGAAAAGAAAGAGCAAATTGGAGAGTTTGGATTAAGGGGCTGGTATCATAACAATGACGGCTCCAGTTTTCCGAATCATCGCCAAAGTACAATAGTAAGATACAAGGGGTCCACGAAGATAGGAAACGGTACGATATACTTGCTGAAACTGGACCTGCCAAGAGAACAGGTGGCAAAGGAAAAAGACTATTTTCTTGAGTACTATGCCCTGATTCCGATAAAAAATGAACATCTTGCCTACAATTTTATTTTAAAGGTTCCTGAAAATCAAAATCCTGAAGAGACTCTTTCCGCTATGAAGAAGATACTTGGTGCAGACATCAATATTGAAGGAAAGATACATGAATTATTCATAAATAGAAATACCAGGGCAGAAAACAAGAATAAGGTGATTGCACTATTGGCCAGCATTAACTGGAATACCTACTTTAAAGCCTATGGAAACGAAGGGCTTGATTTAATGGACTGGCTTTCGGACCAGAAAGTTAGTGTTGATGAACTGATTACTATTCTAAGTAGTACCTACGGACTTGATGGGGCTTATACCGAAAGTTATTGCCACCTTGTAAGTACCCTTTATGTAAAGGACAGGTTGGTTTTCATAAAGGCATTAAGCCGTATTGAACCAGACCAGGTGGAACCTATAATTTCATATGTTGCTTATGATTTAACAAAAGATAAGGCTCGCAACGAGAAAGAGGAACTGGAGAAACTGGTTGATATGGAAGGGTTTTTTCCAAGAGAAAAGGATATGATAATGCTGATGATTGATGTTCTAAGCAAAAAGTGAATAAGTATAAGTAGTAGGTATAGATGAAGGGAATATACATTATGAAAAAATTGTTCTCATTAATGTCCTTATGTATGTTTATATTGTTTGCGGGCTGTTCATTAAAAGAAGCAGATTCATCAATTCCTAAAAAAATTGATTTAAAACAATCAACCGTTACACAGACGGATGAAAAAATGTCACTTACACAGGCTTTCGTGAATTTTTACGGTGACACAAGTGAGCCAATAATAGTCTATCAACAAATTCCTTTTAAAGATGGTACACTCGTACTTGCTGAAAAAGTAATGGATGGAGAGCATTATCCTGACCTGCATTTCGTGGATATTAACAAAAAAGTGACATATCTGACACGGGGTAGTTATTGCTGGACGCTCAATTATACACAGTTCAGAGGATATTATATATTTTTTGGACTTGCTGGAGTAGAAGTACGACATTACGGCCAGAATTCAAGTCCTGTTGAAAAAGTTGAAGCCGTTTTTGATGATAAAACAGAAAGCGTTATACCTGCAAAAGAAATAGTTACACTTATTAATCCCAAGGAAAAGGATACCCGTATATTTAAAAACCCTCAGGGATATATCATGCCTGTCAAAGGTCAAAAGATGCCTGATAATTTAATCGCAACCCTTGAAGGGGGAGATAAGGTGTCCCTTTCGCAAAAGTCAATAGAATGGCAATCAGGATATATGCCTGATTATCTAAAGGTGAAAAAAGCAGATGTATATAATTCTTTTGCTTTCACATTTACTCCCATGCTCACTCCTGTGGAATGGGAACAAGGGCATATGGATGGTGAAATATGTCTCAAAGGTAAGACAGATGAAAACGGCAATCTAAATGCTCTTTGGTTAAGACCATCAGGGCATATGAAGCAAATAGAATCATTCATTTTACCCCAGGATATCAAACCCTTTTACCTTTCAAACAATTATCCAAGGTTAGCAAAATTTGCAGCAGGTGAAACTGTTAAAATTGTATACCCAGAACAGAGAAGATTATTAGATTGCCACATTTTAAGACTGACAAAACTGACAGTTGAAAAAGAATTAGGCCAGGATAGCCTTACCACGATTAGTGCAGATGAAAAGAACCATATTCTATTGCCAAAGGAAAAAGGATATTACTTGTTTGTTCTTCGAACAGAGAAAGAAATTGAAATACAAACATATACTGGTGTACTCAAAATTGATTAGAAAGAATCTGCCCAAAATTGAAGAGTTATTTAAATCACTGATTTGAGTATACTTCATGGAGAAAATATGGTTAGATTTATAAGTGGTAAACATGATGAAGTTATAAAAAAACAGATTTTCAATATTGAAACAGGAACAATAATTCAAAATAAGCGTCTAATATAAAAAAATCGAATTGAGGATTTAATAATGAAAACTATTAAAATAATGGTATTTAGTATAATTTTTTGCTTATTATTAACAAGTTGTTCAAAAATAAATGTAAATAATAAAAATAGTATTAATTCTATTAATATTAATGTTTCAACTAAAGCAATCAATAATGAACAGGATTATAATAAATTATTTGAACTAAATTTATATACTGATAAACAGACGTATAAAACTACAGATAAAATAAAAATCTGGGCTACTCTTAAATATACTGGGAATGACAACCAAATTAAAATTTTGCACAGTAACCCTTATATAAGTTTTACTATTACAGATGGAAAGAAATTTGAAACTGGTGGTATTTTTGACGATATTTTAACATCAACGATACTGGTTAAGGACAAACTTTATAAATATGATTATGTTAAAAGTGGTGGTTATTCAGCAGATGACCCGAATGTAGATTATTGGAAAAAGTTTTATCAAGAAAAAGATTTATACTTGCCTGAAGGGGAATACATCATCAAAGTTGGTGGGGCATTTTCATTAACTGAAGATACTGAAAAAAGCAAAAGCAATTTAATTAAGGAAGTAAAGATTAAGGTAGAAAATTAAGCAATAATATATACTATCAACAAACACACATTTTATATTTTGCGGCACAACAGTTTAAAATTGTGTACCGAGTATAATCCAAATATTTATGGATTTACCGAAAATAAAAGGAGTTGAGTTATATGATAAGAATAATTAGAACGTTGTTTTATATATTTCTTATACCAATAATAACCTTTATTCTTGTAAGTTGTAGTTCAGGAACACAGAAAGATAAAAATAATGATATTACATATAACAAATTGATTAGTGAACTAAAAAATAATGGCTATAAAGTCGATGAAATAGAGGTAACAGAAAGTGAAATCAAACATTCATTCTTTTCAGTGCCTCCTTATTTTGTAGATGTAAATGGTGAAAGAATTTCAGTTTACGAATTCTCGGATATAGAAACAACTAATTCTCAAGCGGAGACAATATCTGAGGATGGGTGTAAAATAGGTAACTCCTTTATTGAATGGGTTGATAAACCTCACTTTTATAAGAAAGGTAAATTGATTGTTGGATACGCAGGAAGCGATAATCAATTATTGAAGAGTTTGAAAAAAATCCTTGGTGAATCTATAACCAAATAAATAACTTGTAGTTTTTACTACGTATTCTTTAGATGTTACACATTAGTTAGATGGAACTAAGAAAATAAAGTCTAATAACTAATAATATTGATTTATGGGGGTTATGAATGATGAAGAAGATAACTAAATTGCTAATTATTTTATGTGCTGTATTATTAGGTTTTTATTTCACAATCTATATTTATAAACCAGCAGATGTTGGAAACACTGCACAAGAGGCCACACAGAAAACTGGAAGAATAGTACTGAAAACAATACATGAGGAAAAGGTAAAAGACGGGGAAATTATCTTTTTCGTTAAGAACAATTTAAACTATGAAAAAGCAGATTTAGCGGCTGGTTATGTTAAAAAAACAATTTGGGGATGGAAATGGATATATGGCGGAGAACATGGAAGTATTAGCAGTATGTGCAGTAATAATGGATTTTCTGGATAACGTATAATATTTTTCGCACAATTGCATAAAGGCACCTCCTGGTGTAAATTGGAGATGACAAGTAACCAAAAACACCGAAAAGGAGAATGCCTTTATGTCTGATAAGATTATACACCTAAATGAGGAAGCTTTAAAGCAGGATTTAAGCGAAATTGTAAGAGGGACAGTAGAAGAAACCCTAAACAAACTGTTAGATGCTGAAGCAGACCGGATTGCTGGAGCAGACAGATATGAAAGAAGTGAAGAAAGGTTGGACACCCGTGCCGGATATTACAAGAGGAAACTTCATACCAAAGCCGGAGAGGTGGAACTAAAGGTGCCCAAATTGAGACACTTGCCCTTTGAAACAGCTATCATAGAGCGGTATAAACGTCGGGAAAGCAGCATTGAGGAAGCCCTAATAGAAATGTACCTAGCAGGTGTATCGGTCCGTAGAATTGAAGATATTACTGAAGCTCTTTGGGGGACTAAGGTTTCCGCAGGAACCATCAGCAACCTGAATCAAAAGGTATATGAGCATATTGAAGCATGGCGGAATCGGGAGTTGAAAGGAAGCTATCCTTATGTTTATTTGGATGGCATCTATCTCAAAAGGAACTGGGGTGGACAGGTTGAAAACGTGTCCGTTCTGGTAGCTTTAGCCGTGGATCAGGATGGATATCGGGAAATCATTGGGGCTTGTGAAGGATCTAAGGAAGACACGGAAAGCTGGTTGAGTTTCCTTAGAAACCTGAAGGAAAGAGGACTTCAGGGAACCAAACTGTTTGTTGGGGACAAATGCCTGGGATTGGTGGATGCTATCAGCAGCGTATTCCCACAAGCCAAATATCAGCGCTGCGTTGTCCATTTCTACCGGAATGTATTTTCAGTGACACCCCATAGTAAAATGGCAGATGTAGCCGCTATGTTAAAAGCCATCCATGCCCAGGAAGATAAGGAAAGTGCTCTGGCCAAAGCTACAGCAGTCGCAGAAAAGTTAAGGGCAATGAAGCTTCCTGAAGCAGCCAAAAAGATTGAAACAAGCATTAAAGAAACGTTGACTTACATGGAATTTCCCCGGAAACACTGGATAAAAATCAGGACTAATAATGGAATCGAAAGAATCATGAAAGAAATCCGTCGGCGAACTCGTGTAGTGGGAAGTTTTCCTGACGGGCACTCGGCGTTGATGCTTGTGTGTGCAAGGCTTCGGCACATTTGCAGTACATCCTGGGGAGAAAAAATGTATCTCAATGTAGGACTTTTAGAAAACCCGAGCGAAGAAGCAAGCCACAATGCTGGATAATCATTCCTATCCATAAGATAAACCAACGGCCCGTACCTGTCAAGGGAAGACGAACTGCGCCCGGAGGTCGCGGCCTTGACAGATATTATCCGCTGGTTTTTAAAGCAATCAATGGAATGATTCCCATAGAGTCACTCCACAGGAGTGCCACAACAAATGTGCGAAAAAATCTTGACAGTACCCAGGTGATTTTATGAACTTCGATAATAATCCTGAAGTTGCGTTTAAAGAATGGAAGAAGTACAGAGATAAAGTAATTAATCAAGAGGAGTGAATATAATGCTGGAGAATCAAATAAGTATTTTAGAAAAGTTACTAAGTGTAAAAGTTTCTGAGAAGAGGCAGGAGAAGTACAATAATTATAAAAATATTCTTGGAGCAACAGAAGAAGATTTCATCAGGCTTGAAGAAAGATATAACATAAAACTTCCAAATGATTTCAAAGAATTTTATAGATACAAAAATGGGAGTGGATATCATTTCCATATTTTATACCCTAATTGTGAAGGTGAACACATAGAACCGTTCTACTTATTATCAATTGATGAGATGATTGAGGAAAAGGATAATTACTATAACGATGACGAGTTAATGAGTGACTATTATGACGAAGATGAAATATCAGAATTGGATGAACGCATTAAGCCATATTTGCAGAACAAAAACTGGATACCCTTTGCAGCCTTAGCAGGAGGAAGTTTATATTTGCTGTTAGATTATGACCCAACGGATAAAGGAACAACAGGCCAAATTATATCGTATATACACGACCCTGACTTTATATATTATGTTGCTGATAATTTTGAAGAATTACTTGAAAAATCAAATAAGAATCTAAATGAATGGGATAAAATTGATTATTAAGCGATAAAAATTATCTATTAGTACTTTAAAGCGGGAGAAAATCGATGGAAAAGTATTTTCATTTCGATAGAAATAAAACATTGCAGGAACTTGATGGAGAAGAGAGGGGTGAACCTAATTTTGATTCACGTTTAGTTATCACCTGTCATGAACTGAGGAAAAAGCCATTATCAAGTTTTTCAATTGAAGATTTAAAAATAATGATTGGTCAAAATATAGGTTTAGAGTATTTAGTACCTTTAGCATTGGAAACTCTTAATGATAATATTTTTGCAGAGGGTGGTTATTACTGTGGTGACCTATTAGATGTGGTGTTAAAGGTCAGTAATGACTTTTGGATAAGCAATCCTACATATAAAAATGATATAGAACACTTAATTGATAAGAATATAAGGACTTTGGATAGTAAAATAAGTTCATTTCGGCAGAGATTTTTATAATATCAGATAACCCAAAGCGTAAGAATGAAGTAGGTTTTTGATAAACAAGAACTTTAATCTACGTTTATCTGTGCTAATTTATATTTTTGGAGGTACACATGGGGCTTTTGGATATCTTTGGTGGAAATAAGTCAGAATTTTATCTTGAAGATGTCGTGGACTTAAATAAACAGTTTCCGAGGACATTTTTAATACCTGTAAAAAAAGAAATTGATAACTTAGAAATTGGAACACTTGTTAAACTAATTTTTGTAATGAAAAAGCCTTTGAAGAATGGCTGCCATGCTGAAAGAATGTGGGCCAAAATAACAAATATTGAAAGTGGAAATTTTACAGGTATTTTAGAGAACGACCCCTATTATCTCAAATCAATACGAAGTGGAGATGAAATCACTTTTAAGGCTGAAAATATTGCTGCTATTTACGTAGAAGGAATACATTTCAATGAAAAACTATTTGCAATTATTACAAAAAGAGCATTAGAAAATAGGCAAATCAATTGGGTTGTTAGAACCGATGATTTAAATAATGAACAAGATAGCGGATGGCAGTTGTTTTATGGGGATGAAACTCCTGAGTATCTTGACGATACCAGCAATTCAGCCATTGTATCATTAGAAAATGTATTATCTTTTGAACCTTTGTTGGAAGCAGTGTTTAGTAGTTCTGGCTATGCTTATGAGTATTCGGAAGATGATAATAAATTTATTGAGGTCAAAGAATAGTAAGTTAAATTATTTAATCATACATATTGGTTTTGATATTACAAAATTATGAGGGGTGGCACTATATGACTTTAGAAGAATATAAAAAGCGTGCATCAGAAGAGGAAGATTGGGCACCAGGATGGGAAGCAATTGATGAAGTGTTTGAAAAACTATATCCTAATCAGAAACCTGCACATTTCGGTACTGTATTGACGAGTAGAGCCGTATTAGGCGGAGATGAATATGTGGATGGTTATAGCATTTATCAAGCAACAAACGGTTACATGCATCTATTGACTTATGGAATGACAGAACTTTATGTAGATGAAGAAGCGTTTGGTGGTGAGTGGAGCCGATGGGGTTATGAAATGACTATAAAACTAAAAGAAAACTCAATAGAGGAATGTAAATGGGCGATAAATATGTTATCTAAATCTTGCTCGATATACCTATACAAAGAAAAAGTTCTTTGAACCAATGCAATTCATTGCTGGTAATGGTACATCTCTTCATATAGGTATTGAATCTGCCATTACAGCACTTTTTGTTGTAAATGATACTGAATGCAATGGAATTAATACTGTTCATGGCAGAGTTGAATTTATGCAATTGGTCGGAATTACCCAACGGGAACTGGAAGTACTGAAAGAGGACCACACACAAGCAGTAGTACTTTATGAAAGAATGAAAAAGGATAATCAATTTTTGATTACAGATATGAAGCGTATAAAATCTTATTTATAAACAAAATTGTGGTAATTTGTATTTATAGGTGACTGGATGAAACTACAAGATATTGAGAAATTTAATTTAATAAATGAGAGCAACAAAATTAAACCAAATTATGATGTAAGCAGTAAAGAAGTAGATATTGAATTATCTATCAGCAAAGAAAAAGAGTTATGCATTATAAGCAGAATAGACAATAATTATATTTGCTGGTGTTCCCTAACAAATGTTGTAGATAAGGAGTATAATGCAAAAATATTTGATCATATTGCAAATAGCAAATTTACAGCATTTTCACAAGAATATAAGGTTCTCGGAACTGATAAGTATGCGGAAATACAAAAATGGTATCGTTGCACAATTACAAGAACATCAGTTAATGGAATGTTATGGGCTACACCATTTGGGGCTTATTATGGACTGGAAAATAGAGAGGAACACGGTAGGTTTTTTTCTGGTGATATTATAGGATTTTTTGATGACTTATTATATTTGTGTGAATTTAGAATAGCAGGACAAATGTACATTCATATATTAGAGCAGTATCTTGATATGTTGAGAAAAGACAAGGATTATAGTTATTATTATAAAATGAAACCTCTAATTTCAATACTGGAAAAGGAATCTTATTTGCGAATTTGTTCTGATGATAAAATAAGGAATTTATACTTGGAGTGTATGAATGAATGCAGTTCATTATACAGCAGATATATGACGGCGGTAAGATAACTGGAGGAAAAACGGGAAGGTAAAATATTTTAATAAGGTCTACAATATGTCAAAAGTATATTTAATATCTGACATGCATTTTGGACATTTCAATATAATGAGGTATGAAAAACTATTTGATATAAACCAGAGAAGGAGTTGGTTTGATTGTGAAAGTATAGGTGAATTTAAACTATGCATTGAAGAAGCGATAAGTTGGGATAAAAGGTAGCGAAAACTCTATCCCCCAATATGTAACTGCACAAACCATGTCGCACACTGTCTAACTTGTTATGTCCACTTGACTTATGGGTTTACAAAATGTACCATTGAATTAATGTGTATGTGCTCCCTTTATAAATTATAGCCCTAATTTTTACTCCCTAAAAGTGAGGATGGATATTTTCATGGATATTGAACAGCTAATTAAAGATAAGATGAGAGATATTGTAAGTCTGTTTGTTATTAAAGATTATGAGACATTAAAGAAAAGATATTTACCCGAAGAAAATGAGATTGGAGATTTTATTAGGGCATTAAATGAATATTTGGAATTTGGGGAACACGAAGGGATAGTCTCTATGCCTCCGGACGAAGAATTTGAAAAAGTAGATATAGTGGAAATTACCAAACCGACTAAAGCACTAAGAGAATTTAGTATTATTTTTGACTTGTGGATAGATGGAGCAAAAAGTGACTTAACTCTTGACTGCGACGCAGAGTATTATGGTGGAGAAAACCTAAAAGTTTACCTTTATGACCTACACGTGTTATAGACAACTATTAAGTATTTTTTATAAAATACTGTAACTGCACAAAATCCATATTTTTAATAGACTTGGTTAGGAGGATATTTATGGATACTGTTGTTACTTTAGAGGAATTAGAAAGTATGCTTGATGTAAAATTCCCAAGGACTTTTCATGATATTTATAACTCAGGAGCAATGGAATGGTTAAAGCATTCATATGATTGGCTTAATGAAAATAGGGAGACAGTTGAAAGGAATATAGAATCATTCTTTTATAGGGTTGGGGGAGATTGTGAACCAGTGGTATTTCCAGAAATACAAGAAACAATAAAGTACTTTGAGGAAATGTTAGAGTATGATGAGGATTATAAACTTGGAAAGGTAAAAATTAATCCTAAATACAGATTTATTCCTTTCGCACAAATGGGTTCTGGGGATTTGTATTGTTTGTGGTATGAAGAGAGTAAGAAAGAGCCAAGAATTGTTGTATATGGACATGATACGGGAGATATGACCCTGTGGGCTAATAATTTTGATGAATTTTTAGTTATTCAACTTGGGACATCAATAGTGGACTGGGGAGATGATATTAATGATGATTCTATTCAAGTTCATATAAGATTTTTAAAGGATGAGTATAAAGAAATTTTTAAATGTGGAGACATGGATAGAATTAAATCAGTTATTGAAAGTATGGGTGAATTTAAGCAGATTGAATATCTTATATAGTTCTGTGAAGCAGTAAACCCTGACTTAGCTGTATTAAGGGAATAGCTTTATTGGAAACTAAATTACTGCACTCCAAACGTTTTAACAATATTGAAAGAAAAGGATTTTTCACAAAGGTTTTAGAAGTTCATTTTGAAGGTCGATGGCCCTGTGCTTGGGACGGCGAATACCCATCAGGACGATTCGCTGTAATGTGAAATCTCACATGCATTTTGCTATAAGTTTGAAGAATGCAAAGTCGACAGTGCTGGTTAAGAAAAAACAATATATAGAAAAACGTGAATAATACAGAACCAGAGTGTAGGTATATAACATTTGGTGGTATTGAGATTAATAAGGGGGCAAATATGAATAGTTATCCAATCGATATAGAAAATTTTCATAATACAATGTTAAAACTAAGAGGGGTTACTAGGATAGAGAGTGGTGTGAATAATTTAGAGACTATAGGCTCGGAAATGTTAAGCCTCTCTGAATTTTCACACCTGCCTCATGCTTCACTTTTACGTACAGGCGGCGGATTGGAAAATGAAGTACTTATACAATTTGAGTTTTCAATAAATTATTCAGCAGAAAGTTTACAATCATTGGAATTTATTGCCTGGTTTGTCCGAGATTGTGCAAGAGGGGGAACTAAAATTCAATTACGACCATTTGCACTTCCGCCAGTTACGCCATATGGGAGACAACTCGGTACTACACTGAAATTTCATATTGATTTATTTATAGATGGCATTGAGGAGACGTTAGAGCCAGCATTTAAGGTAGTTAATCACTTAAATAAGTCTCTTAATATGGCTATTGATATTTATAGTATTCCAATCAAAGATTGAAGATTAAAGTTTTGTTATATAAGTTTACAAAGTGAAGTATGAGAAAGACCGGCACTGGTTGCCCAGGATATTTATGAAATAGCCGCTTGTAGAACCTATTTTCCTATTGACTTATCAAATCTCGTCAGTTTTTTACCCAATAACATCACAATTCATGCCGAAGGGGGAAATGTTGATAATTTTCACCTTATGTTGGAGATGGCCGCTAAAACGTTGGGAATTGAAGAGGCTCTTGTTACATTAAACGATGAGGCTTGTAAAATATGGAAAGCTTTTGATGTGCCCTGTCAGCGGAATATTTCAGAAGATGTCTGGAGGATAAAAACCAATGGTATGTCCAGAGATTTATACTATGCTAATATGCAAGATTTCCATAGAAAATGATATAAAAGAGTGAGGAAGACCAATATGATAATTGGAGAAGAGATTGCATCAGTAATAGCTAATAATAACATTTTAGGGTTTAATTGTAACGATAAAGGTAAAGTTTCTGCGAATAAGTTTATAAAAAATACATATCCTCCGATAGGATTTTTGCCTTGGAGCATATTAGAAGTTGGAAATGGCGACGTTTACGGGTTCTACTGGCCGATTGGTAAGGACAATGAGCCTCCGTTGGTTTCAACTACATATCACGATTCTCATTATTTATCTATCTTTGCTTCAAGTATTCAAAATGCAATAAAAATCCTATGGTTAAGATTTGATTTCGACCAGGAAAGCGATGATTCTATCTTGTATGAGGATTTAAAAGAGCTTGCTACATTATTTAAAGTTGACCTGAGTGAATGCTCGGAAATTAATAGAGATTCAAACATTGATATGTTGAAAATTGACGATAAAGCTCCAGAGATTCTTCTCGGAGCGACAAAGGAATACATAACAAAGAATATGCTATTAGAGGCAGAAGCGTGTTTGCTAAGAGCAGTTAGCATTGTACCAGAATATACGGTTGCACTATTTGAACTATGTAAACTATACAGACGGTTAAAAAACGAAAATAAAGCAATAGAATATATGCGTTTAACCTCAATATCTCCTATCTCATTTGGAAATATAATGTACAGGCAACAATGCCTTACCTGGCTTAAATCACTGAAAAAAGAAAAGATTAGCGAAATAAATGACCCTCTTTTATCGAAAATAGATGAATTATCATTTAATATTTATGAAAAGTTTAATAATGATTTCGCATTGTACGATAGTATTATTGAAAAGTATTTCGAGATGGGAGAATACCGTAAAGCAATTAGCTTAAGGATACTCACTGGAGAACTGATGCACATTGAAACTACTGCATTTCAGGAGAGATATTCTTGGAGCTATGAAAGTTTCTTTCGAAAGTTGAAGGTAGAGCTTGAACTTGCTGGGTATATTTCAAGAAGTGAAATACTGAGTCATGGAAAATTATAGAGGTAAAGAAAATGATTATAAAAGATGATAAGAAGAGTATTGAAAATTTGAAAATATTTATTGAAAAGTGGGCAGGGGTCCCCATGTCTGAGTATGGCTTATCAGAGGATGAAGTACCGAAGAATCTTCCAAATCCATTAAGAGAAATCTATCTTTTTGCAGGTAATTGGCCGCATCCAAGAGATAATGACGATAAATATTTTATGCCTGGTAAGCAACCTCGAATTTTTCAGGAGCAGGATTGCTTATTGGGCGTTGGAAATTTAGAAAGGAAAAATGGCAGGACTGTTTTCATGGTTGAAAATCAGAGGAACTGGACGTGCGAAATAGATGAAAATGACGATGCATCACCTGTATACTGCGATGCATCTACATTATATGACGCAACTGTTACTGGACATGAAGTTGTATGCGAATCTTTATCACATTTCTTAGTTACTTTCTGTTTGCAAGAGCTGGTAATGAGCAGTGAGCATGTTGGTACGTTTGTTGCGGAATCAGAACAGGAACTGGTTAAAGGTGATTTAGAGCCTGTATGGCTAAATGGCTTTTATGTATTCAAAGAGCCAACGCATTCATTTTATATTTGTGATAGTAGACTACTAATTATGAAGTTGTACGATGAATTCTGGTATGCATGTAAAGATGAAAGTGCCTTATCGTTGTTAATTAAAAAGGATTCATGGTCAAGAATATGGTAAAACCATCGTTTTGGGAAAAGTGTACATTTGTGGAGAACGGAAAAGGAGGATGTAGTTGGTGATAGACGTAAACAAACCAGTAACTAATCCAGAATTAGTTGGTATTATGAACAAGTTTCTAAACGAAAGAAACCAAAAAATGAAATTATGCTCATTGAACAAATTAGCAAGGCTCATTTCCTAAGCCCAATAATAATGAATGGTGAGATAGAAAATGGTGTACTTAAGGAAGGCTCGACCATTAGTTTTAAGATGATAAGCAGGTATTACAGGTTTAGCAGTCTCCCTTGATCCTGCTTTTAACTCGGCTTTATTATTACAAATATAAAATAGTCATTCGAAAATAGATAAGGGAAATTGATAAAATTGAGCGACTTTTTTAATGGAGAAAATTACAAGGCCAGTTGTATCAAGGACTTTGAGGATTGGGGACGGAGAGGGTTTTTTATGTAAAAACATTTATTAGGGAAAAACAAATATATGTCAAATAGAAGGGGAGCGAATAGACTCGCTCCCCTTGAAAAACCAGAACTAATAGGGTATCAGTTTTTACTACTGACAGAGTAATTTTTATGACCACCTGATAAGTTGTACACTTTTTTAAAACCTTTATTAATCAGTATGTTTTGAGCAGCATTTCCGGTAACGCCCTTATTGCAATAGGTGACTGTGAGCTTCTCCTTATCGAGCGAATCAACTTCCTTCCGTATTTTATCATGGGGAATACTGATAGCACCGTCAACATGGGATTGCTCATACTGCAGTGCTACCCTGGCGTCAATAATGGTTATGTCTTCACCATTTTCAATTCGCTGCTTTAAATCAGTCGGAGTAATCAGTTTTCGATCTCTGTTCATTGCATTGTCAAGAATCATTCCAGTATACATCACAGGGTCTTTCGTGGTGGAAAACGGTGGGGCATAGGCTAAATCCAAATGGAATAAATCCTCTGCTTTTGCACCGAAACTAATGGCAGTAACAAATACGTCAATTCGCTTATCAACGCCGGACTTACCGACGATTTGTGCCCCAAGGATCCTACCTGTTTTCCTGTCCGCCACTGCCTTTATTACCATTTCCTTACCGTGGAAGTATTCAGGTTTGTCAGGCTTGATATTATGGCAAACTTCAACGTCATAACCCTCCTTGATGGCTTCCTTTTCTGAAAGACCCGTCTGTGCAACAGCCATATCGAACACTTTAAATATACCGGTTCCAAGAATTCCTTTAAACTCTAAACTCCCCCCTGTTATTTGATCGCCTGTAATTCTACCCATTTTGTTAGCAGTTGAGCCCAACGGTCTGTAGATAGGCTTGTTTGTAATTAGGGAATAGCTTTCTGAACAGTCACCGCAAGCATAAATATCTTCAATATTCGTTTGCATTTTGGTGTTTACCTTAATAGCTCCTGTTTGACCTAATTCAACCCCTGCACTTTTGGCTAATTCCACATTGGGTTTTACACCAACGGACAGGATAACCATATCGGTATCAATGGTTTTTCCGCTATTCAATATAACTTTATTGACCGAAGAGTCACCTTCTAATTTCGTTACAGAATCGTTTAAAATCAGGGTTACGCCTTTTTCTTTTAGATAATCCTCTAAATATATGGCAATGTCCTTGTCCAGCGAAGCCATTATATGGTCAGCCATTTCAACAACCGTCACATGGATGCCTCTTGCCATGAAGTTTTCAACCAATTCGAGGCCGATAAAACCTGAACCTACGATAACAGCATTTTTGGGGGTTGCATTTATAAGATAATTACGGATACTGTCGGCACTTCCAACATTTCGTAAGGAAAATACGTTCTGTTTATTTACTCCTTCCATGTTAGGTATGATAGTTTTTGCACCCGTAGCTATAACCAGCTTGTCGTAAGTTTCATTAAAGACTTCCTGCGTATCCAAATTTTTTACTGTGAGATATTTCTCAACGGGATTGATTTCTAAAACTTGATGCCTTGTATATACATCGACGTTGTATTTCTTTTTGAAAAACTTTGTGTCACGGGGGACTAACTGCTCCCGACTCTCAATTTCTGTGCCAATGTAGTAGGGCAGACCGCAGCCTGAATAGGATATTTCACTATCCATATCAAAGATTTTGATTTCTGCGTTTTCATCATTTCTTCTTGCTTTGGCAGCAGCAGAGGTTCCAGCAGCTACAGCCCCAATAATGAGTATTTTCATATCGTATCCCTCCAAATGCTTCTCTCGTTATTACTTCTGAACTGTTCCACTTACTTTTTTGGGAAACCCATCTTCGTTAAAATACTTACGCCTAAAAGCCAAAGCCGCATTCACCAACGCGATCATTACAGGTACCTCAATCAGTGGACCGATAACGGCAGCGAAAGCCTGACCTGAACCGATACCGAAAACAGCCACTGCAACAGCGATGGCAAGTTCAAAATTATTACTTGCTGCTGTAAAGGCGAGGGTAACGGTCTGCTCGTACTTGAAGCCACCTTTATAAGACATATAAAAGCTTACAAAGAACATGATCGCAAAGTAGATAAGAAGGGGTATTGCAATCCTTATAACATCGCCTGGAAGTTGTACAATAACCTGACCCTTCAATACAAACATAACAATAATCGTATAGAGTAAGGCGATGAGTGCCAGGGGAGATATTTTAGGAATAAACACTTTCTCATACCATTCTTTGCTTTTTGCAGCGATGAGGGCAAACCTTGTTATAAACCCAGCAGCAAACGGAATTCCCAGATAGATTAAAACGCTCTTGGCAACATCCCACATGGAAATATTCACAGCTTGACCGCCCCAGGATAAGCCAAACCATTTAGGAATGACGGTGACAAACAAATAGATATATACCGAATAAAATATAATCTGGAATATCGAGTTTAAAGCAACTAGGGCTGCACAATATTCGTTATCTCCTTTAGCAAGGGTATTCCATACAATCACCATTGCAATACAGCGCGCCAGGCCGATAATGATAAGTCCGATTGCATACTCGTGCATATCCGGCAAAAATAGGGCAGCAAGGGCGAACATTAATATTGGCCCGATGATCCAGTTCTGCAGGAGTGAAAAGGTGAATATCTTTTTATTTCGCGCAACCTTTCCTATTTCCTCATACTTGACCTTTGCCAGTGGGGGATACATCATTACGATCAATCCAATGGCAATAGGCCACGATATAGTACCCGTACTCATTCCTTCTAAAGACTTTGCAAGACTTGGGAATAAATAACCTCCAATTACCCCTACAGCCATAGCAAGGAAAATCCAAAGGGTTAAAAAACGATCTAAAAATGATAACCTTGCAGTTTTTTCATTTGGCATGTGTTATTCCTCCTTACACTATTGAAAAAGCTGCTTTTCAACTTCTTCCAATTTGGTCAATCCGATAATTTCTTCATTGAACATTTTTATCTTAAAGATGGGTAGCTTGAATTGTTCCGACGCTACTCTTAAATAATGCTGCTGCATATGATACCGTTGTTTGAAAAACTCAGTATCGCAAGTTTCCAATTCCAGAACATTGTTTGCGACGACAGCCTGCACTTCTATTCCTGCCAGTTCCAAATCCTCCGCAGCCCTTTTTGCCTCAAAGATGGGGGTATACTCGGGGTAGAGGACCAACAGGAACGAACAATACTCCTTATCCTTCAGCTTTGCGACCAATGTCTCAAGTTTCTTTTTGGCTTCACTGGCAGAGCTGTTTTCCTGGTTGGTATTGACCATCATTTCAACCTGCTTCGCATAGTCATAGGGAAGTTCCAAAAGCCTTAATGTATGCCCTGTTGGGGCAGTATCGAATATGATATGGTCAAATTCTTCGCTATTGATAAGGCGTGAGAACTCCTCAAACACCGCCATTTCTTCAGTACAGGGTGATTCCAATTCTTCCTTTAAAGCAAGAAGCATATCCTCGTTATATCCAGACTTTACAGCATTTGAAAGTATGCCTTCCTTATAGGATTCAACCGCCTTCTTTTGGTCAATTAAGACGGAATAAAGATTCGGTACACTGTTTACCTTTGTAACATCGTTCCCGACTTTTTCATTGAGCACATAACCGATATGGGCTGCCGGGTCAGTCGTAACTAAAAGCGTTTTTGAACCTGATTTTGCAGTATGAACAGCAGTAGCACACGCTGTTACTGTTTTACCAACACCGCCTTTTCCTGTCACAATAATAATTTTATGGTCATGTGTTCTTTCAATCAGATTATCCAGCTCTAAGGAAGAAGCAAAGTCATCAAACGGACTTTCGTCATAGGATACGGCATGGATACTGGAGTCTTTTCCGTGGAAAACGACTTCTGCAAACTCTTTAAAAGCATTTAGCCCCTTAACCTCGCTTTTTTGAAGGGATACCTTCGTGGTAGGGTAGGGGAGCGAGCTTTCAATTAGACTGATATATTTATTCTGACTGTCTACTACTTTGTTAAAATAATTCGAACTTGCCTCATTTTCAGGGATAATACCGTTAATGATGATGTTAAATTTATTGATTCCAAGTTCTTTTAGCTCACCATAGGCCCGTACCGTTTCATTTACAGGGGTGCTTTCCGGTCTTGTGACCAGGTAGAATTCCGTTCTTAGGGCATCACGCATGGCTTCGATAGCCCTATCATACTTTTCTTTAGCCCCCTGAATGGAGGAAACCGGGCCGATACAGGTTTGACCTGAACCCTTTGCACTTTCCTCGATATGCTTTGACCAGTCGATAGGTAATTCTAAAAGCCGTATCGTGTGACCTGTGGGAGCGGTATCGAAAATAATAAGGTCAAAATCCGTATTAGTCAGAAAGTCAGTGAAGCGGTCAAAGGATGCAATTTCAATGGTGCAGCCGCTTCTAAACTGTTCGTCCAGCACCTTCAATACATCCTCTGGCATGATACCACGCATAGGGCCGATAATACGTTCTTTATAATCTTCAACCGCCTTGTCCGGGTCAATCTCCATAGCGAAAAGGTTCTCGCTGATCGGTGTTATCTTATGACCGATAGACACCTCGAATATGTCTGATAAGTTACTTGCTGGGTCTGTCGATATGATTAAAGTTTTCTTCCCATTATTGGCGTTATGGACAGCAGTTGTCGCTGCCATGGTTGTTTTTCCAACACCGCCCTTGCCGGAAAAGAAAAGATATTTCGTCATTTCATATACACTTCCTTCTTTTGGTCGTATTAGCAGCAGCCGGAGCCACCACAACAACCTGGTTTTTTGATTTTTACAGTTTTACCCTCGTCAGCCTTCGCACTTTTAAGTTCGTCATACTCCGGATAACGGCCTTTAACGAAAAGCTTTCCGTCAATGAAGGTAATGGGTAAAACTGCATTTCCTTCTTTTCTTAACAGGTCCGCAACTACAGCATTATTCATAAACCTTTGTGGCTGCTGGTTTATGGCGATCCTCTCAACCTCAAAGCCTTCTTTCTTTAGCTTCAGTACAGTATCCTGCAAGGTTGTGAGTTCCGGGTCGGGTGCTGGCCCACATACTCCTGTTGGACAGCAGAGGGATGGTTCATAGATTTCAATTTTTTTCATACTATTTTTATCTCCTTCCATTTTTGTACTAATCACATGAAATATTTTTTCTTTCCAGCCATTGAGTGAGGCTTTTAAGGTCGTCTTTTAAAAGTTCCTCGTTTCTTAAATTGTCCAGTACCAAGCTGTCAAGGAATTTAATGCTATCGTTTTTCATAAGAGAATAATACACCCATTGTGCATGTTTTCGATCATCTACAAGCCCTGCGTTTTTTAAGTAGGAAAGGTGCCGTGAAGCTTTGGTTTGGGATATTTGCAAGGTTTCCATGATATCGCAGACACAAAGCTCTCTTTCGTACAAAAGGTTCAGTATCCGAAGTCTTGTTTCGTCAGATAATGCCTTTAAGATATTTACTAGCTTTTTCATTGGTTCACCCCACTTTAAAATCGTATATTTGCATAAGCGAATATTCACATATCTATTATATACCTCGACTATCAAAATGGGAACTATTTTTTAAAAATTTTGTGTTAAGTTTAAGTTAATATAATATCTTGATTAAAATGGAAAAATATTTAAAATAATAGTTGCATATTGCAATTATTACGTGATACAATAATTGCAGGAGGTAATTACCTATGAATAATACTAATGACTCAAAGCAATTGCGGGAAATGATTAGAAAACTGGAGAGGAAGCTCGGAATATTGGAAGAAAACACGGTTGCGTGTTGCAATGTAACCATGGCACAATGCCACGCTTTAGTTGAAATAGGCCGTGCAAAAAGTATTTCGTTAAACGAGCTTGCCGAATTATTAAACCTTGAAAACAGCACCATGAGCCGGACGGTGAACAATCTCGTTACAAACGAATTAGCTAAACGAGACATTGACCCGACAGATAGGAGGTATGTAACGATTTCGCTTACGGAAAGCGGATATAAAATGTATGAAGGCATTGAAGAAGGGATGAATCTGTACTTTAAAAAAGTATTCCAGGCCATCCCCGATAACAAGCGGGAACAGGTATTGGAAAGTATGCAAATACTGCTTGACGCCATCGGTGAAAATGAGTGTTGTAAATAGTGAAAGGAGAATGATGATGGATTTTAATGTAAAGGAAAAAGTACAGGAATACTACGGGGGAATCGCAAAGAAGGTCAACAGTGGAGCAGAAAAAAGCTGCTGTTCTAGTTCTTCCTGCTGTGGCGATGTAAGCAAATCTTCACTGATTTATGAAGGGGAAAATTTGAACGGTTTGCCAAAGGAAGCAGTAGAAGCATCTTTAGGCTGTGCAAACCCTGTACTGTTCGCAGAACTTAAAGAAGGAGAAACGGTACTCGATTTAGGCAGCGGTGGCGGTATCAACGTACTTATGGATGCAAAACATGTAGGAGCCAGTGGTAAGGTTTACGGCCTGGACATGACCGATGAAATGTTGAAGCTTGCCAACAGGAACAAGGAAAAAATGGGCGTGACCAATGTTGAATTTTTAAAGGGATTTATTGAGGAAATTCCCCTTCAAGACCAGACCATCGACGTTATCATGTCAAACTGCGTCATTAATTTATCCGATGATAAGGAAAAGGCCCTTTCCGAAGCTTACAGGGTTTTAAAACCAGGGGGAAGGCTGGCAATTGCCGACATTATTACCTTGAAAGATATTCCATCAGAGGTAAGGCAACAAGCCGGAATGTGGTGCGGATGCCTGGGGGGAACTCTAAAAGGTGAAGAATATAGGTCTATACTAGAAAAAGTGGGCTTCAAGGATATTGAAGTAATCCCGGAACACATTTATACGAAATCGATCATTAAAAGCAATTATCTACAGGACAAATACCTGGGCGATGTAGTGCAAAGTGCTGATTTAGACGCTATAGACGGAGCTTTTGCAGGGGCATATATCAAGGCTCGGAAATAAAGGGAGCGAATACGGATATGACATACTCCATACGACAAGCAGAAGAAAAGGATATTCCTGCAATCACTTTGATCTATAATCAAGGGATACTCGATAAGGGAGCTACTTTAGAGATAGCTACAAGGACAGAGGATGAACGGAAGGAATGGCTATTTTCCAAAAGTGACAGGCATAAGGTTTTAGTTATAGAAAACGAAATGGGAGAAGTCTTCGGGTGGGCGTCTTTAAATGTATTTAATACTCGTGCCTGTTATAGTGGCGTAGCTGATATTTCCATCTATATCCGGCGTGATATGAGAGGGAAGGGGTTAGGTAAAGCACTCCTTTCCTCATTGATAGAGACGGCTAAAGCTGAGGATTTTCATAAGCTGGTATTAAGTGCATTCAATTCTAATGAAGCAGGGAAAAGACTGTATCAAGCCGTCGGCTTTCGAGAAGTAGGAGTATATGAAAAGCAAGGACAATTAGATGGGAAATGGATGGACGTCGTTATTATGGAAAAGCTCTTTGTCTAATTTTCATAGGAGCGATTGGAAAGGTGGCGGTTTTTATGGTGGCTATAGTACTGGGTCTTGTCGCGTGCATATTTCTGTTTGGGATTCTAAACGATGATGCAGGGGAAAGGGCATTTAATGAATACTGTAATTTGGAATGTAGATCAAGGAAACATAAAAAATATAAATTCTGCTGTTAAGCATAGGGGGACTTATGGATAGCAAAGTATATTTTGAAGAAGTAGCGAACCAATGGGATACGATGCGTCAGGGCTTTTTCTCGGAAGCTGTGAGGGAAAAGGCATACAGTGTCGCAGCGGTCGGAGAGGGGAAGTTAGCTGCTGATATTGGGGCCGGGACTGGATTTGTTACGGAAGGATTAATTCAAAAAGGTCTAAAAGTTATAGCTGTTGACCGTTCCGAAGAAATGCTGAACCAAATGAAAGAGAAGTTCAGAGAATACGACATTATTGAGTATTGCCAGGGAGAAGCGGAAAATCTGCCGATTGAAAACGATACGGTCGATTATGCGATGGCAAACATGTACCTACATCATGTGGAAGAACCGCTTGTGGCAATCAAGGAAATGGTAAGGATTTTAAAACCTGGGGGTAAGCTCGTAATTACCGATTTGGACGAACATACCTTTGAATTTCTAAGGGCTGAACATCACGACCGCTGGATGGGCTTCCAGCGTGAGGACGTGGAACACTGGTTTTTAGAAGCCGGACTTAAAAACGTAACCATTGATTGTGCAGGGGGAAATTGTTGTGCTTCGTCAAGCTGCGGTTGCGATAACGCAAGTATCAGCATCTTTGTCGCATATGGTGAAAAATAATAGGCGTAAAGGCGTTTAGGTAAAATTCTAAACGTCTTTTTTATAAGTAGTTAAGCTTGATTTTAGCTTATTTAAATACCTCTTTAATTGTCAGGGGATAATGGCTAACCTTGTCTTCCTACGTAGGAAAAGGGGACTGGATTTGATGGGCTATATCATGCATTTGTATATTAGCAGCACTACAATGCAAGGCGGTGGATTTATATATGTTCAATTAAGCTTTATTGCCAATTGGAGGGCTATTGTACTTGGTATCCACTGCGATACTTATTGCTTTATTACGTAGTAAGAAATTTCCAAACTATTTGAGATTTAGAACTGAAAAGAGCTGTTTTAAAGCGGATTATTTTCAAATCCAACAGAGTATAAATAAGAAGATACAGACTTTGAGAGGATAAATGCGTATATTTAAATGATAAACATATTTATTAATAGGTTTTCATGACGGATTTATTCAATCATGTGGGAAAGGGAGGCGTGTAGATAATGAATATTGACTTTGCGTATCTATTCCAGATATTCATGTTGATAATGGCTGTAATAGGCGTCATTAGTTTTACAGTCCGCATGATTCAGTCTGCACGCTTTTCTTACCAATTACAAAATACAAAATGTACTGTAAGCCAGGTATTTCAACATATAAGAAAAATGTCTGTAGAGGATTATGTCAATTATCAAAAATATCAAATCTGGAGATTCTATTTATTTAGCCGTGCTTAAAAGTGATATGCATCCTAAGAATAAGCGAAGGAGAGAAAAAAATGAGCATTATTTTAAGCACATTGAATACACTGTTAAGCAAGGTATTTGCTTTAACGGGTGATTGGGGTATAACCATTATTGTTATAACATTGCTTGTCAGAACTATACTACTGCCTATCTCCATAAAACAAAGAAGTAGCATAGAAAAGCAGCAGTTGTTTTCAAAAAAGATTGAGGAGCTAAAAGAGAAATTTAAAAATGATAAGGAAAAATTGGATTCCGAAATAGCGAAAATATCGCAGGAAGGAGCCAAAAACCTGTTAGGTTGTTCAGTGACACTACTTCAAATTCCTGTTATATATTCACTTTACACAGTGTTTATCAATATGCCAGCGAATGTTGGAAGTATCATAATCCCGTGGGTAGCAAATTTGAAATTACCTGATACCTATTTTGTTATTCCAGTCTTGTCAGTCCTTTTGCAATTGCTACCTAATATTTTAGTGTCGTTGAATATGCTCAAGGGCACAACGATTCAGAAACTAACATTGAGTCAGTTTATTTTAACAGGCATAGTGAGCATCCTATTCCTATCGAAGGCTCCAGTTTCATTGGGGATTTATTGGCTTGCATCCAATGCCTTTACTTTTTTTGAACAAATTGTATATAGCCTATATAAAAGAAATAAGTATATTACTGTTCAGTAAAAAAATAGAAAATATATTGACAGTACAGAAAATATATGTAATTAGCACCCCATAAAACAAACTCAAATGAAGCATAAAAAAGTCATGAGAAACGGAACAGTGAAAACTGTCTCTGGACTCATGGCTTTTTTTTGCAGTGGAAAAAATGAATGAAAAAGAAAATGGGTAAAAACCTTAAAACCCTACACTTTCAGTTGTTTTGCTCATTTCTTTTTTCCTTATTACTAATCATATTTGTATTTCAATAACTTTATTGTGTTTCCAGGGCTGTTTGATGAAAGAATGGATAAAATGAATGGATTTTTGAATGGATAGATTCTTTGGAGGAGGCTTTTGACAGGAGTTAAACATGAGCATAAATTGAAGTTGTTCAAAATTTGGTAGATTGTGTATTGTCTCTACACAGTGAAAAGTTATCAATACATAAATGCGAAATTATGAAATCATTACCTAAATTTATTGTAAAATGTAAAAATATATGTAACTTATTCGGGCTATTGACATTAAAAAAATAAGTACTATAATTATAATAAAGAAAAAAATTCCAATTATGGTAAAGTGAATAAATATATATGATTTATTCCAAATATGGATATAAAAAATAAGAATTAAAATTTAGTTGAGTAAAAATTTTCAATAACGTAATGTTTTATACAGGCGAAAAAATTGATAGTAGAATTTAATGAAAGCATATTTTTACGAAACCAAGAGAGGCTAATTGATGTTCCTACACATTGATGCAACATTATATATTATTTTTTCTGGGTAAAAGAAGAAAAGTGTATATTCAGAGTAATTGTAATATGATAAAAGCACTTATCGTTTTTTAATCGCTGGTGGGTCACGTTAATCTCTGATAAGGATTATATGTTAAAAATCTTTGTAACTTATAGATTAGGATAAGCGAAAGGGCGGAAGTATGCCAATTGCAACTAAGAAATTGTGAGGGGGAAAGGATGTATTGGTATGTACTCTTTACACGGACAGGTCGGGAGCAAAAAGCAGAACAACTCTTAAAAAAGTGATTTGGTACAGACGCATTTATCCCTTTCATTCCGATGCTGGATATTCAGAAATCCAGGGCAAATAAGAAAAGAACTGAAACCGCTGTTTCCGAGTTGATGATCGAATGGCAGTCATTGCCGTCTACCTTATAATACTCCCGTACCTTTTTAATAAAAAAATAATAGAAAATGAGAGGGTTACATATTGAAATTAGAGATTATAAAATATCTACCAGAAAGTCAACCCCAAAAGACAACTCTGCTCTTTGTTCATGGGGCGTTTCACGGGGCGTGGTGCTGGGAAGAAAATTTTCTTCCCTATTTCTCACAGAGGGGTTATCCATCTTATGCTGTAAGCTTGAGAGGGCATGGGAAAAGCGAGGGACATGAAAATATCAGTTCGTTTACACTGGAAGATTATGTTGAGGATATATCAGAGGTGTTGTCTGGATTTGAGGAACCGCCTGTTCTAATCGGACATTCTGCTGGAGGGGCAGTGGTCCAAAAGGTGCTGGAATTATATCCGGACAAGGTAAAAGCCGTAATTTTAATTGCATCTTTTCCTTACAATGGTTTGGGTTTGAAAGGATTGCTACGAATTCTTATAAAACATTTTAAGGAAGCTTGGCAGTTAAAGAATTTTAACAATACGAAGTTAGATGATCCGACAAAGGAGGTATATCTTCCTGCCAACATAATGTTCGGGGATCAAATGCCGGAAGAAAAAAAGAAAATCTATAGTGGCTTGCTGCAGGCAGAGTCTCCCAGACTGATGGAGGATGTGATAAAACCTATCGTATATGAGCCGGAAAAAATTCAGGTGCCGGTTTTACTATTAGGTTCCACTACCGATTGGTTTTTCTCAAAGGATATGTTTATGAGAAATGGTCGGGCCTATAAGACAGAGCCGGTTATATTCCAAAGGATGGGACACGATATGATGCTGGTACCAGGTTGGGAAAAAGTAGCGGAAAAAATAATAGATTTTTTTATCAAGAAAAATATTTGATGAGATCGTGTTATTAGAAGAGAATAACACTGCGGATTCAAAGCCTGTCAAGAAGTCATATAAAACAAGTGTAATTTGGTTTACACAAACTTTGATGACAAGGGGGAGAAAAATGAATGACAGAGGTTCTTATCAGATTGAAAAGATATCAGGAAACCTGAAATTGGAATTAAATCGTTTGAAAGCACAGGTGGAATTGTTTTGGAACAAGGAGCTTAAGCGTTATATAGAATTTGGCCTGAGGGATGGCATGTCGGTGGTGGAACTTGGGTGTGGACCGGGATTTTTGACAGAAAAATTGTTGCAGGAATTTCCCAACATAAATATTATTGCGGTGGAAATAGACCCGTTTTTATGTGAAACGGCGGAAAATTATTTGAGCCAGGAATACCAGCGGTTTAAAGTCATTGAAGGGTCCATTTTGAACACAGGACTGGAGGAAAACTCCTTTGATTTCGCCATCACGCGATTGGTTTTGGAACACCTTCCGGACCCGGTTAATGCAGTAAGTGAAATTAACAGAATTTTAAAACCGGGCGGAAAAGCGGTGTTCGTTGATAACGATTTTGAAATGCATATTATGGCACATCCCAATATTCCCGAGTTGAGAGAACTATATGATGCTTACTGTCAATCCCGCTGCTCGGAGGGCGGTAATCCTAGAATTGGTCGTGAATTGCCAGGAATTTTAAAGGCTGGCGGGTTAGCCAATATAGACTTTGAGGTTATATGCGCCCACAGTGGTATTCTGGGAGATGAAATGTTTTTTAAATCCGAAGGAATCGGTATTCCATCCAGACTGGTGCAAGACGGGTTTCTATCCAGCAAGAGCCTTGGCAAAATAGCAGTTAACTGGAGAGACATGGTTAAAAATGAAGATCACGCTATTATCAGACAATTATATATGGCTGTCGGGGAAAAACTTTGAAAGGGGATAGCGATGGCGATGTCTAAATTTCAAGCAGATTCTTTGAAAGAAGGGACGGACTCTTCCTTTTCCGGGATTCATTCCGGGAAGAGAGCGTTTCCAAGAGGATATGTCCTGAAAAGGGTAAAAGAGGAAATTGCGAAACTATTAGAGAAGCTAGAGGATTCTGCAGATCTGGATGGAAGCTTTTTAGAAATGGGCGTAAATTCATTAAAGGCGGTTGAACTGGTAGAAACTCTGAATCAAGCGATGGGAATTGAGTTAGGAGTGGAGGTTGCCTTTGATTATAGAGGAATAAAAGAATTGTCTGCGTATATAGACAGCCAATATGGAGGGGAGAACTGTGAGGACGAAAAAAAGACCATGGAATGTTCTTCCTGCCCCGATATCCAGAGAAAAGCCAATGATGATATACAGAAGGCAACAGAAAAGGATGAATATGGGCGATTGTCGATGCTGGCAGAGTCCAGCCAGGATATTGCCATTATCGGGATATCTGGAAGGTTCGCTGATTCAGAGACGGTAGAGGAGTTCTGGCACCATCTGAGAGAAGGCCACTGTTGTATTGCAGAGATTCAAAGAGATGGATGGGAGACATCTAAATATTATGATCCAGATCCCATAAAAAGAAACAAGTCCATCAGCAAATGGGGTGGATTGCTAAAGTCTATCGACCGGTTTGATGCATTGTTTTTTAATATCTCACCCCGGGAAGCGGAGAGGATGGATCCCCAGCAGAGATTGTTCCTGGAGGAAGCCTACAGAGCTTTTGAGGATGGAGGCTATTCCACTGAACAGTTGTCCGGGAAAAAGGTAGGGGTTTTTGTCGGGGGGAGAACCTCTGACTATAAGGACAAAACCCTGGAGACCGAAGAAATAAATTCCCAAACATTTTTGGGCACTGATATGGCAATCCTTTCGGCAAGGATTTCCTACTATCTGAACCTGAAAGGGCCAGCTCTGGCTATAGACACAGCTTGTTCATCTTCACTGGTAGCTATTCATTTGGCTTGTGAGAGTATCCGCCGGGGAGAATCGGAAATGGCACTGGCTGGCGGTGTATTTATAATGAATTCACCTGAGTTTTATCTGATGACATCCAAAACAGATATGCTTTCGCCGGAAGGAAGCTGTAGGACCTTTGATGATAAGGCCAATGGGATCGTCGTAGGAGAAGGTGTGGGAGCCTGTGTACTGAAAAGGCTGGATGATGCGATGAGAGATGGAGACTATATTTATGGGGTGGTTAAAGGATCGTTTATAAACCAGGATGGTAAGACGAAAGGAATTACCGCTCCCAGTACACTTTCTCAAAAGCAATTGATTTACGAAGCTTACCAAAAAACGGACATTCACCCTGAGACAGTGGGATATATCGAAGCACATGGGACAGGGACCAAATTGGGAGATCCGATCGAGATAAAAGCTTTGACAGAGGCCTTCGGCATGTTTACCGATAAACGCCAATTCTGTGCAATAGGTTCCCATAAGCCCAATATAGGCCATACTATAATGACAGCCGGCATTGCAGGAGTATTTAAGGTCCTGATGGCTATGAAATATAGGCAAATTCCTCCGACAATCAATGTAAGCAAAATAAATAGTCACATCGATTTTGATAGGAGTCCGTTTTACATAAATACCAAGCTGCAAGAATGGAAGAGTGTGGACGGATCTCCCCTCAAGGCAGGAGTAAGTTCCTTCGGATTCAGTGGTACGAATTGCCATGTTATTATTGAAGAAGCCCCCCCTCAAAGGAGAAAAATAAAGAGCTTATCCAAGCCCTATTATTTTATTCCGCTTTCAGCAAAAACCGAAACGGCTTTACGCCGTAAGATTGTGGAACTGGATAACTGGTTGGAAAAGGAAATGGAAGGTTGTTCCATGGAGGATATAAGCTATACCCTCCATATGGGAAGAAGTCACTTTAACGTGCGTTCCGCTCTATTAGTTAAAGACGTTGATGAATTGAGGCAGAAGGTTAAGGATATCCGTAAAACGGGTACTGCAGAAAGCTATCTGACCCATGACCTGAGAAAGACGCCATCAAAGCAGGAACCTGTATTAAAGGAGCTTGGCGGGTATCTTATCGGGCAGATCAATGGAACGACTGTTTTAAGGGAAGAAGAGTATAGGGAAAAGCTACTGGCACTGATGGATTTATATGTAAAAGGATACGACTTGAACTGGGAAAGCTTTTACAGGCAAGGAGATTACCACCGCATCCCTATGCCTGCCTATCCTTTTGATAAAGAACGTTATTGGATACCTCAGACATGGACTGCCGAGGAAACTTCGGGCTCCTCCGGCGGCGGTACCGGATTTGCTATTGCAGCCGGCCAGTACGTGATGGAGAAGGCTTGGAAAGAATCGGAAACACATCGCCAAGATATCCAGAGTTTTACAGGTACGGCAGTTGTACTTGTTAATAATGAAACCCGGCTGATTGCTAAAAGTTTATTTCGAAGGATGAAAGGTGTAAAAGTTGTTGTTATCCAGAATGATTCTTTATTTTCCAGACGTTCCGATGATGAATATTTAATTGATTTTGCCTCGGCAGACCATGGCACCCGGGCAGCTAGAGAAATGCTGGATAGAGAAAATAACATCGCAGGGCTGATTGATTTGTCCGATTTACACAGCCATTCAATGGATAGGAATAAGGGAAGCCTTGGAAAAATTGCCTTGCTGCAGGCATTGATAAAAAATTCAAACCATGATAGGTTCTGCGTACTGCACCTGACAAAAGGACTTCTGGCTTTCGGTATGAATGAACCAACTCTTGCAGGGGCTGACTTTGCAGGGATTATCAGAATGTTAAGTGCTGAATATGGTAGAGTTGCATCCAGAACGGTTGATATAGATCTGCCGCTGAGCGATGTTGAAAGCATTGAAAGGGTTATTTTCAAAGAATTGAGTAATGGCGCACTCGAAGGAGAGATCTGCTATAGGGAAGGTAAGAGATATTCACCCTATCTTAAAGAATTGCATCTTACGGATAAGGAAGGAATGGGGATAAGCATTAGCTCTATTGCAGCAGATCCCGACAGCGTATTTGTAATAACAGGAGGAACCCGCGGTATTGGCGCAGCGATCGCAGAGATGTTGGCAGATAAAGGCGCACGGAAACTGGTGCTTATGGGAATGCAGGAGCTGCCTGCCCGAAGCCAATGGAACGCGTTGTCAAAGGATGTGGAGACAACTGCGAAGATCAATTTGATTACCCGACTGGAGAACAAAGGGGTTCATTTGGAAATCTATGCGGGTCCTCTTACCGATAAAGCGAAAATAAGCCAATTCTTTGAGGGAATAAGGCAGAGACTTGGAAATATAAAAGGAGTGATTCATTGTGCGGGTTTGAGCAAGGGGGGAAATACTGCTTTTATAAATAAAAATATGAAAGACATAGAGGCGGTATTTGAACCGAAAATAAACGGGTTGGAGAACTTGCATGAAATATTTTCAAAAGATGAATTAAGCTTCTTTATTCTCTGCTCCTCCGTATCTGCACAAATTCCCGTATTGGCTTCCGGCATAACGGATTATGCCGCTGCTAATGCTTTCATGGATTATTTTGCCTCCTATCAATATCGTAAGGGGAATACCTATTATCAATCAATCAACTGGCCCGGATGGAAGGATGTCGGCATGGGGGCACCCAAAAGCCCTATATATTACCGGATGGGTTTTACCGCACTTTCAACTGCTGAGGGACTTCTTATGCTGGACAAGTCTTTGCAGTTTGCACACAATCCTTGCATAATGCCCTGTTTGGCAAATACAGAGAACTTCAAGTCGGAGCTGCTGCTTCATGTAAGACAGAATAAGAACCATAAGCCAAGCTCGATTTTAGGGGTAAAAGGAGGAATACCGGCAGCGGCAATACGGGTTGAAAATGATGCCAGGACCGGTGTAGAACAGTGGTTGAAGGAGCTCTTTTCCAGAGAGCTTAAGATCCCCATGGACCGGTTGGAGGCAGATATTCCTTTTGAAGATTTGGGCATCGATTCCATAGTAATTGCTGAGTTTACCAGAAAAATTGAAGACTGGATCGGAAAAAAACTGGACCCTTCCATTTTTCTTGAATACCCAACGCTGCAATTACTCAGCCGGTATCTGGATGCTGACATGGGAGATGCAATGAAGAAGAAGAATGCACCGGATCTCCAATCCGCCTGTGAGAAAGAGAAAATCAGCCTGCCTGCCCAAGTCCCCTATAACAGGGAAAAGGGAGAAGGGGCACGGACAGAACTGACGGAAGGGCAGGATTCTTCTCTATGGCAAAAAATCGCCATTATTGGCATTGCATGCAATTTCCCTGATGCAACTACCAAAGAGGAGTACTGGAAAAACCTTCTGGAAGGCAAAGACAGTATCAAAGAAGTACCTGCATCCCGATGGGATGTAAATGACTATTATGCCCCGGAATATAAAAAAGGGAAAACCGTAAGCAAGTGGGGAGGCTTTATTGAGAATATCGAGGATTTCGATGCCCAATACTTTGGCATAAACCCCAAAGAGGCCCCTCATATCGACCCTCTCATTCGTCAATTCCTGGAGGTCAGCGGACAGACCCTCCGGGATGCAGGATATGAAAAAGATGAATTATGGGGTAAAAAAGTCGGTGTGTTTGTAGGTTCAAGGGTAGCAAACTATTCGGCAAGAATCAAACAGATGTTACGCAATAGTATCATGGGCATAGGGCAGAATTTCATAGCAGCCCATGTTTCTCACTTCTATAATTTCAAAGGCCCTACCATGGTGGTGGATACTGCATGCTCCTCATCGCTGGTAAGCGTCCATTTGGCTTGTCAGAGTTTGATGATGAAGGAATCGGACCTTGCCCTGGCAGGCGGGGTGGATATTCTGCTGGATGAAAAGCCCTATGTCATACTCAGTGAAGGCAAGGCACTCTCACCGGATGGCAAATGCCATACCTTTGATGAAAAAGCCAACGGTTTTGTTCCCGGAGAGGGATGCGGAGCTGTACTGCTGAAGCGTCTGGACAAAGCCATTGCTGACGGGGATAGAATCTATGCGGTGATTGAGGCATCGGCAGTAAATAACGATGGGCATACGATGGGGATCACTACACCGAATCCTGAAGCCCAAAGCGAAGTAATAGAAGAAGCCCTGAGAAAGGGGAAAATCAACCCGGCTTCCATCAGTTATATAGAAACTCACGGTACCGGCACAATGATCGGCGATCCGATAGAACTAAAGGCGTTGACTAAGGTTTTCCAGAAGGTTACTTCCGAGCGGCAATTTTGCGGTGTGGGCAGCGTCAAAACAAATATCGGACACCTGCTCAGTGCAGCCGGTATAGCCAGTTTGATAAAAACAGCTCTTGCCCTTCAGCATAGGCTGATACCTCCTACTTTGCATTGTGAGACTCCAAATCCGAGGTTTGAATTTGCGAACTCACCCTTTTATCCCAATACTACAGTAAAGGAATGGGAGGTCCGCGATGGGATTCGCCGTTCCGGAATCAGTTCCTTTGGGTTTGGAGGAACAAATGCCCATATGATTGTATGTGAATTCCAACCTCAATTTTATGAACCGTATTGTGAGCAAAGAAGTGCTCTGCCACCAATACGGTTCAATCGTAAACGGTATGTGACAGACGATAGTGAGGCATCGGCAGGAGCGCCTTCTTTCAATCCGGCGGAGGATAAGGATGAATGGAGTAAAAATCATCCGAATACAATGTTTTCGTTGCTGAAGCTGAAAAAGGAATATTAATTAACGATAACTGGGGTGGTCATTATGATGAATTATGATGAGTTTAAGTACCTTGTCGAAATGAAAAATACCAACTTTATTATGCGAGACCATCGACTCTTCCAGGTTCGTATCATGCCTGGAGTCACTTTTCTGGAAATGGTCTATAAAGCTTTAAAGGCAGAAGGCTTTTCTCTTTCGGAAATCCAGCTTAAAAATGTACTTTTTAAAGAACCTTTATCTACAACGGAAGAGTTTGATAGAAGAATACAGATTACCCTGGAAAAAACAAAGAAATGTGGGATCATAACAGCCAAAAGCCAAAAAATCAAAGATAACCAAGTGCTCAACGTGAAATGGGAAGAAAATTTCCAGTGTGAGCTTCACATTAACAACAGATTTCCGGTAAAAACGCTTGATATTGAAAAGCTGAAACACAACGCAGTCAGGGTGGCGGATGCGGATGAAGTCTATGCGTACATCCGCAAGGTAGGAATCAATCATCTGGAATTTATGAAGGCATTGGGAAATATATATCTGGGTGCAGATTATTTGCTGGCAGAACTCCATTTATGCGACTTGGCTGCACAGTATCTGGATTATTCCTGTCTCCATCCCGTATACCTCGATGCCTCAACGGTTGTTCCATTCCTGTTAAAGTTTAATGGCAAAAGCTTTTACGAGATTGACCCCGGGATGTTTATTCCAATGCATATCGAGTCATTTTGGGGAATAGAGGGTCTGAGAGATAAGTGCTTTGTGTATTTGGAGAAGCGCAACAGTGTACTTGCGGCATCGAGGGATATCAAGAGCGATTATATAGAACTTTATAATGAACAGGGAAAAATGACAGCATATTTTGAGAAACTTTCCTATAAGAAGGTACGGTCAAAGGGATTGATTTTAAATCTGGGGAAAGTAGAATCGGCAAAGGAAAACATCCCTCCACCATCAAAAACTGAATCTCAAATCAGTTTGCATAAATCATTGCAGAAGAATTTGGCAATGGCTTCCCCCTCACCAGAGAAACTGCCGGGAGCGAAAAACAGCAAATTGCAATCAATAAAGTCTGTCCAGCAGGAATTGCGTAAAATGGTAGGCGATGTACTGGATAAAAGGGCTGAGGACATAGATATTGAAGCAAGCTACTATGAACAGGGACTTGATTCGGGAAATCTGTTGCAGCTGGTTCAGGGGTTGGAAGATAAACTGGGGCGGCAGTTTTACCCGACGTTGTTGTTTGAGTATAAAAATATTAGAGAATTAGCGGAGTACCTGATAAAGGAATTAGAAGAAAAGAACGATGGACGTGGTAAAACGGAAACCCATGACATCCATGGAGAGTCCGAACTGATGTATTACCGTTGTGCCTGGGAAAAGTCCGCCCTTTCCTTCAATGCCCTGGAACAGGTACAACAGGAGAATGTACTGATTTTTGACGCCGGAGAACAACTCTACCCTCTTTTTGCGGAGAGACTGGCTGGAGGGAACGCCGTATTGGTGAAACCCGGTAAGGATTACCGGGAGTCCGGAAATCAGATTTTTGAAATGGATCCCGGATGCCGGACCCATTACGGTCAGTTGATGGATGCCCTAAAACGCCGGAACCGAGTGCCAAAAAAAATAATTTACATGGGGTCGGAGGATGGTTTCAGTGCGGACAGGGAAATTCTGGACCGGCATATGAAGAGCGGAATCTATTCTTTACTGTACCTTAGCCAGGCACTTATGGAGCAAAAGCCCGAAGAAAAAATCAGGATGCTTTTTGCATATCCGGCCTGCGATAGCGGGTTTCAGCCCCAATACGCAGCAGTAAGCGGTTTTGCCAGAACCATTCGGATGGAGAACCCCAGATTTATCTGTAAAACCCTGGAGCTAAAGAACCGATTGGAGGAACAGCCGGGATTATGGGATATCCTGCTCTCGGAGCTGCAGAGGGAAACGGATGATGAAGTGGCGGTACGCTATGAGGATGGACATCGTTTCGTAAAGCGGGTCAGAGAGTTTGATGTGGGAAATAAAGCTGGGGAACCTGTAAAGCTGAGAGAGGACGGCGTGTATTTAATCAGTGGAGGCGCCGGCGGTCTGGGATTGACTTTTGCGGAATATATTGCCGGACAGGTAAAATCAAGGCTGGTGCTTACAGGACGGTCCGGGTTAAGCCCTGAGAAGGAACAGAGGATACAAGAGATTAAGGCTTTAGGCTCTGAAGTTATATATGTTCAGGCGGATGTAGCCAGCCGTGAGGATGTAGAAAAATTGACAGCCTTGGTAAGGACAAGGTTTGGGAGTATAAACGGTGTGATCCATAGCGCAGGAGTGATCCGGGACTCGGTGATCCTTAGGAAAACCGAGGAAGAGATGGAAGCAGTACTGGGGCCGAAGGTTTACGGGACGGTAAACCTGGATGAGGCTTTGGCCGGGGAAAAGCTTGACTTCTTTATCCTGTTTTCTTCTGCGGCTTCAGTATTAGGCAATGTCGGACAGTGTGATTATGCGTATGGAAACAGTTTTATGGATCATTACGCGGTGAGAAGGGACATGCTTCAAAAACGGCAGCAACGGTTCGGGAAGACACTTTCCATCAACTGGCCTCTGTGGAAGGATGGGGGAATGAGGATTGATAAGGAAGCTGAAGACCGGCTTGCAAGGACCCTGGGACTTCGGCCCATCAGCACAGAGACAGGGCTGGAAGTCTTTGTAAAAGGGTTGGCGCAACCGGAAGTACAGATGCTGGTTGTAGAAGGGGAGCGACATAAGCTCGCGCAGGTATTGGCCTATGGTCGGAAAGACGACACAGGGGCAGGGGACAGCTGCACTGAGCAGCAAATTGATGAGCCGTCACAAGAAGAGGTCGGATTCCAGTTATGGGAAAACGAGAGGATGGCTTTTGTTGAGAAAGAACCTTTCAATGAACCCATAGCAATCATTGGAATGGGTGGTGTTATGCCCGGGTCGGAAAACCTGGAAAGCTTCTGGGAGAACATAGAAGCTGGGAAGGACCTTATCAGTGAAATTCCTGCAGACCGCTGGGACTGGAAGGCCTGGTATGGCGACCCTAAAAAAGAAGAGAATAAAACCCACATAAAATGGGGCGGTTTTTTAAAGGAAGTGGATAAATTCGATCCCCTATTTTTCGGTATATCTCCCAAGGAAGCAGAGTTGATGGATCCCCAGCAGAGAATTTTTCTGGAAACGGTATGGGAGACTATAGAAAACGCGGGCTACAGAGCTTCTGATTTATCGGGGACAAAAACCGGGTTGTTTGCAGGTGTGACAACATGGGATTACCACGAGCTTTTACGGCTTAAGGGAATTGAAATCCAGGCTCAGACATCCACCGGGATGTCCCACGGCATACTGGCCAACAGGATCTCCTATCTGATGAACCTTCGCGGCCCCAGCGAACCCATTGAAACGGCATGCTCCAGTTCCCTGGTAGCGATCCACCGTGCTATGGAGTCCATCCGGAACGGGGAATGCGATATGGCCATCGCGGGAGGGGTTAATTTATTGATAAGCCCTACACTCTTTGTATCCTTCAGCAAAGGGGGGATGCTGTGCGAGGATGGAAGGTGCAAGACCTTTGACAAAAGTGCCAATGGATATGCAAGGGGGGAAGGCGCGGGAGCAATTTTATTAAAACCCCTAAGCAAAGCGCAGAGGGATGGAGACCATATTTATGGAACAATCCGGGGGTCTGCCGTAAACCACGGAGGCCGGGCCAGCTCATTAACAGCACCCAATCCTGATGCTCAGGCGGAAGTGCTGGTGAATTCCTGGAACAAGTCGGGAATCGACCCTACCACAGTAAGTTATATTGAGGCTCACGGGACAGGAACAAGCCTGGGAGACCCGATAGAAATAAACGGACTCAAGAAAGCCTTTGAAAAGATGTATGGGGAATGGGAAAAGCCTTTACCCCAAAAAGCCCACTGCGGCATAGGTTCGGTAAAGACCAATATCGGTCACCTGGAAAGTGCGGCCGGGATCGCCGGGGTTATTAAAGTGCTTTTAGCGATGAAATATAAAAAGCTGCCCGCAAACGTACACCTGAAGGAGGTTAACCCATATATACAACTGCAAAACAGCCCCTTTTTCCTTGTAAGGGATACCATGCCCTGGGAAGCTTTACGGGATGACAGGGGCCGGAGGGTTCCGAGACGTGCAGGGGTCAGCTCTTTTGGTTTTGGCGGGGTCAATGCCCATGTAGTACTGGAGGAGTATGAGAACCTGTTATCTTCACAGGAATCAAGGACTGTAACTCCACAGATCATCCTGTTTTCTGCCAGGAACGAAGACAGGTTGAGGGCCTACGTCGGGAAAATGTGCAGGTATCTGGTAAAGGCGGCCGGAGAGCAGGATATGGATTTGTTTCGAAAGGTTCAGAAGGATTTGATGAAATGTGTTTCTAAGATTTTAAAGGTTAATACGGAGGATGTGCAGACGGGTGAGGATATGAGTGAATACGGCTTTGAACCATTTAGGCTGACCGCGTTTGCTGACTGTATCAATGAAAAATACAACCTTGAGCTGACTGCTTCATTATTTTATGAATATACTTCTCTGGAAGCCATAGCTAAGCATTTATGTGAAGAGTATAGGGACTGCATGAAAAGATATTATGCAGAGGATTTTAAGGATAACGGGCAGGAAGGTGCCGTAAAAGACGGTATAAACCTCTGTGATATGGCGTACACACTCCAGATAGGGCGTGAGGCCATGGAGGAACGGCTGGCCGTAGTGGTATCGGATATAGGCGGGTTGCTTGAAAAGCTGGAGGACTACTCCCACGGAAAGGATCATATCGAAGGCCTGTATAGGGGAAATGCAAAGGCTTGCAATGCTTCATTCAGTTTTTTAACAGACAGCGAAGAAGGGAAGGGTTTTGTAAAAAGCCTGATTGGGAACGGAAATCTCAGCAGGCTGGCCCAGTCGTGGGTATCAGGGGTTGAAATCGACTGGAGGCTGTTGCACCCTGGAAATTCCCGTAAACGCATACCCCTGCCTGCCTATCCGTTTGCAAGGGAAAGGTACTGGATATCGGAAGCAGCCCCTGCTGGAGGTGAAAGAGACCGGCAGCTTGAGAAGCTGCATCCCCTCCTTGACAGGAATACCTCTACCCTGGAGGAACAAAAATTCACCGTCCGGTTTACAGGCAATGAATTTTATCTTAAGCATCATGTGATGGAAGGCCGGAAGGTACTGCCCGCGGTAGCTTATATGGAAATGGCCC
>ENA-OFCE01000068-OFCE01000068.1-metagenomes-genome-assembly--contig:-NODE-68-length-80184-cov-4.841730_pt1 | contig 80184 bp, 78 predicted proteins | sample MGYA00153388_OFCE01 | MGnify analysis MGYA00153388
CCATCAGGTCGAGGTAGCGACGACGCGTCGGTTTCGATCGCTCGATGATTCGATCGGTCACGGCGGCGATGCGGGGGTCGAGACTGGTCATCGCGTTCCGCTCTTGCGCGGCGGGAGCAGGAAGCGAAGCGGAATCTCGACCCGCGACGCCCAGCTGACTTCGTTATGCGCTTCCCCGGGGTAATTGACCGTCAACCAATTCTTGTTCTGAACATAGCCCTTGGCCTCGACCACCCGGTCGACCCGTTCCTGATAGCGCGCATATTCGGCGTCGAGCGTCTCCGTCCCATGGTCAAAATAAAGCCGATGCGCGCGCGGAACGGCCAGTTCCGCCTTGAGATAGCCGGTGAACGCGCCCGACACCGCGGTGAATTCCTCGTCGTTCAATTTGTCGCCCTGCTTTTGCGGTACGAACAGCGGCCAGTGGGTCGACACCATGCCCGCCGCGCCGAACACGTCGGGATATTCGTCGATTGCATAGAGCGAGATCAGGCCACCCATCGACGACCCCATGATTGCCGTATCGTCGCGATCGGTCAGCACACGGAAGCGACGGTTGATCATCGGCCGCAGCTCATCGACGATGAACTTGAGATAGCCATCGGACAATGGCCCGCCGCCATACAACTTCTCGACCCGCGCAATGTATGACTGCGGCAACCGCGCGAAGGCTTTAGAAGGCACATATTCCTGCAGGCGTTTGGCCGTACTCCAGATACCGACCACGATCGTCGGCCGCACCTTGCGCTCGCGGATCAACCGGTCGAGCGTCTCGTCGATACCCCATTCCATGCCGTAGCCTGCAGTCGCCTTGTCGAACAAATTCTGGCCGTCGTGCATGTACAGCACCGAATATCGCGGGCCATCGGCGCGATAGCCGCTGGGCAGCCACACCACGACCCGGCGCGGGTCGCTGGTGCGCGACGTCAGCACGCCCAGATCGACGATCCGCCCGGCGCTGACGGTGGGCACCGCATTGGGCTCCGCCATCGCTGGTGACGCCAGCCCAAGCAACGCGATCCATATCGAAATTAGACTCCGGATCATGCAACGGGCTCGAGTCGCGCCAACGCATCGCGGTGGGCGGGATAATGACTCGCGCAGGCGGCGACGAACCGTTCGATCCGCGCTATGTCCGCGATCCGCACATGCTCCGGCGGCGGCGCGACTGGCGTGGGATAATTGCCATAGCCGCCGAACAGGCAATGCCAGCTGATCGGCGCATAATATTGAGCGATGTCCTGCGCCGCGACTTCGGCCACCATGTCGCCGCCCGTGAACCATGCGGTGAACAAGTCTTTCAAGCTTTCCGACAAATGATTGTGGCGGGTCGCGTCGCGCCAATATTCGGTGTCGCTACGCCGCGCTGCGCGGTAATGCGCCACGATATAGTCGCGAATGCCTTCGTAGCGCCGCGCAATGTCGGCGTTGAACGCGTCGCGCGCGGCGCCATCGTCGGGTTGTTGCTGCGCCGCGATGAAGCCCTCGACCGTCGCCAGCACGATGTGCAGCGCGGTCGCTTCAAGCGGCTCGATGAAGCCCTGCGCCAAGCCGATCGCCAGGCAGTTGCGCGACCAGCTCCGCTCGATCCGCCCGACGCGCATCTTGAGGTGGCGAACTTCGGCATCCTTCGCCAGGCCGAGATGATCGCGCAATTCGGCCGCCGCATCCTCGTCGCTGATGTAGCGCGATGAATAGACGTAGCCGTTGCCGATCCGGCTGGTCAGCGGGATATGCCATGCCCAGCCGGCGCTGAGCGCGGTCGCGCGCGTCGCCACGCCGGGCCCCTCGCTCGGCAACGGAGTCGGGGTCACCACCGCGCGATCGTTGAACAGATTGTCGGCAAAGGCGCGATGCGGTTCGTTCAAGGCACCTTCAATGATCATTGCTCGAAAACCGCTCGCGTCGACGAACAAATCGGCGTCGAAGCGCTGCCCGTTCTCGCTCACCAAAGCAGCGACATCGCCGCCGTCGGACATCACGACCGAAGCGATTTTGGTGTCGACGTGAACCACCCCGCGCGCCGTTGCGACCTCGCGCAAATATTGCCCGACCAGCACGGCGTCGAAATGATAGCCATAACCGCAATCGAACGGGAAGTCGGTCGGTGCCAGCGGCGCTCTGCGCTCATCCGCCAGCCGAGCAGGAACGAAAAAGAGATCGGGATGCGCGGGAGCATCGATACCGTGCCGCCGCAGCCGCGCATTGGCAAACAGATCGCCGGCGGTATGAACGTCGAGGTCGCTTGGGAACGGGTGGAAATATCGTTCGAACCCGGCCACGTCAGACCAGCCGTGGAACGCGATCCCGACCTTGTACGTTGCGTGGCAACGCGGCATCCATTCGGCCTCGGTGATCCCGATCTCGTCGAAGAATGCCTTGAGCTGCGGGGTCGATCCCTCGCCGACGCCGATGATCCCGATGTCGCTCGATTCGATCAGCGTCACCTTGGTCCCGACTGCACCCCAGCGTTGCTGGAACAGGCAAGCCGCCATCCAGCCCGCCGTGCCGCCGCCAAGGATGCAAATTCGTCCCGGGCGCGGCACCGTCAGCGCGCGGCGATGCGGATGGCGAAGCCACCGCCCGGCGCCATGTGCACGGCCAGCGTCTCGCCGCGCTTTACGATTCGCGTATCGACCACCATATCCTTGCCCTTGGCGCCAAATTCGGCGGTCGGCCCGTCGCGATAGATGGTCGCGGTGTAGCGCTTGCCGGGGGCCAGGAAATCGAGCGGCACCGCCACATCGCGCGCCTGCTCGTTGGTCACCCCGCCGACATACCAGTCATTAAGCCCGCGAGCCTTGCGCGCGACAACCACCGACTGGCCGATCTCGCCCGACAGCACGCGCGTCTCGTCCCAGTCGGTCGGCACCGCCTTGATGAACCCGAAAGCGACCGGCGCCGCCTCGTAATTTTCCTGCAAGTCGGCGGCCATCTGGATCGGCGAGTAAATCACGATATACATCGCCAATTGCTTGGCCAGGGTCGACAAGATGTCGCTGTTGCCGCGCCCTTTCAAGCTGACCACGCCGGGGGTGAAGTCCATCGGCCCCGACAGCATGCGGCCGAAGAATATTTCACTCTCCCAGCGCGGCGGATTCTTCGGCACGCCCCAGGCATTATATTCCATTCCGCGCTGGCCTTCGCGGCTGACCCAGTTGGGATAGGTGCGGCGAAGTCCGGTGTCCTTGATCGGCTCATGCGCGTCGATCGAAATGTGGCGCTTGGCGGCCTCGGTCACGACCAGCACATGATGCCGCGACATCACCTGGCCCTCATGCCACTCGAAGTGGATCTTGCCATCGGCACCGCGTGCCTGAACCCCGCCCGCATCGGACACGTAACCGGTCTTGACCGCATCGATCCCGAGCGACTGGGCTAGATCGAAAGCCGGGCGCATCTGCTCTTCATAATGAGCGATATTGGCCGACGTCTCGTGATGACCGATCAGATGGACCCCCTTCGATTTGGCGTAAGCGGCGATCCGCGGCAGGTCGAAATCGGGATAGGGTTCGGTGAAGCTGAAGTCCCAGCCATTGGCGAACCAGTCCCCGTCCCAGCCCTTGTTCCAGCCTTCGATCAACAGCCCGGGAATATGATTCTTCGACGCAAAGTCGATCATCTTGATGGCGTTGGCGGTCGTCGCGCCATGCTTGGGGCCCGACGCCCAGCTCTGGATATCGAGGTGCATCCCCCACCAGATGCCGACATATTTGCGCGGGTGGACCCAGCTGACATCGCCCAACGCATTGGGGGCGTTCAGGTTGAGCACCATGTTGCGCGCGGCATAAAGCGATGGAGCATCGGGCGCGATCGTCAGCATCCGCCACGGTGTCGTGAACGCGCCGGTGCGGCTGACCTTGGGTCCGGCCGACGATGGCGTCAGCACCGCCTTGAGCAAGGTGCCGCCCGAATGCGCGATATTCATCCCCGAATAATCGACCAGCGCCGCCTCGTGCAGCGATAGGTGGGTGCCGTCGGCCAGGATCATCGTCAGCGGCGTCTGGCCGGTACCAATGCCGCTGATCGGCGTTCGTTCGTAAAGATATTCCTCGCGATTGCTTTCAAACGCCGGCGCCCACCACGCCTTGCCGTCCTGTGCGATTGCGAATTGGGTCAGTTCTTCGGCGATATTCCACGCCGCGTTGCCGTCTCGGGCGGGCAGCCGATAGCGGAACGCCACGCCATCGTCATAGGCGCGAACTTCGAGAGAAAAGCGGCGATGAAGCGCGCTCTTCTCCCGAAAATCGATCGTCACGGCGCAATAGTGATCACGGATCGTTCGGTCTTCGCCCCATGGCGTGTCCCATGTCTCATCATGGTCAGATACTTGCTGCTTCCCGACAATCTCGAAATTGCGCAGCATTTGCGGCTGGTCGGTGAACAGGAAGCCGAGCTGGCTATCGCGGACAACCGGCTTGCCGAGGCGATCAACGCGATATTGCGCGCGACCCTCGCCATTGACGCCGACCGTGATGGTCAAGACGTTCGCGGGCGAGCCAAGCGCTACATCAGCCAGCGCCGGGGCCGCCCACAACAGGGCGAGCGCGAAGATCAAACGCCTCAACATGAGGCCACATATCCCGATGCGGGTGGAAGGATCGCGGCGCCCGGCTGGGCACCGCCGCATGACAGCAACAGGGTCCCTCCAACGGCCGGGTTGGCGACTTCCTTGCCCGACAGGTTGAACACGCAGTTGACCCTATCGTCGCCTTCGCGCCGTTCAAACGCGACCAATTCGGCGCTGTCCTCATCGAGCAGCCGCACCGACCCGCACCGCAAAGCATCGTGCGCATGGCGAAGCGCGATCGCCTGACGGCACCAATTGAGGATCGAGCCGGCATCGGCATCTTGCTGCTCGACATTATACGCCAGATGCGCGGGGTCGAGCGGCAACCACGGATCATCGCTTCCAAACCCGCCATCCTTTGCCCCGGTCCAGGGCATCGGCGTTCGCGCGCCATCGCGGCCGAGGGTCTGCGGCCAGTTGAGGATCGCCTCGGGGTCCTGCAATCGGTCGAACGGGACGTCCGCCTGCGGCAACCCCAGTTCTTCGCCCTGATAGACGATTGCGTTGCCGCGCAGCGTCATCAGCAGCATCAGCGCCACCCGAACGAAACGGTCACGTTTCCCCTCGGGCCACCAGCGCGACGCAAAGCGCGGCGCGTCATGATTGCTCAGCGCCCAGCTCGGCCAGCCCTCGCCAACTTCCCCGGGCCACGCGCGAATCGCGCCCCGCACCGTATCGGGCGTCAGCGCTTCGGCGTAGAGAAAATCGAAGCCATACGCGCTGTTCAATCGCGCATCGCCCGAGGTGTAGAGCTTCATCTCGGCCGCGGCTCGCTCACCACCAACTTCGGCAACGGTGAAGATCGCTCCATATCGATCAGTCAGCTCCCGCACCCGCTCGACGAACCGCGCCAAATCGGCATGGCCTTGGTTATGGAAATGATGCTGAAAGTCGAACGGCCGGGTTCGCCGTCCGGGCTCAAGCACCGACGGATTGTCGGTCAGCGCCGGATCGTGCATCCCGAAGTTGAGCGCATCGAGCCGAAAGCCGTCAACCCCGCGGTCGAGCCAGAAACTGGCGACTTCGAGCAACGCGTCCTGAACCGCCACATTGTGGAGGTTGAGTTGCGGCTGCTCGGGCAGGAAGCTGTGGTGATAATATTGCTCGCGCCGCGCGTCCCACGTCCATGACGGACCGCCGAATACCGACTGCCAATTGCTCGGCGGCGATCCGTCGGGCTTGGCGTCTGCCCACACGAACCAGTCGGCCTTGTCATTGTCGCGCGAGTGGCGGCTTTGGCGGAACCAGCGATGCTGATCCGAGCTATGGGCATAGACCTGGTCGATCACCACCTTGAGCCCAAGACCGTGCGCCTTTGCGACCAATGCGTCGAAATCGTCGAGCGTTCCGAAGATCGGGTCGACCCCGCAGAAATCGGCGACGTCGTAACCAAAGTCGCGCATCGGCGAAGTGAAGAATGGTGATACCCACACCGCGTCGCAGCCCAACGCGGCGATATGATCGAGCCGCTCGGTCACGCCTTGCAAGTCGCCGACACCGTCGCCGTTGCTGTCGGCAAAACTGCGCGGATAGACCTGGTAAATCACTGCGCCTTTCCACCACGGAACGTCAGCCGCGCTGGCAGCCCTTGGTGCAACTGCAGACTGGGTCAACGCACCGCCTCACACACTGCAAAACCCAGCGCCGGCAACGCAATGCGAATGCTTCCCGGCGCTGCCGCACGCGGCGCGCATTGCCCGGCGAGCGCGGAGAATTTGCGGCTCGCGACGTCGACCTCGACATTCTGCTCGATCGGGCTGGTCGACGTGTTGAACAGCAACACGACTTCATGCCCGTCGCGCGGATCGAACCGCGACGCCGCGAACAGCCCCGGCTTGTCGCCTTCGGCGTAACGCGTAAGCTGCACCCCGCGGCGCAGCGCCGGCGTCGCCTGGCGCACCCGTGCCAACTCGCCGATCAACCGGTAAAGCGGATGCGACGAATCGAAACGCGGAGTTGCAGTCGTTGCCTTGGTCCCAAGCAATATATTATCGTTGTACACCGCGACCTTAGACCCGAACATGTCCTCACGCGCGCCCTGGTCCCCGCTGTCCGACACAAAGCCCTGCTCGTCGCCGTAATAGATCGTCGGCACCCCGCGCAGTGTAAGCGTCATCGCATATCCCAGCTTGACGCGCGCCAACCGCTCGTCGGCGTCCGCCTTGGGCGACTTCATGCCGACGAACATCGAAAAGCGCCCAGCGTCATGATTGCCGAGAAATGTCGGGTTCGATCGCGCGGTCTTGGCACCATGTTCGTATAGCGGATCCATTGCGAACAGGCGCTGCAATTCTTCCGGCCCCGCAGCACCACCGACCGTGTCTATGACCGCCACTGCAAAGGGAAAGTCTAGCACATTGGGAAGCTTATCGGTCCGCGTGTGGAGCGCCATCCGACCGGGGTCCATTGCGTCGGTAAAATTCTCGCCGAAAATGGTGAAATTGGGGATCCCTCGCGCCTTGGCCCGCGCCATGATCGCCGGCGCCCATTGCGCCCAGAATTCAGGATTGACGTGCTGCTGGGTATCGACCCGGAACCCGTCGATTCCAAACGCATCGATCCACGCCGCATAAATGTCGATCATCCCGCGCACGACGCGCGGATTTTCGGTCATCAGATCGTCGAGCCCGGAGAAATCGCCCATCGTCGAGCTCTCGCCGCGGAAGGTCGAATTGCCGCGGTTGTGATAGTAAAGCGGATCGTTGAGCCACGCCGGGCGCTTGATATCCTTCTCCGCTAGCGGAACCCGCGTGGTGTAGGCGTAATCGGGGTCGGTCAGTCGCGCGAAATTGGCCACCGTTCGAACCTGGTCGCCATCGAAACCGCGGTTGATCGGGCGCCCGTTCGCGCCGCCTTGCCGTTGATAGGGGAAATCGGCGCGGCTGCGGTAATCGCATTTACCGTCAGGAACGCATTCGACCTGCTTGATAACGTCCGCGGTATGATTGGCGATCACGTCCATATAGATTTTCATGCCGCGCGCGTGCGCCGCATCGACTAGCGCCTTGAAGTCCGCGGCACTGCCAAGGTGCGGATCGACCGTCGTGAAGTCGGTGATCCAATAACCGTGATAGCCCGAACTTTCGTCGCCCTTGGGGCCCTGCACCGGCTTGTTCTTGAACACCGGCGACAGCCAGATTGCGGTCACGCCCAGCCCTTGGATATAATCGAGCTTCCGGGTCAGCCCCTTGATGTCACCGCCATGATAAAAACCCTTGGCCGTTGCGTCATAGCCGGTCGACAGCCGGTCGCCCGACAATCCTCCGCGGTCATTCGACGGGTCGGCATTGTCGAACCGGTCAGGCAATAGGAAATAGATGATCTCGTCTTCGGGCAGCCGCATTCGGACATTGGCGCCCGCGCCATACATCGGGGCAGCAGTTGCCGCTGCCGCCGATACCGCCATCGTCGCCACCATCGCCAGTCGCACCACCATCCGCCTCACGCCGCACTCTCCCGAACCGGTGACCCAACCCGCTGCGCAACATAAGCCGCATGGGTCGGAAGTTGCGCCGCCTTGCGGCGATAGGCAGCGGCGATCGTCGCCAGATAGGCGTCAAGTTCGTCGATCGGCACCGTATCGGCCAGCGGCGACCAGTGCTGCGGAATGATCCCCTGCCCGATCATCACCTGGCTCCAGCTGTCCTCGGTAAACAATTCATCCTCTTCGCGAATGATCGTCCCGGTCTCGCGAAACAGGTCGATCTTTTCGGCCAACGTATCGGGGACCGGCATCGCCCGGCAATGATCCCAGAACGGCTCGCCGATGCGCGCGTTGGCGACATAGTGAAGCACCAGGAAATCCCTGATCCGCGCCCATTCGCCGGCCGTCAGCCGGTTGAACGTAGCGCGCGCCGCAGGCGACGTTGGGCCCGCGCTGATCAGTGGCAACAACCGCGCGATACCCGACTGCACCAGATGGATGCTGGTCGATTCAAGCGGCTCCATGAACCCCGCCGCAAGCCCGAGCGCAACGCAATTGTGCGACCAATGTTGTGCCCGCCGCCCGGTCGTGAACCGCAACGGCCGCGGCGCATCTGCGGGCTCGCCATCAAGGTTGCCGAGCAACACCGCCGCCGCTTCATCGTCGCTGATAAAGCTCGAGCAATAGACGTGCCCGTTGCCGGTGCGATGCTGCAACGGGATGCGCCATTGCCACCCGGCCCGGTGCGCGATCGATTGCGTGAACGGGCGAAAGCTGTCGCTACGCGCGCACGGAACCGCCAGCGCACGGTCGCACGGCAGGAAATTCGACCAGTCCTGGTACGCCACCCCGAGCGCATTCATCAGCAGCCCGCGAAACCCGGTGCAATCGATGAACAGATCGCCCGCGACCCGCCGTTCACGGTCGAGCGTCAGAAAGGTGATATCACCGCTTTCCGCGTCCCGCTCGACGGCATCGATCATGCCCTCGATCCGGACGACGCCCCGCTGCTCGGCGTAGCCGCGCAGATATTTTGCCAGCAACGACGCGTCGAAATGATAAGCGTAAGCAAGATCAGGAATCGCGCTCGGCCGCCCATCGGATCCCGCCATCCGGCCAGCGCGCGCGGTAACTTCATTCAAACTGTAAGCGCCGAACTCGTCGGCTTTTCCCTCGGCCCTCGCCCGGCTCCACAATTGCCGGAACGGCGTGATCCCGCTCCCTCGCCCAACCGGCCCGAAGGCATGCATGTAACTATGACCCGGCGCCGCCCAATTCTGGAATTCTATGCCAAGCTTGAACGTCGCGTTGGTCGCGGCGAGGAACTCGCCTTCGTCGATTCCCAGCGCCGAGAGGTACAAATGGATTTGCGGGATCGTCGCTTCACCGACGCCGATGGTGCCGATAGCATCCGATTCGACCAGCGAAATCCTGAACGTCGGGCCGAGGAAACGCGCCAAGGTGGCCGCAGCCATCCAGCCAGCGGTTCCCCCACCAGCAATGACGATGTCACGAGGTCGCGCTTCAGCTAACACGGGGCGCCTTTAGCGGAGGGACGGCTCTGCCGGAAGACCGGCAGAGCCGCAATCATCAGAACTTGTAGGTGAAACCCGCAAGATAGCGCCGACCATAGGTCTGATGGTCGAGGACCAACAAGGGATTCGACGAATTCGCCACCGACTCGAACCGTTCGTCGGTCAAATTTTGACCCTGCAGGTAGATCGACAGGCCATGAAGGCTCGACGTGGCCGAGAAATCATAACCCAGCTGGCCATCAAAGATCGTCTCCCCGAGCGCGATGCGGCGCGTCGGCGTTCCACCGAACCCGGTGAAGTCACCCAGGAAACTCGACCGGTGACGCACGCTGCCGCGAGCACTGAAGCCCCACTTCTCGAAGAACAACGTGCCGTTGGCGACGAACTTCGAATAGCCCGGGATCGCCGAGATGTTGCCATTCTGGTCCGGAACCTTGGTCTTGGTGTAGCCGAGACCGCCGGTGAAGCCGAAGCCATCGAGCGCCGGGGTGATAATCCCGAACGGAAGCGTGGCCGCCAGTTCGAAGCCGTACATCTTGCCTCTATTCGTGTTCGCCTGGCCGTCCAAATATCCAATCGTCGACGTCCCCGGCCCCACGCCGGTCGGCGCCGGTAAGCCGGCATAGTCGAACACGGCACGACCTCTCGAAATGTAGCTCTTGAACTGTTTGTAAAAGAATTGCGCCGAGACGTAGCCCTTCGACCCCGCGAAATATTTCTCGAAGGTAAGGTCGGCGGCATTCGCACGATAAGGACGCAGGGTCGGATTTCCGCCGCCGCCACTGTAGCAAGACATCACGGCGGTCGGGCAATTGCCCGAGTTGTTCACGCCGTACGAAAGCGCCTCACGCAGATCGTCGAGGCGCGGACGCTGGATTTCGCGCGCCAGGCCGAGGCGAATGATAACATCGCTGGGGAAGCGCAGCGACAGGTTCATGCTCGGCAAGACGTCCCAATATTTGGCCCCGAGCGTGCGGCGTATTGGCAACGGGTTGCCGGCAGTGAACGCAAGCCCGCTTGACGACTGGTCGGTGTGGATTGCCTGGACACCGATGTTCCCGGTCAATTCCGCCGAACCGAGTGACGCCTTGATGTCGAGCTCGACATAAGGAGTCAGCAATTTCTCCTTGATCGAGAATGCCTTCGCCGGGATGTCCTGCGAATTGTTCGGCGCCAACACCAGCACCCCCGCCCCAAGCAACTGGCGCGCATCATAACTCACGATCGGCCCCAGGCCGAGGTAGCCGAGGTTCGTCGGCGACAGCAGAAACTGACTAGGGATCGCGGCCGAGGTCTGGCCACCGGGAAGCGTTACGAACGCCTCGCTCGGATTGAGCGACTTGTTGCGATCAGTGTAGTTCACGCCGAACTTGACCTGGCTGAAGGCACCGCCGAGTTCGCGATGCACTTCGGCCCGATATTGCTTGAGGTCGTCCTTGACGATGCGATTATTGTAATAGCCGGCCTGAACCGTCGAGCCGCCCCAGCCGAGTGGATCGGTCAGCCGGATCAGGCTCGGATTGCTGTAATCGAGAACGTGGGTGAACGACGTTCCTTCCGGCCCCGTGGTAAACCCGATCCGATCGCTGGGATCGAGAGGATTGTTGCCATAGCCAGTGCCCGAATAACTCTCGAGGCTGAGTTCGTTGCGATCGGTATGCGACCAGCCGAAATCGATAAACCCGCTCCAGCCATTGTGCGGGTTCCAATTGGCGTTGAGGCCCGCCGAATAGAGCTTCGCTTTGCGCTGGAAAATGTCGTTGCGAACAACGCCATAAACCGTCGGGAACGTCCCGGTGACATAGGTATTGTTCTGCACCGTCGCGGTAAGCGAATTGAAGGTCGTGTTGAAGCCACCACCAAAGCCGAGCGGAAGCTCGATACCGCGCAGCGAACCATCGTCATTGAAGCTGCTGTAGAAGCCGTCGGCAGTCAGCGTGATCGAGTCACTGGCCTCCACTTGAACGGTGCCATTGATCCCGAACCGCTTGAGTTGGGTCGAGGTTACGAACGACTTCGACCCACCGATCAAATAAGGGCTGGCCGGAGTACCGCTGCCCGCATAGCCCCAGGCGTTGAATTGCTGGTTCTGATACGGCTCGTCGAGGTATGATGCGCTAAGTGCGATGCCCGCGCGACCATCGGCAAACTGGTCGATAAACGTGCCGTTGACGCGGAAGCCCTTGTCCTTCGATCCCGCATTGAGCTTGCCGAGGTCGGCATAACTGCCGCGCGCACCAATCGCGATGACGCGAGTCTTGTAGTCGAGCGGGCGGGCGGTGCGAATGTCGATCGTCCCGACCAGTCCCTGGCCGATCAGGCTTGCCGCAGGAGTCTTGTAAATATCGACGCGGCTGACGATTTCGCCCGGATATTGGTCGAACTCGACGCCGCGCGCGTCATTGGTCGATGTCTGCTCGCGTCCGTTGAGCAATGTGGTCGAGAAATCGGGGCCGAAGCCGCGAATGGCGATACCGGACGCGCGGCCATTGACGCGTTGCGCGGTAACGCCGGGGAGGCGCGCGATCGACTCGCCGATCGAATTGTCGGGCAGCTTGCCAATGTCTTCGGCGCTGACCGATTCAATGACCTGGTCCTGACGCTTCTTCTGGCTGACGGCGCTCTGCAATGAAGCGCGGAAGCCGGTGATGACGATCTCACTATTGTCGGTGTCGTCTTTTTCCGAGGTTGGCGCGGCGGCCTTGGTGCCGGTCTTGGTGGTCGTCTTGCTGTCCGTATCGACGGGTTGCGTCGATGCCGCAGTGGTTCCGGTGTCCTGGGCGACAGCTGGCGATGCAACCAGCAGCATCGCTGCACTCAAAGTCAACGCAGACGTCGACAGCAAAGCATTGGAATATTTCGTCATTTTAATCCCCTCCGACGGCCGCTGCTTTTTGCTGCAGCCATTTCCCCGCGATTACGGATGTGTGACGATGTTATCCGGCAAGCTTCGCGGCGGGTAGCCGGGTGGACCGCTATACATACGTATTCTTGTGCCCTAGGCTGCGTTTAGCCACGCTACCGTGGCCGCGTTGCAACGCCTTGGTAACAGTCAAGATGAACGGTCGCCGGCCTACGTCATTCGATATCGCCGCGCTCGCCGGGGTGTCGCAACCGACCGTCAGCCGCGCGCTGTCGGGCAATCGATCGGTCAGCGAGGAAACCCGCAACAAGGTGCTCGCCGCGGCCAAGTCGCTCAATTACACCGTCGACAAGAATGCCTCCGGATTGCGCACGCGCCAGTCGCGCACCATCGCCTTGTTGTTCTTCGAAGATCCGACCCCCGACGACACGTTGATCAACCCATTCTATCTGTCGATGGTCGGATCGATCACGCGCGCCTGTGCTCGGCTCGGGTATGATTTGCTGATCAGTTTCCAGCAATTGTCGGGCGACTGGCACGTCGATTATGAAGATAGCCACAAGGCCGACGGGATCATGCTGCTCGGCTATGGCGACTATATGGTCGCTCGCCCGCGGCTCGAGCAATTGATTGGCCAGGGCACGCATTTCGTCCGCTGGGGCGCGGCGCGAGCGGGACAGATCGGAGTCACGGTCGGGTCGGACAATGACCATGGCGGCTATCTCGCGGGCCAGCATCTGCTTGCGGGCGGCCGCCGGTCGATCGCGTTCCTCGGCACGGTCAGTGACGGCACGCCCGAGTTCGTCGAACGCTGGACCGGCTTTTGCCGCGCTTTGGCCGAAGCCGGAATCGAGCCCGATCCACGGCTTCGGGTCGATGCCGCACCAAGTGAGGAAGCGGGCCGCGCCGCAGTCACGACTTTACTGGCCTCGGGAGCCGAATTCGACGCCATCTTCGCCACCAGCGACCTCGTCGCCTTGGGCGCGATGCGTGCGCTCCACGATGCCGGGCGCCACATCCCCGATGATGTCGCGATCGTCGGGTTCGATGATCTCGCCGCCGCCCGCCTTGCCGAACCGCCGCTGTCGACCATTGCGCAAGACACGCGCACGGCTGGCGACACCTTGGTCGAGACGCTCATCGCAACGATCGGAAATCGCCATCCCGAAAGCATCTTGCTCCCGGTGCGCCTGGTCGTTCGCGGATCGAGCTAGGCTGCGACGCTGGCCAGCACCGGCCCCTCGGCCGGGCGGCGGGCATAGAGTCCGAACAGCGCAATGACGGCATAGCAGATTGCCGGGAGCAGCAACGCGGTTTGAAGGCTTCCCGAAGCGTCCGCCAGGGCGCCGGTCAGCAACGGAATGACCGCGCCACCGAAGATGGCGATGTTGATGATGCCCGATCCGTCGGCCGCCCGCGCCGCCAGCTTCTCGCACGCCAGGCTGAAGATCGTCGGGAACATGATCGAATTGACCAGCCCGATCGCAAGCAAGCTATACGCCGCGGTGGTGCCCGTGGTGTTGGCCGAAATGGCGATCAACGCAATTGCGCACACCGCGACCGTGGCGAGGATCTTGCCCGGGCTCATCACGCGCAGGATTGCCGATCCGACGAACCGCCCGACCATCGCCCCGCCCCAATAATAACTTATGTAATTTCCAGCAGCGGCATCGCCCAAACCAAGCACACTCGACTGCTTGAGATAATTGACGATCAGCGACCCGATCGACACTTCCGCGCCGACGTACAGGAAGATGCACAAGGCACCGAAGCCGAAGCGCGGTCGCTTGAGCAGGCTGAACCCGCTCAATGGCGAACTATGGTCGTGCTGTTCCTGCGGCAATTTGTTGCGGAACGCGAACACCGCCAGCGCGATCACTGCCAGCGCGATGGCCAGCCCGAAGTAGGTGCGAACGATCGTCGCGGTTTCGGCAGTTCGATAAGCGTCTAGCGCGGCCCCCGAATATTGGCTCGCGGTGACAGTCGCCAAGCCGCCGAGGATCAGCACCGACCCGACGCGCGGGAAGATCGTCGTCCCCAGGCTGTTGAACGCCTGCGCGAAGGTCAGCCGGCTGTGCACCGTCTTGGCGGGCCCGAGCAGGCTGATCAACGGATTGGCCACCACCTGCACGATCACCACCCCGCTCGCCAGCACGAACAAGGCAAACAGGAACAGGCCGTACGTCGCCGTCCGCGACGCCGGGATGAACAGCAGGCAGCCGACCATCATCGTCAGCAACCCCACCACCGCGCCGCGCATGTAACCGATCCGCTTGACCAGCTGCGCGCCGGGGATTCCGATCACCAGATAGGCGGTGAAAAAGCAGAATTGGACCAGCATCGCCTGCGTGTAATTGAGCGTAAACAGCTCTTTCAGCTTGGGGATGATGACGTCGTTGAGGCTGGTGATCCCGCCGAAGATGAAAAACAACGCCATGACGAAATAGCGCAAGTGCGGCGCATCGACCCCGTCGCCCTCGCCCGATTGCATAGCCCCATCGTGCGTGCCGTCATTCGCCATTGTCATCGCCATCTCGCCGCTCTCCCCGTTTGGCGACAGGGCTAACTTGATTTGCGCCACCCGTCACCTGTTCAACCATGCATACGAATGCAGGCGCATTGTCTTAGGGCACCGGCTCTGCCAGCCTTGCAGTCAGCGGGCGAGACGACCCGGATCGGGAGATGGATGTGACGCCCACGGACAAGCCGCGCCAATCGGCGCTCGGCCTCTTCAATATTTCGTTCGGCTTTTTCGGGATCCAGATCGGCTTCGCGCTGCAGAATTCGAACATGAGCCGGATTTTTCAGACGCTCGGCTCGTCGCTCGACGACCTCCCCGCCTTGTGGATTGCGGCGCCGCTGACCGGGTTGCTGGTGCAACCGATCATCGGCCATATGAGCGACCGCACCTGGCTCGGCCGGTTCGGTCGTCGGCGGCCGTATTTCCTGGCCGGTGCAATCCTTGCCGCACTTGCATTAGTGCTGATGCCGATCGCCAATGTGTTGCTGATGGCGGCGTTATTGCTGTGGATGCTCGACGCCAGCCTCAATATCTCGATGGAGCCGTTTCGCGCGTTCGTGGGCGACATGCTGCCGCGCGACCAGCATACCGCGGGCTATTCGGTGCAAACCGCGTTCATTGGCGCCGGCGCGGTCGCTGGGTCAATCTTCCCCTATCTGCTCGATCATCTCGGGGTCGCCAATGATGCCCCTGCCGGAATCATCCCGGCGACTGTGCGCTACAGTTTCTGGGTCGGCGGAGTGGCGCTGTTCTTGGCGGTGATGTGGACCATCCTGACCACCCGCGAATATAGCCCCGACGAAATGCGCGAATTTGGCGGCGGCCAGTCGCCCGAGGGCGAAGCGCTGACGCTGCGAGCGCTCGCCGCACGTAGTTTCGGCGGAAGCGCCTTGTGGATTGCCGCCGGTGCAATCGTCTGCGCATTGGTCGCGCCGCTTGGCCTCAAGAAGGAAGTTTACCTTCTTGGTGGCCTAATGATCGCTTATGGCCTCGCCTCCGCCACCGCCATCACCCTTGCGCGCAAGGGCGATGTCTCGAACATGCTGTCGAGCATCGTCGGCGATTTCTCCGGCATGCCGCCGATCATGAAAAAGCTGGCATTGGTTCAGTTCTTCAGCTGGTCGGCATTGTTCATCATGTGGATTAATACCACCCCGGTCGTCGCGCAATATTTCTTCGGCACGACCGATGCTGCGAGCCCGGCCTATCAGGATGCAGGCAATTGGGTCGGGGTATTATTCGCGGTCTATAACGGTGTCGCCGCAATCGTCGCTTTGACGCTCCTGCCGTTCCTCGCGAAACGCATCGGCAAATCCAAAACCCACATGATCGGCTTGCTGTGCGGCGCAGCGGGTTATGCCAGCTTCTTCCTGTTCCGTGATCCGCAGCATCTGCTGGTGGCCGAAATTGGCGTCGGTATCGCCTGGGCCTCGATCCTCGCCATGCCTTACGCCATTTTGGCGTCGAACCTGCCGCAGGCCAAGCTCGGAATTTACATGGGGCTGTTCAACATATTCATCGTCGTCCCGCAATTGCTAGTCGCGACGGTCATGGGGTCGATCACAAAGGCGTTTTTCCCGACCGATCCAATCTACACCATGGCCTTCGCCGCTGGGACGCTGGTGATCGCGGCACTGGCGATGATGAGGGTCAAGGAAGACGCCCCGGTCTGATCGTGCCGCGCCACCAGGCGGGCGTTCATCCAGACTAAAGACGGAAAAATGCTGGGAGTGGCAAGGATTGAACTTGCGACCCCTGCGATGTCAACACCAGCCACCCACGCAAATCTGAGGTTTTTGGCAATTTTTGCCCTCGGAAAACGGTAATTTGACTAATACAGGAATGACTTGCCAATCGGACCAGTCCAATTGAACCAGTCGAATACTGTATGCGCAGACTGAGTGGTTCGCTGGGCCTGTAGTGCGACCACGCGGAGCGCTCGGCTAACGTCCGCTTTCCACCCAAAACGGACATAAGGCTTCTGGCAGCTTTGCGCCCTTGGCGGTCGTTTGATGTCTTCGACACGAGACCCGGAATTTGCCGTTCAATCACAGTCTGCCGGGTCAACGACCGCGTTCATCGCAAAATGAGAGTTACGACGGACGGTCGGCAATTCTATTTCTTATAGTTTGGCTTGCCGCCCCTATCATTTTTAGCTGCACGTAACATGGCGAAGCCAAGTCTTAGTCCCGGCGGCTTCCATTGCGAGCCACTTCCTAAAGCGCTGAACGTGCGGACGGTTTACGCTCGCTGCGGCCGGGAAGTGCGCAACGAATGCGTGGCTCGTCATTGCGCCCGTGCTTACGGCGTAAGGCAGTGAAATCGCGGAGGCTTCGAGCGCATCTTCAAGCAAGGCGATGCCACAAAGACAGATCCCGGCATCAGCCAGGACGGCATCCAAGGCGGGCACGACCCGGCGGAAACGTATTCCCCGATCGGGTGCCGAACGCGCGATGCCGCAAGCGGAGAGCCACGATGGCCAAGTTGGACAGGCCGGGTCGTCGCGGTACGCGTCGAGATGAAGCAGGGGAAAGCCCTCTAGCCGACTGTGCGCCGGCTCCTTTGCAGTACGATCGCGGATCGCCGGCGAACTGATCGGCACGATGAATTCCGGAAACATAAACTCTGTTTCTGAAGGGTGTTCAACTGGACCAAATCCAATCCGGCAATCGACTCGCGCCAACCGAATCGGTGCGTCGCCTTCGCCATTGATGCAGAAGGAAACATTGGGATGCGCCTGGCGAAACTTGGGGAGTCTCGGGGTAAGCCAGAGCTCCACCAGATCAGTCGGGGCAGCAATGTGGAGCTCCTGCCCACGCTGCAGGTCAAGCTCCCGGGATACGGCGCCAAGCTCGGCAAACGCGCGCTCTAGGTGTGGCAACGCTGCCCTGAGTTCCGGAGTCGCGCGAAGTCCGGCGCGGCCGCGTACGACAAGCTCGATACCGAGATAATCTTCGAGTGCCTTGACGCGCTGTCCGACCGCGGCGGCGGTCAACCCGAGCAGTTCACCAGCCCGTTTGAACGATCCCGTCCGAACCGCGAGCTCGAGGGCTTGGAGTGACTTTAAATGGGAAGTGATCACCATTCAGCGGTGCTAAACGCTACCTTTAGCTAACGCCACGAATTTTAGTTTGTATGCCCTGCACTGCTGCGCGAAACTGGACCTGTCGAACGTTCATGGAGGTTAGGATCATGAGTCAGTTGAAACGGTATCTGGTCGAGCGCGAGATCGACGGCATCGGCGGAATGTCGCTGATCGAACTTTGCGGTGCGGCCCGCGCGTCCAATCAAGCGATCGCGAAGCTCGGCAGCAGCATCCAGTGGCAGCATAGCTATGTCGCGGGTGACAAAACCTTCTGCATTTACCTGGCCGACGGCGAAGACATCATCCAGGCGCATGCCGAGCAAAGCGGCATCCCGGTCTCGCGGATCACCGAGATCCCCCAGATCATCGATCCGACGACCGCCAACAACTGATTTTCCGGAGAAGAAGGCAATGACCATGATCGACGAAGCGGCCCTCAACACGTTCGTTGGGAAGATGCTGGGCGACCTTGGCGGAGTATTCAGCGTGCCCACCGTCAGGATCGGCCTTCGGCTTGGCCTGTTCGAGGCACTTCATGAAGGTGGGCCAGCAACCGCGGCTGAACTGGCGGCGCGGACCGGCGGTCTGGCGGTGCGCTATGTCTGGGAGTGGGGACTCGCGCAGGCGGCCAACGGCTATGCCCTCTACGATGCCACCACGGATCGGTTCAGCCTCTCGCCCGAACAGGCACTAGTCTTCGTGGTCAAGGATAGCCCGGTGTATCTCGCTGGCGCGTTTGAACTGGCCGCTGCAATGATCGAGGCCGAGCCGAAGGTCGAAGACTGCTTTCGGCATGGGTCCGGTGTCCGATGGGGTGACCATGCCGGGTGCCTGTTCTGCGCGACCGGGCAGTTTTTCCGCCCCGGCTATGTCAATAACATTGTTCAGAACTGGCTGCCCGCGCTGGACGGCGTCGAGGCCAAGCTGCACGCCGGGGCGCGTGTTGCCGACGTCGGTTGCGGAGTCGGCTTCTCGACCCTGCTCATGGCCAAGGCCTACCCGCAAAGCAGTTTCGTCGGCTTCGACTTCCACGAGCCGTCGATCGCGTCGGCACGAGAGCATGCCCAGGAGCATGGTCTTGGCGACCGCGTACGGTTCGAGGCGGTCACGGCGAAAGACATATCCGAAACCGGCTTTGACCTCATCACCATGTATGACTGCCTACATGACATGGGCGATCCGAGGGGATGCGCTGCACATATGCGTCGTATCCTTGCCGACGATGGCACGTGGATGATCGTCGAGCCCAATTCGGGCGACACCCCAGCCGATAATATGAACCCGGTCGGGCGGCTGTTCTACAATGCGTCGACCATGATTTGCATCCCCACGTCGCTTGATCAGGAGGTTGGCGAAGGTCTCGGCGCTCAGGCCGGCGAGTCGCGCCTGAGCGAGGTTATCCGCAGCGGCGGCTTCGAGAGTGTTCGACGTGCAACCGATGGTCCGTTCAACATGGTCCTCGAAGCGCGCTAGCAGTGGCGGAAACCGATTATTTGATCATTGGCGCGGGCGCTGTCGGCATGGCCTTCGCTGACACCTTGCTTACCGAAACCGATGCTCATCTGACGATCGTCGATCGCGAGGCAGCGCCGGGCGGCCACTGGAATCACGCTTACCCGTTCGTGGCCCTTCACCAGCCGTCGATGCTCTATGGAGTGAATTCATTACCCCTGGGCTCGGGTGCAAAGGACACAAATGGTCACAACGCGGGACTTTACGAACTCTCAAGCGGTACCGAGGTGCGCGCCTATTTCGACCAGGTGATGCGCCGCATATTCCTTCCGAGTGGCCGCGTGACCTACCATCCACTGTCCGAATACAAGGGCAATGGCACATTCGTTTCCCTAACCTCCGGTGCCACAACCAACCTCCGGGTCCGGCGGAAGACGGTCGATGCGACCTACCTGGAAGCATCGGTGCCTGCGCTCCACACGCCGCGTTTTTTGGTCGACGATGGCGTCCAACTTGTTGCACCGCACCGCCTTGCGACTGTTCTGCGTCACGGCCCGCCTCCAAGCGGCTATGTGATCCTCGGTGGCGGCAAGACTGGCATGGACGTGGCCCATTGGCTGCTGACCACTGGAGTGTCACCCGAGGCCATTACTTGGATCCGCCCCCGCGAGTCCTGGCTCCTCAATCGACGGGCTATTCAGCCTGCAATGGATTTCTTTGAAGCGTGTATCGGCGCGCAGGCCGCGCAGATGGAAGCGTATGCCGAAGCGGTTGACCTCGACGACCTGTTCGATCGACTCGAACGAGCCGGTGTGATGTTGCGGATCGATGGCAGTGTGAGGCCAGGGATGATGCACTTCGCGACGATCTCGACGCACGAGATCGAGGTGCTTCAAACGATCAAGAAGGTGGTCCGACGCGGGCGGGTGCGGACGATTCGTGCCCAATCGATTGAGTTTGCCGATGGCAACGAACCGACGTGCGGGTCGCCGACGTATATCGATTGCACGGCATCGGGGGCAGTCCCATGCCCGGTTCAGCCCGTCTTCCAAGGCGACCGAATCATTCTCCAATATATCCTATCCCCGCGTACATCGCTGAGCGCAGCGATGATCGCCTTTGTCGAAGCGCACAAGCATGATGATGCGATCAAGAATGCGCTTTGCGAGCCGGTGTCGATGGGCGATACCGTCGCTGACTATTTGCCACTGATCCTGGGAAACATGGCGAATCAGCAGCGACAGTCTCACGATAGCGACCTTCGCGCTTGGCTGCGTAAGTCGCGGCTCGAGGGCTTCTCGGGCCTTATGGCGGCCGTCGATCCTGACGACGCCGCAAAACTCGCAATCATCCAGAGGATTCGAGAAGCGGCGCCTACTGCCTTCGCTAATTTGACGCGCATTCAACGAGATCACGATTACGCGGCCGTCTGCTAAGCACCCATGACAACCGCAAGCGGACGGTCCGAAAACGGCCAGAAGCGGCCACTGGAGCTGATCCCGCTAATGTCTGCTTTCCACCCATAACGGACATTAGCAGTGCCCGCTCGTTCTCCGAGCCGCGTCAGCACGGCGAGAAACTGCTTTCAATGTTGGATTTCGCCTGCTTGGCTGATGCGGTCATTCGAGCGCTCTTTCTCATCGTTAATTCGCAGTTTCTTGAGGCTGTCCGCCAACATGCGCGGGCCTGAACGCCCAAGATTCCTTAAGTTTACAAATCACCCCCAAAAAGCCGGCGAACTAGGTAACTTTAATCACTTTACTGGCCGCAAATTCACCAAGCTTCACCGCCGAAGCGGTTGACGAAGCGACCATCTTTGGGTGCAAGGAATGCCAGGCAGGAGACAGTGATGATCGGCGCATCGAGAAGGCATCTGGGCGACGCGGGCGAAAGCTATGCCGAGCATCTGCGGTTTGCGAGCAAAGTCGGCGCGGTGGCGATTGGCGGCGGGCTGGCCTGCTTCGCGCACGCCCTGGTCCCCGCCTTGTTCCCGACCACCGGCAGCCGCGCGATCCAGCGGCTCAACGAATTGCTTGAGAACCGTCTTCGGTCAGGCGCGCCAGTCGAATAACGGCAATGGCTCGAGTTGCGATGCAGCCAGCGACTCGGCTTCGACCAACGGCAGCCAACACTTCGGCCCGACGCGAAGCAATTGCTCGCCACAACGACGGCAATGGCAGCGCCACCCCTTGTTGGTAAGATGAGCATGGCGCGTATTGCGGCTGTGGCCGAGCAAGCGACACAGGAGCGGTTCCAAGGGCAATCCCCCACGCACAGAGTTCGGCTCCCGGCGTTCGAAACAATTAACAGATTCGTAACAGAACGCAAGATTGACTTCGGGCAACAGTAAATCAGGCGATCGGCGCTAGCTCCGCTCCACTTCGACTATGTCGAATAGATAATCCACCCAGCCCCGCTGACAGCTGGCATCCTTTGCAGCAGATCGTTTCTTGGCCGCCTCGGCAAGTGACTTGGTATGACCCCAGAACACCTCGGTCTTGCCGTTGCCGAGGGTCGCGACGATCCGCCAATAATGGGTGTAGGCAATTGCCGTCAGACCGATGGATTTCACATAGCCGTCGGGCAGGGTCGCGGTGAGGATGTGCTTGCGCGGCATCGGCCGGGCTTAGCCGACCTTGCTCCACTGCTCCACGGCGCGTTCCTCGACGGCGTCGGCTTCGCCCAGCATCCAGTCGACCGCGGCGCGGGCGTGGATCGCGGTGGTGTCATAGACGGGGAGGACGTTGGCGCGGACGTCGACCGCCATCACCAGCTCGGTGCAGGCCAGCACGATCGCCTCGACCTTCTGCTTGGCGAGCTCGGTGATCAATGTCTTGAGCTTGCGCTGGCTGTCGCGGACGACCCGACCGGCGGCGAGTTCGTCGAAGATGATACGGTCGACCTCGGCGATCCAACCGGCGTCGATCGCCGCGATCCGGATGCCGCGCGCTTCGATGCGGTCGCGGACGAACGGCTCGGTCATGGTGAAGCGCGTGCCGAGCAAGGCGACGTTGGTGCGCCCGTCGGCGACCAGCCGGTCGGCGGTGACATCGGCGATGTGGAGGATCGGCAGGCCAGTCTCCGCCGCCGCCGCGCCCTCGACTTTGTGCATGGTGTTCGACGCCAGCAGCAATGCCTCGGCACCGCTCGCCTTCAACCGCCGCGCCGCCTCGACCACGACATTGGCGACGCCGTCCCAGTCGCCCGACTGCTGCATCGCCGCGAACGGCGCGAGGTCGAGGCTTTCGATCACCAGGCGCGCGCTGTGCAGGCCGCCAAGCCGCTGCGCGATGAGACGGTTGAGATGCTCGTAGTAAAGCGCGGTCGACGACCAACTCGTCCCGCCGATGATGCCAAGCTTCTTCACGTCGGCTCCCTCCCGGACGCACCACGGCCGGGGGTCCGGCTGGGGGCTTGAACCCAGAAACATTGGGCGTGGCGTAACGCGACAATCTCGTTAACCCAAGGGCTTAACGGCGTTGTCGAAGAATTTGTGCGGTGGCCGGTGCGTGACTGCCGATCAGCAGCGTTTCTGGGTCTCGGTCTTGCCGCCGGCCTTGGTGACCTCAATCCGGTCATGGCTCAGCACCTTGATGCTCGACGGATCCTGCTTCGCGCCATCGCCGAAATCGACATTGAGCTTGGCCCCGTCGAGCGCCCATTTGGCATTGCCGATCGGGGTCACCATCGTCCCGTCCTTGCGAAACTCGACCGTGTCGGCGCAATCCTCCGCCATCGCGCTCCACTTGCCGGTCATGAACTCGGTGCTCAGCGCATCGCCCCCTGCTGCTGTCGGCGTCGCAGTCGGTGTTGCAGTCTCGACCACCGGAGCGGCGGCGTTGGCGACGATTGCGACATCATTGGCAGGTGCCGGTTCGGCCTTGTTGCAACCGGCCAGCAACGCGCAGCAAGCAACGCCCAGGACAAGGCGGAGTGAGTTGGTCATTCGAAAGCCCCCTGTTCACGACCACTCAAAAGGCAGCGGTCAGCCCAACGCCTTTACAATTTCCTCGACCATCTTCTTCGCGTCCGACAGCAGCATCATCGTGTTGTCGCGGTAGAATAGTTCGTTATCGACCCCGGCATAGCCCGCCCCGCCCATGCTGCGCTTGATGAACAGCACTGTCCGCGCTTTCTCGACGTCGAGCACCGGCATGCCATAGATTGGCGAGGTCTTATCGGTCTTGGCGGCGGGATTGGTGACATCGTTGGCGCCGATCACGAACGCGACGTCGGCCTGGGCGAACTCGCTGTTGATATCCTCCAGCTCGAACACTTCGTTATACGGCACATTGGCCTCGGCGAGGAGGACGTTCATGTGGCCCGGCATGCGGCCCGCGACGGGGTGGATGGCATATTTGACCTTGACCCCGCGCTTCTTGAGCTGGTCACCCATTTCGCGCAGCGCGTGCTGCGCCTGCGCCACCGCCATGCCGTAGCCGGGGACGATGATGACGCTGTCGGCCTGCTCCATCAAGAAGGCCGCATCTTCGGCCGAACCGCGTTTATAGGGGCGGTCGATGACTTCGCCGCCGCCCGACGATGCCACCGCGCCGAAGCCGCCGGCGATGACGCTGATGAAGCTGCGGTTCATCGCGCGGCACATGATGTAACTGAGGATCGCGCCCGACGAGCCGACCAGCGCGCCGGTGATGATCATCGCGCTATTGTGCAGCGTGAAGCCCATCGCCGCCGCCGCCCAGCCCGAGTAGCTGTTGAGCATCGACACGACGACCGGCATGTCCGCCCCGCCGATCGGGATGATCAGCAGGAAGCCGATCGCGAAACTTAGCGCGACGATGGTGAAGAACACCCACGCCGACTGGTCCTGCGTGAAATATCCAATCAACCCGAGGATCGCGACCAGGGTGCCGAGGTTGAGCACGTGGCGCAGCGGCAGCAGGATCGGCGAGCCCGACATGTTGCCGTTGAGCTTGAGGAAGGCGATCACCGAGCCCGAGAAGGTGATCGCGCCGATCGCTACGCCAAGGCCGAGTTCGATCCGGCTTTGCAGGTGGATCAGGCCGTCGGGATCGGCGATCCCGAATGCTTGTGGGTTGAGGTACGCGGCAGCGCCGACCAGTACCGCCGCCAGTCCGACCAGTGAGTGAAACGCCGCCACCAGTTGCGGCATTGCCGTCATCTGGATGCGCCGCGCGGCGATCAGGCCGATCGCACCGCCAACTGCGATCGCGGCGGCGATCTCGATCAGTCCGTCAGTCTGGTGGACGAACAGCGTCGTCCCGACCGCAATCGCCATGCCAATCATGCCGAGGCGGTTGCCGCGCTGGCTGCTGGCCGGGCTCGACAGGCCGCGCAGCGCGAGGATGAAGCAGATTCCGGCGATCAGATAAGCGATCAGCACCCAGGACGGGCTCGCGGTGGCGGCCTCCATCCTAGCGCTCCTTCTTCTTGTACATCGCCAGCATCCGCGCGGTCACCGCGAAGCCGCCGAAGATGTTCACCGATGCCAGCGTCACCGCGAGCAGGCCGAGCCATTTCGAGGTCGTGGTCGTGCCTGCCAGACTTGGCGCCGCAGCCGCGATCAGCGCGCCGACGATGATTACGCTGGAAATGGCGTTGGTCACCGCCATCAGCGGGGTGTGAAGCGCCGGGGTCACCGACCACACCACGAAATAGCCGACGAAGCAGGCCAATACGAAAATCGACAGGATCGAAATGAAGTCCATTTGGCCTCCTCAAGCCGAGCGAATGTTCTCAAAGTTCGCAGTCACCACGCGTGTACGGGCGTGCTTGCACCCGAAGCGCCAGACACCCGTGCCGATATTTGATGTCCCAATGCGCCGTCGGCCCCTCGTCATGACGACTGCATGGCACAGGTGCGGGGGTGTAGGACAGCGACTTTTCCGGAGCGCGGCTTCCGCGCCGATTGACGTTCGCGGTGGCGGACCGAACTTGCTCGTTAACGGCACGAATTTAACACACGGTTTCCGATTTAATAACCTTTATCGCGCATGACGCGGGATGAAAGGATTGCTGTGCTGGCAAAGGCCCCCCTCGCGATCGAATCGCACCGCCAGCGGCTGAAGCTGCTGGTATGGCCGTTGGTGCTTGCGTTGGTGTTTGGTTTTGCCCAGGCCGGTGAGCCGATAGAGAATATATTGCGCACGTTGCGCAACGCGACCCATCAGCATCCGGCCAGCGGCAATATCGTAGTCGTCAAAATTGACGAAGAAAGTCTGCGAGAGATCGACAATTGGCCTTGGCCGCGCGCCAAGCAGGCAGAGATCATCGATCAGCTCGACCGGCTCGGCGCCGAGAAGATCGTCTTTGACGTCCTTTACACTGGGCCGAGCGGGAAGGTCGACGATCAGGCGCTGGCCGATGCAATCAAACGGTCGGGCAAGGTCACGCTCGCCGCCCAGACCCGGATCGGCGAACGTGAGGGCAAGGAAAATCAGGGCCTGCCGATGCCGGCGTTCGCCAATCACGCCGCCGTCGCCTCGATTGCCTGGCAATATAATTGGCAGGGCGAAGTCTGGAAACTCAACTTAGCTACGATCGCCGACGGGAGGCCATTGCCGTCCTTATCAAGCGCCATCGCCGGCAAACAAGGCCACGACGGTCAGCAATATCGGGTCGACTATAGCCTCGACGTCGATAGCGTGCCGACGATCAGCGCCGCCGACTTGCTCAACGGGAAAGTCGAACCGGCGCTGGTCAAGGGAAAGACCATCGTTGTCGGAACAACTGCGTTCCAGTTAGGCGATCTGTACAACATTCCAGGGCGCAACAAACGCGGCGGGGTGTTCATCCATGTCCTTGGTGCCGAAACGTTATTGGCGGGTTCGTCCGTCGACTTCGGCTGGTGGCCGGCTTTTATGGTAGCGCTGGCTGCCTGCCTCCTCTGCCTTGTCGGTCGTCGACCCTATGCCTTGATTATCGGTGCGGCAGCTTTGCTATTCGGTCCGATTGGCCTTGAGGCTCAGCTTGTCTTCGTCGACGTCACTGCCGGGCTGTTCCTGATCGCAGTGGTCGCGTCGCGCCTTGCTTGGACACTATCCAAGTCGCGCGGTCTCGTCCATGCACTGACCGGACTTCCCAATCTTGTGGCACTCACCAGCGACCAGCGCGGGCGCGACCTGCCGCTGGTCGCGGTGCGAATCCACAATTATGCAGAAATCGCCTCGACCCTCGATGCGGCCGGCGAGAAGCTGTTCGTCGACCAACTGGTCGCTCGGCTCGGCCTCGGCGATCGTGAACGGGTGATCTTTCAGGGCGACGAAGGAATTTTCGCCTGGTTCGCGGACAAGGGCACGCCGTTCGCCAATCACCTGGAGGCGCTGCACGCCTTGTTCCGCTCGCCGATCCGGGTAATCGGGATCAATTATGACGTCGCCTTGAGTTTCGGGATCGAGGTCGGCAGCAGCCGCTCGGTGTCGAGTCGGCTGGGCAGCGCGCTGGTTGCTGCCGACGAGGCCGACCGCGAAAACATCAAGTGGAAGTTCCACGATCCGGCGCAGCTAGAAGAAGTGCCGTGGCGATTGTCGTTGTTATCGCAGCTCGACGACGCCATCGACCAGGGACAGGTGTGGATCGCCTACCAACCCAAGCTCGACCTCAAGACTCGCCAGACGATCGGCGCCGAAGCGCTGGCGCGCTGGACCCATCCCGAAAAGGGGCCGATCAGCCCGACCGAATTCGTCACCGCCGCCGAACAGAGCGACCGTATCGGGAAACTGACCGACTTCGTGCTCGACCAGGCGATCGGTGCCGCCGCCGAGCTTGCCCGAAAGGGGTTCGACTTCGGAATTGCTGTTAACCTTTCGGCGCGGATGCTCAATGACCGGCAGCTTCCCGAACGGGTGTCCGCCGTGCTTCGCCGCCACGGCCTGCCCGCGGACAAGCTGACGCTCGAACTGACAGAGACTGCCGCTATCTCGGGCAGCGGCAACGGCATCGACCTGCTCGTCCGCTTGCGCGAGCTTGGGGTGAAGATCGCGATCGACGATTATGGCACCGGCCTGTCGACGCTCGATTATCTCAAGAAGATGCCGGCCAGCGAGATCAAGATCGACCAGAGCTTCATCAGGACGATGCGCGACAACCGATCGGATTTAATCATGGTCCAGTCGACCATCGCCTTGGCGCATTCGCTTGGCCGGACAGTGGTCGCCGAGGGGGTCGAGGATCCGCAGAGCCTCGAGCAATTGCGGACCATGGATTGCGATATCGCCCAGGGGTTCATCGTCGGTCGGCCGATGAGCTTCGACGAGCTGATGCGCCGGATGAACAACGAGAGGAAACGCAGCGCCGCCTGAACAACGCCTAAAATCTAAATCGTTTGATAACCATATCGATTAAGGTTAATACTGCACCTGTGCCGATGCGATTCGCATCACAATGACAGGGGTTTGATATGAACAAGCGTCCGAATACCAAGGGAATTTGGGGTTGGCTTCTCGGCGGCGGCTGGGGCGGCGGCGGAAGCGGCGGCTGATTTAGCCCTAACTAACTAAAACGAATACAGAAAGACCGGCAGGCCATAGGCTCGCCGGTCTTTTTTGTTGGTCCGTTTTGGATCGATTTGGAGCGTCCGTTCGGCCCGTGCGCGCGCTTCAGGAGGCGGGGGTCGGGACCGACTCGACTCGGGGCACGACTCGGGGCGCGACTCGCAGCGCCGTGACGATCTCGTCATCGTCGGGAAGCACCGGCCGGCCCGTTTCCTTGTCCCAGAAGGCGCTGAGGAAGTTGTACAGGTTGCGCGCGTAAAGCGCCGATGAGTCGGCGGCGAGGCTCCGCGCCAATTGCACCGCGCCAACGATCGTCACGCCATGGCGAACGACATTCTCGCCCGCGACGCAGCCCTCGACATTGCCCCCCGCCTCCGCCGCCAGGTCGACGACGATGCTGCCAGCGCGCATGGTCGCCAGCTGCGCATCGCTGATCAGCCGAGGTGCGGCTCGGCCGGGGATCAACGCGGTGGTGATGACGATGTCCTGCTTGGCGATGTGGCTCGACACCAGTTCGGCCTGCGCCGCCTGATATTCGGGCGACATTTCGCCGGCATAGCCGCCTGCCCCCTCGCCTTCGATCCCGGTGACATTCTCGACGAAGATCGGTTTGCCGCCCAAGGACATGATCTGCTCGCGCGTGGCCGAGCGGACGTCGGTCGCGCTGACCTGTGCGCCGAGGCGCTTGGCGGTGGCAATCGCCTGGAGCCCGGCAACCCCGACCCCCATCACGAACACCTTGGCCGGGCTGACCGTGCCCGCCGCAGTCATCATCATCGGGTAAGCGCGGCCATACAGGCTCGCGGCGTCGACCACCGCCTTGTAGCCAGACAGATTGGACTGCGACGACAAGATATCCATCGACTGGGCGCGGGTGATACGCGGCATTTTCTCCATCGCCAGAGGGTCGAGCCCGGCCTTGGCATAAGCCGCGATGTCATCGGCGCGGCGCGCGGGGTCGAGCGTACCGACCAGCAGCGCGCCTTTCGCAGCGCCGGGGATGGTCGAGGGGTCTGGGCCAGCGACGGCCAGGATGACGCCCGCGTCCTTGAGCGCCCCGGCGCGGTCGGCGACGGTCGCACCCGCAGCTTCGTAGTCAGCGTCGGCGATCTTGGCGGCATCGCCAGCGCCGCGTTCGACGCACACCGAGGCACCGAGCGCGATGAATTTCTTGACCGTTTCGGGGATGGCCGCGACCCGGGTTTCAGGCGCAACCTCCTTCAAGACCGCAATTTTCACCCCGCCGGCGCTCAATTGCTGATGATGTAGATGACGACCGCGGCGATGATCGTGACCGCCAGCGTCGACCACTTCAACATATTGGTGAACTTGGCATAATCCTTGGTGTGGGTGCGGATGTGCGTTTCGGTTCCCGCTTGCGCATCGGTGTCGGTCGCCATGATATTCCCTTGATGATTGCGTGGTTGGCACCGGTCTTATCAAGCCGGACGCGCTTTGTGCAACGCTTTAAGCCCCCCTTCACATATGCGCGCTAGGGTTGCGGCTCGAAAGGTTGCCAGATGCGCGAAGATATTCTTCGATCATTGCTGTTGATCGATAGCGACCCCGCCGAACGGCGGCTGGTCGCCGCGACTGCGTCGCGCGCCGGATGGAGCCTCGCCAACAGTGTGTCGGAAGGCGCGGTCGAACTGCTCAAGGGGCAGCATGGGCGGGAGGTTCGCGCCGTATTGCTGTCGGGCTGGAATGCCGAAAGCGGCCCGGCGTTGATCCAGACCTTGAAGGAAACACGGCCTGAACTGCCAGTGATCGTGCTTGCCGATGGCGATTCGATTGCCGGTGCGGTCGACGCGATGCGCGCCGGTGCGAATGATTTCCTGGTCAAGCCGGTCGCCCCGGAGCGACTGGTCGAGGCATTGAGCGCCCACCGCGATCGTCGCCGCGCCGCTGGCGAGATGGCCCCACTGGCCGAGAAACTCGCGCCTGTCCTGCCGCTCGAGGAACTGGTCGGCGGCGCACCCGATTTCAGGGCTGCAATTGCGGTCGCGGCCAAGGCGGCGCGCAATCGCCTGCCGATCCTGATCATCGGCGAACCCGGATCTGGCAAGGAAACCTTTGCCCACGCAATCCATTCGGCCAGCCTTCGCGCCAAGGGGCCATTGGTCCAGGTCGATTGCAAGGCGATCGCCGGCAACATCATCGATTCGACCCTGTTCGGCCATGTCGCGGGCGCCTTCCCGGGCGCTTTCTCCGAGAAGACCGGTCGGATCGTCGAGGCCGATGGCGGTACCTTGCTGCTCGACGACATCGGCTCGCTCCCGCCCGAGACCCAGGCCGCGCTCGACCGCGTGCTCGCCACTGGCGAAGTCCGCCCGGTCGGCTGCAACGGATCACATTCGGTCGACATCCGGCTGATCGCCACCGCCAGCGCACCGCTCAGTCCCGAATTCGACGCCAAGCTCAAAGACCGGGTCGAGGCGACTAATGTCACCATTCCGCCGCTGCGCGACCGCAGCAGCGACATCCCGGCGCTCGCGCGGCACTTGCTCGGGCGGCTCGCCGACCAGCAGGGTGGCCGCACCTTGTCGATCGGCAATGACGCGCTCGCGGTTCTGATGCGCTACGGCTGGCCGGGCAATGTCCGCCAACTTGCCGGGGTCTTGTTCCGCGCCTCGGTGCAATGTGCCGACACTTCGCTCACCGCCGAGCATTTCCCGCACATCGCGATCCAGTCGCGCTTTTCGGGCCGCAAGAGCGATCGCGCCAGCGAGTTTGTCCAGATGAGCCCCGACGCGGCGATGGGCGGCCCGCAACTGACCTTGCTCCGTCCCGACGGCCATTTGCGCAGCATGGAGGAGATCGAGGCCGACCTCATCCGCCTCGCCATCGGCCATTATCGCGGGCGCATGACCGAGGTCGCACGGCGGCTCGGGATCGGCCGCTCGACGCTGTATCGCAAGCTCGCCGAGCTCGGGATCGACACCACGCCGTAAGCGGCTAGGATCGGGCGGGTGCGCTCGCTCCCCCTCGCCTTCCTGTTGCTCGCCGCATGCGGCCCTTCCGCGTCCGCGCCAAAGTGGCCGGTTTCGCCATGCCATCAGACATTGTTCGAAGGTGTGCGGTTCACAGTGTGCGATCCGGGCCAGGGCCAGCTTAGGCTGGTCGCGGCGGGGCGCGACGAGGCGCCGCTGCGCAGTTTCGCCGAGTTGGCCAAGCGGGTGCCCGCCGATCAGGTCGTCTTCGCGATGAACGCCGGGATGTTTGACGGAGACGGGCGACCGATCGGGCTGGCGATCGCCGACGGCCTGCCACTCCACGCGATCAACTTGCGCGATGGCGGGGGCAATTTTCACCTGAAGCCCAACGGCGTGTTCGTGGTCCGCAACAGCGGCGCGGCGAGCATCGTCGTCAGCGAGGCGTTCAAGTCCGCACCGGACATCGCCTTCGCCACCCAGTCGGGACCAATGCTGGTGATCGACGGCGCGATCCACCCCAGGTTCGACCCCGACGGCGAATCGCGCTTCATCCGCAACGGCGTCGGGATCGCGCCGGGTGGCAAACCCGTGTTCGTCATCAGCAACGAAGTCGTGTCGTTCGGCAAGCTGGCGCGCTTCTTCCACAACGGGCTTCACGCCCGCAATGCGCTCTACTTCGACGGGTCGGTCAGTTCGCTGTGGGACCCAGCCGCTGGGCGGCAGGACGCTGGCGTCCCGCTCGGCCCGCTCATCGTGGCTATGAAATCCGAGGCGTCAGCGCCTGGTCGCGCAGGCCGCGCCACACCTTGAGCGCCTGGACCGTCTCGGGAACGTCGTGGACGCGGATGATTTGTGCGCCCTGCTCGGCGGCCTTGAGCGCCAGCGCGATGCTTCCTGCCAGTCGCTGATCGGCGGGGGCTTCGTTCGACAAAGCGCCGATCATCCGCTTGCGACTCGCGCCGATGACGATCGGGCAGCCAAGGCCGTGGAACAGCGCGAGTCCGTTGAGCAGTTCGAGATTATGCGCGACGGTCTTGCCGAAACCGATGCCGGGATCGACCAGGATATTGGTCCGCGCGATCCCCGCCGCTTCGGCCGCAGCAATGCGCTGCTCAAGCCAGCGATACACCTCGACCAAGACGTCGCCGTAACGCGGATTGTCCTGCATACCCTCGGGGTCGCCCTGGTGATGCATCAGCACCACCGGCACTCGGGCGGCGGCGATCACTTCGGCGGCGCGCTCGTCGAAGGTCAGCGCCGACACGTCGTTGACCAAACCCGCGCCCGCGCCGAGCGCGGCCTCGATCACCGTTGCTTTGCGCGTATCGATCGACACCGCCGTGCCACCCGCGGCGAGTTGCTGGACGATCGGCAGGATGCGCTCGACCTCGTCGCCTTCCCACACCGGCTTCGCGCCGGGCCGGGTCGATTCGCCGCCGACGTCGATGATCGCCGCGCCCGCCGCCGCCATGACTGCGCCAGCCTCAGCAGCCGCGCGGGCGTCGGCGTAAATGCCGCCATCGGAGAAACTGTCGGGGGTGGCGTTGATGATCCCCATCACCTGCGGCTGGTCGAGGCGGATGGTCCGGCTGCCGAGCGTGAGCGGTGGCCGCGCGGCAATGATCCGCGCCCAGTCGGCGACCATGCCTTCGTCGAATCGCGCCTCGATTCCCTCGACCGGGACCAATTCGCGAGCGCCGTCATCGTGGATCAGCTCGGCGCTGGCGAACCAGTTGAGCCCCCCCCCAAGCCGCGCGACCTTGCCGTCATGGCCGAAGGGGGAATCGATGAAGCCGGTCGGGCGGATGAGGGGTGTCATGGTGCGTCCTTCGATACGGGTCTTCGCTTCGCTACGGCCCTACTCAGGATGAGCAGGTTTTAACAACAATCCCCAAACCCGCTCATCCTGAGTAGCGCGAAGCGCGTATCGAAGGGTCAGCTTAAGCCCGCCAGATGCTTCTGCCGAAGCGCGTCGATCGGTTGGGCCTCGCCGTCCACGTCGACATGCCAGAACGTCCAGCCATTGCAGCTCGGTGCGCCCTGCAAAGCAGCGCCGACCTTGTGGATCGAACCCATGTGGCCATCGCACGCGATCGATCCGTCGGCACCAACAGTCGCGCTCCATCGCCGCTTCGAGTCACTCAGCAGCGACCCCGGCGGTACCATTCCGCTTTCGACTAGCAGCCCGAACGCGACGCGCGGTGCGGAGCGCTTGTCGGCCATCATCGTCATCGCGCTTTCGTCGAGCGGGAGCGTGGCGTCGATCCGGGCGCGGGCGACCTTGGCATAGGCCGGCTCGCGCTCGATCCCGATCCACCGCCGCCCGAGCCGCCGCGCCACCGCGCCGGTGGTGCCAGTGCCGAAGAACGGGTCGAGCACGATGTCGCCCGGCTTGGTGCACGACAGCAAGACGCGGTAAAGCAGGCTCTCGGGTTTCTGCGTCGGGTGCGCCTTATCGCCATTTGCGTCCTTGGCGCGCTCGCCGCCCGAACAGATCGGCAGGACCCAGTCGCTGCGCATCTGGAGGTCGTCGTTGAGCGCCTTCATCGCGCGATAATTGAAGGTGTAGCGCGCTTTTTCGTCCTTGGCGCACCACAGCAAGGTCTCATGCGCGTTGGTAAAGCGGGTACCGCGGAAGTTGGGCATCGGGTTGGCCTTGCGCCAGATGATGTCGTTCAAGATCCAGAAGTCGGCATCCTGAAGCAAGGTGCCGACGCGGTAGATGTTGTGATAGCTGCCGATCACCCAGATGGTGCCGTCGTCCTTGAGGATGCGCCGCGCCTCGGCGAGCCATTCGCGAGTGAAATCGTCGTAGGTGGCGAGACTGTCGAACTTGTCCCAATCATCGTCGCAGGCATCGACCTTGCCGCCTTCGGGCCGCAGCAGATCGCCGCCGAGCTGGAGATTATAGGGCGGGTCAGCGAAGATCATGTCGACGCATTTGTCAGGCAACCGTGCCATCTCCGCGATGCAATCGCCAAGGATGATCTGGTCGAGCGGAAGCTCGCGGACGGGCCGCGGCTGGGTGCGCTGGCGCGGACGCCGTTCCATCTCCGTCGCCGGCAAGTTCATGATCACTGGTGCAGTCCCCCTCGTTCGCCTGGAGGGTGAGTCAGGCCGGACTCGCGGTCAAGCGATCAGAGGTTAACGAGGCTTAACAACGCAATGAGAACAAAAGGAATCCGGATGAGGATTACCACCATATCTTGAGTTCTGAAATGCGAGCAGACTCAATCCCTAGTGGTGTGACTCGAAGGACTCATGCCTGCAAAATCAGCTCGGGCGCGGGCTGGAGGCAATGTTCGCGCACCTTGGAAAAGGTTCGGCGGTGCAATGGCGTGATGCCCAGCGCAGCGATGCTGCGAATGTGTTCGGGGGTCGGATAGCCGCGATTGCGATCCCACCCGTAGCCCGGCCAGGTGATCGCATGGTCGGCCATGATACGGTCGCGCGTGACCTTGGCGACGATCGAGGCGGCGGCGATCGAGCGGCACTTGGTGTCACCCTTGACGATCGCCTTCGACGGGCGCGCCCAACGCGGCGTGGCATTGCCGTCGACCAGCACCCAGGCGGGATCGCAGCCGAGCGCCGCCACCAGCGCCTCGACCGCGCGGGTCATCGCCAGCATTCGCGCCCAGTAGATGTTGATCTCGTCGATTTCTTCGTTCGAGCACATGCCCACCCCGATCACGGCGACCTTGACCAGCCGCCCATAAATCGCCTCGCGCGCCTCGATCGGAAGCTTTTTCGAATCGTCGATCCCGCGCGGAAATTGCGCGCGATTGAGGATCACCGCCGCAGCGACCACCGGCCCGGCAAGCGGCGCGCAACCGGCCTCATCGACTCCGGCAAGCGGAGTCGGGAACGGCAGTTCGAGCTTGAAGCAGGGGCGTTTCATGGTTTCCTTGTCCGTCATTCCCGCGAAAGCGGGAACCCAGCTTCTGCGCTAATCGCGCGAAAATTGGATGGCGAGATGGGTCCCCGCGTTCGTGAGGATGACGATCGCTACCGGATCCGCCATGGCGGGAAGCGGCGGTTTTCGCCGGCTTTGTAGAGAAACACCGTATTCCCTGAAGGATCGCGCAGCCGCGCCTCGCGCCACATCCATGGCTGATTGCGCGGCCCATGTTCGAATGGCACCCCCAATCGCGCCAGCCGGTCGACCTCGCCGTCGATGTCGTCGCATTCGAGATAGATTGCGGTGGTCGGCGAGATGGTCTCGTCGGGATCGGCCTGGATCGACAAGGTCGCCCCGCCCCCGGTCTCGAACCGGGCATAGGCATTTTCCGGGCTGTCGACGATCTGGCGCAGGCCGAGCGTACGGTAAAACGCCACCGACTTGGCGTAATCCCTCACCGTCATCGTGACCTGGTTCATCCGCGGCATCGACCCCGGCCCGACATCGAGCCGCACCGCGCTATGGCCCATCGGCCCCGCCCCGCCGCCAAGCCCCGGCGCGGCGTGGAGCGCGACGCGGACAAATTCGCGCGCGCGGCCCACCGCCTGGGTCAGGCTGAGCCCTTCGGCGAGGAACATCGCGATCGCCGACGCCAGCGTGCAGCCGGTGCCGTGGGTGCTGGTAGTGGCGATGCGTTGGCCCTGCCAGCTGGTGATATTATCTTCCTCGATCAGCGCATCGGCGAGCGCGTCGCCTTCTTCATGCCCCCCCTTGATCAGCACCGCACAGCGATGCGCCGAGACCAGGGCAAGCGCGGCATTAACCTCATCCCCCTCGCTCGACAGCCGCTTCAGCTCGGGCAAATTCGGCGTGACGATCGTCGCGACGTCCATCAGCCGACCGAACGCAGCGATGGTCGCATCGTCGGCGAGCGGCGCGCCACTGGTCGCGACCATCACCGGGTCGAACACGATCGGAATGCCATCGAACCGCGCCAGCCGGTCGGCGATGACCTCGGCGGCGAACGCGCTGCCGATCATCCCGATCTTGATCGCGTCGACCCCGATGTCGTCGGCCACCGCGTCAATCTGCGCCAGGATCGTCTCCGCCGGGACCGGGTGAACGGCGGTCACGCCGAGCGTGTTTTGCGCGGTGATGGCGGTGATCGCGGTCATCGCGTGGCCGCCGAGCATGGTGACGGTCTTGATGTCGGCCTGGATCCCCGCCCCGCCGCCGCTGTCCGATCCGGCGATGATCAGGATTCGCGCGATGCTCACGCCTTGAACTTGCGGATCGTCGAGGCCGGATGCTGGGCGAGATTCTTGCCCGTGCGTGCCGGCCGGTCGAGCAATTCGCCGCCGCAATTGGGGCAACGCTCGTCCATTCCTTCAGCGCATTCGGCGCAGAAGGTGCATTCGAACGAGCAGATGAACGCGCCATGCTGGTTGGCCGGCAAGTCTGCGCCGCAGCGCTCGCAATCGGGGCGCATCTCGAGCATCAGGCGGCGGCTACCGCGGCGCAAATGTCGTCGACGATGCGCTCGACTTCGGTCATGTCGTCGCCCTCGGCCATGACACGGATCAGCGGCTCGGTGCCCGACTTGCGGATCACCAACCGACCGCGGCCATCGAGCGCCTTTTCCGCCGCGGCGATGCGCTTGATCACCGCTGCATCGTCGAGCGGTTCGCCCTTTTCGAAGCGGACGTTCTTGAGCAATTGCGGCACCGGATCGAACTGGCGGAGCAATTCGCTCGCCGATTTGCCGCTGTCGACCATCGACGCCAAAATCTGCAGCCCCGCGACCAGCCCGTCGCCGGTGGTCGAATGGTCGGTCAGGATGATGTGGCCCGATTGCTCGCCGCCGACATTGGCCCCGCGTTCGCGCATTTCGGCGAGCACGTAGCGGTCGCCGACCTGGGTCCGGACCAGTTCGATTTCGTGACGCTGGAGATGCCGCTCAAGCCCCAGATTGGACATCACCGTCGCGATCACCGCTTTGCCCTTCAAGTGCCCGCGCCGCTGATGCTCGATCGCGATTAGCGCCATCAACTGGTCGCCGTCGATCACCGTCCCGGTCTCGTCGACCACGATCAGCCGGTCAGCATCGCCATCGAGCGCGAGGCCGATATGCGCGTTGTTGGCGATCACCGCGTCGCGTAATTGCTGCGGGTGGGTCGATCCGCAATTGTCGTTGATGTTGGTACCGTTGGGCGAAACGCCGAGCGCGATCACATCCGCGCCAAGTTCCCACAACGCGTCGGGCGCGACGTGATAAGCGGCACCATTGGCGCAATCGAGGACGATCTTGAGGCCGTCGAGCCGCATATCGTCGGGCAAGGTCGACTTGGCGAAATGGACGTAGCGCCCGCGCGCATCGTCGATCCGTTTGGCACGGCCGACCATTTCGGGCTTGGCCAGCTTGGGGTCCTTGCCCAGCCGCCGCTCGATCGACCTTTCGTCCTCGTCGCTGAGCTTATACCCATCGGGGCCGAACAATTTGATGCCATTGTCGACAAACGCATTGTGGCTGGCGCTGATCATCACGCCGAGGTCAGCCCGCATCGAGCGGGTCAGCATCGCCACCGCCGGGGTCGGCATCGGCCCGAGCAGGACGACGTCCATCCCGACCGAGGTGAACCCCGCGACCATCGCCGATTCCATCATGTAGCCCGACAGACGCGTGTCCTTGCCGATCACGACGCGGTGGCGATGATCGCCGCGAAGGAAGTGCGCGCCCGCCGCCTGGCCGACCCGCATCGCAATTTCGGCGGTCATCGGCGAATCATTGACGCGCCCGCGAATCCCGTCGGTACCGAAGAATTTCCTGCCCATCAGCAAGCTATTGCCCGAAAAGGGTTAAGCGAAAAAGGCCCAGATGCCGGCGGGTCGATAACCAAGCGCGCCATGGGCATAGGTTGCGGCCAGCCACAGCAGGGTGCCACCGACCAAGGCGAACCCGCCCGGCGATGCGCCGCCGCGTGCGAACGGCAAGAAACTGGTGCGCTGCTCCCAGTCGCGCCACGGCTCGCCGATCCATTTTTCCTTCTTCCGGTCCTGTCCCGCGGCACCGCCGAGCGCGAGGATTGCGATCGCCGCACTGACCACAAGCGCGGCAGGTGTCGGGTTGACGATGACGTGGACCAGCGCCCAGATCGCGAAGCCCCACATCATCGGATGGCGGGTGATCGCGAACACGCCCCTCGCCTCGCCGATCTCGGTCACCGGCTTGCCCCCGGTCGGGAACGCCGGGTTGCTCTTGAGCGAGCCAACGAACAGCACGGAGCCGACCCACATGAGGATCGTCCCGACGATCCAGCCGATCGAGCCGGCGTCCCACAAGACAGCGGGCGAATCGGCGAACGCGCCGTGATAGAAGTGGACCATGAGATAGAGCGTCGCGAACGACACAATGACATAGACCAGGCCAAAGACCTTTTCGCCCAATGCGCTGACCATCGGCGCACGTAGCGGATGCGACATCAGGAAATGCGTCCCGACGAACGCGATCGCGCCGACGATCAGCCCGGTCATTGCGGTCATTTGCGATACGCCTCGGGCAGCTCGCGGCGCGGCAGGAAGCGGTAACGCTCGAGCAGCCGCGTCTGGTGGGTCGCGAGCGGTTGGCGCACGCCGTCGATATAGACTTGCTCGGCGGCGCTCGATCCTTCGAGCGGGTCGCCCGACCAGATGACGACATCGGCGCGGCGGCCCGGCGTCAGGCTGCCGATCTCGCCGCCCATGCCAATGGCCTGCGCCGGACGTGAGGTGATCATCGCCAACGCTTCGCCCCAGCGCACCCCGGTCGCGCCGGGCACCTTGAGCAACGCGACCAGATTGCCGGCATATTGCCGTTCGAGGAACAGGTTGCGGGTGTCGCTGTCGTCGATCATCCCGATTGACACCGCGACCCCCGCGTTGCGCATCCGCCCGACGTTCGACTGCGTCGCAGCAAGCTGCTCGAACGAGGCCGGCAGGTCGTTGAGCGCCGACGCGATCACTGGCACGCCCGACGCGGCAATCTTGTCGGCGACCATCCAGCCCTCGCTCGCCCCGACCAGGACGATCTTCAGCCGTGGGAAGTCCCTGCGCAGCGCCAGCACCTGCAGAATGTCGCTCGCGCGCTCGACATGGACCAGCAGATATTGTCGCCCCTGCAGCACCGGTACCAGCGCCGCCGCGTCGAAGCGGGTGAGCATGACGTCGTCGCTGCGCCGCGCCGCCGATCCGTAGAGCCGCGATTCATTGGGGTTGCGCACCGTCGGCATGTCCCGGCCCTCGGCAGCGGCTTTCCCGCTCGATCCGATCGACTGGGTGTAGCGGCCCAGTTCGCCCGCTTCGCGAAGCGCGTTGCGAAACATGACGTGGCTTGCCGACCGAGACCCGCCGGCAGCATCGGCCCCAGCTTGGCCAAGCTCGACGAACTGGAATTTTCGCGCAGCGGTCACCGGGTCCATGTCGGCGCCGGTGTCGATCACCGCGCCCTGCCCGGCAAAAATGCTCTTGCCTGCGGATGGTGCGACGATTGCCCTGACAACCCCGTCGGCGCGGTTGACCGCGATCGTGGAGTTGAGCGGGTTGATCGCCGGGACGACGTCGATTGCGGCGTTGAACGGCCCGTTCTGGCCAGTGTCGTCGGCGCTCCCCGCAGTGTCCGACTTGCCGCCGGCATCGTCGTTGGACCAGGTCAAATCGACCTCGGCCAGGCCTAATCGCGAGAAGCCAGCGACAATCCCCGGAGTTACCCACTTGCCGCGCGCATCGATGATCTGGGCATCGCGCGGCACCGCGACGTTCGGCCCGGCAGCGACGATCCGGCCGTTGCGAAGCACCACCGTCGCGCCGCTCATCGGCTCGGACCCATCGCCAAGCGCGACTGTCCCGCCGGTAATCGCGATCGTCTGCGCGGCTAGGGGGGAGGCGAGTGTAAGACCCAAAGCTAATCCTAGCGCCGTTCGTGTCGAGCGTAGTCGAGACACGTCCCTCGACTTCGCTCTGGACGAACGGACATTCTGTCGGGTCACTTCACATCTCCTTCGCCCGGCTGGCCAAGTTCGAAGTCGCTCACCGGTCGCTTTTTCGGGTTGCCCGAATCATACATTTCGGCGCCGTCGATCCACACCCGTTCGGGGCGGGTGTAAACGCTGAACGGGTCGCCATTCCACAGCACCACATCGGCCATCTTGCCGACTTTCAGGCTGCCGGTCTTGTCGAGGATGCCGAGCGCCTTGGCGGGGTTGCGGCTGAGCCATTCCCACGCCACCGCCTCGCTCAAGCCGGGGATCCCAGCGCGGATTCCGTCGGCCAGCGCCTTGGCCGCCTCCTGGTTGAGGCGCTGGATGCCGTTGGCGTCGTCGCTGTGGACGATTGCGCACGCGCCGGCGTTGTGCACCAGCGGGATATTTTCCTTCACCGCGTCATAGGATTCCATCTTGAACCCGTACCAGTCGGCCCACATCGCCGCGCAGATGTTGTTGGCGGCGAGCAAATCAGCGATCTTGTAGGCCTCGACCGCGTGGTGGAACGCCGTGATCTTGTAGCCGAATTCCTTCGACATATCGATCATGATCGCCATTTCGTCGGCGCGATAACAATGGTTGTGGATCAATATCTTGCCGTCGAGCACGCCGCGCAGCGTATCCATCGCGAGGTCGCGGCCTGGCATGTCGCCGCCGTTCTTGTCATATTTGTCCCACTTGCGCTTATATTCCTGCGCTTTCAGCCAGGTCGCGCGGGTGACCGCAATATTGCCCATCCGCGTGCTCGGCCCGCCCTTGTTGCCATAGACCCGCTTGGGGTTCTCGCCACACGCCATTTTCAGTCCGTACGGAGCGCCGGGGAATTTCATTCCCTGTACCGTCCGCGCGGGGACGTTCTTGAGCACCACCGATCGCCCGCCAAACAAATTCGCTGAGCCCGGCAGCACTTGCAGCGTCGTAATTCCGCCATTGGCCAGCGCGCGGCTGAACCCAGGGTCCTGCGGCCAGACGCTATGTTCGGCCCACACCTCGGGGCGCACCGGGCCGGTCGCTTCATTGCCGTCGCTCAGCGAGGCGGTGCCGGGCGACGGATAATCGCCGAGGTGGCTGTGGACGTCGATGATGCCGGGCGTGACGAACTTGCCCTTGCCGTCGATCTCGATCGCGCCAGCGGGACTTGCCAGCGACGCATCGCCGACGGCCATGAGCACCCCATCGCCGAAGATCACCGTCCCGTTCTCGATCCGCCCGCCCTCGCCGTCGAACACGGTCGCGCCGCGGATCACCGTCACCGCGCCGGGATAGCGGGTGTAGGTCGAGGGGTAGGGATTCTCGTTGATGCGCAGCGGGGCCGCCTTGGCCGGCGGCGAAGTCGTCGCCGCGCAGCCGGTGAGCAACACGGCGGCAACCGCCGCCCCGACGATCGCCGACCCGCGCATCAGGCCTTGACCTCCCCGTCGAGGTTGGTGCCCGCCGCCTCTGGTTCGCCCAGTTCGCTGTTACCAGCCATCGGACGATCCTCGAGTGTGTCGAGGTGCATCCACTTCTTTACTATGGGCGACACCAACAGAACCGCGACACCGATGCCGATCGTGATCCAGCCGAACATCGAATAGATATCGAGCAGGCCTTGCTTGGTCATCTCGCCACCTTCGCCGCCAGTTGCCTCACCGATCTTGCCAGCGACGAAATTGCCGACCGCGGTCATGTAGAACCAGGCGCCCATGATCAGCGATGCCATGAAACTCGGCGCGAGCCGGTTCATTGCGCTGAGTCCGACTGGCGAAAGGCACAATTCGGCTGTTGTCGCGAACAAATAATATAGGAACACGAACAATACCGGGACCATCACGTCGATCCCCACCGCCATTGCACCCCACACGAGGACGAGGTTGGCAAAGCCCATCTGAAGCAATGCGATGCCGAACTTTGCCGGCGCTGAAGGCTCCCGGCCGCGCTTGCCGAGCGCCACCCACAGCATCGCGAAAAATGGTGCCAGCAGGATGATGTAGATCGGATTGATCGACTGGAAGAGCGAGGCCGGGACCCCGGCCCGATCGACGAACCGATCGGTGAACAGGTTCATCGATCCGCCCGCCTGCTCGAACAAGCCCCAGAAGATAGGGTTCAAGGCAATCAGGAACAGGATTGCGAAAATTCGCTCGCGTGGCTCCTTATCGAGCTTGAAAGCCTGGAACAGGACATAGCCCAGCAGTCCGACGCCGCTGATGATCAGCAGGGTCTGGATCACGTCCTGATACTGGACCAGCGCCCAGATCACCGCGACAGCAGCGATACCGACACCATAGATCGACATCTCCTTTGCCTTGGCGAGTGCGACCGGCGCCTCGCCCGCGCCATTGAGCGCCTTCTTGCCGAGCACGAACACGATCAGCCCGGCGATCATGCCAATTCCGGCCAGCCCGAAGCCGTAGCCCCAGCCGATCGTTTCGCCGAGATAGCCGACAAGGATCGTGCCGATCGCGGCGCCGACGTTAATCCCCATGTAGAAGATGGTGTAGGCACCATCGCGGCGAATGTCGGTCAGCTTGTACAGCTGGCCAACCATCACCGAAATGTTGGCCTTGAGGAAGCCCGAGCCGACAATGATGAACGCCAACGCAAGCCAGAATACGTTGATCGTTGAATCCGACTGACCGCCAACCCCCTCGACCGCCATCAGGCTGTGTCCGAAGGCGAGCAACAGGCCGCCGAACAGCACTGCCTTGCGCTGCCCGAGGTAGCGGTCGGCGAGATAGCCGCCGAGCACCGGGGTGATGTACACTAGGCTGGTGTAGGCGCCGTAGATCAGGTTCGCCTTGTCGTCGGCGAACAGCCAGTGCTTGGTCAGATAGAAAATCAGCAATGCGCGCATGCCGTAATAGGAAAAACGCTCCCACATTTCGGCGAAGAACAGCATGTATAGGCCCTTGGGGTGGCCTGCGAACTCGGGTTCTTTCTGAATGGCAACCTTGGCGCCGATCGCCAGAAACACGACAAGCAGAATTATCGCTATGGCGGCAATCCACTCGCCCTCCTGCCACATGGACATGTTCTTCATTCACTTCTCTCCACCCAGATCGGCACGCCTCGCTTGGGGGTGCCTGACAATTGCCGCGCACCCTAACGGCGAAAATCCGCTTGTGAAGCCGGTTGTTACGTCGCCCCGCCCTGCTAATGCGGGCGTCATGACGCTCAACGATCGCTCGACCCTGCTCTCGCTGCTCGAAACCCGCCGCTCGGGCAAACCGCGGGAGATGATCGCGCCGGGGCCGAGCGAGGCCGAGCTGGCACACATCCTGGCCATCGCCGCGCGCACCCCCGATCATGGCAAATTGTTCCCGTGGCGGTTTGTCACCATCGCCCCCGACCAGCGCGACGCGCTCGCCCATCTGCTGGTCGAGGCGCTCCCGGAATGCGATCGTGACTTTGGCCCCGCGCACATCGCGAAGGCACAGGAGTTCGCGCACCAGGCGCCGACGTTGGTAGTGCTCGTCGCCGCCCCAATCTCCAACCACAAGATCCCGCTGTGGGAGCAGCAATTGTCGGTCGGCGCGGCGGGGATGAACCTGCTGCTCGCCGCGCACGCATTGGGCTTTGTCGCCAGCTGGATCACCAGCTGGGCAGCCTATAGCGATCGCGTCACCGCCGCGTTGTGTGCGCCGGGCGAGCGTATCGCGGGGTTCATGTTCATCGGCTCGCCCGGCTTCCCGCTCAAGGAACGCGTGCGCCCCGCGCTGGATGATGTCGTCCGCGCCTGGGCCCCGTAACCCACTTGAAACAAAGCGCGACCTGCTGTATTACCACAGCATGACGCTCCGCAAATCGCACGAAAAGCCCGTTTACGTCCGCCTCCGTGAGGTGATCGCCGATGCGATCCTCGCTGGCCGGTTCAAGGATGGCGACCCCCTGCCCTCGGTCCGTGCGCTCGCGGTCGAGGAAGGCGCCAACCCGCTGACCGTCGCCAAAGCCTATCAGGGCTTCCAGGACGAAGGGCTGATCATCGTCAAACGCGGGGTGGGCATGTTCGTCGCCACCGGCGCCGCCGCGCGCCTGCGCACCAGCGAGCGGGACAGCTTCATCCAGTCCGAATGGCCCCAAATCCGCGACCGCATGGCGCGGCTCGGGATCGAACCCGCAGATTTGGTAGAACGCGCCTAGCCGAGCGCCGCCGCCTCGCACGCATATAACAACGCCGCCCCGCTCTCCGCGCCCGCGCCAAGCCCGAGCGCTTCAGGCACCACCACAGCGCAAAAATACTCCGCGGCCGCTCTGTCGCGTGGATTGGCCTCGGGCGCTTTCGCCAGCCGCTCGACCAACCACCCCGCGACCATCACCGAGCACATGGTCAGGAACGGATAACTCCCCGCCAGCCGATCGTCCGCCGATGCGCTGCGCAGGCTCGCCGCCGCAACCTCGACCGAATCGGTCAGCGCGATCAGCATCGGATGTTCGGCCTCGGCCTCAATCTCCGCGATCAGTCCGTCGAACGCCAACCCGCCGTCGAGCCCCAGCTTACGCCCGACCAGATCCGCCGCCTGTATCCCGTTAGTGCCCTCGTAGATTGGCGCGATCCGCGCATCGCGCAGATGCTGCGCCGCGCCAGTCTCCTCGATATAGCCCATTCCGCCGTGCACCTGCACGCCCAGGCTGGCGACTTCGCAGCCGACATCGGTGCCCCAGGCCTTGGCCAGCGGCGTGAGCACATCGCCGCGAAAACCCGCCTCAGCATCGCCCTTCGCCCCCCGGTCGATCTGACCGAAGGCGTAATAGACCAGCGCCCGCGACCCCATCGTCAGGCTGCGCATCCGCAGCAGCATCCGCCGCACGTCGGGATGCTCGGCGATCGCCTTACCGCCTTGTCGCCGGTCGAGCGCATAAGCGACTGCGCGTTGAGTCGCGCGCTCGGCGATCCCCACTCCTTGAAGCCCGACATTCAAGCGCGCATTGTTCATCATCGTGAACATCGATCGCATGCCCTGATTCTCGGGACCGATCAGCCAACCGGTCGCCCCGCCCTTATCGCCATAAGACATCACGCAGGTCGGCGAGGCGTGGATGCCGAGCTTATGCTCGATCGACACGCAACCAAGATCGTTGGCGCTTCCATCGGGCAACAGCTTCGGCACCAGGAACAATGAAATCCCGCGCGTCCCCTCGGGCGCATCAGGAGTCCGCGCCAGCACCAGGTGGACGATCTGGTCGGCCAAATCATGGTCGCCATACGTGATGTAGATCTTTGTCCCGGTCACCCGCCAGCTGCCATCGCCGTTCGGCTCGGCCTTGGTCTTGAGCGCGCCGACGTCGCTCCCCGCCTGCGGCTCGGTCAAGTTCATCGTCGCCGGCCACTCTCCCGACACGATCTTCGCCAGATACGCGTCCTTCAATTCGGCCGACCCGTGATGCTGGAGCGCCTCGATTGCCCCCATCGACAGCATCGGCAGCAAGGCAAAGCCGATGTTGGCCGCGTTGAGATCTTCCATCAGCGCCGCCGACAGCGCCAGCGGCAACCCCTGCCCGCCATAGGCTTCAGGCGCGGCGAGTGTCATCCACCCGCCATCGACAAACGCCTGGTAAGCCGCCTTGAACCCGGCGGGCATGACCACACCGTCGGGCGTCCATTTCGCGCCTACCGTATCGCCAATCCGGTCGAGCGGGGCGAACTCGCCCTCGGCCAGTTGCGCCGCGCCGTCGAGCACCGCCCCGACCATCTCCAGGTCGTTCGAAAGCTCGGCGATCCGCACCACATGGTCGAGCACCAGGCGCTGGTCGTGGACGGCGGAACGGAAGGTCATGTGCGGGCACCCTTGATGATCGATTGGCCATGCCATAGCGAGCGCGCCATGAGCCCGCCAGATACAGAAACGCTGCCATTCGACGATACGGGCATCGCGCGCGCCGCGGAACTGATCCTCGCCGGGCAGCCGGTCGCGATGCCGACCGAGACCGTCTATGGCCTCGCCGCCGACGCCACCGATGCCGAAGCGGTCGCACGGATATACGAGGCCAAGGGCCGCCCGCGCTTCAACCCGTTGATCGTCCACGTCGCCGATCTCGCGGCGGCCGAACGACTGGGCCTGTTCGACCACAATGCGCGCGCCTTGGCCGAGGCGCACTGGCCCGGCCCATTGACGATCGTCGTCCCCGCGCGGCCGGGTAATGGCATTGCCTCGCTGGTCACCGCCGGGCTCGACACCATCGCCATCCGAGTCCCCGCGCATCCGGCGATGCAGGCATTGCTCGCCGCGGCCAACCGCCCGATCGCCGCCCCGTCGGCCAACGCCAGCGGCCGCATCAGCCCGACCCGCGCCGCCCATGTCCTCGCCAGCCTCGACGGCCGGATCGCGTTAGTGATCGACGGCGGCCCTACCGCGCAGGGGATCGAATCGACCATCGTCGCCGCGACCGGCGGTCCGCTGCGCCTGCTCCGCCGGGGCCCGATCGAGATCGATGCCGCAATGTCGTCAGGCGGGATCGAGGCACCGGGCATGATGGCCAGCCATTACGCTCCGCAAAAACCTCTCCGCCTCGACGCGACCGAGGCTAGCAACGACGAATATCTGATCGGCTTCGGCGCAGTCGGCGGGATCGTCACCCTGAGCGAAACCGGCGACCTTGTCGAAGCCGCCGCCCGCCTGTTCAACCTGCTCCACCAAGCCGACGCCTCGATCAAGCCGCGCATCGCCGTTGCTCCGATCCCTGGCGAAGGGATCGGCGCCGCAATCCGCGACCGGCTTAGCCGGGCAGCTGCTCCGCGGTCTTGAGCCGCGCCTGAAAGCTCTTGCGCAGCTTCGCTAACTTGGGCGGGATGATCGCCACGCAATACGGATTGCGCTGGCCCTCGGTCGCCCAATAATCCTGGTGATTGGCTTCGGCCAGATACCACGTCGCCTTGGGCTCGATGGTGGTCACGATCGGCGCCGACTGGTCGGCCTGCGCGCGGTCGATCCCGGCGCGCGCGTCGGCCGTCTGGCGCTCGTCCTGCGGGAAAATGGCCGATCGATATTGCGTTCCGACGTCATTGCCCTGGCGGTTCAACTGCGTCGGATCATGGGTCGCAAAGAAGATTTCGAGCAACGTCGAATACGAAATCACCTCGGAATCGAAACTGATCTTGATCGCCTCGGCATGCCCCGTATTCCCCCCGCAAACCTCGCGATAGGTCGGGCTGTCCTGGAAACCGCCGGTGTATCCGCTTTCGACCTTGCTGACGCCGGCAATGTCGAGGAACACCGCTTCGGTGCACCAAAAACATCCCCCCGCCAAAACTGCGACTTGCTCGGCCATCATGCGCTCCCTCAAAGTTAAGCGCATGAGATAGGGAGCGGACGGCGATTTGCTAGTTACTCTTCTTGTAGCTCGCCTTGAGGCTGGCCATTTCGACGCGCTTGCCCACCCAGTCGGCCAATTCCTCAAGCGTCAGCGGCTCGTTGAACACCACCCCCGCGCGGCCTTCGGAATACCAGCGAATATTGCCTTTCACCGGGCGCAGGCTTTCGATCACGACGACGACGTCCTTGCCGAGGCAATATTCCTCGATCGGTTCGACCTTCATCCCGCCAAGCGAAATGTCGCGCACTTCGCAATTATAATATGTCCCGCCAATGCGGACGCTGGCCTTGCACTGTACGTCGAGCCGCGGCGGTCGTTGCCGGAAACCGTGGCGCGGCTTGCGCCCGGCGAGAAGCTCGCCAAGATCGATGTTGTGCGCGAATTTGAAGCCTGCCGTTCCCTCGCGGGTCCAGATCACCGAGGCCGGGATTTTCTGTCCGCTGAATTCGATCCACACCGCTTCGCCGACGGTCACCATCAGCCCGACTTCGGCCATCAGCCCGCCGGCCGACATGTTGCGCACGCGGATCAGCTGGTCGGCCACGTCGGTGGTCAGCTTGACGATGCATAAACTCGACGGAAGCCGATCATCGTCGCGCCGTTCCGACGGCCGCGGCACTGCGGTCGACAGCGAAAAGGTGGTCGATTCGAAGGCGACGTCGTCCTGCTCGAGCGACATGGCCGGTTTACGGCGAATCAATGAACCGAACATTCCTCACTCCCATGGATCAAACCCTCCAAGCGTGGCGTTCTAGGCCGGTTGCGGTTAATAAGCCGTTTCTTGCGTTTGACCTTCGCTCTTGTAAGTGCCCGTGGATGCATCGAGCGCCATTTTGGACGGAGAATCCCGCTTAATGTCACGCCCGCGCCTGTTATTGGTCGATGACGAGCCGCAACTGGCGGCGTTCGTTGCCGATGCGGCCAGGATGTGCGGCTTCGACCCGGTAGCGACCGACCGCGACGACAAATTCCGCGACCAGTTCGTCGCCCATCGGCCGCAAATGGTCGCGCTCGATCTCGGCATGCCCGGGATGGACGGGGTCGAGTTGCTCCGCTTCCTCTCCGACCAGTCATTCACCGGCCCCGTGTTGATCATCAGCGGGTTCGACCGCCGCGTGCTCGAAAGCGCCTTCCGCCTCGGCGAGGCGCTTTCCCTCAAGATGGTCGGCCCACTCGAGAAACCCGCGCGGCTCGACACGCTCGAGACGATCCTCAAGCAGAATTTGCCAAGCACCGCGCCATGATCAATCAGGCGGACCTTGGCCTGCTCGACGGGTTCGAGCGGGCGCTGATCAACCACCGGCTCAACATGGTCTACCAGCCTAAGATCGCGCTAACCGACGGCAAGCTCAGGCGGGTCGAGGCACTGGTCCGGTGGGACGATCCAAAGCTCGGCAAGGTCCCGCCATCGCGCTTCGTGCCTCTCGCCGAGCGCCACGGGCTGATCGACCAGCTCACCCAATGGGGCTTGCGCACCACGCTCCGCCAGTGGATCAATTGGCGCGATCACGGGCTCGACACCTGTATCGCGTTCAACATTTCCGCCTTAAGCCTCGAACATCTCGATTTTCCCGACCTGGTCGAGCGGATGTGCCGCGCGCTCAATGTCCCGACCGACCGGCTGGTGCTTGAGCTGACGGAAGGCGCGACCCAGCCGTTGATCAAGCTGATGGACACGCTGACCAGGTTCCGCATCAAGGGAATCGGGCTGGCGATGGACGATTTCGGGGTTGGCTATTCGACCTTGATGCAACTTCGCCAATTGCCATTCACCGAGATCAAGATTGATCGCTTCTTCGTCGACGATGTCGTCACCTCGGCCGACAGTCGCGCGATCGTCACCTCGATCATCCAGCTCGCGCATTCGCTCGACCTCAGCGTCACTGCCGAGGGGGTCGAGACAGAGGCGCAATTGCACCTGATGTGCGAGCTCGGCTGCGACGTCGCGCAGGGTTACTGGATCGCGGAGCCGCTCGAGCCCGGCCAGCTCGCCGAATGGCAGGCGGAATGGGCCGATCGCTGGGCGATGCTCACGAAGCGTCGAGGTCGAACTTCACGCCCTGCGCCAACGGCAACTCGAAACCGTAATTGATCGTGTTGGTCGACCGGCGCATATAAGCGCGCCAGCTGTCCGACCCGCTTTCGCGACCGCCGCCAGTCTCCTTCTCGCCACCAAACGCGCCGCCAATCTCCGCCCCCGACGGCCCGATATTGACGTTGGCGATCCCGCAGTCGCTCCCGGCCGCGGACAGGAATCGCTCGGCTTCGCGCAGGTCGGTGGTGAAGATCGAGCTCGATAGCCCTTGCGCGACATCATTGTTGAGCGCGATCGCCTCCTCCAGCGTCGAATAGCACAGCGCATAGAGGATCGGGGCGAACGTTTCCTGCAGCACGATCCCGGCCTGCTCGTCGACCTCGACGATCGCCGGGCGGACGTAATGGCCGCCCTCCACCGCTTCGACCCGCTCGGTCGACGGGCAGGCGAGACCCATCGCCTCATATGCTGCCTCGTCGATCAGCGGTCCGACCAAGGTCCCCGCCTCGCGCGGATCGCCGACCGGGATCTTCGCAAACAGCGCGCGTAACCGCCCGACCAGTGCCCCGGCGACGTCCCGATGCACAATCAGCCGCCGCAAAGTCGTGCAGCGCTGGCCCGCCGTCCCGGCCGCGGAAAACAGCACCGCCCGCTCGACCAATGCCATGTCCGCGCTTGGCGCGATGATCATCGCATTATTGCCGCCAAGCTCAAGCAAGCTGCGCCCGAACCGCGCCGCAACCTTGGGCCCGAGCTCGCGCCCCATCCGCGTCGACCCTGTCGCCGACACCAACGCGATTCGCCGGTCGTCGGCCAGCGCCGCGCCAGTCTTACGCCCACCTTGGACCAACTGCACCAACCCCGCCGGCGCATCGCCATACCGTGCCAGCGCTCGCTCCATCAGCGCCATCACCGCCGCCGCGACCAACGGCGTCTTTTCGCTCGGCTTCCACACCACCGGATCGCCGCACACCAATGCCAGCGCGGCATTCCACGCCCACACCGCGACCGGGAAATTGAACGCGCTGATAACTGCCACTGGCCCCAGCGGATGCCATTGCTCGATCATCCGATGGTTGGGCCGCTCGCTCGCGATCACCAGCCCGTACAGCTGGCGCGACAAGCCGACGGCATAATCGCAAATGTCGATCATCTCCTGTACTTCGCCGAGTCCCTCGGACACGATCTTGCCCGCCTCGAGGGTTACAAGCCGCGCCAACGGCTCCTTGGCGGCGCGCAATTCCTCGCCGAGCAACCGCACCAGCTCGCCGCGCCGGGGCGCCGGGACAGTGCGCCACGCCAGGAACGCGGCTTGCGCCGCCGCGCACGCCGCCTCGACGTCTGCAGACGACGCTTCGGCGACCGAGCCAATCACCGACCCATCGATCGGCGAGACGCTCTCCAATCCGCCTCCGCCTTCGATCCCCAGTAATCGCAGGATCACCGCGGTTTCCTCGGCAACGTTCATCGCGCCAGCTCCATTGCCTTGGTCATCGCCGCCACCCCGGAAGCGATCGTCTCGTCGCGCTTGGCAAAGCACAGCCGCACGAGGTGCGTCGGTGCATCCTCATCGGCGAAGGCTGACACCGGCACCACCGCGACCCCCGCCTGCTCGACCGCAAGCTTGGCGAACGCCTCATCGTCGATCTTTATTCCCGATGCCGCCAGGTCGACGATCACGAAGTAAGTCGCCGCGCTCGGCAGCACGGCAAAGCCCGCCGCTTCCAGCCCCGCGCTCATCGTATCGCGCGCCCGCGCGAATTTCTGCCGCATCGGTGCCAGCCACGAATCACCGTCGGCCATCCCGAATGCCACCGCCGCCTGCAGATTGGGCGCGCTGGCGAAGGTCAAAAACTGATGCGCCCTCGCCGCCAAGGTCGCCAATTCGGGCGCCGCCGCGATCCAACCGATCTTCCACCCGGTAAGCGAAAAGATCTTTCCCGCCGAGCCGCATTTGAGCGTCCGCTCGGCCATGCCGTCGAGCTTCGCGATCGGCACGAATGCCTGCCCGTCCATCAGCAGATGTTCCCACACCTCGTCGCTGATCACGATCAGATCATGCTCGCGCGCGACGCTCGCCACAGCGTCCAGCTCGGCGGCATCGAACAGTCGCCCAGTGGGATTATGCGGATTGTTGAAGATGATCGCTTTGGTCTTGGCGGTCACAGCCGCCGCCAGCGCCGCTCGCTCGATCCGCCACCCCGGCGGCTGCAACGCGACCTCACGCACCACCCCGCCCGCGCGGCGGATCAGCGGCGCATAGGCATCATAAGCGGGCGTCATGACGATCACCTCGTCGCTGGTGCTGACCGTCGCCAATATTGCCGCCGCCAGCGCCTCGGTCGCACCCGAGGTCACGCAAATCCCCTCCGGGCCAGTTTCGACCCCATGATGCCGCGCATAATGATCGGCAACCGCCTGTCGCAGCGCCGGCAGTCCGCGCGACGGCGCATATTGGTTCGACCCCCGCGTGATCGCCGCCGCCGCCGCCTCAAGGATCGCCTCGGGCCAGCCGAAGTCCGGAAACCCCTGCCCCAAATTGACCGCATCATGCGCGGCAGCGGCCAGCGACATACGTTCGAACACGCTGGTCGGCATTGTTTCGTAGAGGGAATTCATTGGTTGGTGCACCATGCTGATTAATCGTCGTCGAAACTTGGCTCGGCGGATGCGTGCATGATGCGATTCACTTCGAACCGGCCAATGCCATGCCGGTAGTAGAGAATGTATCTGCGATGCTGCCACGATCGAATGCTCGGCGGGTATTCGTCTCGTGGTCTCCCGATGTTTGGATGGCGTTTGATCAATGCAAAGGCATTATTGAAACTCGCGACGAATTCGTCAGCAGCGTGGCTTCCCCACTTTTCAGCCCCGTAGTGCCCAATATTGAATAAGTCAGTGAGCGCCTGCAACGACAATCCTAGCTTAGCCAACCGATGCTTGCCGACTGATACTACCGCGCACTTCGGCAATCGCCTCCTGCCAAGTCAGATCGCTCGGCCCGCTGTCGATTCCCTTCTGGATTTCGCCTCGCAGAGCCGCCAGCTTGGCTTCCCGGTCCATCCGCTCGCGCACCAAATCGCGCAGGCAGTCGCTCGCGGTGGCATAGCGGCCTTCGCCGACCTGCGCCTCGACCCACGCGCGCATCTGGTCGGTCACCGAAATATTCATGGTCGCCATCACACTTCTCCTGACCGGAAAATGCTACTGATGGCAAAGATTGTCAACAATCGCCCCGCTTAAGCTCGGATTGCCAATTCGCAAGCTTGCGCTACGCTGCCGCGATGATCGACGCCCTAGACCGCTCCTTGTTCAGCGAGGACCATCACGCCTTCCGCGACACCGTTCGCAAGGTCCTCGACACCGTCATCGCCCCGCGCATGGACGCGCACGAACATGACGGCGTGGTCGAACGCGAGGCGTGGTCCAAAGTCGGCGAGGCCGGCCTGCTGTGCCCTCAGGTCCCCGAAGCCTATGGCGGCCTAGGTCTCGACTTCGCCTTCAACGCCATCGTCGGCGAGGAATTGAGCTACATGGGATCGGCCGCGGGCTTCACCCTGCAGTCGGACATCGTCGCCGACTATCTCGTCCATTACGGGAGCGAGGAGCAGAAAAAACGTTACCTCCCCGGCATGGTCGCCGGAACCACGATCAGCGCCATCGCCATGACCGAACCCAATGCCGGCAGCGACCTGCAGGGTATGAAGTCGATCGCGCGCAAGGACGGCAATGGCTGGCGATTGTCGGGCAGCAAGACCTACATCACCAACGGCCAGACCGCCGACCTCGTCATCGTCTGCGCCCGCTCGACCGAGGAAGGCGGCGCGCGCGGTATCTCCCTCTTCCTGGTCGAGGAAGGCGACGAGGGTTTCACCCGCGGCCGCAACCTCGACAAAATCGGGCTTCACGGCAACGATACATCCGAATTGTTCTTCGACGAGGTCCACCTCCCCGCCGACCGGCTGCTCGGGCCGGAGAATGGCGGGTTCGGGATGCTGATGCAGCAATTGCCGCAGGAACGGCTGTCGATTGCGGTCCAGGGCCAGGCCGCGGCGCAGCGCGCGTTCGACGAGGCGGTCAAGTTCACCACCGACCGCACGGCCTTCGGCAAGCGCATCCTCGACTTCCAGAACACCCGTTTCACGCTGGCCGACCTCAAGGCCAAGTTGCAGGTCGGCTGGGCGCATCTCGACTGGGCGATCGCGCGCCATATCGCCGGCAAGCTCACCGCGGCCGAGGCTAGCGCTGCCAAGCTGTGGCATAGCGAAATGCAGTGGGACGCGTGCGACGCCTCGCTCCAGCTCCACGGCGGCGCCGGCTATATGAACGAATATCCGATCGCCCGGCTGTGGCGCGATGCCCGTGTCGCCCGCATCTACGGCGGCACCAGCGAGATCATGAAGGAACTGATCGGCCGCTCGCTTTAGGGCCGACAGATCGATCCGAAACGGTGGCTCGGGTCACTTTTGGGCAAGCATGATGATTTACTTCCGCTGGTGTTGAACCACGGCGACGGAAGCATCACCATGTCCCGATCCTCTGCCTTCGAGCCCATCTGGCCGCCTGCCAGCGACGAAGATTTCGACGCCTGGCCCGAAGTCCGCGAAGCCCGCAAGATGTACGAAACGCAAAAGCATGACTTGCGCAAACTGGTCGAGACAGCCCTGGTCATTGCGCCGGGCGCGGAGACCGTTGCCGTTGCGCAGGACATTGCGACCATGCTGCACAACCTCAGCGGGACCGCCGCCCACTTCGGCGAGCGCCCGTTCGGCCGCTCCGTCGGCGAGCTCGAACAACCCGTCCGCGGCGCCTTTACCGCCGATTTGCTCCACCCCTTCTGTACCCAGATCCTCCGCCACCTCGATCACAGGACGCTTGACTGACGGCGCGGATCATTCTCGCCGACGACGATCCGGTGATCGCGCAATTGGTTGGCGATGTCCTGCTCAAGGCCGGTCACGCGGTCGGCTGGGTAGCCGATGGCGAGGCCGCGCTCAAAGTGCTCGGCGCCCGCCCGCCGAACCTGGCGATCGTCGATTGCGGCATGCCCGGGCTATCGGGGGTTCAGTTGGTCCGCGCGATCCGCAGCGACGGTCGCCTGTGCAGCGTGCCGATACTGATGCTCACCGCCCGCCAAAGCGACACTGACGAGGATCTCGCAATCTCCGCCGGGGCAAAGGATTATTTGCGCAAACCAGCCGACCTCGATTTGCTCGCCGGGCGCATCGAAGCAATGCTGTTCCAGGCGTCGAAAGTCAGGGCTTCAGGCTAGACTGAAACTTGGCTGGGGCGGCAGGATTCTCAGCCAACAAAGGAGACTGCAATAAACAGCTGAAAAACGCCAATTTTGCGTCACTGTCAAAGCGATTATAGCCAGCAGTGGCTACAGTCGCAAGGGACAGTTGGTAGGCGGAGGATGATGACCAAGAAACCCCGGGTCTACGGTAGTCGGAAGGTCCGATTTGCGCCCAAGCAGGTCATTCCGGCCGCTCCCGCCAGAGCCCGTAAGCGGACCTTCGTTCAGCAATTCGCGGCTTGAATGCCGATAACTACGCCCAAGACTACGATGGCGAAGTCAATTGCGATGGCCGCCCACTGCTGCTGTTTCACGTGGTGCAGCAACATTTCACCCTCCGGGCCCCTGAGATTTGCATGTTTATCTTGAGAAAAGCGAATGAGGAACACCGTAGCCGCAATATCATCCTGATAGTCGCGTCCCATAAGGATTTTCAGCGCTCCTCGGCCTAGAAAGATTTCAACGCTCGGCCAGTCTCTTCATCGGGACCAAGTTTGCGAACTTCCTCATGGCCACCTTGTCACCAGGAAATGCAATAATTTCCTCCCCCTGAATCATTTGCGCACTAAGGTGATGATCTACGCAAGTTCATCAAGGGTATGCTCAATTGAATTGTCAGCAGCAACCACTGGGCGGTCCGACTTGGCGCCGCTGACGGCATCCCTGTTCGGGCGCTTCAGGTTGCGAACCAACGACGGTCGAGAAATCGTGGTCTCCAACCGCCGCGCCCGCGCTTTACTGACGATGGTCTGCGTCTGCGGTGAGGATCCGATCGATCGCGAGTATCTCAGCGGAATCCTCTGGACGGGCCGGTTTGCTTCCCAAGCCAAGGCCAGCCTGCGCCAATGCCTGTTCGAACTTGGGCGTCAGCTAGCGGATTATGGCGGTGACTTCCTGGAGGTCACCAGAACGACGGTTGCGTTGAATAAGGGCTCGGTCGTGACCGACATTGACCTCCTGCACAGGCACTTGGCGGCCAACGACGTGTCCGCCGCGACCAAGCATCTCCAAGCGCTGGGCGGCCGCCCCCTGATCGATCAGATCAACTTGAGCGAAGACTTCGATCTTTGGTGCACGCGTCGCAGGAGCGAACTCGAAGCGAAGCTTGCGTCCGCGGTGGAGGGTGCCGCGCTCGAATTGGCGGCGGGAGGAAATATTCACGGGCGCGACGAATTAGTGAGCGCGTGGGCTCTTCACAGGGCCAGCGTCGCTGGAAGCAATGCCCCGGTATCATCGTTAGCCCCCCGGCGTATTGCGATATTGCCTTTCCGGCTGGTCGGTCCTGACGGCAGCCATGCATATTTCGCCGACGGGCTGGTCGACGAATTACGCGCAGTCCTGAGCCGCATTCCCCAACTTTTAGTGGCGGGACGAACGTCGTCCTTTCATTTCCGTGATAGCGCATTGCCAATGCCAGCGATCGCAAATGCGCTGCAGGTCACGCATCTGGTCGAGGGCACCGTTCAGCGCCAGGGCGAGGCCATTCGCATTTTCGTCCGCCTGATCGACGGAAAGTCGAGTTTCGAAAGCTGGAGCGATCGTTACGACGGCACGCTGGATGACGTGTTCAAGTTACAGGACACGGTCGCTCGGGCCGTGACAGACGCTTTGTCGGCGCGTCTTGACCTTGCGCTGGGGCAACCGATCGTGCGGCCGCTGACAGAGAGTAAGGCGGCATACGACTTGTTCCTCCAAGGACGTGCTCTCGGGGCAAGAATCTTCGGTGACGGCGTCTTGGACAATGCGATCGGCTTGCTTGAGCGCGCGCTGGCCATCGATCCGGACATCGCCGAGGCGTGGATCGCCTTGGGCGAAGCTTTCTATAATGTTGCCTTCTCTTCGCAGGGAATCGATCGTGCTGCCCCACTCAAACGCGCAGCTGATTGCGCGAACAAGGCGATCGCCCTCGCACCCGACCTTGGCTATGCCTATTTTTTGCTGGGTACCTACGAATTCACCCGCAACAATGTGGTCGGCGCGCTCGATCTCGCGACAGAGGCCTATCGTCGACAACCCGACAATCCCGACGTTGCGATGCGGCTCGCTCAGTTTCTGCTCTATTGCGGGCGCACCCGCGACGCGGCGCCTCATATTCTTGCCGCTGTCGATCAGGACCCTGTCGATGGGCGCAAATATGTCATGCTATCGGCATTACGATTTGCGGAAGGGGACTTCTTAGCGGCCCAAGCAGCGGGTCAAACTGCGGTCGATTTGGGTTGGCCTTCGACGTGGCTGGCGCTGGCCACCGCAGCGCTCGGCCAGAACGCATTAGCGGTCGAACAATTCCAATTGACGAAAAAGCTGCTCAACACCATGCTCCTATCGTCGGCAGGCAGCGGTTCGGGCTCCGAAGCCGAGTCGGACGCTCATTGGCTGACCGCGGCAAAAGGCAGTTGCAGCGGAGAAGAATCCGATCGGCGTGCTTATCATCAGCTACTCGAACATTTCTATGCAACTTTTCCAGACAATGCGGACAATGCGATTTGTTTTCCGGCCATCTTTTCCGGCCACGCAGAGCTTGTGTTCAAGTCACTCGGGCAACGTTTCACCGCTGCAAACATCATCGGCCTCATGACGCTTTGGACCGACATCGACCCGATCCGTCAGATCTGGCAACATCCAAAATTCCCTGACTTCGCACGGCGGACTGGCTTGATTGGCGCCTGGGAGAAATATGGATGGCCCGACCTTTTTAAGGACCGTAAATTCACGATTTGACGCGAAGTTGACGCTTTCTTGACGGTGGTCGCGTTGACCCCTTTGCCCCATCGGCAACACATATACCCGAGCCGAAAGGTTTTCGGTCAGGTCGCGATCGCTCCGCTTAGAGTAGATCGTCAATGGGGGATCGTGATGTCGGATGCCGCTGCTACGCTGGCCATGCCAGTGCGAAAGACGTCCAGAATAGAGTCACTGGACACGCTGCGCGGGATCGCCCTGCTCGGCATTCTGATGATGAACATCACCGCCTTCGGGCAGTTACACCAAGGCTATTCAAACCCGATGGCTGACGGCGGAGCGACCGGCGCCAATCTGGCATCTTACGTCATTATCAATGTCGGGTTTGAAGGGACGATGCGGGGCATTTTCTCGCTCTTGTTTGGCGCAGGGATCGTCTTGCTGACCGACCGGATGGAGAAGGCTGGCGCCGGCATCATGGCGGCGGAGATTCATTTTCGCCGTATGCTTTGGATGATGGTGTTCGGCATCATTCACTGGGCGCTTCTGCTTTGGTCCGGCGAAATCCTGTTCAATTATGCCATCGCGGGCCTGATGCTCTTCTCGTTCCGCAAACTGGCGCCCCGCAAACTGGCGACCATCGGCGGACTACTGCTGCTGGGGGCCGCGCTCATGGGCATGTACCGCCTGGCCGACAAGGCTCACAAGCATGATGCCGCTGTCGCCGCGCAGCAGGTCAAGGCCTCGGGCGCCGTGCTGACGGAAAAACAGACCGGGGCAATCGAGGCGTGGAAAAATGTCGATCTGGGCTACTGGCCGACCGCCGAGGACAAGGCCGAACAGATCGAATTGCATTCCGGATCGTGGTGGAGTGCGGTGAAGGGCCAATTTGATTCCAGCTACGATTCCCAGTGGACCACATTGCCTCGCTGGCTGATGCTCGACATGATACCGTTCATGCTGATCGGGATGGCCCTGCTTAAATGGGGGGTATTGGGGGGCCAACGATCCGTCAGGACATATGTCGCGATGATGGTTGGCGGTTATGCGGTGGGCATCCCGCTCGGCCTGTATGAACTTGGCATCGTCATGGACGGAAACTTCGCAACGCTCGCCCTTGCGAAGGCTGGCGAAACATATCAGTTTAGCCGCTTCGCGATGGTCATCGGACATCTCGGGCTCGCGTTGCTGATTATTCGTCTGGGACTGCTTAAAGGGCTGCAGCGCGGTCTGGCGGCCGTCGGGCAAATGGCACTTAGCAACTATATTGCACACACCATTATCTGCACGGCATTATTTTATGGCTTCGGATTCGGGCTTTTCAGTTATTTCGACCGACACCAACTCTACTACGTTGTCTTCGCGATATGGGTCGCACAATTGATTTGGAGCCCGATTTGGCTGTCGCACTTTCAGTTCGGGCCGATCGAATGGCTGTGGCGCTCGCTGACCTACTGGAAGCGCCAGCCGATGAAAGTCGCAACGGATCAAGGTTTGAGGACTGGAATCTCTGACCTTGATGAAAACGCTGGCCGGGGTGAGCGAAAGCTAGCTTCTCCCTCCTGACCACGCATCGGGCGTGGCAAAATCCGGGCCAAGCAGGGACGGTCGACAGCACCGAGCCCCAAAAGACTGGATTAGGTAGGACACGACCAGTTATCAGAGCGAGCAAGGGATATCGGACACGCAAAATCCTCAATGATAGCTGGTCGCTAGCAGCGACTTCGTGATTACAGGTGCGCTGATGGACATCAGTCCGATACCCAGTCACCGGCCCGATCGTTCAGCGCAATAACGACAGACTTCGAAAGCTGACGTTTGACGGGAACGCACAATTCGGATCGTCTTGGACGGCAATTTCGATGCCGGCGCCACCGTCAGCTGCTACCAAAAAGGTTCGCCATTCAAACGCGCCCCGCTCCGGTGATCAACGCATAAATTGCCAGCAGCGCCACCATCGCCGCGATTGCGATTGGGCGCCTAGGCACTGCGATCATCACGGCGTAGCAGCCCAAGATCGACGCATTGTACGGTAGGTAAAACTGCCAGAAATAGGACGGATTGATCGCGCTCTTCGATGCAGTTGAGGGGATCTCGGCAAGCACCAGCAGCGCGTTCGCTGTGAACAGAAGCACGGCGATGGTTCGAACCTGCCCGCCGACATAGTCGCTCAACGAACGCTTTCCCATTTCGCCGGGGACGGGAAACATCAGCACCGAGGCGAGGAAATAGCAGGCGCCCGTCCCGAACGGCGCAAGCAGCGACAGGACCTTGGCTTCCGAATTGGCAAAAGCTCGCGTCGTACCCGACCAGCCCGTCAGGAATTCGAATATGATCAAGCTGCTGAGCAGAGCGCCGACCGCGCCAACTTCTCGCAGGCGGTGACGTCGCAGAACGTCGGCGAAGCCGGTCAGCAAGGCCGCGATGCCAAGGCCGAGCAGCAGCGTGTAAAAGGCGATGAAGGCCTCGCCCTGGCTCATTACGAACGGCTCGCTCCGGGCGCACGCAGCGGTGCGATCATCTTCAGCGCAGCCTCGCGGTTGACGCATGGCCCGCGCAACTCTCGCTGGCTATCAAGATATTCGAAGAGCTCTTTCTCGTTGGCGGCCGACAAAATTATGCCAAGCGACTCGGCATATCCGACCAAAGATTCCGCGGAACGCAGCGCAGAGCCATTAAGCCTATCGAGACGCGAAATTATCGACAAGGCGAGCACCCGATCCGAAGAGTTGAGCGTCAAGTCGAACGATAGGAACGACAGTTCGGACGACAGTTGGCCTTCGACTTCGGTGCGCTCGGCAAGGTCGTGCACGTTGGCGAAACCGTAGGTGTAGTTCTCGATGTCAATCGGCGACATGTGCGTCAGAACTCCGGCGGCCTTGGCCTGTTGCCACACATCGTCAGGATAGGGTCGCCCTGGTGCTCGATAAGCGGGTGGAATGGTATCGCGACCAGAACGGGGTGCTTTAGTCTCGCCGGGCAGGACGTAGGGGTCACCTATCCATCGGCCCTCGCTGGCGGCGACCTTGGCGGCTAGGTCGGCCAGTCGCTGCGTCAGGCAATGATCGACCGCATTGCGCTCGGTCACTTGCACGATGGACCAAGAAAGCTGGCCGTCGAGATCAGCCTTGGTGCGCACCACCGTCTGCCGCCACTGCCATTCTTCCGCAACCTGCTGAGCAACCAACGCGATCAGCACGCCGAGCACGATGACCCCCACCTCGCCTGCAAACACCCGCCAGCCATCGCGGGGCTTGGGAATTTTCATCCTGCATGTTCCTTCGTCATGAAACGGTAGGCTGAGCCAGTGTCGGGCACCGACGAGTGGCCGCCACGTCTTCGGGGGTTATCCCGTCCGGCTTGATGGGCTTGATCCCGAGCGATTTCCCGATCGTGAACGAGATAACCAGATTGTCGTGAATACGCTGATTGCGAACCTGCGCTTGTTTGAGCGCTTTATGCATCACTCGCTGATCCTCAATCGTCAGCGGTGCACGAACCTCATATGGGAGGAAGCTTTGCCAGACATCGATTTCGCCGCGTCGATTGTCGACATTGTTGGCAAGCTCATCATAGAATTGCGCATATGTGCGCCGGATCTTGTGCGGCAAGGCGGCGAAGACGTCGGCATCGCGGTTGTCCCACGCCGATCGATACATGCTGAAGGAGTAGGGGTAAGACGTGTCGACCAGGGCGACCGGCCTTCCATCTTGCGCACGATCTAGCCACCGCGCCAGTTGTTGCAGTCGTCGATCGGTACATTCAGTTTGAATATCGCGGCCCCGGTAGACCCAGAGATTATAGGCGATCTCCTGGTCGATTGTGTCGCGGAAGGTCCGGACGTCACGGTCGACCCGGATATTCTCAGCGATCTGCTGCGCCCCTAGCGCGATCAGCACGCCAAGCACGATCACCCCGACCTCGCCCGCAAACACCCGCCAACCGTCGCGCGGACTGAGCCTGTGGAGCTTCATTACGCCATCCCCCGAAGACCGAGGCTAGGCGGTGCCGTGCACCTCGGCAAGATGGGCGGCGCTTTGCATTTCCTCGAGCCGCCTGACGGTGCGCGCGAACTCGGTATTGCTATTCACATCGCTTTTGTCGTCGCTGCCGGGGATTTTTATTGTCCAAGCAGTTGTCTGGGTTTCTTTTCTCGGTGGTCGTTGTCGGGCGCGAGAAACGGCTGGCAGAAGTCCGGGTCGCCCTCGACTTTGAACGGCAAGGGCTGTGGGCGGAGGTTTAGCCCCTTGGCCATTGCCACGACCGCCGCGTCCCAATTGTAGCGGCGGTTGGAATCGATTTGCCGGGCGTAGGCCAGAAGTTCGCTCAGCCGAAGCCGGTCGGCATGGGTGAGCGGCTCGGGCAGGTTGAACTGGTTGATCGATCGCCAGGTTTCATTCTCACTTGTCCGTTGATGATCAGCGTTCCGAAACTCATCGTATATCTGGGCATAGCGGCTACGAATATCGACCGGCAGATGCGCGGTCACTGCCGCGTCCTTGTTGTCCCACACGCTGAAATAGAAAGTGTAATTGTCGACCTCGGAAATCCGTCGGAGACGCCTCGGCGTCTGGCCGTCCGGTATTGCCAGCAGCCGCTCCACCTCCGCCAGCCGGCGTGACACGCAGTCGTTCTGACGAAGCCGGATTTGGTAGATCGACAAATTCTCTCCGAGTTCCCTGTCGACCGCCGCGCGAAAATCGCGGACCTGCCCCCGCCAACTCAGCGCCTCGACCACCTGCTGCGCGCCAAGCGCGAGCAGCACGCCGATCACGATGATGCCGACCTCGCCCCAGAAGACGCGCCAGCCGTTCAAGGGCGATGGCACCTTCATCCTACCGTGCTTCTGTCGGCGGGTGGGTTGACCATCAGTCTGCATTCGCCGCAACCGCCGGGCGCAGCTTGCCCAGTGGCAGTGCATGCGCGCGACAGAACTTTACCGTCCCGCTTTCGGAAAGCTCCTTATCCAACCAGCTTTTCGACGCCAGCAGCCCGGCCGCGGCGATCGAATCGCGCATTTGTCCCGCCGACAGGTCGATTGACTGCACGATACCGCGAAGGTGTTCGGTGACCCCGATCAACCGGATGCGTTCAGACTCACCGGACGGCATCATGACGGCCAGCACGCCAAGATCATCCACCCAACCATCGGAACGCATGACGCGCTCCGCTTGATCAGTCGCTTGGCCGTACATCGACGACAAGTTGAGGTCGATCGTCGGCTCAAGCCGCCGCAGCGTGTCGCTTGCGCTGACCGACTGCCAGGCAGTGTCCGCCCAAGGTCGATGCGGCATCCGCAATACGAACGACGTTGTGTCGGAATAGCGGGGCAACAGTCCCCGTTCGCCCGACGCCAGCTTTCTCTGGATTGCCTCGATCTGTGCAAGTACGCAGGGCGCCGTGATCTCTGTTTCGTTCGCGTAAAAATCGATTTGGGCAACTTCATGGCGGAGTGCCGCGATCGCGCTATCGGCGCGCGCACGATCGCCGCGATCCTCGACGAACTGCTGGGCATAAAGCGCGATCAGCACGCCGATCACGATGATCGCGATCTCGCCGGCGAACCTGCGCCATACTTCGAATTTTTGGGGCAATCGCAAGCGCATCTAGGCGCCCCTTTCCAGCGGGATCATGAGCGGCTGGCATATCTTACTCTTGGCGACCTTATCGACCACTTGAGCCCGGGTTCCTCCGTCGCGGTCGAAGATCATCTGATAACTGGGGCTGATTCCCATTGCGGTGATCTGATCGTACTGCTGGCGGGCATCGATCCCGTTGTTCCAATTGTAATATCGCAATTGGCCCAAGATATCGCTGAGCAGCGTGAGGTCTCCCGGCGACATTCCCAGTCCCATCATTTCCCCCGCGCCCAGCCTGATCCAGAGCCCCGTCTCGGCGAGGGTCAATGCGTCGATCGGGCGTTGAGCAGCATAGGTGCTGGCGATCGCAGTCCGGTTGCCCTTTGACCAACGATGGATCGCCCCTGATTGAGAGGCTTCGTCCCATGCGCTGCGCAGCGTCGGTCTGGCGATCGATTGGCCGATATCGCCGATCGCCGGCAACCGCCCGGTCCTTCGCGCTTCTGCAAGCAAGCGGGTCATCTCAACCAATCGGCGCATAATGCAGGGTTGCTGGAGCGTGCGCTCCTCGAACGTCCCGGCATTGATCGCAAGCTCCTCCCGAACGGCCACCAGTGCGGTCTGCGCCTGCTGCTTCTCGTTCCAGTCGGTGGCCGTCTGCTGCGCGGCCAATGCAATGAGCACGCCGATCACGACGATCGCGATCTCCATCGCAAAGCGGCGCCAACCTTCAATCGACTTCGGTAATCCGAAACGCATACTGTGCCCCTTGCGCCGCACGAGTGATAGAGGCGCTCGGTCGAAATGCAAATCGGCTTGCCACGGTCGGATGAAGCGCTCGCATGACTGCGCCCGTGGAGGAGCGGGCGCTATCCTCGACCATCTGAACGCCGCTTGTGCGCACCCGCCCCGATGCTAAGACGAGCTCGGGGGATTGTATGGCAATCAAGCGCGTTAAAAACCCTGAGAGCATCAATGCACTCGACATCGCGCTGAAAGCGATGACGGTCGCGGTCGGGCCTGGCGCCAGGGGCGTCGCCCTTGCAATGCTTGCTTCCTTGACGTTCCCGGCGGGTCAGGCGAAGGCTCAATCGCCCGCAGTGACGCCCATGCTGAAGGGGATCGTTGAACAGCCATGTCCGCCACCAATTCCCGTACCCGCGATCGTGATGGCGGAAAGGCTGGCTGGCTTCGATCCAAAAGCGCCAAGCCCGAGGGCGGAGGCCGTCGAACCGCCCGATGTCGTTCGGTGGTACGAAGCGAGGGCCGAACGCGCCAGAACCGACTGGGCCAACCTTTGCCGTTATCGCGCCGACAACGCGGCGTTGTCACGGCGCGCTCCACCTCGCGTCGTCTTTATCGGGGATTCCATTACCGAGTGGTGGCTCGACGCCGATCCGGCATTCTTTGGCCCCGGAATGATCGATCGCGGGATTTCGGGACAAACGTCCCAGCAGATTCTTGCTCGATTCTATCAGGACGTCGTCGAATTGCGCCCCCAGTCAGTTCACATTCTGGCGGGAACGAACGACGTCGCTGGCAATCTCGGTCCCAGCCGCGCTCGGGACGTCATCAACAACATTGCTGCCATGGTCGATATCGCCAAGGCGAACCGTATCGCCGTCGTCCTCGGCTCGATGCAGCCCGTCGCCAAATTCGATTGGAGCCCGGGCCTGACACCCGCCGCCACGATTGCCGCGCTCAATACGGAACTGAGAGCGCTTGCCGTTCGACGTGGAGTGATATTCGCCGACTATCACACGGCGATGGTTGGCAGCGATGGTGGAATGCGGACCGGCATTTCATCGGATGGCGTGCACCCGAACCGAAAAGGGTATGCAATTATGGAACCTATCGCTTCGTCAGCTCTGAAAAAGGCGTTGCACGCTCCGCGATAAAGCACTGGAAAGCTCGAACCCGCAGAATTTCCCAAGTTAGCCAATGGTTAGCATTTAGGCAGTCAGCCCAACGGCAGCTTTTCGCTAACCAGGGGCCAAAACCGGAATGTCCGCTTTCGACCCATTGCGGACATTACGAAGCAAACTAGTATCCCATCCAAGGGAGCGTAACCGCCATGTTGACAAAGACCTTGCTTGGATATGCATTGGTGGCTTCGTCCACGGCGCTGCACCCCGATACGACTGCCGATGGTAACGCCGATGACTGTTGGCATGATGCAGTCGTTGGAAGCATTCTGAAGGTTCGCGACATCGTGGACCTCAACGACATTCTCCCACCCGAACCCGAACGTATCTACCTCGGCGGAACCATGCATGCCCTTGTTCGCCGAGAAGCTCAATTGGCGGGGACCGGCCCCCACTTTCAGTGGGTTACAGTCACACTCACGAGCATACCCACCCCCGCTGCAAAGCTCCTCCTACTCCTAAAGCACGAGACATCTGGCATACCGACCGTCACCTACGTCCAAGTGTTCTCGCGCGGTGCAAGTCCGAGGGAATGGAGGCGGGCTTTGAGCGAAGCGCAAGAACAACGATGCCCAAATCCCTAACGTCCGATTTCCACCCAAAACGGACAGTAGCGGTTACTGATTGTAGGCCACGTAGCAGACGTTCAATATAACGAAATAGGACCCTTCCATGCTTCGCTTGCTAGACACGAAGACAGTTCTTGTAGTTTGCCAGCCACAACATGCCTGCGTCGGTTTGCCTTAAAATTCTTCTAGAATTTCAGCGCTACCGCTGCGCCGCCCCCATGACTATCGCCCCATGGCAAAACCCGAATGTCCGAATTTCTCTTAGAGGTGATTAGGAATCCGGAAGCCTCGCCGATCGCAGCGCCGACAACAACATCGTACCAATGGTGCTTTCTGGCCTCAACTCGTGACAGGCCGACGAAGACAGCAACGAATTGGGCCGGAACCCCTAATTTCCAACCGTAGCGATTTTGTATGGTTGCGGCCGCAGCGAAGGCCGATGAAGTGTGACCAGACGGAAAGCTCCTTCGGTCGCTCAGGTCGGGCCTCGTTTCGGGAAACGCCCTTTTCAACGCCTCGGTCGCGAGAAACGCGCTGCCAATGCTTCCCGCAGCTTGCAAGTCCCCTTGCCAATCGCCGCGAACGGCCGGAAGTCCTAACGCGAACCCTACCAATACATCCCGACCGACATTGCCGGCGGTGTTCCAAGCCCCAACATCTCGAGCATTGACCGGGGCAGCGACGAGAACCGTTGAAACCAGAAAAACCGTCGTGATCTTCTTGCGCATCTCGACTCTCCTCAATTTGCTTAGGCTTCGACCTTGAATGGGGCAGCGGAGCTTGACGAAATCTAAGCCTGTCGGAGACGGAATTACGAGCAAAATTATGTCTACAAAATACAGCCCTTAGGCTAGGTGACTTGGACGCGATCCGGCGATGAACCTCGCGGGAAAATACACGAGTCACCACGCAGTGTCATTGCAAGGGCACCAGCGCCAGCCAGCAAGCGTGTGTGACGCGTCCGCCTAATGTCCGCTTTCCACCGAAAGCGGACATTAGCGAGTGTTGCGTCTTCGCTCCCTCTTGGGCGGGGTGTAAGCGCTAGCTGAGTTTGGCAAATTCGAAAGGCAGATCATGGTACAAGCAAAGTGGAACGGGCGGACGATTGCTAGCAGCGACGACACCGTCGTGGTCGAGGGGAATCATTATTTCCCGGCCGACGCGGTCGATGCGGCGGTGTTGCGGCCGAGCGCGACGACCAGCGGCTGTCCGTGGAAGGGGACGGCGCATTATCATTCGCTGGTGGTCGACGGGCAGGAGAATCGAGACGCGGCGTGGTATTATCCCGAGCCGAAGGACGCGGCGGCGCAGATCCGCGGGCGGATTGCGTTCTGGAAGGGCGTCGAGGTTCGGTAGGTGGCGTGGACGGCCGAGACCGTTGTTGCCCTCGTCGGCTTTGGCCTGGTGGTCGTGAACCTGCTGACGATCGTGCAATATTGGGATGACAAGCAGCGCGCGATTGCCGGGGAGAAACGCATTCCCGAAAGCAGCTTGCTGTTCCTGGCGGCGATCGGCGGATCGCCCGCCGCGTTGCTCGCGAGGCGCTGGTTTCGGCACAAGACGCGCAAAGAGCCGTTTTCGACCCGGCTGATGGTGATCGTGATGGTGCAGGCGGGGGTGGCGATCGGGCTTGGGGTGGCGTTGATCGATTGAGCTGGTGATCGCGCCTGAGCGTCAGGGCAGGTAGCGGTGGGTGGCTTTGACGGTGGCGCAGGCGGGGGTGTTGTCTTTGGCGGTGCCGTCGATGGTGAGTTCGATGATGCCGTCACTTGCCGCGCTCGCGAGCAAGGCGGGGGCGAGGTCGTGGATGTCGATCTTCATCCGCCGCGACCAGGGCGAGGCGTGATCGCCGGCCGACTGGCCGACGCGGATATGGACGAAGCGGCGGGTGGGGCCCTCGCGGCGCACCTGGTCGCCGAAGAATTTGGCTTGGTCGCCGAAGAATTTGGGTCCCGGCGCGATCTCGACCGCAAAGTCGAAACTGAGCGGCTCGCCCGCGGTCGAGCGCTTGGGATCGAGCGGGAGCGTGTCGCCCGACTGGAGGCTGTGGAGCACGCCCGGGACGGGGTGCTCGATCGTGATGCGCAGGCGGATGGGGGTTCGATCGGGGCGGGGCATGGACCTTGGCCTACCCAAGCGCGCGCGGCGTGGACAGCGGTAATAGGGCCGGTCGAACGCGACCCGCGCCCGGCAACTCTGTTCCAAAACGGATCAATCGAGAGAGGGCGCTGGCGCGGATCGCGGGGCGGGGGTTAGTCGCAACACTCCAGTTCGAGGAGAAAGGCCATGACCAAGATCCGTAATTTGATGACCAACAGCCGGGGCGCGACCGCAATCGAATATGCGCTGGTGGCGTCGTTGATTTCGGTGGCCGCGATCGCCGCGTTCCATAATCTTGGCGACGGCGTGTTCGGCAAGTTCAACGCCGTCGACCAGACGCTGGGCAACACCATCTGAGCTGGCGCGCCTAGCGATAGGCCGGTAGGTCGGTCGCGGGCCCTGTGGATAAACGGGTAGCAGGGGCGTCGCCAGGAGATGGTGCAAGCGATTGGTTGATCGATTGGCGTCGGAGGCGTAGTCGGGGGCATCATTCGCGGGGGTTGATGATGGCCATCATAATATACCAATCGAACCACGAACGAGTCGGCGACGAGACTTTCTTCGTTCGCGGCGCAATCGCGATGGCGTTGCTGGTGGTGGTGGGATTCTCCACCCAATTGGCGATGGGGCGATCGAGCTTCGCCTCGCCGCCGCTGGTCCATGCCCATGCGATCGTCTTCATGGGGTGGATCACGCTGTACGTCACCCAGAACGTCCTGGTGTCGCGCGGGCGGATCGATGTGCATCGCAAGCTGGGGTGGATCGGCGCGGGGTGGATTGTCGCGATGGTGATACTCGCCTTTGCCGTGACGATTGCCATGGTGCGGCGCGGGCAGGTGCCGTTTTTCTTCACGCCGCTGCAGTTCCTGGTGTTCGACCCGATGACGGTGCTGACCTTTGCCGGGCTGACGGTGGCCGCGATCGTGATGCGGCGGCGGACCGAATGGCACCGGCGGCTGCATTTTTGCGGGACCGCGATGCTGATGGGACCGGCGTTCGGGCGGCTGCTGCCACTGCCGCTACTGACACCTTATGCATTCGAAGCGACGTTTGCGGCGCTGATGCTGTTCCCGCTGGCGGGGGTGATCGCCGACCTGCGGCGAAGCGGGCGGATGCATCCGGCGTGGAGATACGGGATTGCGGCGATGATCGGATCGACGCTGTTGACCGAGGCGCTGACTTACTCGCCGGTCGGGCAGGCGTTGTATCGCGGCGTGACTGCGGGATCGCCGGGGGCCGAGGTGGCGCCGCTCGCGTTTCCGCCGCCGCCCGTCGGGCTACGACGGACCGGGCGAACGGTGGCGGGGTGACGCTAAATCGCGGCGAACCGTGACCGGATAGGCGGCTGAGGCTTGCCAGCGCGGGCGGCCATGATACAATGTCACGGCATGCCACGGTCCCTGATCTTCCTGCTTATCGGCGCGTTGTTCCTCGGCCAGGGGTTCTCGGCGGGTGCGGCGATGTGCGTCCACCGCAGCGCGGTCGACCATGCGCGGGCGCTCGATAGCCGTGACGGCGCGGTTGCCGCGGTGGCGCAGAATGAAGACAGCGCCGCTTCGCTGATGGCGAAGAAGGCGGCGCCGTCGAGCGTCGCCGGGCTCAATTGGGTGGCGCATCTGGCACCGCCGCCGGTGATCGTGCCGCCGCGTGCGGTTTCGGACCGGATCATGATGTCGTTCGCCGATGGACCGGCCTTGGATGGCATTTCGACGAGTCCGTTGCTGAGGCCGCCGCACATCATCGTGTAGTCGTGCCCGTTGCGGCATGACGAGGGTGCCGTTGCGCGGCGCCTTGCGCTGGCCAAGCCTCCTGACGCCAGCTCTCCCGAACCGGACCAACCCGGAAAAAATCGCGCGCCAATGGCGCAGTTACCCTGTCCTGTCGGGCAGTAACGATCGGAAATACCATCATGAATCGTCTCGTACTCCTCGCTGGAACCGCGCTCGCGTTGGTGTCGCAATCGGCGTTTGCGCAGGTTGCCGCGTCCGACAGTCCTGCGGCTGCCGGTCCTGTTGCCGCTGATGCCCCCGCTGCCACCGATACGGCAACGCCCACCACTGCTCCGGTCGCGGAAGCGGCGAAGGGGTCGAATGACGCGATCGTCATCACCGGCAAGCGGCGGCGCGACGATGTGCTCGGCGATGTGTCGGTGTTGGGCGGCGAGGCGCTGGCCAGGGACGTGCGGCCGACGATTGGCGAAACGCTGATCAAGCAGCCGGGGGTGAGTGCCGCCGGATCGGGGCCGAATGTCGCCAAGCCGGTGCTTCGCGGGCTGACCGGTGATCGAATCCGCATCCTGACCGACGGGATCGGCAGCCTGGACGTGTCGTCATCGTCGAGCGACCATGCGGTGGCGATCAACCCGCTGACGGCGCAATCGATCGAGATATTGCACGGGCCGGCGGCGCTGGTGTTTGGATCTTCGGCAATCGGCGGGGTGATCAATGTGATCGACGCGCGGATCCCGCGCCGGGTTCCCGAAGCGCCGGTCGGGGCGCAGGGTCTTGCCGGATATGGCACCGCAGCCAATGAGCGGGTCCTGAGTGGCGAACTGAACGTGCCGATCACCGAGCATATCGTCGCCCACGCCGACGCCAGCTGGACCAAGAATGGGGATCTGGAGACCGGGGGCTATATCCTCGTGCGGCCGCTGCGGCAGCGCGCAGCCCTAAGCGCCGACGCCGATATTCGCGATCTCGCCAACCTCCGCGGGCGATTGCCCAATAGCGACGGCCGGACGTTCGAGGTGGCCGGAGCGCTGGCCTATGTCGATGGCGGGCTCAATATCGGCGCATCGGTGAGTCGGCATACGGCCTTTTATGGCGTACCGATCCGGTTCTCGCTCGATCCGGCGATTCCAGCCGAGGCGACGCACATCGACGTCCACCAGACGCGCTATGACGCGCGCGCCGAAATCCCGCTGCGCGGATTTTTCCGGCAGGTGCGCGTGCGCGGCGGCTATTCGGATTATCGTCATGCCGAGATCGCCGCGGACGGGGCGATCGGCAGCATGATCTTTTCGAAGGGCGGCGAGGCGCGGGTCGACCTCGAGCAACGCGACAAGCCATCCGGCTGGGGCGGCGCGTCGGGAATCCAGACACTCGACGTCAAGCAGCGCATCGCGGGCGCCGAGCAATTCCTGCCGCCGACGCATGTCCGCTCGGTCGGGATCTTCACCGTCCAGCATCTCGAGCGCGGGCCGTTCCGGGTCGAGGGCGGGGTGCGGTTCGAACGCAACTTGCTCGATGCCGACGCCAGCGCGGTGGTCGGCAATCCCAATCTCAAGCGCCGTTACTTGACGCTGTCGCTATCGGCCGGGGGACGGTATGAATTGTCGAGCCAGTGGAGCATCGGGCTCAATCTCGCGCGGAGCCAGCGCGCGCCGTCGGCCGAGGAATTGTTCGCCAATGGCCCGCACGGCGGCAATGCCAGCTTCCAGATCGGCAACCCCGATTTGGCGAGCGAAAAGAGCGTCGGTTTCGAAGCGACCGTCAAACATAGCAGCCGCGCCTTCAACCTGAACGCGACCCTGTACAGCAGCCGCTTCTCCAACTTCCTGTTCGAAGCGCCGACCGGCGAGGTGCGCAGCAATTTGCCCGTCTATCAAACGCGCCAGGGCCGCGCGACCTATTCCGGGTTCGAAGTCCAGGCCGACGCCAGGCTTGGCCAGTGGGGCGGGATCGAGTGGGGAGTGGACGCCGTTGCCGACGCGACCCGCGCGACGATCAAGGGCTATGGCCCGGCACCGCTAATCCCGCCGCTGCGCCTGCTGGGTGCGGTGACCGGCAAGCGCGGCAATGTCGATGGACGGATCGAGCTCGAGCATGACTGGGCGCACCGCCGCACCGCGCCGATCGAATATGACACGGCCGGGTTCACGCTGGTCAATGCGAGCGTGCACTGGACGCCGATCGCGTCGCGGCCCGAGCTGAGGTTGGGGCTGGCGGCGAACAATCTGTTCGACGCAGAGGCGCGGCGGTCGACCAGCTTGTTGAAGGACTATGCGCCGATCGCGGGGCGCGATGTGCGGGTGACGGCGAGTTTTCGCTATTGAGTGGGGCGCGATCCTTAAGCGCGGCGTGATTGGCACCTACCATCATTGGAGCGCCGTCCACATTCACCGCTATCTGGCAGAGTTCGATTTCCGTTATTCGACCAAGGATATCAGCGACCGTGAGCGCGCCGACATTGCCCTGCTTGGCATTGGTGGCAAGCGCCTTACCTATCGGCGGACTGACAAGCTCGCAGCCTAATTACTTTGTGGCCGCGCCGCGCATTGGCGAGCGCCGCAAGCGCTGGACTAACGAGGCGCGTTAAGTTGCGCGTCGATGTCATTTAGTTGGACTGAGAGGTTATGTCGCCGAGCCGGGGATGTTGCCCGCCGCGGTCCAGCGCGAGCTTGGGCTGAGGCCGAATAATGGGGAAATTGCTGGCGCGATCCACAGCGATGCGTTGGACGACCGCGATCTGGTCGCCGGGCGATGGGATGGCGCGCGAGTGCGGCTGTTCGCGGTCGATTGGGAGCAGCCCGATGCAGATGCATTGCCATTGATGGCGGGCGAGATCGGCGAAGTGCGGATCGAGGACGAGGCCTATAAGGCGGAGTTGGATGGCGCGGCGGTCAAGTTGGGTCGCGCAATCTGTCCCGAGACGTCGCCCGAATGCCGCGCCGAATTGGGCGACAAGCAGTGCCGCGTGGACATGGCGGGGCGCGGCAAGCGCTGCGCGATCGTGTCAGTCGACGGGACCGGGATGGTGCTTGACCAGACGGTTGGAAGCGGCATGCTGTGGGGGCGCGCGCGGTTCTTGACCGGTGAAAATGCAGGGCTAGCGAGCATCGTCGTGGCCATTGTCGGGACTCGGATCGAGCTGCGCGATACGTCACGCGGGCCGGTCGCAGTCGGTGATCGGATCGAACTTCGCGAAGGCTGCGACAAGCGCTTTGCGACCTGCGCCGCGCGGTTTCAAAATGCGGTCAATTTCCGCGGCGAACCGCATTTGCCGGGCAATGATCTGCTGACCCGATATCCAGGAGCCTGAGCGATGAGCAATGACGCCGTCGATCGGGCGCGAAGCCTGATCGGGACGCGATTCCGGGCGCAGGGGCGCGACCCTCGGTTTGGAATCGACTGCCTGGGGCTGGTGATCATTGCGTACGCGATCAGCGAGGATGACGTTCGCCGCGACTATCGGCTGAGCGGGGACCATCGGGGGGAGTTGATGGCGGGATTGGCGGCTAAATTTCGGCGGGTTGCGCTGGGGGCTGCGCGGGCGGGGCACTTGATGCTGCTCGAAGTGGCACCGCGGCGGGTTCACCTGGCGGTGCGCACGGCGACCGGCTTCGTCCATGCCGACGCGCGGCGCGGGGTGGTCGAGACTCCCGGCGAACCCGAATGGCCGGTGGCAGCGGTGTATCGCAAGCGGAGGAATGGCTGATGGCGACGCTGATCCTGAGCACGGTCGGGACTGCGCTTGGATCGGGACCATCGTCGGGCAGACGATCGACCAGCAGTTGATGGGCGGCGGCCCACGGCGGGGGCCGCGGCTGGGCGACCTCAGCGTGCAGACGTCGTCATACGGATCGATGATCCCGCGGATGTACGGCACAATGCGGGTCGCGGGGACGGTGGTGTGGGCCACCGACCTCAAGGAAACCAGCGAGTTGCAGGGCGACGGCAAGAGCTCCCCCGAGACAGTGGTCTACAGTTATTCGGCGAGTTTCGCGGTGGCCTTGTCGTGCCGGCAGGCAGCGTCGGTGCGTCGGATCTGGGCCGATGGGAAATTGCTGCGCGGGGCGGCGGGGGATTTCAAGGCGAAGTGCACATTCCGTTTTTTGCCGGGCAGCGAGGGGCAGGCAGTCGATCCGCTGATCGCGACGATTGAAGGCGCGGGGACTACGCCGGCCTATCGCGGGCTGGCGCTGGCGGTGTTCGAGGATCTGCTCCTCGGCGATTTCGGCAACCGGATACCGAGCCTGACATTCGAACTGGTCGCGGACGCCGCGGGCATCGGGCTTGGGGCGGTGCTGCGCGATGCGAGCGATGGGGTGGTGGTGAGCACCGACGCACGGCCAATCGCTGGCTATGCGCTGTACGGGCAGGACATGGAGTCCGCGGTGGCGCCGCTGGTCGAGGCGTTTGCGATCGAACTGAGCGATGACGGCGAGGTGTTTCGGGCAGCGGCGAGCGGAGCGGCGCGCGCCATTACGCCACAGGCGATGGGGGCGGCGACCGAGGCTGGCGGCGGGTTGTCGATCGACCGCTCGCTGGTGCCTGCTGCGAGTGTACCGACTGCGCTAACTCTCACATATTATGATCCGGTCAGAGATTATCAGACGGGGCAGGCGCGATCGTCGTTCCCGAGCGTTAGCCGGGTGCGCCGCTCGATCGCTTTGCCGTGCGTGTTGACCGCCGACGGGGCCAAGGGGTTGGCCGACAGCCTGCTGGCGCGGGCCTGGGCGATGCGCGACCGGCTGGTGGTTCGCCTGTCGCCGTCGCTGATGGATCTGGCGCCGGGCGATGTGGTCCTACCGGCGGCGGTCGGCGGATCGTGGATCGTCGAGCAAGTGTCGATCGAGGGCATGGTGGTGATTGCGCACCTGCGGCCAGCGGTGGGGAGTTTGGCCGGGCGGGTGGCTGATCCGGGGCGGCCGGTGAGCCAGCTCGATGTGGTCGCGCTGCCGACAGCGATGGCGCTGTTCGACCTGAGCGACGTGGGCGACGATGCGTCGGGGCCGCCGTCGCTGCAGCTGGCAGCTTCAAGCCCGTCGGGCGGATATCGCGCGGTAGCGCTGGGCGTGGCGATCAACGGGCTAGAGACGGCGGGCCAGAGCGCGTCGGGCGAGGCGGTTTTGGGCACGGCGGCGGGCGCGCTCGGGGCAGGGCAGAGCGCGGTGATCGACACCGAGGCGAACGTCGAGGTGGTGCTCGCCAATCCCGATCACTGGCTGCAGTCGTGCGACGATGTTGCGCTCGCAGCGGGCGCGAATTTGGCGGCGATTGGCGATGAGATTGTGCAATTCGGGAGCGTCGAGCCGGTCTCGACGGGGCGGTTCCGGCTGTCGCGCTTGCTGCGCGGGCGACGGGGGAGCGAGTGGGCAATGGCGGTGCACGCGGCGGGCGAGGCATTCGTGCTGATCGACGCGCGGACGCTCAAGGCAGTCCCGGCGGGGGCTTCGGGGATCGGCAGTGCGGTGACGGTAACGGCACATGGTCGCGGCAACGACGGCGCCGAGCCGGTGGTCAGCCGGACAGTCCTGGGCGAAGCGGCGCGGCCGTTGTCGCCAGCGCAACTGGTCGCGGAAATCGCCGAGGACGGATCGCTTTCGGTGCGATGGGTGCGGCGGAGCAGGCGCGGGTGGGCGTGGATCGACGCGGTCGATGTGCCCGCCGATCCAGACCTGGCGGGCTATCGGGTGACGCTCACCCGGACCGGCGTAGCGACCGATTATTCGACCAGCGATCCGGCGCTTGTGCTGACCTCAGTACAGTTGGCCGCGCTCGGCACCGGGCCGATTACCATCGCCGCGCGGCAGGTCGGGTCGTTCGGTCTGTCGCGGCCCGCGACCCTTATCGTCAACGCATAGGACATCCCCATGAGCCAGACATCGCGCCTCGGACTCGCCTTCCTCGACGTCGGGCAGGCGGCCAAGGAATTCACCCACAATGAAGCGTTGCGAATAATCGACATCGTCGCTGCGGCAGCGGTCGAGAACGTGGGCACCAACGCGCCGCCGGCAAGCCCGATCGATGGGCAATGCCATATCGTCGGCCCCGCCCCGACCGGGGTCTGGGCAGGGCATGCCAAGGCGATCGCGGGCTATGCGCCGGGCGGGTGGCGGTTCATCGCGGCGGTGGCGGGGATGAGCGCGCTCGACAAAGCGAGCGGCCAGACCGCCGCCTATGACGGGACGGCGTGGAGCATCGGCGCGATCAAGGGCGCGACCCTCAAGCTGGGCGCGTCGCAGGTGCTCGGGGCGCGGGGGGCGGCGGTGGCCAATCCGACCGGCGGGACGGTGATCGACGTCGAGGCGCGCGCGGCAATCACATTGATCCTCGACCGGATGCGGACCCACGGCCTGATCGCCTGAGCGCGGTTGCCGAGGCGGTGGCGGGTTCGTAGAGAGTAGCGATGTTGAATCGCTGGGCAGTGCTGGGCTTGATGATCGCGGCAAGCGTGGGCGCGCAGTCCGCATCGGCGCCAACTTACGTCTTCTTTGACTGGGGCAAGGGTGAGCTTTCGACCGACGCGACTGCCATCCTCGACGGGGTTGCAGCGCATTATCTGGCAACGCCGGAACTGCTGCTGATCGATGGGCATTCGGACCGCTCGGGGCCGACCGGAGCAAACCTCATCGCATCGCGCAAACGCGCAAACATAGCGCGCGATTATCTCGCCGCGCATGGCATCCCGGTGAGCGCCATGCGGGTGCGCGCCTATGGCGAGGCCGCGCCGATCATCGCGACCGCAGACGGGGTGCGCGAAGTCCAGAACCGGCGGGTCGAGATTCGCTGGGGCGACGCGGCGAATTAGGCCAACCATCGCATGAAAGAAGGGGTCGCCTGGTCCCCTTATTGCCTTTTCGGTGGAGCATCGGTTAGCGCGGGGCGTTGCACCCTCGACCAACTGGCCCGACCCGACAGGAACATGCCATGACCAGACCAGCTTCCTTTACCACCCTCGCCATCGTTGCCGCTGCGCTCGCGCTTGGCGCTTGCTCGAAGAATGGCGCGCCGGTCGACAATGCCGCGATGGTCAATGATGTCGCGGTCGGTAATGCGATGGCCGGAACCGCGACCGGAACCGCAATGGCCGGGGTGCCGCAGAGCGTCGCCTTCACCGGCGCCGACGGTGCCTTGCTGGGCAGCGTGATGGTCGGCGAAGATCCCGGCGGGCTGGTGATGAACGTCAGCGCGATCGCCATGCCGCCCGGGGTGCACGGCATCCACCTCCACGAAAAAGGGCTGTGCGACGGGCCCAAATTCGCCAGCGCCGGCGCGCACTGGAACCCGGGCGCGAAACAGCACGGCCGCGACAATCCCGCGGGTCCGCACGTCGGCGACCTCGCCAACCTCATTGTCGCGGCCGACGGCACCGCGAAAAGCAGCATCCCGGTCGCGGGGGTGAAGACGGCGAGCGGAGCGATGATGCTGGCCGACGCCGACGGTACCGCGTTGGTGATCCACGCCAAGCCCGACGATTACAAGACCGACCCGAGCGGCGACAGCGGCGACCGGATCGCGTGTGCGGTGCTGGCGGCACCGAAGTAGGGGCGAGATTCCGACAATCAGGGCTCCCCGTTAAACGACTCTTTACCTGAACCGGCTAACAGATCGGGAAACACGGGGATTTCCTCATGCCGCGCAAGCCTGAATGGATTATCAATGCCGAGTGGCAGTCGGCGACGCCGACGGGCCGAGCTGCGGCGCGCGGCACGACCGGCGTGCGCAAGTGAGCGCGGCCGCCCATCCTAACGCCGTCAAATTAGCGCAGGGTCCGATGGAGCGGCGCGAGCGGCGGCCGGTCGCCCTTCACGGCTATGCCGCGCTGGAGGACGGCAGAACCGCAGAAATCCTGGTGCTTGATCTGTCGTATGACGGTTGCGGCATCGCTATCCCGGTCGAGCTTCAGCCCGGCCAGGCGATCAAGCTTTCCGTCCTTGGCCGCGGCGCGATCGACGCAATCGTCCGCTGGTATGCGAACGGTAAGGCGGGGCTCATCTTCAAAGCCGAGGAGCCGGCCGGCAAGCAGCATCACCCGCGCAGCACCGAGCGCCTGTCCCTCACCGCCGACGTGTCGATGCGGCGGCTCGGCAGGATCAACTACCGCGTGCGCCTGTTCGATCTCTCTGCCAAGGGCTGCAAGGTCGAGTTCATTGAGCGACCGCGCGTCGGCGAGCATGTGATGGTCAAATTCGACGGTCTCGAGGCGCTGGAGTCGGAGGTCTGCTGGGTCGAGGGCTATTGCGGCGGCCTGCGCTTCGAACGATCGTTTCACCCGGCCGTCTTCGACCTCATCGCCGCGCGGCTTGCCGGGGTCGGCGCTGAGGAGTGAGGCGGAGGCTCTGTCCGTGACACGGGCGTGGTTCAGACGGCCAATTAGTGCACTGTCACCGTAATCGTGATCATGTCACCGTGGTCAGACTGTTTTCCTTCGAACGGCGAGCGAAGTGAAAGTGTAATATCCATCGCGAGCTTTGAGTCTTCCAGTGGTATTTATGACCGCATGCTTTGCGTTGCGTTCAACGAGCCGTCCTATCCAATCCGACTCTATATTGCTAAAAACCATGTCCTCCGCGCATTGCACGATTAGGCGGTTTAGAAGGTGCACTTCAGGACGTTTGGCGGTTCTTATCCGCCACTTGAAATTGTCAAATTTAGTGGGCCGGGCGTCGGATGAAGCTTTCGAAGGGCTGACGTAAGCGCCTAGATTGGGTTGCAATGGAATAAAACGACGAAGCGCGATCTCTGCCCTGTTTGGAGCGAGTGCTACGGGAAAATCGCTGCTTAGGAAGGGCGAATCCTCGAAGGGATTCAATACGAACTCCCATAGAGTGTCTGCAAATCCGTTTGTCAGTTCGAGCACTTGTGCGATCCCCATCGCTTGGGCAAACTTTTCATCGACGTTGATTAAGATGGCATTGTCATCGAGCAACTGGGATAGGCTTCGGCGGCCCAGCTCTTCTGGAGAACGATCAATCATTCCGTTCTCATCGAGTAGGCGCGCTTGTGTATCCGCGAACGCGCTGATGCTAAGTCGCCCCAGCCTAATTGATGTAGGAGAGCACCCGACAATGAATGCAGTGAAGCCAGCCAATGAAAATACGTCTTCAAATTCCAAAGAGCCGTTAAGCGCGGCCGCACAGGCGGCGTTGTATCTGGGCTCGACAAGACGGAGAAATTCCTCGGCAGCGCGCGGCTCCGCTATGTATCGGTTGGTGCTTCCTTCCGGAATTCGGCAAACGTCTCGTGCGTCGCACACGAAATGATCTAGATTTGATTTTCGCCACGCATACATCTTCTTCCTGTTTAACGCTTCCGCGTAAAACTTGCGAAGGTGAACCTGTGAGACGAAATGATCGAGTGCCATGGATCGTGAATTTAGGCCCTATTTCGCCGCGATCAGGTCGGGCTGACCCACAGCTGAAGCTGCCGCCTTTCGACGAATTTTCCTGACGGCCTGGACCCCGGCCTCCGCCGGAGAACTACTGGCCGCACGCTCCAGCAGTGGCTTCAAATACTGCCCCGTGAAGCTCCCCGCATTCCCCGCCACCTGCTCCGGCGTTCCCTCAGCTACAATCTCCCCGCCGTTCACCCCGCCGCCCGGCCCCAAGTCGAGCACCCAATCCGCCGTCTTGATCACGTCGAGGTTATGCTCGATCACGACCACGGTGTTGCCCTGCTCGACCAAGGCGTGGAGCACCTCGAGCAGCTTGCGCACATCCTCGAAATGCAACCCCGTCGTCGGCTCGTCGAGGATATACAATGTCTGCCCGGTCGCCCGCCGCGATAGTTCCTTCGCCAGCTTGACCCGCTGGGCTTCGCCGCCGCTGAGCGTGGTCGCCTGCTGCCCAACCTTGATGTAACCCAGCCCGACCTCGGCCAGCATCGCCATCTTGTCGCGGATGCCGGGGACCGCCTTGAAGAATTCGACCGCTTCCTCGACATTCATGTCGAGCACGTCGGCGATGCTGCGGCCCTTGAACTTCACCTCGAGCGTCTCGCGATTGTAGCGCTGGCCGTGGCACACGTCGCAGGTGACATAGACGTCGGGTAGGAAGTGCATTTCGATCTTAAGCAGGCCGTCGCCCTTGCACGCCTCGCAGCGGCCGCCCTTGACGTTGAAGCTGAAGCGGCCGGGCTTGTAGCCGCGGACCTGGCTTTCGGGCAGCCCGGCGAACCAGTCGCGGATCTGGGTGAAGGCGCCGGTGTAGGTCGCCGGATTACTGCGCGGGGTGCGACCGATCGGCGACTGGTCGATGTCGATCACCTTGTCGAGATATTCGAGGCCGGTGATCCGGTCATATTTGCCGGCCAGGATGCGCGCGCCGTTGAGCGTGCGCGCGGCGGCGGCGTAGAGCGTGTCGATGGTGAAGCTCGACTTGCCCGAGCCGCTGACCCCGGTGATGCAGGTGAAGGTGCCGAGCGGGATGCTGGCGGTGACGTTGTTGAGGTTGTTGGCGGTCGCGCCGTGGACGGTGAGTTTCTTGCCATTGCCCTTGCGGCGTTTGGCCGGGATCGGGATCGAGCGGCGGCCGCTGAGGTAATCGGCGGTCAGGCTGTCCTCGCACGCCATCAGATCGGCGAGCGTCCCCGCGCACACCACTTCGCCGCCGTGAACGCCCGCGCCGGGCCCCATGTCGATGATATGGTCGGCGCTGCGGATACTGTCCTCGTCATGCTCGACCACCAGCACGGTATTGCCGAGCGACTTTAAGCGCTGGAGAGTCTCGAGCAGGCGGTCATTGTCCTTCTGGTGAAGGCCGATCGACGGCTCGTCGAGCACGTAGAGCACGCCCGACAGGCCGGAGCCGATCTGCGACGCGAGGCGGATGCGCTGGCTCTCGCCGCCCGACAGGGTGCCGCTGGTGCGGTCGAGGTTGAGATAATCGAGCCCGACATTGTGGAGGAAGCCGAGCCGCGCGTTGATTTCCTTCAATATCGGGTGGGCGATCTCGCGCTGTTGCGGCTTCAATTGCGCCTCAAGCGTCGAAAACCAGTCGAGCGCGTCGGCCACCGAGCGGGCCAGGCGCGAAGCCGAGGCCGTGGGGAGAGCCGCTGATCACGCCGGCATCGTTCCTTGTCGCCACATCTTCACGCTGCCCGGTGGGTGGCTCGGGCTGGTGTTCGATCTCGTGCGCGGGCAACCGCTGTCCATGCTGCTCGGCGATCCACGCCTCGGGCCGGAGCACCGTGTCGCGGTGCTCCGGCAGCTCGCCT
>ENA-OFCE01000069-OFCE01000069.1-metagenomes-genome-assembly--contig:-NODE-69-length-79803-cov-5.385865_pt1 | contig 79803 bp, 80 predicted proteins | sample MGYA00153388_OFCE01 | MGnify analysis MGYA00153388
GAAATTGATCGCGGACGTCGGCGGGGTCGACAAGGTGACCGAGGACAACATGCCCGAAGCGCATATCCGCGGCGACATCAATACGCCGTACAAGTGCATCGGCGGGACGGTCTTCACCATGCAGCGCGCCGGGTTTGCGCGGGTCGGATTCATTTCCAGCCCGCCCGCTCAGGCCGTGACCACCCGGCTTTAGGAGCTAGCCCCAATGGCAATGCAAACCACCAGCGACAATAGTTCGGCCGAGCCGATGCTGGAAATGAACATGACTCCGTTGATCGACGTGTTGCTCGTGCTGATCATCATGTTCATCATCACCATCCCGCCGCAGACCCACGCGGTGAAGCTCGACCTGCCGGTCAACCAGCAGAACAACACCCCGCCGCCGGTCGACCCGGTCAAGAACAAGGTCGTGATCACCCAGCCGGGCGCGATCCTGTGGAATGGTGCGCCGGTCAATCTCGCAACGCTGCGCCAATATCTCGACGCATCGCAGCAGATGAATCCGGTGCCCGAACTCCACCTCCAGCCCGAAGCCGAAGCGCGCTACGAGACGGTCGATGAAGTGCTGGCGGTGACGAAGAAGGCGAAAGTCGAGAAAATGGGCTTCGTCGGCAACGAAGCCTATATGAAATTCTGACCTCAGCGTGCCGTTGAGCTGAAGAGGGCGGTCCCGGTGGGGCCGCCCTTTTTCGTTTGGGGGGCTGGGGCCGCCCAGTATCCGCGTGAAGGGTCCGACGATCGGCGGCCTTGCAGGTCTGGGCCCCTGCCTGCGCAGGGGAACCGGTTCGCCGGAAACCAGAATGCGCGGGGAAATATGGCGTGTGCTTGACCGCTTCGGGAAACTGTGAGACGTTATTACATCACTGATGGAGGATGCGATGCAACTGGCGATCCGCGACCCGCAGCCGATGATGGAGATGAACACCACCCCGCTGATCGACGTGCTGCTGGTGCTGCTGATCATGTTCGTCATCACCATCCCGTCGCAAACCGACGCGGTGAAGATCGACCTGCCCGGCGCGCCGCAGCCGTTCAAGAGCGATCCGGTGACCAATTTGCTGACCATCGATGCCGACGGCACCGCGCGGTGGAACGGAGCGGCGGCGAGCGATCGCGACCTGCTGGCGACATTGAATGCGACGCAGGCGATGGAGCCGCGGCCCGAACTTCACCTGCAGCCGAATGCGCAGGCGCGTTATGAGCGGGTCGATGCCGTGCTAGCGCTGACCAAGCGCGCCAACGTCACCGCGATGGGGTTCGTCGGCAACGAGGCGTACGGGCGGTTTTGAGTCTTATTTCGCATCGAGCTTGAGGCCGTAGCCGGCGAATTGCTCGGCGATACCGCTCCACAGTTTGACGGCCGCAGCGGCATCGGCTTTGGACTTTGCACGGTCGCCCTTGCGCGCCCAAGCAAGGGCTCGGCCGTAGAGCGACGCACCCTTCGGTCCATCCTTCAACGCGCGGTCATAGGTGGCGATCGACTCGTCCAGCCGCCCAAGGCGGAGCAGGACAAACGCGCGGCTGTCGAGGTAGGCGCCGTTGGTCGGCTCGATCGCCAGCGCGCGGTCGCAATCGCCAAGCGCGCTGTCGAGCGCGAGGTTGGCAACGCCCTTGTCCCAGCACATCTGGTTGAGGGCGAGCGCGTTGGTCTCGGCCTCGGCGCGGACGAATGCGAAATCGGCTTCGGCGCGGGCTTGCTGGGCGATGTGCAGGTAGGCCAGCCCTCGGGCGACCCGCAGGGTGGTGGAATTGGGCTCGGCGGCGATCGCCTTGCCATATTCGACCACCGCGCCCTTCCAGTCGCCACCTTCACCGAGCTCTTCACCAAGCGCTGCTAGCACGTCGGGATTATCGGTATCGAGCTTCACTGCCTGGCGAATATCGGCGAGCCGGCCGGCCTTGTCCGACTTGGGCCGAACTTTGGCCCGGTTGAGATAGATATAGCCTTCGTCACTGGTCGCGATCGCGCGATCGAAGGCGCGCATCGCATCGGCCATGCGCCCGTTCGTGGCATAGGTATTGGCGGCCGCGACATAACCGAAAGGGTCGCTCAGCTTGAGCTTCATCAAAGCATCCGCCTGCGCGTTCGCTTCGGCTTTCCTGCCGCGCCGCTGGAACAGATTGATGCGGAACAAATACGCCTGACCGTTAGCGGGTGAAAGCCCGGTCACTCGGTTGGAATCGTCAATCGCGGCGGCAAAATCGCCGTTCAGCCGATTAGCCTCGGCGCGCATCATCAGCAGGTGGATCGACTCGGGCAAAATCTTGAGTGCCAAATCGAGATGCTGAATGGCCTGGGCCCAATTCTTGGCTTTAGATGCCGCCGCCGCCTGAACCAATTCGAGTGACGGCATTTTCGAGCCTAGCGTCGTGGCCAACTGGAAATCCAGTTTCGCGCCGGCCAGGTCGTCCTTTCGAAGCTTGGCAAACCCGCGGGTCTCGAACGCCCTAACCATCTTCGGATCGAGCGCTGCGGCCTGGTCCAGTTCAGCGATCCCCTCATCGTAGCGCTCATTGAGGATCAGTGACTGCCCACGCATATAATGGTTGGACGCGCTGGTCGCCACCCGGGCGATGATCTTGTCGTTTTCGGCCTTGCTCGGATTGGCGATGTTGACCTCGTAATCCTTCTTATCGAGGCTGCGCAGGTCAGCCTCCGCGGCGATCGCCTGGGCGAACGGGATTTCGGGAACCAGCGTCTGGGAGCTACCCTCGGCGGTGAACAGATTTCCCTTCTTGATCAGGGTACGGCGATAGCGAACGCCGGCGACGATGCGGTCGATCGGTTCCGCGTCGTCTAGCCCGAAGCCAATGAGTTGGTCGGGAACGACGATCGTTTCGACGGTGCGCGTATAGTCGGGATAATTGAGCCACAGCGGGGCGTCGACGTGGAGCCCGGCGTCGCGCTTGAAGTCGGGCTTGTAGCCCGGGGCCGGAACATCAATCGAATAGCGCCCGGCATAAAGCGTCAGCTTCATCGTGCCATCGGCAACCAGATGATATTCCCCTTCCGACCGGTCGAACGTCGCGCTGGTAGTGGTGACCGTAAGGTCGGAATATTCGCGTTTCCAATAGTCGCGCAGCGCCTTGTCGCGTGCCGCCTGCGGCACTTTGGCGAACAGCATGTTGAACACGATCCCAAGATCGCCGCGGAAAATACGCTCAACATGCGCCGGGGCCGGCTTGTCGCCGCCGCCGCTGGCATCGAGGTGAATGATCGTATCGGTTTGCGGGCGGAGCAGCGGTGAGGGCATCATCGGCACCAATTGCGCGTTGGCAGCGAGCGGCAGGCCCCAATGGTAATAGGGGATCAGCAGCCGGTCGATTCGGGTATCGCCGCTGCGCGTTGCGTCGAGGAAATAGTCGCGCTGATCGATCGTAGCTCGGACGAGGACGTGGTCGAACGCGGCGAGCAACGGCAGCCGCTGGTCGAGCCCGTCACCGCTGGTCGAACTGACGAGCAGCGGCACGGCGACGACGCCGAGCTCGCGCAGGATCGCGACCAGCAACGCGGTCTTAGCCTTGCAGTCGCCGAAGCGCCGGCTCCAAGTCGTCTCGGCGCTGGCCGGGGTGTAATCGCCCGCGCCCATCAGCAGCGCGACATAGCGCACGCGATCCTCGACCAAGATAAGCGCTGCCTCTGCGCGAGCAGCAGGTGTTTTGGCCGTGGAGCGGATTTTCTCGACCTCGTCGCGCAGCGGGCCGGTCGCCGGAATGGTCGCGGCACGGTCGAACAGCGGGCGCATCAGCGCGGACAGCTGATCCCAGTTCTTGAAATCGGTGAATTCGGCGCGGCGGCCGATCTGGAAGCGGACCGGCAGGCCCGCTTGCTTCTGCAACGCACCCTTGGGTGTGACGAACGGCGCGGGATCGACGAACGTCCATTTGAACGACGTCGTGCCATCCCGGGTGCGGGTGTCGGCGACCGGCATATCATAGCTGCGTTGGCTCATGCCGAGGCTCGACGGCCATTCGGCGTGCAGTTCGATGCGCTGGGCCGATGAGTCATTGGCGAGCGCGGCGATGAACTCGACATGCTCGCCGAGCGCGGGATCGATGCTGGTGATGGTCATTTCGAACAGCAAGATGTCGCCGACCTGAAGCCCCTCGGGCTGGAGCGCCGCGGTCAGGCGCCCGTCGAACATCGCCATGTCGAGATTTTGCTCGCGCTGGAGGATGGTGAAGCGCTGGCCGGCGGCGAGCAGGTCGATGGTCTTGCCGGCGCGAATGATCACCAGCCGGTTGACCTCGACGCGATCCTTGTCGGGCCGCCATTCGACCGACACATTGCCGCCCTGAAGCCCCTCGGGGGTGAGGAATTGCACCGCACTCACGGAATGAACCATCAGCTTGCCCGGCTCGGCGCGGAATTGGCGGTCCTCGATCAGCGACTTGCCAGCGAGACTTCCGCCAACCGGCAGAGCGGTGGGGGGTGCAACGGTTTTGACCCATGCCGGCGACGGGCCAAACTCGATCTTGTCGGTGGCGAGCGCCGGTCCGGATACCGAAACGCAAAGCAACAGGTAAGCAACACGCAAGTTCACGCTCATTCCCCTTTAATTCGCACTGCTTAGCGCAAGGATAAGCTATCGCGAAAGGCGAGATTTTAAGCGTTAGATCGTGGTGGCTCAGGCGGGGCGGAAGTTGAGCGACAGGCCATTGATGCAGTGACGCTTGCCGGTCGGCTTGGGGCCGTCGTCGAACACATGGCCGAGATGCCCGCCGCAGCGGCGGCAATGTTCCTCGGTCCGATCCATGAACAGGCTGGTGTCGCGCTTGACGATCACCGCATTGGGGATGGCGGCGAAAAAGCTCGGCCAGCCGGTGCCACTTTCGAACTTGGTGGTCGACGCGAATACCGGCAAGGCGCAGCCGGCGCAGGTGAAAATTCCGCGGCGATGCTCCTTGAGCAGGGGTGAGGTGTACGGCCGCTCGGTACCTTCCTGGCGAAGCACATTGTAGCGCGCCGCACCAAGCATCGCGCGCCACTCGGCGGGGGGGTGATTGACCTGGTAGGCGGTTGCGGTGGCGGCCGCCGAACGACGGGTTCCGAAGGCGAACGCGGCGGTGGCGACAGCGGCTGCGCCAAGCAGGCCGCGGCGGGAGAGGGCAAGGTTGGTCATGCTTCAGATACGCGCGCGAACGCGAATGGATGCAAGTGAAAGCTAGGGTGGCTCAATTTCCCAATCGCACTGCTTGCGCTCGGGACGAAACTCAGTTTAATTTGCGAACCGGGGGGAACGATATGCCTGTTGCGTTGATGCATTTGGCCGCTTTGCTGGCGGCTGCCACTCCGTCCGCCGAAATGTCCGCGCCGCCATTGCAGGTGCAATCGCCGCCACCGGTGGTGGTGAATGTCGCGCCAATCGCGCATTCGGCTCCGTTTCCATCGGTGCTGCCCAAGGGTACGCGGCTGACGATCGAAATCGACGAGCCATTGTCGTCGAACACCTCGGTCCCCGCGTCGCATTTCGCGATCCATCTGGCCGAGGACGTGATCGTCGATGGCTATCGGGTGATGATAGCCGGCGCGACCGGCGATGGCGAAGTCGTGCACGCCGCGAAATCCGGCTGGGGCGGTAAGGCTGGCGAACTGATCATCAACGCCCGGTTCCTCGATTGCAGCGGCGTCCGCTTGCCGATCGGCAAGATGCGCTTCGCGCGTCGCGGTGCCGACAAGGTGGGCGAAGCATTTGCCATGTCGATGGCGTTTTCGCCGGCGGCGTTCATGGTTTCAGGCGGCAAGCTGGAGATTTCGAGCGGCACGCGCGCCGACGCCGCGACGCTCGCCGATTTGCCCCTCGCGACGATCGAGGGAACGCGTTGCTCGGTGCCTGCCAACAGTTCAACCCCAGGAGTGAAGTGAATGATCAACATGCGTTTGACGAAAATCGGGCTTGCCGCGGCACTGGTCATGAGCGCGACGGCAGCGTCGGCCGACCTGGCCTCGATCAGCACCAAGTCGGGCCCCATCGCCGCACCGAAAGCGGGAACCGGCCAGGTCGTGTTCTTCCGTCCCGGCTCGATGTTCGGCGTTGCGCTGGGCTGCACCGTCCACGAAGGTGCGCCGCAGCTCGCCCGTCTTGGATCGGGCAAATATTATGTTATCGCGGCAGCCCCGGGAAAGCATGAATATAGTACACAGGGCGAGGCCACCGACCGGCTGACGCTCGACGTCGAGGAAGGCGAGACTTATTTCGTCCGCTGCAACATCGGCATGGGCGTGATGTCCGGTCGGGCCAATTTGTCGCCGTCCGACGAGGCGTCGTTCGCCAAGAAGTCGCAGGGCCTCAAAATGTGGTCGGGCCCCAAGGCCGGCGACAACTAGGATTGGTTATCGGTCGGGCCGCGGTTGCCGGTCGGCGATCGCGCCCCGTCGGCATCGGGGCGGTCGTCGTATAAGCGATTGCTTATGCCCTGGTCAGCGGGCATTCAACCGGGCGCGTCCAATCGCGCTTTTTTTGGGCCCGAGGAATTTTACAATGCCGCGCTTTTCTTATCGTCTCGGTCTGCTTGCATCGTTGCTCGCTGCGCCGAGCTTTGCCGCCGCGCCCGATGTCGCGGCAAGCCCGATCTTGCCGATCTTGTTCATTGCGCCGTCGGGCGAGCCGTTCCGCGCTGCCGCAGGGGCTCCCTATCCGGTGGCGGCGTGGTTTGCCGGGGCCGACGCCAATCACGACGGCAAGCTGACCAGCGGTGAGTTCCTGATCGACATGACGCGGTTTTTTGATTCGCTCGACCTCGATCATAACCAGCAATTGGGGAGCGAGGAGATCAAGCGCTACGAGACCGAGATCGCGCCCGAAGTGCGGAGCGGCGATTTCAGCGCGATCGACTGGGATGTCGATGGTGGGAAATCGCGCCGCGCTGCGCGACCGGCGCTGGGGCTGATGCAAGTCCAGACCGACGATCTGCAGGCGCATGTCCCCGAAGTGTTTTACAAGCGGCAGGAGGCCTATTCCGGGTCGGGCGGGAGCAAATATGGGATCATCGCGATCCCCGAGCCGGTGATGGCGATGGACACCGACCTCAACGGAATCGTGTCGCGGCAGGAGATGCTGTCGGCAGCGCAGCGGCGGTTCCGAATCCTCGACACCGACGAAAAGAACTATTTGGTGCTGTCCGAATTGCCCGAGCCGTACGCGCAGAGCCACCCGACCAAGATGAAGAAGCGGCGGTAGGATTACGTGCTCAGCGACCCCCGCCGAGCAACGGGAGCAGGACGTTGGGAATGAAATCGATCGCGAAATGCGCGGCAATCAGGATCACCAGATTGCGTTTCCACAGATAAATCGCGGTGGCTACGGCGCCGAGCGCAAGCGCGATCAAGACACCCGCAACGCCCTGGCTGTAATGAAAGCCGGCGAAGGTAATCAGCGGGATGCCCGCTGCCAGCGCGCGGCTGCCGGTCAGTTCCTCGAGCCGCTCGATGGCATAACCTCGATAGAATATCTCCTCCGCGATTCCGGCGCGAAGTACGGTCAGAAACGTCACGCCCAACGCCGCCACCGGACCCTGCGATTGGCCAAAGGTCAGGCCAAGCAGTGGCAATATCGAAAGGCTGACGGCAAGCGCGGCAGCGAAGGCGAGCAACGTCACGAAGCTCCACAAAATGGCCGGGACGACTGGCTGTGATTTGAGGCCAATCGATGACAGGGGACGGGCTTCCCGGGAGCGGACGATCCACAGCAGGAAACCGACCAAGGCAAGGATCAGCAATTCGCGGGCGACCATCGCCGCGCTGTCGGCGCGGGTGAAGTCGGCAAGCTTGAACAACGTGACGACCAGCGGAATGCCGAGCAAGGCAATGGCGAGCCCGATATAGGTCCACGCGCGCGCGGTCGGTGGTGGTGCGGTCATGATTCGGGCCCCCGAAGCCAGGCGCAGCGGTAAGCGCACAGCCCAGCCACGATAAGCCACACCTTGGCCAGGCGCAACGATGAGCCAGAAGTTAGTCCTACGCCGCTTCGCCGTGGAACTGGAGCTTGGCGAGGCGTGAGTAGAGGCCGCCGGCCGAGACGAGTTCGGCATGTTTGCCTTCCTCGACGATCTTGCCGCCGTCCATGACGATGATCCGGTCGGCCGCACGGACAGTGGCGAGGCGGTGGGCGATGACGATTGTCGTGCGGCCCTCCATCAGATGCTCGAGCGCGCCCTGGACCGCAGCTTCGCTTTCGGCGTCGAGCGCACTGGTCGCTTCGTCGAGCAGGAGGAGCGGGGCGTCGCGGCGGAGCAGGGCGCGGGCGATGGCGAGGCGCTGACGCTGGCCACCGGAGAGGCGCGCACCGCCTTCGCCCATGAAGGTGTCGAGCCCGTCTGGCAGCTGGCGAAGGAAGGTCTCGGCATTGGCATCGCGCGCGGCGGCCCAGATCTCGTCCTCCGACGCGTCCCAATTGCCGTAGCGCAAATTGTCGCGGGCGGACGCGGCGAAGATCACCACTTCCTGCGGGACCATCGCAATCCGCTGGCGGATGTCGGCCGGGTCGGCGTCCTTGAGGTCGACGCCATCGAGCGTGATGCGGCCTTCCTGCGGGTCGTAGAAACGTTCGGCGAGCTGGAAGATGGTGGTCTTGCCCGCGCCCGACGGGCCGACCAAGGCGAGCTTTTCGTTGGGGCGGACCCTGAGCGAGAAATCGTGCAGCGCGGACACTTCGAGCCGGGTCGGATAGCGGAAGCCGACATGCTCGAACGCCAATTCGCCGCGTGAGGGCACGGGCATTACTGCGGGGTTGGCCGGGGCCTTGATATCGGACGTGGCGCTGAGCAATTGACCGAGCCGCTCGGACGCGCCCGAGGCTCGCAGGAGGTCGCCATAGACTTCACTGAGCGCGCCGAATGCGCCGGCGAGCAGCCCGCCGTAAAGCACGAACGCGGCGATCGTGCCGCCGGTCATTCGGCCCTCGGCAACGTCGGTCGCGCCCTTCCAGATGATCATCGTGATTGCGCTGAACATCAACAAGATGACCACCGCGGTCATGATTGCACGCAGCAGGATGCGCTTCTTGGCGGTGGCGAAGACGCTTTCGGTGGCGACGGTGAAGCGCGCAGCCTCGCGATCCTGCTGGTTATAGGCCTGGACGATCTTCATCGCGCCGAGCACTTCGCTGGCGATGGTGCCGACGTCGGCGATCCGGTCCTGGCTGCTGGTCGAGATGGTGCGGATGCGGCGGCCGAGGACGACCAGTGGAATGACGATCAGCGGGATCGCGATCAGCAGCCGCGCGGCGAGCGCCGGGGCGAGGACGAACAGGATGATCGAGCAAGCGATGCCCATGACGATGTTGCGCAAGGCGACCGAGATGGTGGTGCCGACGGTCTGCTCGATGATGGTGGTGTCGGCGGTGATCCGGCTGGCAATTTCGGCGGGGCGATTTTCCTCGAAGAAACCGGGCGCGAGGCGCAGCAAATTGCGGTGGACGGCAAGGCGGATGTCAGCGACGACCCGCTCGCCGATCCAGCTGACGAAGTAAAAACGCACCGCCGTGGCGATCGCCATCACCCCGACCAGCACCAGCAGATATTCGAACCAGCGCGCAATATCCCCGCCGCCCTTGAACCCGCGGTCGATGATCAGCTTGAACGCATAAGGCACGCCCGAGGTCGCGGCGGCGGCGAACAGCAAGGCGATTGCGGCGGCGGCGAGCTGGGGTCGATATTGCAACGCGAAGCGCCACACCATGCTCAGGCCAGAAAGGTTTTTCGCCTTGGGCGCATCGGACCGGGTTGCCATGCCATGCCGCCTAGCAGTGTGACGCGCCCGCCTCAATTGCCGCAACGCAATGAGTGCATCGCAGCATAATCCTTGCCGGGGGAGCGAATGGGGTCCAGACCCGTTGGTACCGGATCAACAACCCCAGGGAATTTGGATGCTGTACGACGCCTATGAGGTGCAACGCTCGTTGCTGGCAGGGGCCGGCAGGGCCGCATCCTTCGGCTCTGGCTGGCTCCACAATCCCGCCAATCCCTGGTCTTACGGCGCGATGGGGCCGATCGTCGCGGCGAGCCTCGACGTGTTCGCGCATGCCGCCGCGCCGCGCGGGAAGCCGGAGTTCGGGATCACGGAGGTCGCGGTCGGGCGCAAACTGGTCGGGGTGAGCGAGGAAATCGTCCTGGCCAAGCCGTTCGGACGGCTCAAGCATTTCAAGAAGGATGGCGCGGAAGGCCAGCCCAAATTGCTGATCGTCGCGCCGATGTCGGGCCATTTCGCGACCTTGCTGCGCGGCACGGTCGAGCGGATGCTGCCCAAGCATGACGTCTATGTCACCGACTGGCTCGACGCCAAATTGGTGCCGATCGAGCAAGGCGGTTTCGACCTCGACGATTATATCGATTATCTGATCGAGTTCCTCGGCGCGATCGGGCCTGGCGCGCACATGCTGGCGGTGTGCCAGCCGGCGGTTCCCGCACTGGCCGCGGTGGCGCTGATGAATGCCGACAAGCATGCCGCGACGCCCCGGAGCCTGACGATGATGGGCGGGCCGATCGACACCCGCAAGGCGCCGACCGCGGTCAACACATTGGCCACCGAGCGGCCGTACAGCTGGTTCCAGCGCAACGTTATCGCGACCGTGCCGATGATCTATCCGGGGACCGGGCGGAAGGTTTATCCGGGCTTCCTGCAGCTGGCCGGGTTCATGACGATGAACCTTGGGTCGCACCTCGTCAGCCATTGGGAGATGTTCAAGCATCTGGTCGTCGGCGATGAGGAAAGCGCCGATTCAACCCGCGATTTCTATGATGAATATCGATCGGTCGCGGACATGGCGGCGGAATTTTACCTGCAGACGATCGACGTCGTGTTCCAGCGCCACCTGCTGCCCAAGGGCGAGATGATGCATCGCGGGAAGAAGGTCGATCCGGGCGCGATTACGAAGACCGCGTTGCTGGCGATCGAGGGCGAGCGCGACGATATTTCGGGGCTCGGCCAGACCCAGGCCGCGCTCGACCTCGCGCCCAGGCTCAAGGCCGACAAGAAGGTCTATTACATGGCCAAGGGCGTCGGCCATTACGGCATCTTCAATGGCGGCAATTGGCGCACCAAAATTGCCCCGGTAGTCGAGAAATTCATCGCCGCGAACGGCTAGCCGTTCTTCATCTTCGCATTGCCGACCAAGAACAACGCCGCCGCGCTCGCCGCGATGGCAGCGATGGCGGCGCCGACCAGCGATAGATGGAAGCCCGCGATCAGCGCGTCTCCCTCCCGCGACAGGACGACGCCGAGCATGGCGGTGGCGATGAGGCCGCCGGTGCGTGAAACCGCGCTGTTGAACCCAGAAGCGGTGCCGACGTGCTTCTCGTCGACCGAACCGAGCACCGAGGCGGTCAGCGGTGCGACGGCGAGCGCCATTCCTGCGGCCATTACCGCCATCGCCGGGAAGACCGTGGTCCAGTAATTGGTATCGGCCCCGATCCGGCGGGCGAGCAACATTCCTCCGGCGACCACCAATGGTCCGGCGACGAGCAGCCAGCGCGGCCCGATCCGCGCGGCGAGCTCGCCCATCGGCGGCGAGGCGAGGGTCAGCACGATCGGCAATGGCAGCATCGCCAACCCCGCCTGCACCGGCGAGTAGCCGCCCGCCGAAATCAACACGTAGGGGATGAGCAGCATCGCGACGCCGAACGCGCCGTAGAGCAGGAACGTCAGCAGGTTGAGGCCCGAGAAGCAGCGATCGCCGAACATCGACAGCGGCATCATCGCCGCCTCACCGCGCCGCGCCTCGAACCACAGGAACAGCGCCAGCATGATAAGACCACCGAAGATGGTGGCGATGGCGACCGGATCGAGGCTGGCCGACGACGACCAGCGGGTGAGGCCGAAGGTGGCTCCGAGCAGCCCGAATGTGGCAAGGGCCGCGCCCGGGTAATCGGTCCGCGCGGCGGCCTTGTCGCGGCTCTCGTCGACGAACAGGACGGCGAGCAGCATCGCCCCCGCGGCGAGCGGCAGGTTGATGTAGAAGATGGACGGCCAGCCGACATTGTCGACCAGCCAACCGCCGATCAACGGCGCGATGGCAGCCGAAGCGGCCCCGGCAGCGGCCCAGATGCCGACCGCGCGACCGCGTTTCTCGCCTTGGAAGGCGGCGTTAAGCAAGGCGAGACTGTTGGGCAGGAGCAACGCCGCGCCGACTCCCTGAAGCGCGCGGGCGGCGAGCAGGAGGTTGAGGCTTGGCGCGAGCGCGCAGGCGAGACTGGCGGCGGCGAACAGGCTGGTGCCGATCAGCAGCAGCAAGCGGCGTCCATAATGATCGCCAAGCGCGCCGCCGAGCAACAGCAACGCCGACAGCGGCAGGAGGTAGGCGTTGACCACCCATTGCACTTGCGCCGCGCCCGCGCTGTAGCTGGCGCGGATCGCGGGCAGCGCGACGTTGAGCACCGATCCCTCGACGAACGACAGGCTGGAGGCGAGGACGCAGGCGGCGAGCGTCCAGCGCGGATCGTGGCGCGGCTTGGTCAAGCGGGCGGTGCGGCGGGCGGTGCAGAGGGCGGCGGGGTGACGTTCTTCATCGGTCGCTCGCGCGGGGCCGGGGTGATGTGGTCCATCACGCGCTTGATCGCGCGGCGCGCCTTGATCACCAGCGAGAAGGACAGGAAGACGAGGATCGCGGCGATGAACGCGGCGAGGATTGGGTTAGCGATTGCAAGCGCGAGCAGCCCGCCGGTAGCGACATCTTCCATCGTCGAGACCGCGACGTTTGAATAAGGCTCGGGGCTGGCGTTGACCAGCGTGCGCGCGCCGGCCTTGCCGGCATGGGCGATCGCCGCCGCGCCGCCACCGAGCAGGAAGCTGACGATCTGCCACGTCGGGTTGCCGCTATCGATGATCGCGAGGCTGAGTAACGCGCCGCCCAACGGCCGGATGAAGCTGTGCACCGCATCCCACGCGCTATCGACCCAGGCGATCTTGTCGGCGAAGAATTCGGCCAGGGTGCCGACCGCGGCCGCGCCGATCACCCAATTATTGGTCAGGATATCGAGCGAATGAAGCTGGTGGGGAAGCGCGATATAACCGAACTTCATCGCCAGCCCGGTGACGAGCGTGACCAGATACAGCCGCCAGCCGGCGAGCAGGCTGGTCGAGGCGGCAAGCGCGGTGAGTTCGATCGGGGTCATTGGATTTCCTTCGACAACAGATGATCGACCGTTGCCCGATTGTCGGGGTTGAACGGGTTGACGATGGTTAGTCCATCAATGTTCTGGCCATCCTGCATGTCCTCGCTGAGCAAATGCGTGACTCCGTTGGCGAGGCAAACGGTGACGATCAGCGAATCCCAATACTGCAGTTTATATCGTGATGCGCGGGCATAAGCCGCAAGCATGGCGTTCAACGGGGTTGCGATAATTTTATAGAACGAGAGCAGGCGATCAACCATCATACTTATTGGCAAATCGCGCGCGGCAGGCCGTCGCCGAACAACCGCCAGAAATTCCCCCAGCGCCTGCTGAGTGATGACGTGATCGACTTGGACCAACCGCCGCAATGTTTCGGTCGCCCGCAGATGCTTGGAAAAATCGTCCTTGTCGATCGCGTAGACCAATAGATTGGTATCAACGCTGATCCGCGTCATCGACCGGTTCGTTCCTCGTATGTCGCCGGACCGCCCAGCGAAATACCCTTCTCGAGCACCGCCATCAGTTCTTCGAAGGCCTTCTGACGTTCCGGATCATCGAGCTTGCGAGGCAATTTGGGCTTCATTTCCACGATGACCTTGCCATTGCGCGTGATCTCGATCGTTTCGCCGGCCTCGACCCGTGCAAGTGTGCGCGACACGCTGGCGTTGAATTCGCGAATGGAGATGATTCCCATGGCGACTGGTCCAATTGTAGCAACTGTTGCAACATTATTCCTGGGTGCGCTGGCTGTCAACGCGGAGTGACAAATCGCCGCGCTCGCGGCAGATAGCGCAGGATGAGCGAACTGACCGACCTCGCGGAGCGCGCGCGGACCAGCCCCGAGGCGGCGATGGACCTCGCCGAGCGGCATTTGCTGGGGATCGACACCGCGCCCGACTCGAAGGCGGCGCTGGAAGTGGTCAAGCAGGCGGCGGCGATGGGTCATACCGACGGGCGGCGCGCGTGGGTCTATATGACGGCGGCCGGGATCGGCGCTCCAGCCAATGAGGCGAAGGCGCGGGCGATGCTCGGCGAACTCGCGAAAGAGGATCGCTTTGCGGCGGTCCAGCTGGCGTTTCTGGCGCATGTCACGTGCGAGGCGCGGCTCGCGGAGGTCACCCCGCGAATCATTTCGAGCGACCCCTATATCGCGATCTTCCCCAAGCTCTTCAGCTCGGCCGAATGTCGGTACCTGAGCCTGCTCGGGACGCCGTGGATGGAAAAAGCCTCGGTGCTCAGCCTGGCCGGGGAGGGGCGGATCGACGAAGTCCGCGATGCGCATTCCTGCGCGATCCCGCACCTCGCCGAGGATCTGGTGGTGCAGGCGGTCAACCGCACCATCGCGGCGGCGAGCGGGACGCAGGCGGGGTGGGGGGAGCCGCTCAACATCCTCAAATATAACCCCGGCCAGCAGTATAAGCCGCACCATGACGGGACCGGATCGGACAATGTCTCGGTACGCAATCTGACCGCGCTGATCTGGCTGAACGATGATTTTGACGGTGGCGAGACCGATTTCCCCAAGATCGGCGTGCGGGTGCGCGGCGAGGTCGGCGACATGCTGGTGTTCCGCAACGTGCGCGACAGCGGAGCGTTCGACGAGCGCATGATCCACGCCGGGTTGCCGGTGACGCGGGGGACCAAGTGGATGGCGAGCCGGTGGATCCGGGGGGAAGACTTTTTGAAGGGGTGAGGGCTCAGGCGGGGCCGTCATGGGAATAAATCCCATGACGTCGATCCTGTCCCGCAAAGTGCGGGCAGGTCGGCCGACCTCCGCACCTTTTCCATCGATGCTTCGCATCGCCGGAACCTTGGGTTGCTCCGCCTTTCGGGTCTCTCGGATAAGCCGCGCTCCCCCGGATCAAGTCCGGGGTCCGCTTGGCTTATCCTCGGCGGCTACAGGACTTCAAACAATCCCGCCGCGCCCATGCCGCCGCCGACGCACATCGTGACGACGACGTAGCGCGCGCCGCGGCGTTTGCCTTCGATAAGCGCGTGGCCGGTGAGGCGCGCGCCGCTCATGCCATAGGGATGACCGACCGAAATCGCGCCGCCGTCGACGTTGAGCAATTCGTGCGGGATGTTGAGCCTGTCGGCGCTGTACAGCACCTGCACCGCGAACGCCTCGTTGAGCTCCCACAGGCCGATGTCCTCGGTCTTGAGGCCGAACCGCTCGAGCAATTTGGGCACTGCATAGACCGGGCCGATACCCATTTCGTCGGGCTCGGTGCCGGCCACCGCCATGCCGATATAGCGGCCGAGCGGGGTGAGGCCGCGCTTCTCGGCGAGCGCGGCATCCATGATCACGCTGGCCGAGGCGCCGTCGGACAGCTGGCTGGCGTTGCCGGCGGTGACGGTCATGCCTTCGCCGCGCACCGGCTGGAGCTTCTGCAAGCCTTCGAGCGTGGTGTCGGCGCGATTGCCCTCGTCCTTGGCGATGGTCACCTCGTGCATCGAGATGGCGCCGGTTTCCTTGTCCTTGACGCCCATCGTGGCGGTGACCGGAATGATCTCCGCGGCGAACCGGCCTTCGGCCTGCGCGGCGGCGGTGCGACGCTGCGATTCGAGCGCGTAAGCGTCGGCGCGGTCGCGGCTGATGCCGTAGCGCTTGGCGACCACTTCCGCAGTGTCGATCATCGGCATGTAGACATTCTTGTGCATCGCGATCAGCTCGGGATCGCCGCCGAGCCGCATCTCCGCGGTCTGGACCATCGAGATGCTCTCGACCCCGCCGGCGACGCACACGTCCATGCGGTCGACGATGACCTGCTTGGCGGCAGTAGCGATGGCCATCAACCCGCTGGCGCACTGGCGGTCGATCGACATTGCGGCGACGGTGACGGGCAGCCCGGCACGCAGCGCGGCAGTGCGGCCGATCGTCGCCTGGACCCCCTGCTGGAGCGCGGCGCCCATCACCACGTCCTCGACCATCGCGCCGTCGATGCCCGAACGCTCGACCGCGGCGCGGATGGCGTGGGCAGCGAGCGTCGGCGACGGGGTGGCGTTGAACGCGCCCTTGTAGGCGCGGCCGATCGGGGTGCGGGCGGTGGAAACGATGACGGCGTCGCGTGCGGACATGGATATTCTCCTAGGTGAAAATGAGGCCGAGCCAACGGGCGGTGAGGGCGGGCTTGGGCTCGCCTTCGATTTCGACCGTGACGTCGTGGTGGAACAGATATTGGCCGGGCGCCTTTTCGTCGATCGCGGCCAAAGTGAAGTGCCCGCGGACGCGCTTGCCGGCGCGGACCGGGGCGATGAAGCGGACGCGGTCGAGCCCGTAATTGACCGCCATCTTCGTCGTATCCGGCACCTGCATCGCGTCGGCCGCCATGCGCGACAGCAACGACAAGGAGAGGAAGCCGTGGGCGATGGTGCTGCCGAACGGGGTTTGCGCCGCGGCGACGGGGTCGATGTGGATGAACTGGCGGTCTTCGGTGGTCTCGGCAAAGGCGTCGATGCGGTCCTGGTCGACCATGATCCAGTCGGACGTGCCGACCAACTGGCCGACCGAGCTGCGGATTTCGTCGAGGGAGGCGATGGGCATCGGGGAGCGGTCTAGGCGCACCGCTTGGGGGCTGACAAGGGCCACACGAGCGACGCTACGGCATGAGCGCGATAGGGACTTTGACAATGATCGATTGTCTCGTCGATAGTGCCAATCGCTCGGTAGGGTTTGAGTTCGGGGGCTTGTTCAATGCAGAAATCAACGGTTCACTTGATAGCGACGTGTCTCCTGGTTTGCGCGGCGCCCGGAATTGCGCAGGCACCAGGCGCGGACGCCAAGGCTTCGCTCGCGCGAATGACACCGGAAGTGCGGGCAAACACATTGGCGCTCGAAAAGTCGCTCCATCCGTCGGGCGGGTCGATCCAGATTCCCGGCGGCCACGCGACGCTCAACCTGGGCAAGGATTATTATTTCGTGCCGGCCGACGAGGCCAAGCGCGTGCTGACCGAGGCGTGGGGCAATCCGCCGCAATCGGTGTCGAATGTATTGGGCCTGATTTTTCCGGCCGGGCACACTTTCTACGATGGCTCGTGGGGGGCAGTCGTCGAATATGAAGACGGCGGCCACGTCGACGACAAGAATGCCGCGAGCGAGGATTATGACGCGGTGCTGACCAGCATGCGCGACGGCGAGGAAGAACAGAACAAGGCGGCCAAGGACGGTGGATATAGCGCTTCGCACCTCGTCGGATGGGCCCAGCCGCCATCCTATGATGCAGCGGGAAAGACGCTGATCTGGGCGCGCGACATCAAGTTTGAAGGAAGCCCGGTAGACACGCTCAACTATGACGTACGCAAGCTGGCGCGGACTGGCGTGCTCAGCCTGAATATGGTCGACTCAATGCCCAACCTGCCGGCGATCCGCACCGCCGCGGTCGACCTTGGCCGGACGGTCCAGTTCGATGGCGGGGCACGTTATGCTGACTTCGACAAATCAACCGACAAGCTGGCCGATTATGGTCTCGCCGGACTCGTCGCGGCGGGTGCCGGCGTCTTGATCGCAAAGAAGCTCGGGATCATCGGACTTGCGCTGCTGTTCCTGAAAAAGGGGATCGTCATCCTGCTGATCGCGCTTGGTGGAGGTTGGCGCTGGATCAAGCGCAAGCTGGGGTTGGGCGGCGAGGAAGTGGTCGAGCAGGAAACCGCTTACGAGCCGGCCGTGGACGAAGCATTGCCTGAGCGAGACGAGCCGCCAGTGTCGGCCGGATAGGGCGCGACCAACGTCCCATCCGGCGCGGCGGTGAAGGCGATTTGGGTGGGGGCGGCGAACGCGATTCCGTGAGTGGCGAAGCTGGTCAGCAGGCGCAGCATGATCGCCGATCGGTCGGCGGCCAGGCGGTCAGCGTCGAGCGTGCGATTCTCGAAGATCAGTTCATGGTCGATGCTCGACAGTGCGAACCCGGTCATGACGCAGCGGACGAACGTGCAGCCCTTGCAGCCCTCGACCGCGTCGCGTGCGATCGCCGGGATGCTCGCCAGCGCTTCGGGCGATGTGGCGTAGACGACGCCGAACGTGAGCGTGGTTCGGCGCGAGCGGCCGTCGGCGAGATTGTGGATCTCGCGTTCGAGCAACTTGGTGTTGGCCATGATGATCTGCTCGCCCGACAGCGCGCGCATCCGCGTGGTTTTGAGGCCGATCCGTTCGACCGTGCCGATGCTGGTGTCGAAACGGATCGTGTCGCCGCGGCGGAACGGGCGGTCGAACAGGATCGCAAGCGCCGCGAACAGATCGGAGAAGATTCCCTGTGCGGCGAGGCCGATGGCGATGCCGCCGATCCCGAGGCCGGCGATGAGCGCGGTGACGTTGACCCCGAGATTGTCGAGGATGACGACGATCGCCAGCGCGAACAACGCGACGCTGACCAGCACGCGGATGATCGCGGTGGCGTTGCCGAGCGTGGTCTCGCCATGGTCGCCGGTGCGCCGCGCGATCATCCCGAGGATCAGCTCGCGCGCCCAGATCGCGCCCTGCAGCGCGAAGGCGATGGTGAAGGCGATGTCGACGATATGCTGCGCGCGCGGCGGCGGGGCGGCGTAGGTCGCGACCATGTCGATCGCAGCGACGACCATGAACATGATGGTGATGCGCGCCAGCACCCGGCCGACGACGTTGCGCCAGCCGATCGGCACGTCCTCGCGCTCGGCGGCGACCATGCGCTGGCCGATCGTGCGCGCGACGAGCATCAACCCGACCAGCCCGAGCGCGATTAGCGAGCCGAGCAGGACCTGGTCGCGGTTGGCGATGAGCCAGTCGAAGACGGCGATGTGGGGGGTGTTGGTCATCGGCGGCGAATGGCGGACGCGCGAGGTAGGATCAAGGGGGAGCCTCAGGCCGCCTTCTTCCGCCGCGGCTTCTTGCTGAGGAACTTCAGGAAGGCGGTTTCCGCGCTCGACAGGTTGCGGCGGGCGCGGGGGCGGGTCATGCCGCGCAGCGGATCGCGCGGGCGGTCCTTGACCGCGTCGATCAGCGACGGGTGGACGTAGCTCTTGCGACTGATGGTGACGGTGTTGCCGAGCGCTTCGGCGACCGGTTCGATCATCGTCTTGACGCTCAGTTTCTCGGCTTCGTCCTTGGCCAGCAATTGCTCGAACGCGATGACGCTCGCCCCCCAGGTGCGGAAATTCTTGGCAGTGAACTCGCCGCCCGACGCCTCGCCGATGTAATCGTTGACGTCAGAACTGCTGATCGGACAAGGCTCGCCGTCGTCGGTGAGATATTGGAACAACATCTGGCCGGGCAATTCCTGGCACTTGCCGACGACCCGCTTGAGGCTGGCGTCGGTGATCGTCGCCTCGTGGACGATGCCGTGCTTGCCGGTGTAGCGGATCTTGACGCGGCCGCCCTGCTTGCGGACGTGGCGGGAGCGCAAGGTCGACAGGCCGAAGCTCTTGTTGGCGCGAGCATATTGTTCGTTGCCGATGCGCATATGCTCGGTGTCGAGCAAGCGGACTACCGCGGCGAGCACCTGGTCGCGGCCCAACGCACGCGACTTCAGGTCCTGCTCGACGCGCTTGCGGATGTTGGGCAGCGCCTCGCCGAATTCGAGGCAATTGGCATATTTGGAGGCATCCTGCTTGGCGCGATAATCGGCGTGATAGCGATATTGCTTGCGCCCGCGCGCATCCTTGCCGGTGGCCTGGATATGGCCATTTTCGGTCTTGCAGAACCATGCGTCAATGTAAGCAGGGGGAAGCGCGAGGCTATTCAAACGGTCGATTTCGTCGCGGTCGGTGACCCGTGCATTGCCGTCGAAATAGGCCCATGCCTGACCCTTGCGCTGGCGTGTATATCCCGGGTCGCTATCGCTTGAATGGCGCAACATAGTGCATGGTTCCTCGTTTGGGGCATCAAGCGGCGAGCACGCCGGTTGTTCCCGACGCGAAAGGATTTGCGAACCGATGGCCGATCTGGATGGAAAGAAAGTGCTGATCGTGGCGACCGACCGGTTCGAGGAAAGCGAATTGTTCGGCCCGCGCGAGATACTGATGGCGCGCGGCGCGACGGTGACGCTGGCATCGCTGGCGATGAACGCGATCATGGGCACGGTGCACGACGAGCCGGGGCGAAAGATCGCGCCCGATCTGCTGATCGGCGATGCGCGCGAAGGCGATTATGACGCGCTGCTGCTTCCCGGCGGGGTCGGCAACCCCGATCGGTTGCGGATGGAGCCTGACGCGATTGCGTTGGTGCGGGCGTTCGCCGGGGCGGGCAAGCCGGTGGCGGCAATCTGTCACGGTCCGTGGTTGCTGGTCGAGGCCGACGTGGTGCGCGGCAAACGGGTCACCAGCTGGCCGTCGATCCGCACCGACCTGCGCAACGCGGGGGGCGACGTGGTCGACGAGGCCGCGGTGACCGACGGCAACATCATCACCAGCCGCAAGCCCGACGACGTGCCGGCCTTCACCGAGGCGTTAGCCAGAGCGATGCTGTCCTAACCATATTGAAGGTTTTTCTGCCTAATCCGGCGCGATGAGCAAGATACAGGATCGCGGACGGCTGGACTGGGTGGTCGAAGTGGCGGGGGCTTCGGCACCGGCGCTGGCGGCGGCGTTTGCGGCGGCGAAATTTGCGCCAGTTTACGGCTGGGCGGTTCCCATCGCTGCGCTGGTTGCGGGTGGCGGTGCTTTTTTCGTGGCGTGGGCTGTGCTGCGGATGGTGCGGCCCGAGCCGCGGCGGCATCGCTTGCCTGCGTTCGCGGGCGTTGTGCTCGACGACGAATTAATGCTCGATCAGCCGGTTGCCGACATATTGTTGCTCGACCAGCCGTTGGTCGAGCGCGAAGCCAAAGCGGTGGCCGAATTGCTGCTCGACGATCCGCTCGCCGCGCCTGCCGCCGACTCTCGAGTGGTGCAATTGTTCGCCGACGGGCGGATGCCCAATGCGGGCCAGCTCAAGACCAGGATCGACCAGCATCTCGCCGATAGCGGCAAGTCGGTACCTGCAGCCGATGCGTCCGACGCCCTGAGCGATGCATTGGCCGAACTGCGCCGCTCGATTCGCGAGGCCTGAGGCTGCTCACTCGGCGACAGTCAGCGCTTCGATCTCGATCAGGATCGACCCGTCGCGTTGATCGACCGGAAGTTTGGCTAAGGTGATGTCAGCGACGATCTGGCCGGGGATCGCAAAGTCGGCATCTTCCAGTCCTTCGATCAGCAAAGCAGCGATCGTTCTCGCATTCGGCCCGGGGATTCGCAGCGTGATCTCATGTCGCTCCCCCGCGAAGGTCAGCGAATTCCAGTCGGTCGATCGGAAATCGCTTAGCAATATCCTATTGCGATCGACGCCTGCCCTTGCCAGCAAGGCGCGCAGCAACCCCGCCGCAGCGGTCGACATCGCCAGTTTCATCATTGCCCATGCTCCAGGTATCCGACCACCCGCGCGACCGTCTCCGGCCGCGGCTCTCGCCCTCTGCGCAGGTCGAATACAAAGCGCGGATCGTTGAGCGCTTGTCGTCCAAATCGAGTCGCCGGCACGCCCGATGAACGCAGGAATTTCTCTATCTCTCTCAATAAATGCACGGTTGAAAACCCCCAATTGGAGAACGACTCGGCAATCGGCTTTTTCCAATGCAATTCCTACTTGTCTAGGGCGTTACCTACGAATATGGTAAATACATGCCGAATGATCCAAGAAGGGTGCTCGAGCGCCTCTGTGCGGAGCGTGGCGAGGATTTTGCTGGCCTGTCACGGCTGTTGGGCAAGAACCCCGCGTACATCCAGCAATTCATCCGCCGCGGGACACCGCGCCGCCTGCGCGAGGACGAACGTGGTAAATTAGCGCGCTATTTCGGGATTCCGGAAAGCCAGCTTGGCGGGCCGGATAGCGCGCAGGAGGCACCGTCGGGGATGGTATCGGTCGCTCGAAGCGCGGTTCGAGCGTCCGCCGGGCCAGGGGCGATCCCCGCGGGCGAGGAGGCGCTGCCGTATTTCGCGTTCGATCGGCGCTGGCTGAAGGCGCTGACCGGGGCCCCGACCGACCATCTGTCGATGATTCGCGTCGAGGGCGATTCGATGGCGCCGACGCTGGGTGACGGCGACGACATATTGATCGACCGGCGCGAAGCGGGCGAGCCAATCCGCGACGGCATTTACGTGCTGCGGATCGACGAGCGCTTGCTGGTCAAGCGGCTGGCGGTACATCCGATGGGGCGGCTAGTGACGGTCCAGTCGGACAATCCCGCCTATCCCGACTGGCCCGATTGCCCGATCGGCGATGTGACGTGCATCGGGCGGGTGATCTGGGCGGGGCGCAAAGTCGTTTGAGCTCAGCCGACCCGCTTGCGATCCTTGAGCCACACGGCGATCGCGATCAGGGTTCCGACCAATGTTCCGGCGAGCGTGCCGAGCAAGGCCTGGCCGCCATAGACCCCGATCCCGAATCCGGCGAGGATCGCGAGGATGAGGAAAAAGCCGCCTGCAGTTGAGGGTCGATCGTTCATTCCGCCGCCATGCCCCGAGACGACGCGCGGGGCAAGAACTTGGTTGACGCGGCGTATACGGCGTTTGTGCGCGGGGACGAAAGCTTGGCACGTTAAGAGCCACGCCATGTCGACATATTTCATCGCCGGGCGGACCACCGTTAACGACGCCGTGTCGCTGATCGAGGAATATGGTCCCGACGCGCCGCTCGCCGCTGCGATGCGCGCGGTGCAGAGCCGCGACGCGGGCAATGTCCTTAAATTCTGCCACTGGCGGCAGATCGAGCGACTGTCTGCGTTGCTCGCGAGCAATGATGTCGAAGGAACGTTGCACTAGCCGCTTGCGCGGACTGGCGCGGTTCAAGTGCGGCCTCTAGGCTGTGCCCGATGAATTCGGAAGGATTACAGCGCAGGCGGGCAGGGATGCTGGCAGTGGCGGCGTTTGTCGGCGCCATGCATGCGCCATTGCAGGCGCAGGCGGCCCAGCCTGATCCGGCCACACTCGACCCCAATGCGCCGATGGATGCGATGCCCGGACTGGGGGTCGACTGGCCCGACATGAATGCGCCCGACCCCAAGCCCGAGCCGGAGCCGGTTTCGCCCACGAAGCCGCCGACGACCACCGAGGCTGCCGACGCAAGCGGATCGATCGAGGATTCGGCGGCGGCGCGGCGCTATGTGGTGCGGGTCGAAGGGGTCGGCGCGGAGGACAGCGCGGTGCTGCTCGCGGCATTCAAGAGCAAGTCGGCGCTTGAGGAAGGCGCTGGCAAGCCGGCCAATGCGGCGCAGATCGACCGCCGCGCGCGGGCCGATGCCGAGCTGCTGACCAGCCTGCTCCAGTCGCAGGGCTATTATGATGCCGAGGTCAATCCGGGGATCGCGCTCGATGGCGAGCGGATCGCGGTCACGTTGCGCGCGACTCCGGGTTCGCTGTACAAATTCGAGGCGGTCGATTTCCCCGGGCTGGCGGAGGCGGGCGGCGAGGCGGCGCCATTGCGCGAGGCCTTCGCGGTCAAGCCGGGTGATCCGGTGGTGGCGGAGAAAGTGATTGCCGCCGGGATCGCGTTGAAGGTCGCGCTCGGCGAGCAGGGGTTCGCCACCGCAGATGTCGGCAAGCAGGACATCGTGATCGACCATTCGACGCTGACCGCGCGGCTGGTGCTGCCGGTGACACCCGGGCCGGTGGCGCATTTCGGCGCGATCCACGTCAGCGGATCGCCGCCATTTTCAGCGCGGCATGTCGGGGTGATCGCGCGCTTCAAGCGCGGCGACAAGTTCGAGCGGTCGGACGTCGACGACCTCCGCCGAGCGCTGGTGGCAACCGGGCTGGTGGCGGCGGTAGAGACGAAGGTTGTCCCGCTCGACGGAGGACGCACAGTCGATATCGACGTCCACCTCGACCCCGCGCCGGTCCATACCATTGCCGGCGAATTCGGCTACGGCACCGGCGAAGGAGTGCGCGTCGAGGCTAGCTGGCAACATCGCAATTTCTTCAACCCCGAGGGCGCGCTGACGCTGCGCGCGGTCGCGGGAACGCAGGAGCAATCGGCCTCGGCCTCGCTCCGCCGTAACAATTTCCGCAAGCGCGACCAGGTGCTCACCGCGCTGGTTTCGGCGAGCAATGTCGATCGCAAGGCCTATGCCGCGCGGACCTTCTTGCTGTCCGGCGGGATCGAGCGGCAAAGCAATTTCATCTGGCAGAAGAAATGGACTTACAGCCTGGGCGCGGAGCTGATCGCGTCGGACGAGCGCGACACCATCCAGGCGACCGGTGACCAACGGCGGCGGACATTCTTCATCGGCGCGATCCCCGCCAGCCTGGCCTATGACGGCACCGACGATCTGCTCGATCCGCACCATGGCTTCCGGCTCGGCGGGCGGGTCAGCCCCGAACTCAGCCTGCAGGGCGGGACGTTTGGCTATGTCCGCGCCCAGCTCGACGCGTCGGCGTATCTCCCGGTTTCCGACCGGATCGTCGCGGCGGGGCGGATCCGGCTTGGCACCATTTTCGGTACCGACCGCGACGACGTCGCCCCGTCACGGCGATTCTATTCGGGCGGCGGCGGATCGGTGCGCGGCTATGGCTATCAGCAACTCGGCCTGCGCGATGTCGATGGAGTACCGATCGGCGGGCGCAGCCTGGCTGAATTCAGTCTTGAGGCGCGGGTTCGACTGAAGGCGTTCGGCGGTAATTTCGGAATCGTGCCATTCCTCGACGGCGGCTCGCTGACCGACGGTGCCGCGCCCGATCTTCGCCATTGGCAATTCGGCGCGGGCATCGGATTGCGTTATTATTCGAGCTTCGGCCCGATCCGGCTCGACATCGGCACCCCGATCAACCCGCGCCCTGGCGACGGCCGGATCGCGGTCGCGGTGTCGCTCGGCCAGGCGTTCTGACCATGGCCAATGTGGAGCCTGCCAGCGAGGCGATCATCGTTCGAAAACATTGGTCGCGGCGGCTGCTCAACGAATTGCTCGCGTTGCTGCTGGTGCTGTTGCTGCTGCTCGTCGGCGGGCTGGTCCTGCTCGACACCGCGCCGGGGCATCGCTGGTTGGCGGACCGGATCGCTGGGATCGAAACCAAGTCGGGGCTGAAGATCGAGATCGGGCGGATCGAAGGCTCGGTATTCGGCAATTCGCATCTCAAGAACGTCCGCGTGTCGGACCAGAAGGGCGTGTTCCTGACCTCGCCCGACATCATGCTCGACTGGGCGCCCGGCGCGTGGCTCGGCAATCGGCTGCACATCGACCGGGTCGAGGCCGAGCGGATGACGTTGTCGCGGTTGCCGGCGCTGAAGCCGACCGGGCGCACCGGGTCGATCCTGCCGGGGTTCGACATTCATATCGGACGGCTCGAAGTGCGGCGGCTCGAGCTCGGGTCGGCGGTGACCGGACGGCCGCAGGTCGGCGCAGTGACGGGATCGGCCGATATCCGGCGTGGCCGGGCGCTGGTGCGGCTCGACGCGGCGGTCAAGGGGATGGACCGGCTGCACGTCGCGATCGATGCCGAGCCCGACCGCGACCGGTTCGATGTCGAGGCGCACGCCAGCTCGCCCGAGAATGGATTATTGCCGGCTTTGTTCGGATCGAAACGGTCGTTGCTGATTGATGTCCATGGCGATGGGCGCTGGACCCGTTGGCGCGGGACGGCGGCGATGCACTTGTCGGGACGCCCGGTCGCGGCGTTGGCGCTGGGGGTGGATTCGGGGCGCTACAGCCTGTCGGGCAAGCTCGCACCCGCACCATTCTTGACCGGGCAGCTGCAGCGGCTGAGTACGCCGCTGATCAGCATCAAAGGCTCGGCGACGCTCAAGGGCCGCTTGCTTGACGGCGAGATCGCCGCTTCATCGCCCGCGATCCATGTCGTTGCGCGTGGCGGGGTCGATCTTGGGGCTAACGCCTATCGCCAAGTGCGGCTGGGGGTCGATTTGCTCCAGCCGTCGGCATTGTTCGGCAATATGCGCGGCCGAAATGTGCGGCTGGTGTGGACGCTCGACGGCGGCTTCGGCCACGCCAATTTCGCCTATCGGCTGACCAGCCCGCAAGTGCAGTTCGACAATACCGGCTTTACCGATGTGCGGGCGGAAGGGCGCGGGACAGCGTCCCCATGGCCGATGCGCGTTCCGCTGCGGTTGCAGGCGCGCGGCGTGACCGGGGTCGGCGATGTGGCGGGCGCGATCCTCGCCAATGTCCGGGTCGAAGGCATGCTCGACGTCACCGACAAATTGCTGCGCGGCGACAATCTCACGCTCGCCAGCGACAAGTTGAACGGCAAGATATCGCTGATGATCGACCTGGTCACCGGCAAGTTCGACATCGTCATTTCGGGCGGGCTGGTGCGGTACCTGATCCCCGGAATCGGGCTGGTCGACGTCAAGAGCGAGCTCCACGTCGTGCCCGGTCCGGATCGCCACACCCGCGTGGTCGGCAAGGCCGAAGCGTGGGTCCGGCGGCTCGACAACAGTTTCTTCGCCGATCTGACCGGTGGCCTGCCGCATATCACCACCGATCTCGAGCGCACCGGTGACGGCATCCTGCATCTCACCAACCTCCAGCTTTTCTCGCCCAAGCTGCGGCTATCGGGCAATGGCATCCGCCGCCGCGATGGTACCTTCCACATCGAAGCGAGCGGGCGGCAGGCGAAATACGGGCCGGTCAAGATGGTGCTCGACGGGCATATCGAGCGGCCGCACGTCGAACTGCTGCTCGCCAGCCCGAACCCGGCGATGGGGATCAGCGCGATGCGGCTATCGCTCGATCCGCGCGACTATGGCTTCGATTATAGGGCCAGCGGCGGATCGAAGCTCGGGCCTTTCACCTCCACCGGGCGGATCCTGCTGCCCCGCGGCGGTCGCGCGACGATTTCGATCGCCGCGCTCAACGTCGCGGGATCGGTCGCGCGTGGCGATTTGCGGTCGGACCCCGGCGGGTTCACCGGGCAACTGGCGGTGAGCGGGGGGCTCGGCGGGACGCTCGGTTTCCGTCCGGTGGGCGGCTCGCAATTGATCGAGGCGCATCTCACCGCGACCGACGCGCAATTCAGTGGGTCGCCGGCGATTGCATTGCGCTCCGGCAAGCTCGACGGGACGATCTTGCTGGAGGACAACCGGACCTCGCTCGACGGCACGTTCGTCGCGCGCGGGATGTCCTATGGCGGGGTCGAGATCGCCCGGCTCACCGCGTCGGGCAAATTGGTCGATGGTTCGGGCCAGGTCCGCGCGGCGATCGCGGGGCGCAAGGGCAAGGCGTTCGACCTGGTCGGGGTCGCCGACATCACCCCCGGCCGGATCAGCATCAATGGCCGCGGCGAGGTCGACCGGCGGACGCTGATGCTCGACAGTCCCGCGGTGCTGACCGCCGAGGGTGACGGCTGGCGGATCGCACCGACGCGAATTCGCTTCGGCGGCGGCCGCGCGACCGTGTCGGGGCGCACCGGTTCAAGTCCCGAAATCCACGCCGACCTGCAGGGCATGCCGCTGCAATTGCTCGACATCGGCTGGACCAATCTCGGCTTGAGCGGGATCGCCACCGGCAAGCTCGATTATCGCTGGCGCGGTGCTACTGGCGCGCCGAGCGGCCGCGCCGACTTGCGCGTTCGCGGCCTCGCTCGCGCCGGGCTGGTATTGTCGTCGAAGCCGATCGACGTCGGGCTGGCGGCGGTGCTCGACGGCGGCAAGGCGGCGATGCGCGCAGTGGCGGTGAGCGACGGCAAGACCATCGGCCGGGCCCAGGCGCGGTTTGCACCGCTCGGTTCCGGCCCGATCATCGCCGAGCTCGCCAATGCGCCGATGATGATGCAGGTCCGCTACGCTGGCCCGGCAGACACGTTGTGGCGCTTGTCCGGGGTCGAGATCATCGACCTCAGCGGGCCGGTTGCGATCGGCGCCGACATCAGCGGGCGGCTGGTCGACCCGCAAATCCGCGGCTCGATCCGCGCGGTCAATGCGCGCATCGAAAGCGCAGTCACTGGCATGGTAGTGCAGAACCTCAATGCCAGCGGGCGGTTCGGCGGGTCGCGGCTGGTGCTCGACCAGATCGCCGGCCAGACTCCGGCGGGCGGCAGCATCGCGGGCGCGGGCAAAGTCGATTTTTCGGGCGGCCGACCGGCGCTCGATCTCAAGTTCAATGTCGTCAAAGCGCAATTGCTCGACCGCGACGATATCGCAGCCACGGTCACCGGCCCGCTGGCGATTCATAGTGAAGGGCGCGGCGGGCGGATTTCGGGGCAGCTCAGGCTCGACAAGGGGCGCTTCACGCTCGGCAAGGCAGGGGCCGCGGCGGCCGTCCCGCAGCTCGAGGTGCGGCATGTCGGGCGCGACGTCGAAGACGTGATCGAGATTGCCGATCTCGCGCCGTGGACGCTCGACCTCAAGGTTGCAGGTGGTGATTTGACGGTGCGTGGGCTCGGGATCGACAGCCGCTGGTCGACCGACCTCGCGATCGCTGGCAACGTCACCGCGCCGCGCTTCACCGGTCGCGCCGATCTCATCCGCGGCAATTACGACTTCGCCGGGCGCAGTTTCCGGCTGAGCAAGGGCGTGATCCGCTTCCGCGGCGAAAGCCCGCCCGATCCATCGCTCGACATCAACGCGCTGGCGCAGGTCCAGGGGCTCGACGCGTCGGTGACGGTGCGCGGCACCGGCCTCAAGCCCGAGATTTCGTTCACCTCGGTCCCGCAATTGCCGCAGGACGAATTGCTGTCGCGGATCCTGTTCGGCACCTCGATCACCAACCTGTCGCCGGCCGACGCGGTCCAGCTCGCCTCGGCCATCGCCGCGCTTCAATCGGGCAAGGGCAGCCTCGACCCGATCAACGCGATCCGCCGCGCGGTCGGGCTCGACCGCCTGCGCATCCTCCCCGCCGACGTCGCCACGGGGCAGAAGACCGCCATCTCCGCCGGCAAATATCTCGGCCGCAAACTCTATGTCGAAGTGATCACCGACGGGCAGGGCTATTCGGCGACGCGGATCGAATATCAGGTCACCCGCTGGCTATCGATCCTGTCATCGATCTCGACAATCGGCCGGACGAGCGCCAACGTGCGGGTAAGCAAGGATTATTGAGGGGCAGGGGCGAACATGAATAACTGGAATTTCCGCAAGGCGGTGGTCGCGCGTGAGGATATGCCCGAGCATCACCGGCTCGCGCAGACCTTGTCGTGGCCGCATCTCGTCGCGCTCGGTGTCGGCGCGATTGTCGGCACCGGCATCCTGACCTTGATCGGAGTCGGCGCGGGCAAAGCGGGGCCGGCGGTGATCCTGTCGTTTGCGATCGCCGGGCTGATCTGCGCCTGCGCGGCGCTGGCCTATGCCGAGGTCGCGACGATGATCCCGGCATCGGGCAGCGCCTACACTTACTCCTATGTCGTGTTTGGCGAATTGCTGGCGTGGATGATCGGGGTCGCGCTGATCCTCGAATATAGCCTGGTCGTCAGCGCGGTCGCGGTCGGCTGGTCGGGCTATGCCGCGGGATTCCTGCAATCGGTCGGGATGGGCCTGCCGGGCGCGTTGATCCAGGGGCCGGAACTGGGCGGGATCGTCAACCTGCCCGCGATCTTCATCATCGTCGTGGTCGCCGGGCTGCTGATTGCCGGAACGCGCGAAAGCGCGACGCTCAACGCGATCCTCGTGGTGATCAAGATGCTCGCGCTGGCCTTGTTCGTCGCGGTCGCCTTGCCGGTGTTCAACGCCGATCATTTCCACCCGTTCATGCCCTACGGTTTCCCCAAGAGTGGTGCGGCGGGGAGCGAAGTCGGGGTGATGGCCGCGGCGGCGATCATCTTCTTCGCTTTTTATGGCTTCGATGCGATCGCCACGGCGGCTGAAGAAGCCAAGGATCCGGGGCGCGATCTCGCCATCGGCATCGTCGGATCGATGGCATTGTGCGTTCTGATCTATATGATCATCGCCGCGACCGCGGTCGGTGCGCTCGGCTACACCCGCTTCGCCAACAGTCCCGAACCGCTGGCGCTGATCCTGCGCGAGATCGGCCAACCATGGGCGGCGCGGGTGCTTGGTGCATCGGCGGTAATCGCGCTGCCGACGGTGATCCTGGCATTCTTCTTCGGGCAGAGCCGGATCTTCTTCACCGTCGCGCGCGACGGCCTGCTCCCCGCCAGCCTGGCGCGGGTGTCGTCACGCGGAACCCCAGTCAGGATCACCATCTTCACCGCGATCATCGTCTCGATCATCGCCGGGCTGGTGCCGCTGGCCGACATTGCCGCGCTCGCCAATGCCGGGACGCTGGCGGCGTTCATCGCCGTGTGCGCGGCGATGCTGGTGCTTCGCCGCCGCGAGCCGAACCGCGAACGCAAGTTCAAGGCGCCACTGCCGTGGGTGATCGGGATCGGCGGCATCCTCGGCTGCCTCTATTTATTCTACAGCCTGCCGACCAAGACCCAATTGTTCTTCTTCGCCGCGCAGGGGATCGGGTTAGTCCTCTACGCCATTTACGGCAGCGGCGCGGCGGCAAGGGCGCGGGCGGCCAATGGCGGCTGATGCACGGCGGCGGCTGACCAATATTGTCGGCGGGAGCGCCGGCAATCTCGTCGAATGGTTCGACTGGTACGTCTATTCGGCGTTCGCGTTGTATTTCGCGCCGGTGTTTTTTCCCAAGGGCGACACCACCGCGCAATTATTGAACACCGCAGCGGTGTTCGCGGTCGGATTCATCATGCGGCCGATCGGCGCGTGGGTGATGGGGATGTATGCCGACCGGCGCGGGCGCAAGGCCGGGCTGACGCTGTCGGTGTCGTTGATGTGCCTCGGCTCGCTGATGATTGCTTGCGCACCGACCTATGCCGGCGCTGGTTTACTGTCCCCCGCGATCCTGATCCTCGCGCGGATGATCCAGGGCTTGAGCCTTGGCGGCGAATATGGCTCGAGCGCGACTTATCTGTCGGAAATGGCGGGCAAGGAGCGGCGCGGCTTCTGGTCGAGCTTCCAATATGTCACCTTGATCGCCGGGCAATTGCTCGCTTTGGCGTTGCTGCTCGTGCTCCAGGTGCAGCTGGGCGAGGCAGGAATGGAGCGCATCGGCTGGCGCATTGCCTTCGGAATCGGGGCGGTGCTCGCGGTGGTGGTGTTCATCATCCGCCGCAACCTCACCGAGACCGACAGCTTCACGAGAGCCGCGACTTCGCGGGCACCCAAGTCGAGCGGGACCAACCTGTTCCGCGACCATCCGCGCGAGGCTTTGCTGGTGATGGCGCTGACCGCCGGGGGAACGCTCGCCTTCTACGCCTACACCACTTACATGCAGAAATATCTCGCCAACACCGTCGGGTTCGATCGCGCCACCGCGTCGCGGATCATGTCTGCGGCCTTGTTCGCCTTCATGCTGCTCCAGCCGATTGGCGGCGCGCTGTCGGACCGCATCGGGCGGCGGCCAGTGATGATCTTTTTCGGCATCGGCGGGGCGTTGCTGACCTATCCATTGTTCGTCGCGCTCGAGGAGACGCGGGATCCGGTCGCCGCGTTCGGGCTGGTGATGGCGGCGTTGGTGCTGGTCACCGGCTACACCTCGATCAACGCGGTGGTGAAGGCCGAATTGTTCCCCGCGCACATCCGCGCGCTCGGGGTCGCCTTGCCCTATGCGATCGCCAACACCTTGTTTGGCGGGACGACCGAATATGTTGCGCTTACCCTGAAGAAAATGGGCCACGAACGCTGGTTCTACATCTATGTCTCGGTGGTGATCCTGGGTTCGCTGGTAGCCTATGTTTTCATGCGCGAAACGCGCGATGCAAGCCTTATCGATGGGGACAATGAATGATGGGTAAGCAACAAGTCGCTGACGCGGGGGCGCCATCATCGCGGATCGATTTCGATTTGATCATCATCGGGTTTTTCACCCTGGTTGTCGCCTTTGCGCTGGGCGGCGCGGATAACATCTTTCGCGACGGCGACGTCAGTTGGCACGTCGCCGCGGGGCAGTGGATGATCGAGCATCGGCAGGTGCCGTTGGTCGACCCGTTCAGTTACTCGGCCTTGGGCCAGCCGTGGATCGCGCACGAATGGTTGTCGGAAGTGATCATGGGCTGGGCCTATAATCTGGCCGGCTTCGCGGGACTGACGATATTGTTCGCGCTGGCCATGTCGTTGACGTTGCTGATCGTCGGGCTGGAGGTGCGGCGCTGGGCAGGGCCGGTGGTGCTCGGGATAACATCGTTCGCTTTGTCGATGGCGTTGATCCCGTTCCTGCTTGCTCGTCCGATGGTGCTCGCCTGGCCGGTACTCGCTTTCTGGCTGGTGGCGCTGATCCGTGCGCGGGCGCACGATCGGGCGCCGCCATTGTACCTTGCCGCAGTCATGCTGTTGTGGGTTAATCTCCATGCCAGTTTTGCCCTCGGGATCGGCTTGATGGGGCCGTTCGCGCTCGAAGCGTTGATCGTTTCGAAAGACCGCCGACGCGCGTTCATCGGCTGGCTGGTGGTCGGCGTCGCATGCCTCGCGGCGGCGTTCCTCAACCCCAATTTCCTGCGCGGCGTGCTGATCCCGTTCGGCGCCTTCGGAAGCTCGAACATCAATTTGATCCAGGAATTCCGACCGACCGACATGACCTACACGCCGGGCTTTGAAGTGGCGCTGTTGCTGCTGATCGGCGCGTGCCTGTGGGTTGGCGCGAAGGTGGCGCCGCTGCGACTGTTCGTCGTGCTGCTGCTGCTCCACCTGGCGCTGGTCCACATGCGGCATCAGGCGTTGTTCGCGATTGCCGCGGCGATCATCGTGGCACCGGCGATCGGCCGTGCCATCCGCGGGGAGACCGAACGACCACCCGCAAGCTACGCGTTCGAAGGCAAGCCGATGGGCAAGCGCCTGCTGGTTGCGGGCGCTATGGCCGCCGCCTTCATGGCGGTCGCCGCGGGTCGCTTATGGTCGCCGATCGTGCCACCCGAAAGTTCGATCAACCCGATCAGTGCGCTGGCCCATGTCCCGCCAGCACTGACGCGGCAGCATGTCCTCAACGACTATAGTCTTGGCGGGCCGCTGATCTTGCGGGGGATCAGGCCGTTCATGGACGGTCGGACCGACGTCTACGGCGAGCCGTTCTTCGTCGAGTTCACCAAGGTCCAGGCAGGCGATCAGGCCGCGCTCGATCGGGTCGATGGCAAATGGCATTTCGGCTGGACGATCTTCCCGCCATCAAGGACAGCGATCATCGCGTTGATGGACAAACGCCCGGGTTGGCGGCGACTGTACAGCGACCAATATGCGGTCGTCCACGTGAGGAGCGCGCCGGTCGCCGCAAACTAGCGCTTGAGATAACCCTCGAGGTCGTTGCGAAGTTCGGGAAGGCTTGCGCTCCTCCAATCGACCGCTTCGTCGACCTTGCAATCATCAAGGTAGGTCGGTCGGTCCCATTTGTGGGTCGCGACTTCAGGTTTGACCTTGGCCAGCAAGGCGATGTTGAACGGGCTCGCGAAACGCAGGCCAACCTGATCGCCGCGCGACCAGGTGACGACCGCGAAATGCTGCCCCGCACCGCCGAGGTCAAGCAGCACCTCGGCGTTAGGCGGGAAGGCGACGTCGCTGTCGACCAGTGCGCCACTCTCCGAAATGTTGCGGAAGCGGACGCGGGTGGATTCGTGGCTGAAATGGATTTCGCCCCACCAGATGAGTGGATGGCGAAGGTCGATCCGGCGCTGGGCGCCGCTCGCGGCATCCTTGGCCTTGGGTTTTGGGACCGCCGCTGCCGGTGCCTTGGCCCCTTTGACCTTGCCGGCGTCGGGAAAGCTGCGCTTGAGCACGTCGAGCAGCATTGCGTTGCGGGTGGCTTCATCGCCGCCGATCTGGGTTTCATGCGCAAATTCAAGGCCGATACGGTCGCCGCGGATCCAGCGCACAGCGGCTTCGACCGGGTCGCAATCGCCGAGCACGAGAAACAATTTCTGCCACATGTTGAGCGCGGCGTCGGTGCGGATCATCGCGCCGCCACCCGACAAATTGACCAGCTCGACCGGATGCAATTTGCGCCCGACCTGGATAACCGCTTCCTCGGCCTGCAGCCGGTGGCGGTCGTCGTCGCGGTGATTGACGCTGCGTACTTCCTCGCGCGCCACGGGGATCGAACCCAACCCCTTGTCGGATGCGCCCGACGGCTTCTTGGCCGGCATGGCCGGACCCGACGGGTGCAAGCCGTCACCCTTGCCGAGTGCGGAGCGGAAACTGTTCATCGATCGGACCTCACATGCCATGGCGAGACCACCATGACGCGCGATGGTGAAGAAAGGGCTAATATCCCGCCCCTTTCCGATCGAAATTGCGCCGATCAGCTCGAATAATACATGTCGAATTCGACCGGCGACGGGGTCGTCTCCCAGCGCATCACGTCGGGCCACTTCAATTCCATGTAAGCGTCGATCTGGTCGTCGCTGAACACATCGCCCTTGGTCAGGAAGGCGCGGTCATTGTCGAGGCTGACGAGTGCTTCACGTAGGCTGCCGCAAACAGTCGGGACGTTGACCAGCTCGGCGGGGGGAAGATCGTAGAGGTTCTTGTCCATCGCCTCGCCCGGGTGGATGCGGTTCTGAATCCCGTCGAGCCCGGCCATCAGCAAGGCGGAATAGGCCAGATACGGATTGGCGAGCGCGTCGGGGAAGCGGAATTCTACGCGCTTGGCCTTGTCGCCAGCGCCGTAAGGGATGCGGCACGACGCCGAGCGGTTGCGGCTCGAGTAAGCCAGCAACACCGGGGCTTCGAACCCGGGGACGAGGCGCTTGTAGCTGTTGGTGGTCGGGTTGGTGAAGGCGTTCAGGGCGCGGGCGTGCTTGATCACGCCGCCGATAAAATAGAGCGCCATTTCGGAGAGGCCGGCATAGCCATTGCCCGCGAACAGCGGCTTGCCGCCCTTCCAGATCGACATGTGGGTATGCATGCCGCTGCCATTATCCTTGGCGATCGGCTTGGGCATGAAGGTCGCGGTCTTGCCGTAGGCGTGGGCGACCATGTGGACGACATATTTGTAGACCTGCATGCGGTCGGCGGTCTCGACCAACTTGCCGTAGGTCAGTCCGAGCTCGTGCTGGGCGGCGGCGACTTCATGGTGATGCTTGTCGCACGGCAGGCCCATTTCGAGCATCGTCGAGACCATTTCGCCGCGGATGTCGCCGGCGCTGTCGACCGGGGCGACGGGGAAATAGCCGCCTTTGGCGCGCGGCCGGTGGGCAAGGTTGCCGCCTTCATATTCGCGGGACGAATTGCCTGGCAGTTCGATATCGTCGAGCTTGTAGAATGAGGTCGCGTAGCTGTCTTCGAAGCGGACGTCGTCGAACATGAAGAATTCGGCTTCGGGGCCGACGAACACGGTGTCGCCGATGCCCGTCGCCTGGAGATAGGCCTCGGCGCGGGTCGCGGTCGAGCGCGGGTCGCGGTTGTACAGCTCACCAGTCGAGGGTTCGACGATGTTGCACACCATGATCATCATCGGGGTGGCCGAGAACGGGTCGATATAGGTCGCGGTCAGATCGGGCTTGAGGATCATGTCGCTCTCGTTGATCGCCTTCCAGCCTTCGATCGAGCTGCCGTCGAACATGAAGCCATCGGTCAGCATGTCCTCATCGATCGCCGAGGCGACCATCGACAGATGCTGCCACTTGCCCTTGGGGTCGGTAAAGCGAAGGTCGACCCACTCGATTTCCTGCTCCTCGATCGATTTCAGGATCTTCGCTGCTTCGCTCGCCATGACCGGCTCCATCTGCTGAGTTTGAGAATCGCGGCGGTTCGGGAATCAGATGGCCCCCGGACCGCCTTGCCGCCAGCGACTTGCGGAAGCCGGGGCGAGAGTCACGCGCGAGGTGAAGATTTCACCAACCGCCCGCCCCGAACGAGAGGCTGTTTGAGGGATGGACGCGCTGGATAACGCTTTGTACGCTGCGGGTGGGTCTGTTGATCGGTACCGCTGCGGGGGCGGATCGACCTCACGATCGGGATACAGGGGATCTGAGCATGACCGACAACACGCCGCCGACAGAGGTTGATGTCACCAAGGAATGGCGCGCGACGCATGGCCAGGCCTCGGCCGCTAAGCGCCTGCGCATTTTTGCGGTGATCGCATGGGTGATCGCGATCGGTACCGAGATCGCCGGGATCGTCCTGCTCCGCCAGCACAAGTTCGACCAGGGCAACCTTGGCCTGCTGATCGGGCTGCTGGTGGTGATCGCAACATTCGCGATTGCCGGCAGCCTGATGTGGAAAGCCGCCAACAAGCAGGACCCGGCGCGCGCGTCCGACAAGGCGCGGTTCTTTTTCCAGAACCAGCTCGGCGCGATCATCACCGTGATCGCCTTCCTGCCGTTGCTCGCGTTGATCTTCCTCGACAAGGACATGGACCCCAAGAACAAGAAGATCGCCGGCGGTGTTGGCGCCGTGCTGGCGGTGTTGGCGACGCTGATCGGGGTCAGCTTCAAGCCGCCGTCGGTCGAGCAATATACGCAGGACATGAATAGCTGCGCAGCGCAGATCAAGGCCAAGCAACCGACCAGTGCCTGCTCGCCCGAAGTCGCCGCCCAGGCGCAGGAAATCGCCAAGGATTCACAGGCCGTGACCGACGCCACCAAGACCGCCGCCAACCCGGCCGGGCAGGACGTGGTGTACTGGATCGCGCCCGAAAATGGCGCCAAGACATCGTCGACGCCGCACGTCTTCCACCTTTGCGAAGGCGTCAGCCCGCTGCGTGGCAAGACGGTCAATCGCGGCTCCGTGACCAGCGCCTATGCCGAAAATGCATCGCGCATCACCAAGGAACTGGCGATGGAGCAAAAGCAGTGCGGGTTCGCGACCGCGGCTAAATAAGCGCCGACGCGATCGGGCCGCGCGATCAGGTGCGGCCCGCTTATTGCCGGGGATTCCTTCACCCATCGACTCGCTCGAGGGGGTGCAAAAGGGGGGTTATCAACTTCAGAATCAACTTTGGCCCGCCAGTCCGCGCGGTGAAAGCTGCATGATCCTTCGCTGCCACAATATGATGCGCAACCGCGGCGTCGCGGTTGGGGAGGGCCGCGATCTCGGCAATAGATCGCGATCCAGGTGATTTCAAATCGGTTTGCATGAACCCATATGGAACATAAATGCCGCAAATAGGAAAGGTGTTTTCATGCCCGTGGTGAGAGGATGTGAGATTGGGCGTGTCCGCTTTCGACCCACTGCGGACGTTGCCGCATTGTTATCGTCCTTGCCCCTCCCCCTTGGGGGAGATGTCAGCGTCAGCTGACGGAGGGGTTTGACAGCAGTATAAATACCCCTCCGGCGCTTCGCGCCGCTTCCTCCAAGGGGGAGGGACGGAGGGTGGCTGACGTCCGCTTGCGACCAAAAGCGGGCATTATCCAATTTACTCCAACGAGCCGTTTATCCGGGCGCAGGGATCACCTCTAGGCAAATGCTTGGTGTGCACTGAATCACCTCTTCAATCAGCAACCTTGCACGTTGGACGCGGCTAGAGGGCGTTTGCGAGCTGTAGCTTAGGACCATCAGTGGTTGCGGATGCAACTGGGCTACGACCCCGAGAAACTGCCTAATCGTCGCTTCTGACATTTCCTTGCCGTTCCACAACAAGCGGTTTTCATGCAGTCGAAGTGTATTTGTCGGCTGCGAAATGCGCGCGGGGGCAGACGTCGCCGTGCTCCAGTTTGGCAGGGGTCCCGGCTCCATGTTTCTTGGGGCGACCCATGCAAGCATAGCTGTTGCGATAATGAGCGACATGATCAGCGTTCCTCCGATTGCTAGGACGACGGGGTGCTGCACACCTTTTCGTCCATTGCGACGGAGATCCTTATTCACATTCGTTACGTCCTCGGCGACCCTGATTTGTTCGTTTACAAAAGAATTGGGGACTTGCCGCTCGGACTGGGCCAAGAGACGGGCGGCCTCGCGACTGCTGGAAACCTCCAGCTTGCGTCGTGATGCGCGTAACCGTTCATTGACCGTGTGCACGGAGATGCCAAGATCGCGCGCGATGGACTTTGCGTCGTGACCTTGGAGTAGGAGCCGCAGCGTCTCCTTCTCACGTTCGCTTAGCGCCTCAAAATTGCTATTCATCTGACCGATAAGTGTCCGGGAACCATATCCACCGTCATATTTGATTAAATGGCCGCTTTCCACCCAAAGCCGACATTCGAACATGCACGTCACCAAGCGCCATGAACACTTCGCCAGCGATCGCCGCAGCTCCATATTTCTAAACTCAGAACGCCCTTCTTTGCGCCGCAATCAGCATTCTTAGCAGCATCGCCACCGGGCGCGGGACGCCGACTTTGCCTTCGAGCCACAGGCTGACGGTCGAGCGGCTGACCCCGATTGCGGCGGCGAGGTCGGACTGGGTGCGATAGCCGAGGTTGCGCATCGCGGTGCGCAATTCGTCGGGGGACATAGAGGCGAGCATTTCGCGATTGGGCGGGGAATCGTCCACAATCAGATCGCGTCGGGGCCCCGGTCGCCGGTGCGGATGCGGATCGCCTGTTCGATCGGGACCACGAAAATCTTGCCGTCGCCGATCCGCCCGGTCCGCGCGGCGGCCTCGATCGCTTCGCACACGCGATCGACCTGGTCGTCCTCGACCACCACCTCGACCTTCACCTTGGGCAGGAAGTCGACGACATATTCGGCGCCGCGGTAAAGCTCGGTATGGCCCTTCTGGCGGCCGAAGCCCTTGACCTCGCTGACCGTGATCCCGCTAACCCCGGCGTCGTGAAGCGCATCCTTCACATCGTCGAGTTTGAACGGCTTGATGATGGCTTCGACTTTTTTCATCGGCCCTGCCTAGCCGTGCCGCATCGCTGCCGCAATTGATCGCGAAGCGGTTCGGCGATGAAGGCGATCATTCTTGCAGCCGGGCAGGGCTCGCGGCTCGGGCATTTGACCGATGATCGGCCCAAATGTTTGATCGAATTCGGGGCTAAGAGCCTGCTCGACAGGCAGCTCGACACGCTCGCCGCCAATAATGTCGCGCAAGCGGTGGTGGTGACCGGCTTTCGCGACGACCTGGTCGAGGCGGTGATTGCGCGGCGCGTCGGCAGGCCGGCGGTGCGGACGATCTTCAACCCGTTCTACCAGGTCGCCGACAACCTCGGCTCGCTGTACCTCGCGCGGGCTGAGCTGACCGGCGAGTGCCTGGTGTGGAATGGCGACACGTTGGTGTCGAACGCGCTGATGGCGCGGGTGATCACCAACGATATGCCGGGGATTTGCGTCACGATCGACCGCAAGCCGGCCTATGACGATGACGACATGAAGGTCGTCGCCGACTCCGACGGCCGACTGCGCGCGATCGGCAAGCGGATCAAGGACGGAGTCAATGCCGAGTCGATCGGGTTGCTGGCGTTTCGCGGGGGTGGTGCGGAGCGGTTCGCGGCGGCGATCGAGCGCGCGATGCGCACGCCCGAAGGAACGACGATCTGGTATTTGAGGGTGATCCACTATCTCGCGCAGGAGGGCGAGGTGGGGACGCTCGACATCAGCGGAGAGGAGTGGGGCGAGGTTGATTTTCCCGACGATGTCGGGGTTGCGGAGGAACTTGTGAAAGGGTGGGGGGCGCTAATTAAGAGTAAGGTGGCGAGTTCAGGCCCTTGGGACTCGCGGTGAACACTTCGTGGCCGTCCTCGGTGATGCCGATCGAATGTTCGAACTGCGCCGACAGCGATCGGTCGCGAGTGACGGCAGTCCAACCGTCGTCGAGCATCTTGCAGTCGGCGCGGCCGATGTTGATCATTGGCTCGACGGTGAAGAACATGCCGGGCTTGAGCTCGGGGCCGGTGCCCGGACGGCCGGCGTGGACGACCTCGGGGCTGTCGTGGAACAGGCGGCCGAGGCCGTGGCCGCAAAAGTCGCGGACGATGCCGTAGCGATGCTTTTCGGCATGTTGCTGGATCGCGTGACTGATGTCGCCGAGCCGGTTGCCCGGCCTGGCCTGATCGAGCCCGAGCATCAAGCATTCGTAGGTCACTTCGACCAATTTGCGCGCCTTGAGCGGGACGTCGCCGACCAGATACATCCGGCTGGTGTCGCCATGCCAGCCGTTGAGGATCGGGGTGACGTCGATATTGACGATGTCGCCGTCCTTGAGCGCCTTGTCCGACGGGATGCCGTGGCACACGACGTGGTTGATCGAGGTGCAGCAGCTCTTGGTGTAGCCGCGATAGCCGAGCGTCGCCGGAACCCCGCCGCCGTCCAACGTCATCCGATAGACGATGTCGTCGATGTCCTGCGTGGTGACCCCGGGGGCAACGAACTTGGTCAGTTCGTCGAGGATGCCGGCGGCGAGTCGCCCCGCGGCGCGCATCCCCGCGAACCCGTCGGGGCCGTGAAGCTTGATGGTGTTGGAACGGGCCTCTGCGCGATCTTCGGCGCTGACGGTGATATATTCGGTCATGGCGTCCGATATAGGGCTGCGATGCGGCTAACGCAAAAACGGTTCAAGCGGGACGACCTCGACGTCGGACATCTGCCGCATCCAGCCGTCGTACCACGGCTTGTGCGACGCGCCGACGATGTTGAGCACGCGCGCACCGGGGTGTTCGGCCATCGCCGCGCGGATGTTCGCCGCCATGCGCAGGTTTCGAACATCCCACCAGGCGGCATACATTCGGCCGTAGGGAGCGATCGCCCGATTCGACAGCGCGCCGCCGAAGTCGCCCTTGACCTGTTCGGACAAGGTCGCCGGTGCATTGAGACGGCGATAAAATGTCAACAGCGACGGCCCGTCGACCACGGCTTGCTTGCGCCGCTGATAATCGAGGAACCTAGGATCCTTGGCGAAACCGCTGAAGTGCGACTTGAGCGCGGCTTCATATTCCTTGCCGGCGTGGAGCAGGGCGCCATCGCTGGTGTGATCGTCCACCAGAAACAGCCGATCGAGCCCGAGCCGAGCGGCGAGAGTTGCCGCGACATTATAGCTTTCGTTGAGCTTCTTGCCTTCCCGATTGAGCGATTTGACCATTTCGGGATCGAGCCCGTCGGCAGCGATCCGATCGGACGGGGCGAGCCGCAGCCATTGCACCCAGGCCGACCCGCGTTCGTTCGCGGCGAGCAGGATTAGTGCCAGCTTGCGGCGATCGGCCGCGGTTGGCTTCGCCCCCGGCGCCGCAAAGCTGGTGAACGTCGCCTCGCTCTTCGCCTCGGCGTCCTGTTGGCTCAATCCCGTGGCTTTCTGCGCCGCCGCTGGATCGTTGCAATAGCCGTCCCACGCATCCTTATATTTCGCCGCGCGGGCCATCATGTCGCATTGCTCGCCCGACACGTTCTCGACGGTGATGATGCCTGGCTTGAAGCGCTCGAGGTTGGCGATCAATGGCTCGAGCGTATCGGGCTTCATCGAGTCGAATTCGGACAGATGCGCACTGCCGAGGTTGAGCACCTGCGTTCGCGCCCCGGTAACCGGCGGTTGAGCGCCGAGCGGCGGGGAGAAGGGCGAGGCGGCGGCGAGCGCGAGCGCGGTGAGGGTGGTGAACATCACCGCTGTATTACGTAACTAACACGCCTCGTCAAGAGACGTTGCGCGGCCTTGCGCAACGGCTAGGGAGGGGAATGACCCAATCGAGAATCTGGACCGCAGCATTGGTGGTAATCGGTGACGAAATCCTGTCCGGCCGGACGCAGGACAAAAATGTCGCTCAGCTGGCGAGCTGGCTCAACGTGCAGGGCATCCGCCTGGCCGAGGTGCGCGTCGTCGCGGATGTTGAGGCGGCGATCGTGGAGGCGGTCAATGCGCTCAGGGCGCGCAATGATTATCTGTTCACCACCGGCGGGATCGGGCCGACGCATGACGACATCACGGTCGATGCGATCGCGGTGGCGCTCGGGGTCGGGGTGGTGGTTCATCCCGAGGCGCGGGCGATCCTCGAGCGTTATTATGCGGAACGGGGCGGGGTCAGCGAGGGGCGGCTGAGGATGGCGCGGGTGCCCGCGGGGGCCGATCTGATCCCCAATCATATGTCGGGCGCGCCGGGGATCCGGGTTGGCAATGTATTCGTGATGGCCGGGGTGCCGCACATCACGGCGGGAATGCTCGACGCTTTGACCGGGACGCTCGAGGGCGGGCGGCCGTTGGTGTCGGTGACGATCGGGGCATTCGCGCCCGAAAGCGAGGTCGCCGAACTGCTGCGGACAACCGAAAAGGGCAATGAGGGCGTGTCAATCGGCAGCTATCCGTTCTTCAAGGCGGGTAAGGTCGGCGGCAATTTCGTCATTCGCTCGGAAGATGAAGCGCTGGCCCAGCGGGTGGCCGACGAGCTCGCCGCGGCGCTCGATGCCGCGGGTTATCCAACGACCGCTGGCGGCATCTGATCGAAAGCGGCTTTATCCGGCGCTGATCGCCCGCTAGGCGACCGGCGATGCGGTTGGCCAATTTTCAGTCCCCGGCCGACTGGCGGCGCCCCAACGCTCGTCAGCGGCTGGTCGTCATCGTCCTCGTCCTACTTGCCGAATTGCTGTTCCTGCTGGTGCTGCTCGGGCTTGGCCCGTCGTCCTTTGGCGACCGCAAGCCCGCGTCGACGCGGACCGACATCACCTTCATCCCGCAGGAAGCGACGCCGGAACGCCAGCAGGCGGCACCCGAAGCGGCGCATAAGGCGGTGCCTAAGCCCAAGCCGGTGACGGTCGTCCCGCCAATTCCGCCGAGCCCGCTCGCCAAGTCGCCATATCTGAAGCTGACCCACGACGAATTTGCCGCCGCGGACATTTCCAAATTGGGCAGCGCGGGTGGCCATGGATCGGCGGGTCATGGCGCGTCATCGCCGAGCGCGGGCATCGGGCCGGGTGGCGTTACGATGTACCAGGCCGAATGGTATCGCGAGCCGACCCACGCCGAGATCAACGGCTATATCACCCATGATGTCGCGCCCGGCTCATGGGCAGAGGTGGCGTGCAAGACGATCGCCGACAACCGGGTCGAAAATTGCCAGGCGCTCGGTGAGTCGCCGCCCGGGAACGGGCTCGCGCGTGCCATTCGGCAGGCGGGGTGGCAGTTCCGCATCCGCCCGCCGCGGGTTGACGGCAAGCCGCTGATCGGATCGTGGGTAAGGGTACGGATCGATTTTACCGAGAAAGGCGGAGAGGGCGACTGATGGCACACGTCCTGCTCGGCTGGGAATTGGGGGCCAATCGCGGCCATGCGTTGCGGCTATACCTGATGGGCAAGGCGCTGCGTGAGGCGGGGCACCAGGTGACCTTCGCGATCCAACGGATCGACGGGTTGAGCGAGGCCGAAGCTGGCGGATCGCCGGTGTGGCAAGCGCCGCTGACCCCGCGGCTGCTGATTTCCGGCGCGATGGTCGGCGGTGTGACGGTGGGGATGGCGGATATCCTTGGCCGGCTGGGGTTCGACGATCGCGCCATCGTGGCGACCATGATCAACGGCTGGCACCATATGCTGGCCGCGATCCGCCCCGACATCGTGCTTGGCGAATATGCGCCGTTCCTGATGCTCGCGTCGCGCGGGCGGTTGCCAACGATGTCGATCGGCACCGCCTTCAGCCAGCCGCCGTCGACCATGCCGCAACTGCCGTCGTTGATCGACGGGCCGGGCGCGATCGACCAGGCGGCGTTGCTGGGGTTGATCAATTGCGAACTGGCGAGGGTCGGCACGGCGCCAATGCAGTCGGTCGCGCAGGTCTTTGAAGCCGACGTGATGATCGCCGACAGCTTTGCCGAGTTCGACCCTTATGCGGCGCATCGCGCCATCAAACTGGCCAGCCCGCTGCCGTCCGGATTCGATGCGCGCGCCGGGGCGGGGGAGGAAGTGTTCGTCTACGCGCCAGAGCGAATGGCGCTCGATTCGGCACTGTGGCGCGGGCTTGCGGCGTCGGGCTTGCCGATCCGGGTTCATCCCTATCGAGCGCATCCGGCGCTGGTCGAGGCGCTGGTCGGTTATGGCTTCGCGGTCGAGCCCAACCCGATCCCGTGGACGAAAATCGCCGAGCGATCGCGGATGGTGGTGTCGCATGGCGGGCATGGGTTCATCTGTTCGGCGCTGGCGGCGGGCCTGCCGCAGGTGGTATTTCATTTCGACCTCGAGAAAATCCTCCACGGGCTGGCGGTCGCGCGCCACGGGCTGGGCGGGCATGTCGCGCTCGCCAACCTCAATCCCGAGCGGTTCGGGGCCGATCTGGCCGTGCTCTATCGCGACGAGGCGCTGACCGACCGGGCGCGCGCGAAGGCGGTCGACCTTGCCAGCCGCGACCAGCCCGATCCGATTGCCGAGGTGATCGCGGGCGTGCAATCCTTGGCCTGAGCGGCGGGGCTATTCCAATGACGCTGGCGACGCGATAGGCATTGTGAATTCCCGGGGGGTGGGACCGCGCGATGCCGAGCGAGACTGATCAGCCGACCATCTTCCTGAGCTATGCGCACGCCGACGCCAAATGCGCGCAGCAGCTGGCCGCCGCGCTCACCGCGCGCGGCTACACCGTGTGGTGGGACAACCTCATCGAAGGCGGTGCGCAATTCGCCAAGTCGATCCGCGCCGCGCTCGAATCCGCCGACGCGGTGGTGGTTTTGTGGTCGAAGTCCTCGATCGAATCCGACTGGGTGGCCGATGAAGCCGCGCAGGGGAGGGACCGCAAGCGGCTGGTGCCATTGTCGCGCGACGGAAGCGTGCCGCCGCTCGGCTTCCGCCAATATCAGACGATCGATCTCGCCGCCTGGAAGGGCAAGGCCAAGGCTCCGCAGATCGACGCGATCGATCGCGCGATCGGCAATGCCATCGGCGCGTCACCGGGGACGGTTCGCCCGCGGCCGCTCGGCGGCGGGGAAGGGGTCGATCGGCGGCGAGCGATGACGATTGCGGCGGGGGCCGGTGCGGTGGCGCTGGCCGGCGGTGCTTATGCGTGGCGTGACCGATTGTTCGGCCCCGCCGCCAGCGAGCGGACGATCGCGGTGCTGCCGTTCAAGAATGTCAGCGGGGACGCCGCTCAAGCCTATCTGTCCGATGGGCTGACCGAGGAAATCCGCGCCGCATTGTCGCGCAATGCCGGGTTGCAAGTGCTCGCCGCGACCAGCTCCAACACCGCGCGCGACCATAGCGACGGGGCGGTCGCGATCGCGTCGAAGCTCGGCGTTGCCAATTTGCTCGAAGGATCGGTCCAGCGCGCCGGCGACGCGGTTCGCGTGGCGATTGACCTGACCGACGGCAAGACCGGATTTTCGATCTGGTCGAAACGGATCGACGCCAAATTGACCGACATCTTCACCTTCCAGAGCGATGTCGCGCGGACCGTGTCGAACGCATTGTCGGTGCGCATGGCGACCGAAGATCCGGCGCCGGGCGGGACCCGTAACGCCGCCGCATACGAGGATTATCTGCGCGGCAAGGCGTTGTATAATCTGGCCAAGGACGAAGCGAGCGACCGCCAGGCCAAGGCTTTGTTCGAAAACAGCATCGCCGCCGATCCGAACTTCGCACTCGCCCATGCCGGCCTGTCGCGCTCGCTGGCGTCGATCGCCAGCGTCCATGCAACCGCGGCCGAGATCAAGCCGACCTTCGCTGCGGCGATCGTCGAGGCGCGCAAGGCGGTCGAACTCGCTCCCGGGCTCGCCGAGGGGCATCTCGCGCTGGGCTATGCGATTTTCGCGGGCACGCTGGACATCAAGGGTGCGCGCCAATCCTACGATTTGGCGTATCGCTACGGGCGCGGCAGTGCCGATACCTTGCTGGTCTATGCACTATATTCGGCGCGCGCGGGGCGGCCGGGCAACGCCAGCGAGGCGATCGAACGCGCGGTGGCGCTCGATCCGCTCAATCCGCGTACCCACCGCGCGGCGGGAAGCATCGATTTCGCGGTGCGCGATTGGGCCGGCGCGGTCGACGATTACCGGCGCGCACTGCAGCTTAACCCGACGATGTCGAACGCCAACGCCTTTCTCGGCCTCAGCCTGATGGAATTGGGCAAGCTGGCTGACGCCCGGGCCGCGATCGGGCGGGAAAGCAGCGCGATGTTCCGGCTCACCGCCCTGGCCATCCTTGAGCATCGCGTCGGCAGTCAGGCGGCGGCGCAAAAGGCATATGGCGATCTGGTCAGCCAGATCGGCGACGCGGCCTTGTATCAGCAGGCCGAAGTGATGGCGCAATTTGGACGCGCCGACGATGCCCTGGCGCTCCTCGGACGAGCGCGCAGCGTCGGCGATTCGGGGCTGACTGCGCTGGCCAGCGATCCATTGCTCGATCCGATCGCGAAGGATCCGCGCTACCTTGCGCTGGTGCGCGATCTCGGCTTCGCCTGAGCAGGTCTTTCGTCGATGGTTAATCCGTGTCACACTCCTCTCGTTCCGCATAGCGCAGGGAGAATGACCATGATCGACGCCTTAGGCTTTGGCCCGAATGACGATGACGACGACGATGTCGGCAACAAGGGCAATCCCGACGATCGGGGCAATCCCGACGACCGCGGCAATCCCGATGATCGCGGCAACCCCGACGACCATTAAACCCGGCTAGCGAAGCTCGCTGATCGACGGGTCGGCCGCCATCGCGCGGTCGATCCAGTCGATGAAATGTTGCTGGTCGATGCGCACATAGACCCCCGCGCTATGCTCGCGGTAACAGCCGTGGCCCCAGCTCACGACCCCGACGAGCAATGGCTCGCTCGCCTCCATCACCAGCGGCCCGCCGCTGTCGCCGGTACAAGTGTCGGTATCGGGCGAGTTGGCGCACAGCTGATAGTCGGTCGTCTCACCCTTATATTCGGGATATTGGGCGCAATCGGCGACGGTGAGGTCGACCTGCGTCAGATCGGGTTGGAAGCCCTTGCCCTTGCCCTCCTCGGCCTGGCCCCAGCCGGTGGCATAGACTTTGGCGCCGTCCGCCAGCGGCGGGCCATCGTATAATTTGATCGGGGTGATTTCGCCGGCGTCGGCCTCGTCGGTCTGGTCGTCGGCGACGAAATGCACCAGCGCGATGTCGTAATAATGCTTCTTGGCGTCATAGTCGGCGTGGCGCACCATCCGGTCGATGCGATAGGTCGCGCCTTCCTCGAGGTCGATGGTCGACGAGCCGAGGCGTACGCGATGCCCATTCTGGACCCGAGCGGCATTGATGCAATGCGCCGCGGTTAGCACCCATCCTTTGGCGATCAACGACCCGCCACACTTGTGCGCGACGTCCCACGCCTCGCGGTCGCCGAGCTGCGCTGGAGTCCAGTCGGTCGCGCTCGAATAGATTTGCGCCTGCCACGGGACGTTGGTCTCGGTGTTGTCGTCGGCGACGGGGAGCCCGGGTTCTGCCTGGGCGAACGCCGCCGTCGAAGCCACCAGCGCGAACGGTAGAAGCGTTAGAAACATGCGCATCGCCAATCCCCTTGGCGCCGTGCGTAACGCAAATTGGCGACCTTGCCCACGGTCATGCTGCGGGCGTGCGCCGCGGGATGCGCGACAGCGTGGCCAGCGTCAGCAACACGAACATTGCCGCAATCGCAAATGGCGCGCCGGGCCAACGCGGATGGCCGGGCGCGGTGAACCAGGCGAGCGTCGGGTTATAGATCAGCGGTGCGCAGACGGCGCCGAGCGCAAGTACGCTCCCGCCAATGCCCTGCACTTCGCCCTGCGCGTCGGCCGGCACGCGCTTCGACAGCATTGCGGACAGGCTCGGTTGGACCAGCGACTGGATGGCGATCACCCCAATCACGATCAGCGCCAAGGTGCCGCTGCCGATGAACGTGTAAGCGGTGAAGGCGACGAATGCCCCTGCCAAGCCAATCTGCGCGGTCCGCCGTTCGCCGAATTTCCTGACCGCGCGGCCGGTGATGAACCATTGGCAAAGCGCCATCATCGTGCCCACCAGCGCCAGCGAGATGCCGATCATCCGCGCCGACCAGCCGAAATTGGCCATCCCGTAAAACGCCCACACCGACGGGTAGATCATGCTCGCCATCTGCCACAGGAAATAGGCCAGCACGATGATCGGCAGCCCGGGGATCGATCGCACCACCGCGATTGCGCCGAGCGGATTGGCGCGCCGCCAGTCGAACGCGCGGCGTTTCTCGGGCGGAAGTGTCTCGGGGAACAGCAACAGGCCATAGATGAAATTGGCGGCGGCGATGGCGGCGGCGGCGGCGAACGGCAGGCGCGGGCCGAAGCTGGCGAGTAAACCGCCGATCGCCGGGCCGACCACGAACCCGATTCCGAACGCCCCGCCGATGTAGCCGAACAACCGCGCCCGCTCGTCGGGTTCGGTAACGTCGGCCATCGCCGCCGATGCCGGGCCATAAGTCGCGCCGAACAGCCCGGCGAAGGCGCGGCCGAGGAAGAATAGCGGCAGCGCGTTGGCGAAGCACAGCAAGGCATAGTCGATCGCATAGCCGCCGAGCGCACCAAGCAGGACAACGCGCCGGCCGAAGCGATCGGACAAATTGCCGACCGTCGGCCCGGCGGCGAATTGCACGGCGGCGTAGGTCAAAGCGAGCCAGCCGCCGACCCGCGTTGCGCCCGACAGATCGAGCTGGCCAACGCGCATCAGCAAGCCGGGCAGGCCGGGCAGGATGATCCCAAACCCGATCGCATCGATCAGCACGGTGACGAGGATGAACGGGACGACGCGGCGGGAGGCGGTCATTGGAGGTCGCCCGTCGCTGCGCTCCGGCGCTCCACAATCTGACTGTCCCCTGGCGGTTGGGTTGGTCGCCGCTCGCTTTGCTCGCGCGCTCCACAAAAATCATGCCCCCGGCATGTTTTTTGTGGAGCGGGTGAAGGGAATCGAACCCTCGTCACTTGCTTGGGAAGCAAAAGCTCTACCATTGAGCTACACCCGCTGACCGGCGCGGCGCCGCCCTGCCATGCGCGCCCGATGCGGTCAATGTCATGCTTTGACGTCTTGCGGATCGAACCTTGCAAAGCCCGCCGAACGGCCATGGAGCGCGGCATCGAGGCTGTCGCGGTCGAGCCGCCCTTCCCACCGCGAAACGACGATCGTGGCGACTGCATTGCCGATGAAATTGGTCAGGCTGCGGCACTCGCTCATGAAGCGGTCGACGCCCAGGATCAGCGCCATTCCCTCAATCGGCACGGCGGGCACGATCGCCAGTGTCGCGGCCAGCGTGATGAACCCCGCGCCGGTCACCCCAGCAGCGCCCTTCGACGATAACATCGCCACCCCGAGCAACGCCGCTTGCTGTCCCCAGCTCAGGTCGATGCCATAGGCCTGGGCGATGAACAAAGACGCCAAGGTGAGGTAGATGTTGGTCCCGTCGAGGTTGAACGAATAGCCCGCCGGGATCACCAGCCCGACCACCGACTTAGGGCAACCTGCATCCTCCATCTTCTCGATCAATGCGGGGAGAGCACTCTCGCTCGACGAGGTGCCGAGCACGAGCAGCAATTCGGCCTTGAGGTAGGCGATCAGGCGGAAGATCGAGAAACCGCTCGCCCGCGCGACGAGCCCGAGCACGACCAGCACGAAGAACAGGCTGGTGGCGTAGAATGTCGCGACCAGCCCGGCGAGACTGGCGACCGCGCCGAGACCATATTTGCCGATCGTGAACGCCATCGCCCCGAACGCGCCCAAGGGGGCGAGCAGCATCACCAGCCCGACCAGCTTGAACACCACGCGGCCCAGATCCTCGAACGCACCCAGCAACCGCTCGCCCGGCTTGCCGACCAACGTCAGCGCCACCCCGAACAGGATTGCGACGAGCAGGGTCTGGAGGATATTGCCTGCGGTGAGTGCCGATACCAACGTGTCGGGGATCGCATCGAGCAGGAAACCCGATAGCGTCGTGTCATGCGCCTTGGCGGCATAATCGGCGATCTTGGCCGGGTCGGCGGCGATGGTGTTGATCGCGAGGCCGGCGCCCGGCTTGAAGACGTTGCCAACGACCAGGCCGAGGATCAGGGCGACGGTCGAGAAGGTCAGGAAATAGGCCATCGCCTTCAGCGCCACCCGCCCGACCGCGGCGAGATCGCGCAGCCCGGCAATGCCGGTGACGATCGTCAGGAAGATCACCGGCGCGATGATCATCTTGACCAATTTGATGAACGCATCGCCGATCGGCTTCAATGCCTCGCCGGTCGCGGGCCAGAAATGCCCGACCGCCACCCCGAGCGCGATTGCCACCATCACCTGGACGTAAAGGTGGCGATACCAGGCGCGGGGCGGGGCTGATGCGGTTGGTTCGGCAAGGATGATCATGCGCACAGGTAGAGCAACCGCCGCCCACACTCGCAAACGAAAACGCCGCCGCAAACGAAAACGGCGCCGCCCGAAGGCGACGCCGTCTGCGCTTCGGCCAGTTGGCCTGGGTTACATCGCGAAGTTCAGCGTTGCGCTGACCGCGCGCGGCGATCCGGGCGTGAAGCGCGGCGCGCTGCTGCCGCCGGTGCCGAACGCGTTGATCGAGGTCGACAGATTGCCGAAATAGCGCTCGTTGAACAAGTTCACGACGTTCAGCTGCAGATAGCTCTTGCTGTGGATGAACGACGCAAGGTCGAGCCGCGCATCCAGGTCGACCAATGTGTAGCCCTTGGTGACGACATCGTTGACGTCGGTCGCGAAGCGCCTGCCGACCCGCTTGGCCTGGATGCCGAGCACCACCGGCTTGAAGTTGAGCTCGACGCGGCCGCCGACCTGCCACTTGGGCGTTTCGACGACGAACTTGCCGGCCGTCCGGCCGCACACGGTGTAGACATACACGCCCGCCGCAGTCGGCAAGGCCGACGGCAGACCCGGGCAATAGTAAGTCAGGCCAACCGTTGCCGGCGGAGCGAGCGTTGCTGCGACCGCGTTGGTCGTTGGCGTTGCCGCGAGCGCCACGGGCACGTAGCTGACGAAGCCGCTGATCACGTCCTGTTGCAACTTGGCGTTGGTATAGCTGACCAGGCCGAGCAGGTTGAGCCAGTTGGTCGGCTTGACGCCGACGCTGCCGTCGAAGCCCCAGCTTTTCACCTTGCCGACGTTGCGGTCGACCGAGATGTTGGTGACAGGATCGAAGCTCGAAACGATGCGGTTCTTATAGTCAATCTTCCATACCGTCGCCTGCGCCTGGAGACGCCGGTTGATATAGCGCAGCCCGAGGTCAAACGAATTGGTCGACTCCGGGATCACGTCGATCTGCGGCTTCCGATACAGATTGTCGGTACGCGGTGCCGAGAAGCCCTGGGAATAACTGCCGAAGACGCTGAGGCTGTTGTTGATCGCAAAGGTCGCGCCGATATTCGGCAGCAACTTGTGGAACTTATACTTCGCCTGGAACGGGGCGTAGACCGGTATTCCCTTCAGGCCTGCCGCCGGCGGGACATAATTGTTCGGCACCAGATAGTTGCCGGTCGTCACACCCGTCGTGCCAATCGCCCCGGGGACGACGCAGACCGGGAAGCCACCGCCCGCCGCGGGGGTGTAGCAATTCTGGTCAAGGTCGCGCTGGAACCACGGCGAGCGAAGGCCGAGTTCGACCCGCAGGCGGCTGTCGATGAACTTGCCGATATACTGGCCCGACAGCTGGTTGAGCTTGGCGATCGAGGTGCGGTCGCGGTTCTGCAACACGGTGCCCGCAGCAGTGATGATCGGCGTGCCATTGCGGCCGAAGAACGGGCTGCCCAGATTGAAGTTGGCGTCGGTCACCGTATATTCGCCGGTCTGGCGATGATGGGCCCGGTCGAAGGTGTAGGACAGCCGCAGCGTGTGGTCAGGCGCCGGCTTCCAGACCAGCGAGCTAAGCAACGTGAAACGGTTGGTGTTGGTGATCGACGGGCGACCGACCAGCAACGTGTCGAACGTGTCGCCATCGCGGTTGAGATCGACACCGGTCGAACCGACGACGCCCTGGCTGAGCAACGTATCGGCTTCGCGCAGCAAGACCGACTGAGTGCCGCCGTTGGCAAGCACATATTGATAGGTCGGATCGACCGTGAGGATGAGGTTCGGGGCCAGCGTGAACCGCGACGTGGCGCGGATGTTGGCGGTGTTCGACGGGTTGATCTGCAACCCGAGCAGGTTGGTGCTGGCCTGCGACACCAGCGGGCCACCGGGCGTGAAACAGGTCGCCGGATCGCTCTGCGCACCGGGGCCGGGATTCGGGCGGAATTGCACGGTGCCGGTCGCCGACAGACAGCTGCTCGGATATGCCAGGTTGTTGATGAGGTTCCATTGCGTCGACGAATATTCGCCCACCACGAGCGGCGAACCGCCAAAGGTCGTCGGCACGACGGTGGCGCCGAGGATCGCGCGCAGGTCGGTCAGGTTGGGGTTATTGTAATTATTGTTGCGGTTGCGGTTGTAATGGCCGGCAAGCGTGATGAAATCGCCGTTCGAGCCGAGCGGCTGGTAGATTTTGCCGTTGAACTGCCACTTGTCGATTTCGCCATTGCCGCGCCAGTGATTGTAGTTCGCGGTGCTGGCCGAAAGCCAGGCGCGGGTCCCGAACGAGGTGAAAGTTCCGAGATTGTACATGCCGAACAGGCGGCGGAAATGGTCGGTTCCGAGCGAACCGGTCATGCGTACGCCCCGCTCGACGGTCGGGTTCATGGTGCGCAAGTTGACGGTGCCGCCAGCCGCGGATGCGGTCGGGCTGTCGACGTCGGTCGCGCCGAGGTTGACGTTGACCTGCTCGATCACTTCGGGATCGACCTGCTGGTTGGAGAAGATCGCATAATTGCCCGAATCGTTGAGCGGGGTGCCGTCGAAGGTCAGGCTGATGCGGTTGCCATCGAAGCCGCGAATGCGGATATTGCCGCCCGAGCTGCCGTAGGCGTCGTTCTGCGTGAAGTTGACGCCAGCGACGTAGTTGATCGTGTTGAGGACCGACTGGCCGGGCACCTGCTTGGCGATGAATTCCTGCGTGAGTAGGCCCTTGGCCTTGGTCGAGTCCTGGATCACCACGCCGTCGGTACCGGGCGCCTTGCGCGTGCCGGTGATGACGATGGCGTCTTTTTCGGTTTCCTGAGTGCCGGTCGATTGGGCGAAAGCGGCGGTCGGAAAGATGACAGCCGACGTGCACAGAAGAATGATCTTTTTCACGGTGGTAAACCCCCCAAGGGTTGAGCGCGGTATTGCGAGTCGCTGAGGCTCCTATAGCTGCAATAAGACGGTTGGATTACGGCGGTCGGGGCGCCTTAAGACTTTGTCATAAACCGTTGCCGATATGCCACGCGCTGGCGGTTGAGAGCAGAGTGCGCAGCGCCTTGGGCAAGCTCTTTTGATATTTACAAGAGTGTCAGTAGGCCTTGGCGTCGAGGCGCCGGCCGATCGCAACGAACAAATAGATCAACGGCGGGACCATCACCACCGACAGCACCACCTTGGCGAGCATCTGGCCGATGAGCAGCTCGGTGATCGGGAACACGCCGTAAAAAGCGATCCCGATGAACAGCAATGTATCGACGATCTGGCTCAGCCCGCTCGCGACCGCCGATCGGAACCACAACAACTTCGATCCCTCGCTGCCCTTGAGCCGGGAAAAGATGGTCACGTTGAGCAAGCTCGAGCAGCCGTAAGCGATCAGCCCCGCGACCCACATCCGGCGGGTGCCTCCCATCATCAGGTCGAACGCCGACAGCCGCGCCGGGTCCATGTCCTTGGCGGCGGGGACAGCGAGCACGATGATCGTCAGCGCCAGGCTCATCAGCAACGGCACGAAGCCCCACAGGACGAGCCGGTTGGCGGTCGCGCGTCCGTGCAGTTCGGCCACCGCGCTCGAGGTGATGACCAGCAGCAGAAAGGCGAAAATCCCCGCCTCGACCGCCAGCGGCCCAAGCGCTACCTGCTTGTTGCCAAGCACCCCGGCGATGCACACCATCCCGCCATAGAAAATCGCGAACGCAAATAACGATGGGCGGATACCGGTGGCGGCAGTGGCTGCGACGGGCGCTTCGGTCTGGGTGCTCATGGCGGCGAAGGCCTAACGGCTTTGCCTGCCCTCGCAAGGGTTTTGTTGACCTTTTGTGACATGGGCGGCTAGCCCGCGCCCCGTGACCAATCCCGCAATCGACATCATCGCCATTGGCGACGCCATCGTCGACGTCATCGCCACCTGCGACGACGCGTTCATCGCGGCGCATGGCTTGCCTAAGGGCGGGATGCAGTTGCTCGACAGCGATTCGGCCGAACTCCTGTATGCGGCGATGGGCAATGCGCGCGAGACGAGCGGCGGGTCGGCGGCCAATTCGATGGCCGGGATCGCCGCGATGGGCGGCCGCGCGGCGTTCATCGGCCAGATCAACGATGACCAGTTGGGCGACATCTTCCGCCACGACATGCAGGCGCTCGGGGTGCGGTTCGACACGCCGTCGCTGACCGCGCCCGGCGCGCCGCCCACCGGGCGCTGCCTGATCCTCGTCACCCCCGACGCGCAGCGAACGATGAACACCTCGCCCGGCGCGTCGCATCTTCTCGCGCCGTCGGCGCTCGACGAGCAATTGATCGCGTCGGCGGCGATCCTCTATCTCGAAGGCTATTTGTTCGGCCCCGAATTGCCTCGTGCGGCGATGATGCGCGCGATCGGTATTGCGCGTGGCGCGGGCCGCGAGATCGCCTTCACGCTGAGCGAGAGCGTGTGCATTCCCGGCCGCAAGGAGGCGTTCGGGGCCATGATCGACCGCGGCGCGATCGACCTGTTGTTTGCCAACGAGCATGAGGCGCTCCAGCTGACCGGCGCGGCGGGCCTTGGCGAGGCGCTGGCGACGCTGGCGGGCAAGGTGCCGACGTTGGTGATTACGTGCGGTGCCAAGGGGGCTCTCGCGCTCCAGCACGGGCAGCAAGTCGAAGTGCCAGCGGTGCCGGTCGCGAACGTTGTCGATACGACCGGCGCCGGAGATCTGTTCGCTGCGGGCTTCCTGGTCGCGCGGGCGCGCGGCCACGAATTGGGGCGCTGCCTGGAAACCGGTGCTGTAGCCGCCGCAGAAATCATTTCGCACTTCGGCGCCCGCCCCGAGGCCGACCTTCGAACCCTGGTGAAGCTGTGATCAAGCGGCTTGCGGTTTACTGCGGCTCCGCCCCCGGGGCCGACCCCGCGTTCGCCGATGCGGCGCGCGACCTCGGCCAAGTGATGGCGGCGCGCGGGATCGACCTGGTCTATGGTGGTGGCAAGCTCGGGCTGATGGGGATCATCGCCGACACGGTGCTGGCACAGGGCGGCAAGGTTTACGGGGTCATCCCCGAGGCATTGGTCGCCCACGAAGTCGCCCACCAGGGCTGCACCGAACTGTTCACCGTCGCGACGATGCACGAGCGCAAGGCCAAGATGACCGAACTGTGCGATGCCTTCCTCGCGCTGCCTGGCGGAATCGGCACGCTCGACGAATTGTTCGAGGCCTGGACCTGGAATGCATTGGGCTATCACGCGCAGCCATTCTGCCTGCTCAACATCGACGGCTTCTGGGATGGGCTGGCGGGGTTCATGGACCATGTCGTCGACAGCGGCTTCCTGAGCGATGCGCGCCGCGCCCAATTGCTCAAGGCAGATAGTCCCGCCGCCGCGATCGACCTACTGGACGCGGCCGCGCAACGTGCTGCACAAGGCATCACCTGGTAATCGCCTTGGGAGGGGCGGCGCGTTCATGAATCAATCCTTGCTTGGGGTCGTCGGCATCGCCGCGATCCTCCTCATCGCGATCCTGTTCTCGTCCAACCGCCGCGCGATCCGCCCGCGCGTGGTCCTCGCGGCGTTTGCGCTGCAGGCGGTGATCGCGTTCCTCGTGCTGCGCACCTCGGGCGGTCGGACGGTCATCCAGGGCATGTCCGACGGCGTGTCGAACCTGCTCGGTTATGCCGGCAAGGGCACCGAATTCCTGTTCGGCGCGCTCGCCAGCGACCCGCTTGGCAAGAATTTCGCGCTGCTCGCGCTGCCGGTGATCATCTTCTTCGCAGCGTTGGTGTCGATCCTCTACTACCTCGGCATCATGCAGCGCGTGGTGCGCTGGGTCGGCGGCGCGATCGGCTGGGTGACCGGGATCAGCCGCGTCGAGAGTCTTGGCGCTGCGGCCAACATCTTCGTCGGCCAGTCCGAGAGCCCGCTGGTCGTGCGCCCGTACCTGGCAGCGCTCGCGCCGAGCCACATGTTCACCCTGATGACCGTCGGCATGGCCGGTGTGGCGGGGACCATCCTCGCCGCTTACGCCGGGCTGCTGGGGGAGAAATACCTCCCGTTCCTGCTCGCCGCCGCCTTCATGTCGGCGCCGGGCGGGATCCTGATGGCCAAGCTTATCATGCCCGACGATGTCGCGCCCAAGGACGAACTACCGCTCGAGGGCGGGTTCGCGGTCGCCGCACCCGAAGACGATCTTCAGGTCCACGGCTTCGAGGAGGGCGAGCAGCCAGCCAACATCATCATGGCCGCAGGGCAGGGCGCGCAAACCGGGGTCAAGCTGGCGGTCGCGGTCGGCGCGATGGTGCTCGCCTTTGTCGCGCTCGTCGCGATGGCCAACGGCATCCTCGGCGGCATCGGCCATTTGTTCGGGCAGGACAATTGGAGCTTCCAGGGCGCGGTCGGCGCGGTGTTCGCGCCGGTCATGTACCTCATCGGGATCCCATGGAACGAGGCGCGGATCGCCGGCGGCCTGTTCGGTACCAAGGTCGTGCTCAACGAATTCGTCGCCTTCATCGACCTTGGCAATGCACAGGGTCCCGCTGCAATCCTCAGCGAACGGAGCCGCGCGATCGTGACCTTTGCGTTGTGCGGGTTCGCCAATTTCAGCTCGATCGCGATCCAGCTGGCGGTGGTCGGCAATCTCGCCCCCAACCAGCGCCCGACGATTGCGCGGCTTGGGTTGAAGGCGCTGCTCGCCGGCAGCCTCGCCAATCTGATGAGCGCCGCGCTGGCCGGGCTGATGCTGCCCTGATTTTTTGCTAAGAGCGTCTTCCATGACCGACATTCTCACCAGCGACACGGTCGCTTCCGTCTCGCTCACCGACGCCGACCGCAACCCGCAAGCCTTCGCGCAGGAGCTCGGGCAGAGCTTCGTCGACTACGGCTTCGCCATCGTCCGCGATCACGGCATTCCGCAGGACCTGATCGACCGCGCCGAAGCCCTCGCCAGGCAATTCTTCGCGCTGCCCGAGGCGACCAAGCGCGCTTACCTCATTGCGGGCGGCGGCGGGGCGCGCGGCTACACCGCGTTCGGGGTCGAAACCGCCAAGGGCGCCGCCGCGTCCGACCTCAAGGAATTCTGGCACGTCGGGCGCGAGCTCGCCGCGGGACACCCGTTCCGCGAAGTCATGGCCGACAATGCCTGGCCGGCCGAAATCCCTGATTTCAAGACCACCTTCCTCGAATTGTACGACGCGTTCGACGCTGCCGGCCTCAACATGCTCCGCGCCATCGCCCGCTTCCTTGCCGTCGACGAGGGTTATTTCACCGATACCGTCCGCGATGGCAATTCGGTGATGCGGCTGCTCCATTACCCGCCGATTTATACCCCCACTGGCAACCAGATTCGCGCCGGTGCGCATGAGGATATCAACACCATCACCTTGCTGCTCGGCGCCGAGGAAGCCGGGCTCGAGCTCAAGACCAGGGACGGCCGTTGGCTTCCCGTCAGTCCCAAGCCGGGCGAGCTGGTGGTCAACATCGGCGACATGCTCCAGCGGCTCACCAACGGGCGGCTCCGCTCGACCAGCCACCGCGTGGTCAATCCGGCCCCCGACCGAGCGTCGAAGGCGCGTTACTCGATGCCCTTCTTCCTTCACTTCCGTCCCGACTTCATGATTGAGGCGCTGCCCGGGACAGTGGCTGCGGGGGAGCAACCTAAATGGCCGCCAATCTCGAGCCACGATTACCTCCTGGAGCGCCTGCGCGAGATCAAGCTGACCTAGCAGTGCGACGGCGGATAAGAACCGCTCGTCGTGTTGCTTCAGGTTTATGCAACGGCGCCGGTCGCCGGCCGGTTATGCCCTTCGACGCCGATCCACTCGCGTTTCAAATCGAAGGAATTACGTCATGAACCGGATCATTCTCTCGGCGGTTGCGATCGCCATTGCATCGCCTGTCTTGGTGTCGGCGCCAGCAAATGCGAAGGGCGGCTATTAGCGCGAGGTGCGCCAGTGCCATCGTGAGCTTCGCCGGATGGGCGACAATGTCTTCTTCATCGGCAATTTGCGCCAGTGTAACCGCTAGCTGCGCCGCGCCCAACACAACAACAACCATGCCCAGAACCAGGATTGGCGGCGCTACAACCAATATGATTATAACCGTTACGAGCAGGGTTATAACTCGTACAATGCCGATCGTTATTATCGCTACGGCCGCTATTACGCCGACCGCCGCATGACCAGCAACGACCGCATTTATCGCGGCCAGAACGGGCAATATTATTGCCGCCGCAACGACGGTACGACCGGACTGGTGATCGGCGGCGGGCCTGGTGCGCTGGCTGGCAACCAGATTGACCTCGGCGGGTCGAAGACGGTTCGCACCATCATCGGCGGAGCAGCCGGAGCGATCATCGGCCGTCAGATCGATCGCGGCGGCATGCGCTGCAACTAAGCGTTGCCGATCGTTAATATTAATGGGCCGGCGGCAACGTCGGCCCCTTACTTTTGCGTTTTTCGCCGATTGGGCGTATCATATGCCTGCTACCAGTCGCCTGACGTGGGTTACCAGCGGTGAGACCGCTATCTCCTTCCTCTCCGCCGCTTCTAGCCGGTGGCGAATCGATCCGATGCGCCCGACAGGAAGGATCAGTCAATGCCTGAAGGCACCGTGAAATTTTTCAATAAGATGAAAGGCTTCGGCTTCATCACCCAGGATGGCGGCGGACAAGACGCCTTCGTCCACATCAGTGCGGTGGAAGCCGCCGGAATGACAGGCCTGGATTCGGATCAGCGCGTGTCGTTCGATCTCGAGCCTGACCGTCAAGGCCGCGAAAGCGCCACCAATCTGAAGTCGATCTAGGCTTCGGACACTATGCCCGGCTCGGCGGCGGACCTCCGTCGTCAGGCCGGTCTTACCCATTAACATTCGTCAGAAAGTCTACCCCACTCCATGTCGAACCAGACCAATTTCTACCGCGAGCGCGCCGCCGAAGCTCGTGGGCGCGCCGACGCAACCGATCTCAGCAACGTCAAGGAAAGCCACATCCGCTCCGCCACGGCGTGGGAACTCCTCGCCTCGCGCTCGGAAAAGTCCGACCGCCTGCGCGAAGCCGAAATCGAGCGCAAAGCCGAAATGCCCACCGCCGCGGCTTATTGAGGCGACCCCGCGTCCGTCAGGCTCGCGGGGCCGAAACCGTGGGGCAGGAGCGCGCTGATCGTGTGGCGCTCGACCGTCTGTCCGTCGCCACTGGCACACAGGATTGCCACGTCGACGCCGCTTAGTTGCGCGGCTTCGAAGATTGCCTGGCGGCATCCCCCGCACGGGGTGACTGCGGCCTTCCCGACCAACTCGCCGCCCGATCCGTCGCCGCCGGCGACGGCGATTCGCTTTACCTTGTCGAGCCCGAAGCTGGCTTGCGCCAAGGTCAGCGCGCTGACTTCCGCGCACAGGCCGAGGCGGTAGCAGGCATTTTCCATGTTGGCGCCGGTGACGACCTCGCCGTCAACGCTCTCGACCGCGCACCCGACCGAAAAGTTCGAATAGGGCGCGTAGGCCTTGAGCGCCGCGGCGCGCGCTTCGGCGATGAGGTCGGCATCGGTCATGGAGTTGTCATTAGGCTGGCGCTAAGGCTCGCGGCAATCCTTGATGAGGTTCTCGATGCGCCGTCTTTCCGTCGTTTTGTTGTCCGCCGCGCTCGCCGCTTGCGCCACGGTGCAGCGCGCGCCGCTCGGGCCGGTCGAAGTCCAGATCCTCGCGATCAACGATTTCCACGGTAACCTTGAGCCGCCAAAGCTGACCGTTCCCGCCGCCGATGGTGCAGTCCCGGCGGGCGGCGCGGCCTATCTGGCGACCGCGCTCAAGCAGTCGCGCACTGCCAACAGCGTAACGGTGGCGGCGGGCGATTTGATCGGGGCGAGTCCGATCAGCTCGGCTTTGTTCCTGGACGAGCCGACGATCACCGCGCTGAGCATGGCCGGGCTCGACCTGGCTTCGGTCGGCAATCATGAATTCGACAAGGGCATCCCCGAGTTGAAGCGGATGCAGGCCGGCGGTTGCGTCAAGGTCGATCCGACCACGCGCAAGCCATGCCGACTCGAGCCGTTCGCGGGCGCCAAATTCTCCTACCTCGCCGCCAATGTGGTCGATTCCAATGGCAAGACCATCTTCCCCGCCACCGCGATCAAGACGGTCGGCGGGGTGCGCATCGGCTTCATCGGCATAACGCTGAAGGCGACGGCGACGCTGGTCACCCCGGCGGGGGTTGCGGGGGTGCATTTTACCGACGAGGCGGACACCGCCAACGCGCTCGTACCGGGGCTCAAGGCGGCCGGGGCGAAGGCGATTGTGCTGCTGATCCACCAGGGCGGTGCGCTGACCGGCCGGTTCGATGACCAGGGCTGCCCCGGGCTGAGCGGCGACATATTGCCGATCCTCGACCGGCTCGACCCCGCGATCCGGCTGATTGTCTCCGGCCACACGCATAATGCTTATATCTGCCATCGGCCGATTGCGGGGGGTGGCGAGCGGTTGCTGACCAGCGCCGGCAAATATGGCGCGCTGGTGACCGATATCCGGCTGACCTTCGACCGGGCAGGGGGGCTCGTCGGCGAGCGCGGGACGTTCGTCATCGTCCAGGGCGAGGCCATTGCCACCGCGCGGCTGACCGCGCCGATTGTCGGTTCGCATCCGGTTTTCGCCCCCGATCCCGACGTTGCTGATCTTGTCCGGCGGTACCACGATGCTGCTTCGGCCGAAGCCGATCGCCCCGTCGGCAAGCTCGTCGGAATCCTTACCCACAGCGAAGATTTATCAATAGAATCAACGGCTGCCGAGTTTATCGCCGACGCCCAGCTATATGATGCTCGCAGTGCGAACCATCGCCGCGCCGACCTCGCGCTGATGAACAATGGCGGCGCCCGCACCGACCTGCTCCCCGACGCCGAGGGCGTTGTCCGTTTCGGCCAGATCTTCGCGATGCAGCCCTTCGCCAACGCGATCGTCACCCGCGCCCTGACGGGCGCGCAGCTAAAAGCGGTGCTCGAGCAGCAGTTCGACAGCGGCCGCAACACGATCGCCAAGCCCAACATCCTGGCCCCTTCCGCCAACTTCACGTTCAGTTTCGACCGCTCGCGCCCCGCCGGGCAACGGATCGTGGCGATGATTCTCGAAGGCCAGCCGATCGATCCGGCGCGCAGCTATCGCGTGGCGATCAACAATTTCCTCAGCAGCGGCGGCGACAATTTCACGGGCTTTACCGCGGGTAGCGATCCGGTTGACGGCGGGCTCGATCTCGACGCCACCGAAGCCTATCTCGCCACCAACCCCACCGCGCCGAAGCTCGGCCGAGTCATCGACCTGACACCTAAGCCCTAGCGCAACGGCGGTTCGTCGAAGCTGCGGAGTTTGCGGCTGTGGAGCGCGTCGCCTTCGCGTTTGAGCAATTGCAGCGCCTCGATGCCGATGCGGAGGTGCTGGCTGATCGCGCGTTCGTAGAAGGCGTTGGCCTGGCCGGGCAGCTTGAGCTCGCCGTGGAGCGGCTTGTCGGAGACGCACAGCAGGGTGCCGTAGGGCACGCGGAAGCGGTAACCCTGCGCCGCGACGGTCGCCGATTCCATATCGATCGCGACCGCGCGACTCTGGTTGAAACGTAGTGCGGAGAGCGTGTAGCGAAGCTCCCAGTTGCGATCGTCGGTGGTGACGACGGTTCCGGTGCGCAGCCGTTTCTTGACGCTGTCCTCGTCTTCGCCGGTCACTGCGACGGTTGCGTCGAACAGGGCATTCTGGACTTCGGCGATCGCCGGGATGGGGATCTCCGGCGGGAGCATGGCGTCGAGGACATGGTCGTCGCGCAAATAGGCGTGAGCGAGGACATAGTCGCCGATCGTCTGGCTGAGGCGAAGCCCGCCGCAATGGCCGATCATCAGCCACGCCTCTGGGCGCAACACCGCGATATGGTCGCAGATGGTCTTGGCGTTGGACGGGCCGACGCCGATGTTGACCAAGGTCACGCCATCGCCCTTCTCGGTCATCAGATGATAGGCGGGCATCTGGTGACGGCGCCATGAGCCGGCGGCAATCTGCGCCTCGGCGCCGTCTAAATCGCAGCGTTCGAACAGCCCACCGGGGACCGATAGCGAGGTGAACTGGCTATCCGGATCGCGCAACGCATCGATCGAGAAGCGAACGAATTCATCGACGTAGCGGACGTAGTTAGTGAACAGGACGAAATGCTGGAAATGCTCGGGCGGGGTGCCGGTGTAATGTTTGAGGCGCGCCAGGCTGAAGTCGGTGCGTGGGCCGTCGAACAGCGATAGCGGTCGGCTCTCGGCGGACGCGCTGTCGAATACGCCGTCGGCAATTTCGTCGCCGATGTGCGCGAGCTCTGTCGACGGAAACCAGCGCGAGATTTCGGCCGTGCTGAGACCGCCAAGTTCGAGTTCGCCGCCGTCGAGGACATAGGGATAGCTGATTTCGCTGCTCGATCGGCCGACCGAAACCTCGACTGGATAGTCCCGCACCAGATGCTCGAGCTGCTCGGTGAGGTAGGCGCGGAACAACGCCGGGCGAGCGACCGACGCGGTATACCGTCCCGCCTGGCTGATCCGCGCGAAGGCGCGCATCGACGGCGCGGGCGGCGAGGTCGGGTCGTAATCGATCCGCAGCTCGGGATAAGCGAAACCGCCATCGGCCCGCGCCTTGGGGTCGGGGCGGGTGCCGCCGTGCGCAAACGCCATCATTGCATTGCGGAGATTGTCGACCGACTCATCGTAAATTGCCTCGAGCGCATCGAGCAGGGCGGGGATCGCCTCGATATTGGTCATCATGGCCTCGCTTGCCGGAGCGGTGCGGGCGATGCAAGCGCGGCGGTAACGGTTGATTTAGTAAGTAGGCTTATTATATGGGCATCTATGATCACCGATACGCTTCCATTCGAGATTGCTGAAACGGCGCACGCCCTTCGCCGCGCGTTCGACCGCCGGGTTGCGCCGCTCGGGGTAACGCGTGCCCAATGGCGGGCGCTCGCGTGGCTGGCGCGCGAACCCGGGCTGCGGCAGGTCGAGCTTGCCGATCATCTTGATGTCGAGCCGATCACTTTGTGCCGGATTGTCGATCGGCTGGAGGAAGCCGGGCTGGTCGAGCGCCGCCGCGACCCCGATGATCGGCGCGCGTGGCGGCTCTATTTGACCCCCAAGGGTGAGCCGTTGGTCGGGCAATTGCGCGAACTTGCGGGTCAGTTGGCACAGGAAGCCTTCGCGGGCGTAACCCCCCAGGCCGTCGAGGCGCTTCGCGACGCGCTGGCGCGTGTGCGTGACAATATTTCCACCTCCACTGTTGTGCCCAAGAGGATTTCGGCGTGAACCAGATGAAGACGATTACGGCCGAGGCTGATGCGCCGGTCGAGGTCACCGAGACCAAGCCGCCGCGCAACCTCAAGCGGCTGGCGTTGATGGTGTCGGTGCCATTGCTGATCCTTATCGTCGGCGGATATTTCTGGCTGACCAGCGGGCGCAGCGTGTCGACCGACAATGCTTATGTGAAGCAGGACATTGTGTCCGTCTCGACCCAGATCAACGGGCCGGTGGTCGAGGTGTTCGTGCGCGAGAACCAGCACGTGAATCGCGGCGACCCGTTGTACCGGATCGATCCCGGCACCGCGCAGGTGGCATTGCTCCAGGCGCAGGCGCAACTTTCCGCCGCCGAATTGCAAACCCGCCAGCTCGGCGTTGCAGCAGCCGGAACTGGTGGAGACATTGTCGGCGCGACAGCCAATTTGTCGATCATGCGGCGTGCCCTCGGTCGGCAGCAGTCGTTGCTTAATCGTGGCTTCACCACTCGCTCGGCCTATGACGACGCGGTCAACGAAGTCCAGAAGGCAGAGACTCAGCTTGCCGATGCGCGCGCCAAGGCGGCTAACGCGGGCGCGGCCGTCGCCCCAGCCGGAAGCCAGCCACAGATTGCGGCTGCGCGCGCCGCCATCGCCAAGGCGCAGCTCGACCTGACCCGAGGCCTGGTCCGAGCGCCCGAAAGCGGGACCGTGACCAATTCCGACCGCTTGCTGATTGGGCAAGCCGCAATTACTGGCGTCGCCATGCTGTCGATCGTCAAGGATCATGGCGGCTGGGTCGAAGCCAATTTCAAGGAAGGTGACCTCGCCAAGATGCAGGTTGGCCAGCCGGCGACGCTCAAGTTCGACGCTTATCCGGGACTCAAGTTGCGCAGTCATGTGTGTTCGATCGGCTCGGCCACCGGCAGCGAGACGTCGGTCCTCCCGGCGCAGAACGCCAACGGCAATTGGGTCAAGGTGACCCAGCGCGTTCCAGTCCGCGTCTGCTTCGACGAAAAGCCATCGCGGACGATGATCGCGGGCCTGTCGGCGCAGGTCGAGGTCGACCTCCAGTCCAAGCGTTAGTCCTGCCATGACCGAGCAAATGCTCGATCCCACGCGGCGCAACCTCGTCACCGTCGCGGTCATGCTCGCGGTGCTGATCCAGGTGCTCGACACGACGATCGCCAACGTTGCGCTGCCGCACATGCAGGCCAGCCTTGGCGCGACGCAGGAGAGCGTCAACTGGGTGCTGACCAGCTACATCGTGGCCAGTGCCATTGCGATCCCGATCTCGGGCTGGCTGGCCGACAAGATCGGGCGCAAGCGTCTGCTGATCCTCGCGGTGATCGGCTTTACCATCGCGAGCCTGCTGTGCGCGGTCGCCCAGAGCCTGACCGAGATGGTTGCCTTCCGCGCCATCCAGGGCGTCACCGGGGCGTTCCTGGTCCCGCTCAGCCAGGCGACCCTGTTCGACATCAACCCGCCCGAGCGCCACGCGCGGGCGATGGCATTGTTCGGCGGCGGGATCATGATCGGGCCGATCCTCGGGCCGGTGCTCGGCGGGTGGCTGACCGACAGCTTCAACTGGCGCTGGGTGTTCCTGGTCAACCTGCCGGTCGGCGCGATCGCGACGCTGATGCTGATCCGCTACATGCCGAACAGCCCACTGGCACCGCGCAAGTTCGACATTTTCGGGTTTGCTTTGCTCGGCGTTGCGCTCGGCAGCCTGCAGCTGATGCTTGATCGCGGCCAGCAGCTCGACTGGTTTCAGAGCTGGGAAATCTGGATCGAAGGTGGCCTGTTCGTCGGTGCCAGCTGGATGTTCGTTACGCATACCCTGACCGCGCGCAATCCGCTGTTCGAGCGAGGCATGTTCGCCGATCGCAATTTCGCGCTGGGCATGTTCTTCATGGTGGTGACCGGACTGCTGTTGCTGGCCGGGTTGGCGTTGCTGCCGCCGTTGCTCCAGCGATTGTACGGCTATTCGGTGTTCCAGTCGGGACTGCTGACGATGCCGCGCGGGATCGGGACGTTGATCACTATGGTGCTTGCCGGCCGGTTGATCGGCAAGGTCGATTTGCGCATCCTTGTCGCCACGGGGATGGGTCTGATGGCTTGGTCATTGTACATCATGTCGGGCTTCGCGATCGACATGGGCAACCGGCTGGTGGTGATCTCGGGGATCATCCAGGGGCTTGGACTCGGCCTGATGTTCGTCACCGTCCAGAGCCTGGCGTTCGCGACGCTGGTGCCGCGCCTTCGCACCGCCGCGGCGAGCTTGCTCAACTTGTCGCGCAACATCGGCGGTTCGATCGGGATCAGCGTCGTCACCGCCTTGCTGGCGCGCAACGTGCAGCAATCGCATGCCGACATGGCGGGCCACATTACCGACCAGACGTTGCCGCCCATTAGCGGTGCGGTGGTCAGCCAGCTCGGCCTGCCGGCAGAAGCCGCGGCCGCATTGATCAATGCCGAGATTAACCGGCAAGCCGCGTTCATCGCCTATATCGACGATTTCTACCTGATGATGTGGGTGACGCTGGCCGCTATCCCGCTCGTCCTGCTGCTTCGCCCGGCGAAGAAGCAGGAAGCGGGCGAAATGCACGATTCACTGGTCATCGATTGATTGCTCAGGCGGCGATATAGCCGCCGTCGACCATGTAGTTCGATCCGGTGCAATAGGTCGACGCATCGCTGGCGAGGAAGGCGAGTAGGTGGGCTACTTCCTCGTTGGTGCCATAGCGACGCAGTGCGATACTGCTTTCGACGCCGGTGCGCATTACCGCGGCTTCGTCCCCCGCCAGCTGTGTGCCGAGCGATTGCATCATCCGATTGTCGATCGGGCCGGGGCCGACTGCATTGACCCGGATCTTATGCTCGCCAAGCTCGAGCGCGGCGGTTTTGACTAGCCCGAACACGGCATGTTTGCTGGCGATATAGGGCGCCATCGCCGGGAAGCCGACCATCCCGGCAATCGATGACAAAGCGATGATCGAGCCGCCGCCGCGGGTCTTCATCGGCTCGACGCAATGCTTCATCGCCAGCCACACGCCGATGACATTGGTCTGCAGCGTGTCATTGAAATCCTCGACCGTGAGTTGCTCGATCGGCTTTAGCACGCCCTCGGTGCCGGCATTGGCGATCAAGATATCGACCCCGCCGAACCGCTCGACGGTCCTCGCGACCGCGGCGGCGGTGGCGGCTTCATCGGTGGAATCGGCAATCGAGCCGTCATAGTCGCCAAGGCCCTGGAGGCGAGCGGTCGTTTCGGCGAGCTTGTCGGACGAGCGGGCGACGAGCATCACCTTGGCGCCAAGTTCGAGAAACAGTTTCGCGGTCGCTTCGCCGATGCCGCCGGTAGCGCCGGTGACGATCGCCACCTTGCCGTCGAGCCGCTGCCTGTTGCTCAGATTCATTTGTCGCCCCCATCCCAAAACTATGATTGGTCCGGATGAGCAATAAGGACGGGCGGTTGCTATCACGACGGCGCAGATATGACGCATCAAATTCGCAATGCTGGCGGCGGGCCGATTACGATCGGGAGAATAACATGACGATCAAGCAACGCACCGTTGCGCACGGCAGGCCAGCGGTTGCGGCCATCGGGCTCGGATCCACGGGAATGAGCGAATTTACGGCGATGAATCGCTAGCGGGCAAACAAAAAGGGCAGCCCCGACGGGACCGCCCTTTGTTGCGTGTCGAGGCTTGGCCTTAGCGCTTCGAGAACTGGAAGCTCTTGCGGGCCTTGGCCTTGCCGTACTTCTTGCGCTCGACCGCGCGGCTGTCGCGGGTCAGGAAACCAGCGCGCTTGACGGTGGTGCGAAGCACCGGCTCGTAGCGGGTCAGCGCCTGGGCGATGCCGTGCAGCACCGCGCCGGCCTGGCCCGACAGCCCGCCGCCTTTGACGGTGGCGATGATGTCATACTGACCGGCACGATCAGTGATCCCGAACGGCTGGTTGATCACCAGGCGGAGCGTCGGACGAGCGAAATAGACTTCCTGCTCGCGCCCGTTGACGGTGATCTTGCCCGAACCCGGCTTGAGCCAGACCCGCGCAACCGCATCCTTGCGGCGGCCGGTAGCGTAAGCGCGGCCGAACTTGTCGAGCTGCTGCTCGCGCAGCGGGGCCTCGGGCTGGATGTTGACCGGAGCGGCCGGAGCTTCGTCTTCAGCCGCGGCAGCCGGTGCAGCATCAGCCGCGGGGGCATCGGCCACGGCGGTTTCGGTCGCTGCGGTCTCGGCGGGAACCTCGGGCGTCTCGCTGGTCAGCGCGCCGAGGTCGGACAGGGACTTTTTCTTGTCGGCCATGTTATGCGCCCACCTTGTTCTTGCGGTTCATCGCGGCGACGTCGAGCGTCTCCGGGCTTTGGCCGCCGTGCGGATGCTCGGCGGTGTTGTAGAGGTGCAGGGCGCGCATCTGATCGCGACCAAGCGGGCCACGCGGGATCATCCGCTCGACGGCCTTTTCCAGGATCCGCTCGGGGAAACGACCCTCGAGGATCTTGTCGGCGGTCACTTCCTTCAAGCCGCCGATGTAGCCGGTGTGCTTGTAATAGACCTTGTTCTGCAGCTTGCGGCCGGTGAAACGCACCTTGCCGGCGTTGATCACGACGACATGGTCGCCGCAATCGACGTGCGGGGTGTAGCTCGGCTTATGCTTGCCGCGCAGGATGTTGGCGATAATCGTCGCAACGCGACCGACCACCAGGCCTTCGGCATCGATCAGATGCCATTTTTTCACCACTTCAGCCGGTTTGATCGACTTGGTGGTCTTCATCAGCGCCTTCATGGGCTGGGACCTCTTCGTTAAAATGTGCGAGAGGCGCCTCCGATGGAAGCGCCGTCGAGCAGGCTAATCGCGTTAGAAGAGCGAAAAGTCAAGCAAATGCAGGCTGTTCTTGACGGGTAAAGTGTTACCCAGAAGAATTTTGAACTCCAAGCCGGTGGACGCCCCAGGTCGTTGCAGCGACCAATATTGCTCCAACTGCCTGATGAGCGATCGCCAGCGGCAGTGCGACATTGCTCATCACCGTTGCGATGCCGAGCAGGATCTGGGTCCCGATCGCGGCGTTGATGGCGATCGAGACGCGACGGTCGACCGGGCGGACACGGCGGGCAAGGATGAGGAGTAGCGCGACCACGACCCACGCCCACCAGCGATGGATGAAGTGGATCAGATAGGGATCGTGGGTGATCGCGAAGCCGACGCCGCGCGACCAGTCGATCCCGGCCGGCACCAACCGGTCGTTCATTAGCGGCCAGGTGTTGGCGACCGGGCCGGCGCGAAGGCCAGCGACCCAGGCGCCGAGCATCAGCTGAAGGCCGAGGCCGGCGAGCACGAGCGCGGCGAACGGGCGGAGGCGGGCAGGCGGCTCACCGCGGCGCGCCCGTGCCAGCAAGTCGAGCGCGGTCCAGATCAGCCCGCCCATGGTGAACAATGCGAGCAGCAAATGCGCCGACAGCCGCAAGTGGCTGACCTCGGTCCGACCGGCGAGGCCCGACTGGACCATGAACCAGCCGAGCGCGCCCTGCGCTCCGCCAAGCAACAGCAATGCCACCAGTCGCAGGCCGTAGCCGCGTGGGATCGCGCGCCGCACCGCGAACCACAGCAAAGGCACCGCAAAGGCCAGCCCGATGACCCGCCCCAGCTGGCGGTGAATCCACTCCCAGAAAAAGATGAACTGGAATTGCCCGAGCGTCATTCCCGCCGGCCCGCTGACCTGCTGATATTGCGGTGTGGCCTTGTAAAGGTCGAATGCATGCGCCCAATCCGTGGCGTTGAGCGGCGGGATCGCGCCCGACACGGGTTTCCATTCGGTGATGCTCAGGCCGCTTTCGGTCAGCCGGGTGATGCCACCAATGATTACCATCGCGAACACCAAGGCGGCGACGATCAATAGCCAGCGGGCGATGGAGAGCGGGCGGTCAGTGGGGCGGGCAGAGTCCATTGGCGCGATATGGCGATGGAGGACGCCACTGCCAAGCCACGAAAAGCATAATGAGATATTGTCACTTCGACTTTGCGACGTTATATCCTCAACCATGCCTTCTTTCGCGATCCCTTCTCATCGTCTCGACCGCTGGGCAATCGGATTGTCCGGCCTGTGCTTGGTGCACTGCCTTGGCACCGCCGTGGTGCTTGCAGTGCTGGCCAGCGCGGGTGGGTTCCTGGGTGCGCCGATCATCCATGAAGTCGGGCTCAGCCTGGCGATGCTGCTGGGCACGATCTCGCTCGGCAAGGGAATCATCGAGCATGGCTATGAATTGCCGGCGCAGGTTGGCGGGCTTGGGCTCGGGGTAATGGCCGGCGCGCTGACGCTGCCGCACGACGGCGGCGAAGTGCTGTACACGGTGATTGGCGTAGCGATCCTCGCGCTCGGCCACCGGCTCAACTTTATCGCCGCCGAATAGCGGAATGCTTGTGGCGGCGGCAACGTCGGCCTAGTCAACCGCATGGGCCGTCATGATCACCATCTTCACGAAGGCGAATCGCTGCATGATGCGGCGCGCGACCGGCTGACCGAAAAGGGTGAGCAATGGACCGCGATGCGCCAGGCGGTGTTCAAGGCGCTGGCAAGTTTCGAGCGCCCGGCGTCGGCTTATGACATTGCCGAAGCGGTGTCGAAGGCCGAAGGGCGGCGGGTCGCGGCCAACAGCGTGTACCGCATCCTCGACCTGTTCGTGACATCGAACCTCGCGATGCGGGTCGAAAGTGCCAACGCCTATGTCGCCAACCAGCATCCCGGCTGCCTCCACGATTGCATCTTCCTGATCTGCGACAGTTGCGGGACGACCACGCATATCGACAATGACAGCTTGTCGGGTGGGGTACGCCAGGCCGCGGCCGATGCCGGTTTCGAAGCCAGCCGTCCGGTGATCGAGGTGCGCGGCAAATGTGGCGATTGCAGCTGACCGATCGAAGTTAGGTGTTATGGTGTCGGCGTTCCTCGAACCTTTCCGTGATTATCTGGAGTGGATCGCCGCGTTCCTGGGGCTGATCACGGTCGTGCTCGTGGTGCGCCGGTCGATCTGGAACTACCCGTTCGCGCTGGCGACAGTGGGGCTCTATTTCTTCGAATTCGTCGACGAGAAGCTCTACTCCGATGCTTTGCTGCAGATCTTTTTCTTCGCCATCAATTGCTACGGCTGGTGGCTGTGGATCCGCGCGCCTGAGGTCGAGGATGGAGTCGCGGTCGAGCGAATGAGCAATGGTTCGCGGCGGGCATGGTTTGGAGCAACCGCGGTGGCCAGTGTGGCGTGGGGCTGGGCGATGGCCACTTTGACCGACGCCGCGGCACCCTTCGTCGACGCCGCAATCGCCGGATCGAGCGTCGCCGCGCAGTCGCTCCAGTCGCTGCGGCGGGTCGAATCCTGGGCGTTGTGGATATTGGCGGATGTCATCGCCGTCCCGCTCTACTGGTGGAAAGGGCTTTACCCGACCTCGATGTTGTACGGCATTTTTCTCCTGCTGGCAGTAATGGGCCTAGTTAGCTGGCAGCGAACGCTCGCCCGGGAGGCGGCATGACGCTCATCGTTCTCCATGGTGTCGAAAGCACCGGCAAGACCATGCTTGGGCGGCGATTGGCAGGGGCATTTGGCGCGCAATTCCTGCCCGAATTCGGGCGGGTCTTTTGCGAGATTCACGGTACCGACTGCGACGTCGAGGACCTCCTCGCCATCGGCCGCTCCCAGCAAGCCAATATCGAAGTTGCGCTGCTCGAACGGCCAACTGTGATCAGCGACACCGATTCGCTGATGACCGCGGCCTGGGCGCAAATGATGCTCGGCGAGATGCCCCCGGCCTTGCTCGCTGCGCGCAAGGCCGACCTCTACCTCCACTGTGCGCCCGACACGTTGTTCGTCGAGGACGGCATCAGGATCTATGGCGACCCGGTCGACCGCGCGCGATTCGACATGATCGCACGCTCTATGCTGCACCAGGCGGCGGTATCATCAGTCGAGGTCGTCGGCGACTGGAACGAACGCTATCGGATTGCCTCTTCTGCGGTCGAACGAGTGCTTCAACGAGCAAGTCAGGCGTAGGCGCTGGATTCGCTTGCTCGAAGGCGTTAGGCTGCTCGGATGACCAATCGACCCCACACGCCGTTGCTCGATACAATCGACAGCCCCGCAGACATCCGTGCGCTCGCCAAGGAGCAGCTGCCGCAGCTGTCTGACGAGCTTCGCTCCGAGATGATTTCGGCCGTGTCGGTCACTGGCGGGCATCTAGGGGCGGGGCTCGGCGTGGTCGAACTTACGGTGGCGCTCCACCACGTGTTCGACACCCCAAGGGACACGCTGATCTGGGACGTCGGTCATCAGGCATATCCGCACAAAATCGTTACTGGTCGCCGCGATCGCATCCGCACCTTACGCATGGGCGACGGCCTGAGCGGGTTCACCAAGCGCAGCGAGAGCGAATATGACCCGTTCGGCGCGGCGCATAGCTCGACCTCGATTTCGGCAGCGCTCGGGTTCGCAATCGCCAACAAGCTCGACCGGAGCTGCAAGCGCGCGATTGCGGTGATCGGCGACGGCGCGATGACCGCCGGCATGGCCTATGAGGCGATGAACAACGCAGAGGCGGCGGGCAATCGGCTGATCGTGATCCTCAACGACAACGACATGTCGATCGCACCGCCAGTCGGCGCGCTTCGCAATTCGCTCGCGCGCCTCGTCAGCTCGGGCAAATATCTCGCCCCGCGCCGGGTCGCGCAAAAGCTTGCCCGCGCCATGCCCGCACCGCTCCATCGCGCCGCACGCAAGGTCGAGGAATATGCCCGCGGGATGATGACTGGCGGGACGTTATTCGAGGAACTCGGCTTTTATTACGTCGGCCCGATCGACGGCCATGATGTCGAGGCGCTGGTCGACGTGCTCGAGAATGTCCGCGACGCAGAGGAAGGACCGATGCTGGTCCATGTCGTGACCAAGAAGGGCAAGGGCTATGGCCCGGCCGAAGCCTCCGCCGACAAATATCACGGCGTGGTCAAGTTCGATGTCGTGTCGGGCAAGCAGGACAAGGGCCCGGGTGGCGGACCGCCGGCCTATACTGCGGTATTCGCCGATGCGCTGACCGCGGAGGCGCGGCGCGACAACAAGGTGGTGGCGATCACCGCCGCAATGCCGTCGGGCACCGGCCTGGACAAGTTCCAATCAGAATTCCCTGAGCGCACCTTCGACGTCGGCATCGCCGAACAGCACGGCGTGACCTTTGCCGCCGGTCTAGCCGCGCAGGGCTATCGCCCGTTCTGCGCGATTTACTCGACCTTCCTCCAGCGCGCCTATGACCAGGTCGTCCATGACGTCGCGATCCAGAACCTGCCGGTGCGCTTCGCGATGGACCGCGCCGGGCTGGTCGGCGCCGATGGCTGCACCCATGCCGGGGCGTTCGACCTGGCGTATCTGTGTACCTTGCCTAATTTCGTAGTGATGGCGGCGGCGGACGAGGTCGAGCTGACCGACATGATTCACACCATGGCGCTCCACGACAGCGGGCCGAGCGCGGTGCGCTATCCGCGTGGTAACGGGCGCGGACTGGCGATGCCGGCGACCCCGACCCGGCTCGAGATCGGCAAGGGTCGCATCATCCGCGAGGGCAAGAAGGTCGCGATCCTGTCGCTTGGCACGCGGCTCGAGGAGGCCGAGAAGGCCGCCGACACGCTCGAGAGCATGGGACTTTCCACCACCGTCGCCGACATGCGCTTTGCCAAGCCGCTCGACGAGGCGCTGATCCGCAAGTTGCTGACCACCCACGAGGTCGCGGTGACGATCGAGGAAGCCGCAGTCGGTGGGTTCGGCGCGCATGTGCTGACGCTGGCGAGCGATGAGGGGCTGATCGACGGCGGCCTCAAGCTGCGTACGATGCGCCTGCCCGACCGCTTCCAGGATCATAACAATCCAATGAAGCAATATGACGAAGCCGGCCTCAACGCCCCGCAAATCGTCGAGACGGTGCTCAAAGCGTTGCGCCACAACGATACCAATGTGGAAGCGGAGGCGGGCGCGCTGGCGTGATGCACTTCCCGTTTCGTGCCTAAGGTCCGCGCCGATCAATTGCTCGCTGCGCAGGGGTTGGCTGAAAGTCGGACCCGGGCGCAGGCGCTGATTTTGGCGGGCAATGTATTTGTTGGTGACCGGCGCGTGGCCAAGTCTGGCGACCTGTTAGCCGAGGATGCGGTGCTGACCGTCAAGGGCCGTGATCATCCGTGGGTGTCGCGTGGCGGCGTCAAGCTGGCGCATGGGCTGGCGTTTTTCGGGTTTGATGTGGCGGGTGCGGTGGGGCTCGATGTTGGAAGTTCGACCGGCGGGTTCACCGATGTGCTGCTGACCAAGGGCGCGGCGCGGGTCTATGCGATCGACGTCGGGACCAACCAATTGGCATGGAAGCTGCGCAGCGACGACCGCGTCATCGTCCACGAGCAAACCAATGCGCGAGATCTGACGGAAGACATCGTCCCCGAACCGGTCGACATCATCGTCTGCGATGCGAGTTTCATCGGGCTTGCCAAGGTGCTCGACGCGGCGCTTGGGCTGGCGAAACCGGGCGCAAAACTCATTGCCCTGGTCAAGCCGCAGTTCGAGGCCGGGCGCGGCGAGGTCGGCAAGGGCGGGGTGGTGCGCGATCCGGCGATCCATCAACGGGTATGCGACGAGGCCGCGGCGTGGATCGAATCGAAGGGCTGGCGCGTCATTGGGATTGAAACGAGCCCGATCACCGGGCCCGAAGGTAATGTCGAGTTCCTGCTCGGCGCTGAAAATGGGGAATGACATGATCGAATCTGCGCGCAGCGATCGCGGATTGTGGAAAAAGGCGCTGATTACCGTCCCGGTAATCGTCATCCTTGGGTTCGTGATGGGGGCGGTGTCGAACGCAGGGTTTGTCAACGGCTGGTACGGCGCGCTTACCAAACCCGCCTTCCAGCCGCCGGGTTGGGCGTTCGGTGCGGTGTGGACATCACTCTACACAATGCTCGGGATTGCGATTGCGGCGATCCTCAATGAACCGCCGTCAAAGCTTCGCCGTGATGCGCTTTGGCTGTTCGGAGGGCAGATAGCGCTCAATTTTGCCTGGTCACCAATTTTCTTCGCAGCGCACATGATCGACGTCGCGTTGGTGGTGATCATCGTCATGTTGCTGATGGCCGCGGTGACGGCGAATTTCTTTCGTCGACTGCGCCCGGTGGCAGGATGGCTGATGCTTCCCTATCTAGCATGGTTGTGCGTTGCGACGGCGCTCAACTATGAGACCGGCAAATTGAACCCGGGGGCCGATTCCGCGCCGCTGGGCCTGACGAGGAGCTAAGACATGCAATCGGAAAACCGGATTTTCGACGATCTCGCCAAGATGATGAATGGCGTTGCCGGCACGGTGGCGGGGATGGGCCGCGAAGCCGAAGGATCGATGCGCGAGAAGATGCGCGAATGGGTTGGCGGCCAGGATTTCGTCTCACGCGACGAGTTTGAAGCGGTGAAGGCCATGGCGGCCGCCGCGCGCGACGAGAATGAAGCGCTCAAGAAGCGGCTCGACGCGATGGAGAAGACCGCCAAGCCCAAGGTCGCGGCGGCCAAGCCTGCGCAGCCGGGGGCCTGACCCTGCCCGAAACTGTTGCCCCCGAAGACCCTGACGATGGCGCGCCGATCGACGTGCTCGAACAATATTTCGAGGCGCGCGGCTGGGCTGCCGAGCGCACCGGGGAGGGCGAGATTGTCGCCTCGGCAACCGGTAGCTGGGCACAATATGAGCTTCGCGGCGTGTGGCGCAGCGAGGACCAGGTGCTGCAATTCCTCGCCTTCCCCGATATCAAGGTGGCGGCGGAGAAGCGCGGCGCGATTTACGAGGCGCTGGGGCTGATCAACGAGCAATTGTGGCTCGGCCATTTCGAAATGTGGTCGGCATCGGGGTTGATCGTGTTTCGGCACGCTGCACTGGTCGGCGAAACCGACTCGCTGTCGTTCGAGAATGCCGAGGCGATCGCCGAGGCGGCGCTGGAGGAATGCGAGCGATTTTATCCGGTGTTCCAGTTCGTGCTGTGGGGCGGCAAATCGCCGGGTGAGGCGATTGCGGCGGCGCTGATCGAGACCGCGGGCGAGGCATGACGCCGCAACTGCCGGGCGAAACCTGGATTATCGGCTGCGGCAAGATGGCCGGGGCGATGGTCACGGGATGGCAGCGGGCCGGAGTCGATTTTTCTAACGCGACGGCGGTGCGGGCTAGTGGAGTTGCGGTGCCCGGAGTTCGCACTTCGAGCAGTATATGCGGCGAGGGTTCACCGCGGCTGGTGTTGCTGGGGATTAAGCCGCAGAAATTGGATGACGTTGCGCCGGCGCTTGCCAAGTCATTGAATTCGGACACTATTCTTGTGTCGATTTTGGCGGGGGTCGAAATCGCCAGTTTGCGGGCGCGGTTTCCGACCGCGGGACAGATTGTTCGGGCGATGCCGAATTTGCCGGTTAGCGAGGGGCGTGGCGTGGTCGCGTTGAACGGTGGCGACGGGTCGCTCGATCCGTTGTTTGCGCTGCTCGGGATGGTCGTGCGCACCGACAGCGAGGCCGAGCTTGCGGCGGTCGGATCGCTTGCCGGGGCCGGGCCAGCCTATGTTGCGCGGTTCGTTGCGGCATTGGCCAAAGCGGGGGCCGAACGCGGGCTTGCACCCGAAATTGCCGACCGGATCGCGCTGGAAACGGTGCTCGGTACTGCCGCCATGGCGTCGGCCAGCGGCGAGACGATGGAATCGGTCGCGGTGCGGGTCGCGAGCCCCAACGGGACGACGCAGGCGGGGCTCGACATCCTCGACACGCAACTCGATCGACTGGTTAGCCGGACGCTTGAGGCAGCATCACGGCGCGGGCAGGAACTGGCCGAGGCGGCGCGGATTGATTTGACCCCTTCGCTGGCCTAGTCGGGCGCCTCCACCACAGGGGCAATAAATGGCCGATATGCCGAATTTCGACGACCGCGACGGGTTCATCTGGCTTGACGGCAAGATGGTCCCCTGGCGCGACGCAGAAGTCCACGTCCTGACCCACGCATTGCATTATGCATCGTCGGTATTCGAGGGCCAGCGCGCCTATGGCGGCACGATCTTCAAATTGTCCGAGCATAGCGCTCGCCTGCGCAAATCGGCCGAATTGCTCGGGTTCGACATTCCGTGGTCGGTCGAAGAAATCGACGCCGCCTGCATCGAAGTGCTCGAGGTCAGCGGAATGAAGGACGCGTACATGCGCCCGCTCGCGTGGCTCGGCTCGGAGAAAATGGGAGTTAGTCCGACCGGGGCCAAACCGCACCTTGCGATCGCGGCCTGGTATTGGGGCAAATATTTCGACCCCGCGCTGGCCGCCAAGGGGATTCGCCTGGCGATCGCGCCGTGGCGGCGACCTGCGCCCTACACCGCGCCGGTCCACAGCAAGGCCGCCGGCCTGTATATGATCGCCAGCCTGTCGAAGAAGTTCGCCGAGGATCGCGGTTTCAACGACGCCCTGATGTTCGACTGGCGCGGGCAGGTGGCGGAAGCGACCGGGGCCAATGTTTTTTTCATTCGCGAAGGCGTGATTTACACGCCGACGCCAGACTGCTTCCTTGACGGGATTACGCGCCGGACGGTGATGGACCTGGCGCGGCGGCGCGGCGTCGAGGTTGTCGAACGCGCGATCTGGCCCGAGGAACTGGAGAGCTTCGAGCAATTCTTCCTTACCGGGACCGCAGCCGAAGTGACCTTCGTCGGATCCGCCGGGCCGTGGAATTTCGAAGTCGGCGACCTGTCGCGGCAATTGGCCGAGGATTATGACGACCTGGTCCACGGACGCCTTGTCAGCGCTTGAGCCGCAACCGATCGGACCGTCATCGGCAAAGCCGATGGCCTTTAGACTGTTGTAACAATAAGAAGGTATTGGCGAGGTAGTAGCGGCGGGGCAGGGACTAGTTGATGGTTGCGTCGGTAAAACCGAACCCATTCAGAATTCGCGAAAACGAACTCGATTCGAGTGGCGAGCAGGGCACGCTCCGCGAATTGCTGTCGATCGCGCCGCCGACCGAACCCAAATTGGTCGCCATCCGCCAAGCCCAGCTCGACGCGCTGGTGCGCATGGTCCCCGCCACCTTGCTGGGTCAGTTGATCGCGGCGACCATGGTCGCGATCTCGCTATACGGGATGATCTCCACCATCCAGCTCGGAGCGTGGCTGGTGATGGCGCTTGGGCTGTGCGTGATGCGCGGGGTCCGTGCTTACCGCCTCAGGGCCGATATCGCTTACGCCCGCCGCAAGCCGGCCGATGCACGGGCAATCACCTGGGTAATCACAATCCTGGCAATGATGTGGCTGGTCCCGCCGGTCTTCTGGTTCCACCAGGTCAGCCTGCCCGAGCGGGTCATCCTGTTCGTCGTCGGAATGGGGTTGATGAGCGTCGGGATCGTGTCCTTGACGACACTTCCCCGTGCGGCGCTCAACTATGTCCTTCTGCTGTGTTCAGGTAATTTGCTGATGGCGATCGAGCTTGGCAATCGAACGCTGATCGCACTGACCTTCGTCTACAGTGTGACGGTGGTGTGGATGGCGATGAGCGTGGCCCGGCGGTTCGTCGGCGAAGTGCGATCGCGCTACGACCTTGAGGAAAGGGGCGAGCTGGTGTCGTTGCTGCGTGAATTCGAGGCCAGCGGCAGCGGCGGTATCTGGGAATTGGATGCCGACTTTCGGCTAACTCATATTTCAGAAGAGTTGGCCGAACGCCTTGGCTCGAAGTCGACGCGGCTGATCGGACGGAGGGTACAGAAATTGCTCGACCCCCAGGATCAGATTGCGCGCGTGTCCGAAGGCATGCGCACTTTGTTCAACCATCTTGAGAACGACGTTCCGTTCCGCGATTTGGCCATTCCCGCCGTCGCCAGCAAGACGTGGTGGTCGCTGTCAGGCAAGGCGGTGCATGACACAAACGGCAAGGTGATCGGCTGGCGCGGGGTCGGGTCGGACATCACCGACGTCCGCCTGTCGGGCAACGACGCGGTGCGCGCGGCGCGGCGCGACCCGCTCACCGGTCTGGCCAACCGCCTGCTGGTGCGCGAGCATCTCGAAGAAGCGTTGCTCGCCCAGCTGGCGGGGCAGGGCGCCTGCTCGTTGTTCGTGGTCGATCTCGACAAGTTCAAGCTGGTCAATGACACGCTGGGTCATGCGGTGGGCGATAAATTGCTGTGCGAGGTCGCTCGCCGGCTCGAACTGTCGGCTGGCCCAACCTCGACCGTCGGGCGGCTTGGCGGCGACGAATTTGCGGTCATCGTTACGGGTGAGCAGTCGAGCGAGCGCCTGTCGGGGGTGGCGCGCCAGATCATCGTCGATCTATCGCGCACCTTCACCATCGGCATCGCGCGCTTGCACATTGGCGCGACCATCGGGATCGCGCGTGGCGGGATCGACGGGCAGGCCGAGGAAGCGTTAATGCGCGCCGCCGATCTGGCCCTGTACCAGGCCAAGGAAGACGGGCGCGGGGGCTTTGCCGCTTTTACCCCCGAAATGTACATCCGCGCCGAAAACCATCGCTTGCTCGAGCATGACGTCCGCGCCGCGCTTGAGGATGACGGGCTGTCGCTGTCGTACCAGCCGATCATCGACGCGGCGAGCGGGGCATTGGTCGGGCGCGAGGCGTTGCTGCGCTGGGACCATCCTACGCGGGGCGCGATTCCGCCGGACGAGTTCATTCCGATCATCGAGGATGCGGGCCTGATCCACCAGATCGGCGACTGGGTGATCCGCGAGGCATGCCGCGAGGCGGCGGGGTGGCATCCATCGATCCGCATCGCGGTCAATATTTCGGCGGCGCAATTGTCGGGTAGCGGATTGGCCGAGACGGTGCTTGGCGCGCTCGCGGCGTCGGGGCTGGCACCGGCGCGGCTCGAGCTTGAAGTGACCGAGAGTATTTTCCTGGGCGATGATCTGGCTACACTGGCATCGCTCGAGCGGCTGCGGGCGCTCGGCGCGCGGCTGGTGCTCGACGATTTCGGCAAGGGCTATTCGTCGTTCGGCTATCTGAGCCGCGCGCAATTCGCCAAGATCAAGATCGAGCAGATATTCGTCCGCGGGGCCGCCAATGGCGAGCGCGACTGCATGGCGATCGTCAACGCGATCGTCGCGCTGGCCGACGGGCTCGATATCGAAACCACCGCCGAGGGGGTCGAGACCGAACGCCAAGCAGTGGCGATGCGCGCGCTCGGCTGCAACCAGTTGCAGGGGTTCCATTTCGGACGGCCGGTACCGGCGGGGGACTTGCCCGACCATGCCGCCAACGAGGAGCGCCGCCGCGCTTGATCGCGCGATGGGCCGAAACCCCCCTTTCCAGCGCGCGACGGGACGCTATAAGCCGCGCTCCCGATGCGCCGCCGATGAGCGTAGCGCGTTGCGCCTGCTGGGGCGTCGCCAAGTGGTAAGGCACCGGCTTTTGATGCCGGCATTCGCAGGTTCGAATCCTGCCGCCCCAGCCAAGTTTCAGTCTAGCCTGAAGCCCTGACTTTCGACG
>ENA-OFCE01000070-OFCE01000070.1-metagenomes-genome-assembly--contig:-NODE-70-length-79768-cov-7.136603_pt1 | contig 79768 bp, 73 predicted proteins | sample MGYA00153388_OFCE01 | MGnify analysis MGYA00153388
GACCTTGCCAAGGTCGGGGTCGCGAGTTCGAGTCTCGTTTCCCGCTCCAAATTTATCTCCAGTTTAGATTCAATCCTACACCGCTTCCGGTGTGACTTTCTTTCAGTTATACATACTCAGAAAATATGTTGTGAACAGAGTTATCCACAGATCCTGTACATAATACCTTCTGTGCAAAATTGCAACGCCTCACAAATGAAATTTATATCTTATTGATAATCATCAATATTTATTTCTTATAAAACGTTATCTCGATCACTTGCTCTTTTTGTGACGCTTGAAAGACAACGCATTTTTATTTTTATGCACAAATCCACAGGGAGAGTCTGAGGGTTTTCTAGGCATCCCTCGGTAATCCTTTCTCGACCGCCCGAATTAAACGTTTTTTCTGCATAGTCTGCACCTCAACCGCCAGAGCTTCACGGCGTGCAAGCTGTTGAGCCAGTGCCCAACTGATGTGCTCGTCCAGCATCGGATCCTGACCTTGCCGGGTCTGCAAGCTGATAACGATCTGATCCAGATAAGGGGCGTTGCCGAGTGCTACCGCGATATTGCGTAACCAGCGCAAATGGCCGATGCGTCGGATGGCAGAGCCTTCGGTGATACGTAGAAACTTCTCCTCATTCCAGCCAAACAGCTCGATCAGTTGCGGGGCATGCAGCGCAGCGCGGGGGCTGAAATCGTCTTCATCCGTTAACTGCGAGAAGCGGTTCCATGGGCAAATGAGCTGGCAATCGTCGCAGCCGTAGATTCTATTGCCCATCAGAGGGCGGAATTCTTCTGGAATAGCGCCTTCCAGCTCGATGGTCAGGTAGGAGATGCAGCGCCGAGCATCGACGGTGTAAGGGGCAACTATCGCACCGGTGGGGCAAGTGGTGATACAGGCGACACAGCGGCCACACTGCTCTTCCTGCGGCTTATCCACCGGCAGGGGCAAATCGATTAACAACTCGCCCAGAAAAAACCAGGAGCCAGCGTCGCGGTTGAGGATCAGTGAGTGTTTACCAACCCAGCCGATGCCGGCTTTTGAGGCCAAGGCTCGCTCCATGATGGGGGCCGAATCCACAAAGGGCCGGAAATTCAGTTCACCGCAGTAAGCCTGGATTTGATCGCCGAGTTTTTTTAGCCGCTGGCGTAGCAGCTTGTGATAATCACGCCCCAGCGCATAACGGCTAACGTAGCCCAACTGCGGGTTTTTTAACGTACTGGCGAACGCGGCTTTCGCGGGTAGATAGTTCATGCGCACGCTGATCACCCGCAGTGTGCCGGGCAATAATTCATGTGGCCGTGCACGCATCATGCCGTGGCGTGCCATCCACTCCATCTCGCCGTGGTATTGCTTATCCAGCCACGCCTGCAATCTGGGTTCTTCCGCGCTGAGATCGGTATCGCAGATCCCCACCTGCTGGAATCCTAGCGATTGCCCCCATTGCTTGATATGTTGGGCTAGTTGATCGAGATCGAGGGGGTGTGTCATGACGGGCCATAGTGAGAAACAATACTGTTCCAGTTTACCACACTCTGTTTGGTCTGCAGACTGGATCCGCCAGGCAGAACCTGCTGCTGCCGCAACGCTGGGCCTCTCCTTGTATTCGTTAATGGAGCGTGCCGGTGCGGCGGCTTACGAGCTGGCGTGCGACCGGTATCCGGCCAGCAGGCATTGGCTGGTGCTGTGTGGGCATGGCAATAACGGTGGCGATGGTTATGTGGTAGCTAGTCTGGCCCGTGCGGCGGGTATCAAGGTGACGCTCATCGCCTGCGAAGGCGTTCGTCCATTGCCACCAGAGGCTGCCAACGCCCGGCAAGCCTGGTTGGCAAGTGGCGGAGAAGCCCTGCCAGCGACCAGCCGTTGGCCAGAGGATGTCGATCTCATCATTGATGGATTGTTAGGTACCGGGTTGGGGGCGGCCCCCAGAGCGCCCTATGATGCCCTTATCGAAGCTGCCAACCGAGCCGATGCGCCAGTGGTTGCTTTGGATATTCCTTCTGGCCTGCTGGCTGAAAGCGGAGCCGTGCCGGGAGCCTCGATCCGTGCGGCCCATACGCTGACTTTTATTGCACTCAAACCAGGCTTGCTGACCGGGCAGGCTCGTGATTGGGTGGGGCAACTTCATTACAGTACGCTAGGATTGGTGGATTGGCTGGCAACACAGTCTCCTCAGATCGAGCGTATTACGGCTGGCGATTTGGCCAGGTGGCTGAAGCCTCGCCGCCCTTGTTCTCATAAAGGGGAGCAGGGGCGTTTACTGCTGGTGGGGGGCGATCACGGCTTTGGCGGGGCAATCCGCATGGCTGCGGAAGCCGCACTGCGTGCTGGGGCTGGACTAGTGCGAGTGCTTACTCACAGTGAAAACATTGGACCGCTGCTGACCGCCCGGCCTGAGTTGATGGTGCAGCGTCTGAGTGATGATATCCTGCAACAGGCGCTGGACTGGGCCGATGTGGTCGTGATTGGCCCGGGGCTTGGCCAGGGCGATTGGGGCCGCAATGCGTTGCAACAGCTGCAAGCCAGTGATAAACCAACATTATGGGACGCGGATGCGCTTAACTTACTGGCATTACACCCCGAGAAGCGTCAGAATCGCATTATTACCCCGCATCCTGGTGAAGCCGCGCGATTATTGAGCTGCCGCACCGCTGATATTGAGAGTGATCGCTTACTTGCAACCCGCAGGTTGGTCGCGCAATACGGCGGCGTTGTGGTGCTGAAAGGCGCAGGTACCTTGATCGCCGATGAGCATGGACAGATGGCGATCGCCGACGTTGGCAATGCTGGCATGGCATCCGGTGGCATGGGAGATGTGCTGTCGGGTATCATTGGCGGTTTGCTGGCGCAAAAGCTGCCGCTGTATGATGCTGCCTGCGCGGGTTGCGTAGTGCACGGCGCAGCAGCGGATCATGTGGCTGCAAAACAAGGAACAAGGGGATTACTGGCCACCGATCTGCTGCCAGTGATCCCTCATTACGTTAACCCTGAGTTGGCAAAATAGACATTATCGAATGAAAGAACTCGTTTTACCGCTGCCGGATGAGGCAGCCACAGTCGCACTGGGGGCCGTCTTGGCCCAGGCGTGCGATCGTGCCAGCGTGATTTATCTTTATGGCGATTTGGGTGCCGGTAAAACCACCTTCAGCCGCGGCTTTTTGCAGGCGTTAGGCCATCAGGGCAATGTGAAAAGCCCAACCTATACGCTGGTGGAACCTTATGCGCTGCAACCGCTGGCGGTCTATCACTTTGATCTTTATCGCTTGGCCGACCCGGAAGAACTCGAATTTATGGGTATCCGCGACTATTTTGCCCAGGACTCGATTTGCCTGGTCGAGTGGCCGCAGCAGGGTACCGGCGTGCTGCCCGATCCCGATCTGGAACTGCATCTCAGTTACCATGACGAAGGGCGTCAGGCGAAGCTCCAGGCAGTTTCCGCCTATGGCGAACAATTATTAGAAAGTATCCAGGAGCAACAAGGATGACGCAGCAATGATGTATGGGTTAAGAAGATTTGTTGTGATTGCCTTGCTTGCGTTGCTGGGGCCGTTCGGTGCCTGGGCGGCATCGTCCCTCTCCGACGTCAAAGTGACCAATGCTCAGCGTGAAGCCACGGTATCGGTGAGCTTTACCGGCCCTCCGGAGTATACCTTCGCCACGTTACATGGTCCGGATCGGGTGGTGCTGGACGTTACCCAAACTGGCAAGGTGGGCGGCCTGCCGTTGAACTTCAGCGGCCAAAACCTGGTAAAAAGAATTCGTTCCAGTCAGCCGAAAAATGCGCAAACCGTACGCTTGGTGTTTGATTTAACCCAACGTGCCAAAACCCGTGTGTCGACGCGTCAAGAGGGTAACAGTTACATTGTTGTCTTCACCATCACCTCAGAAGCCAAGACGGCGACCAACACCGTTCGTAAGGCACCGGTGCCTGTGCCGGTGGTGAGTGAGCCAGTGCGTAAAGCGCCGGCTACGTCGAGTAACGCCAATCCATTTACTCCGAAGTCGGCTGCGGTATCAGGTACGGCAACCAGCATTACCCCACGTAGCAGCCGGGTGTCCGCCGGTTCTGGCGATCGGGTAGTGGTGGCGATCGATGCAGGCCATGGTGGACAAGATCCTGGCGCTATCGGGCCAAACGGCCTGAAAGAGAAAAACGTCACCATTGCCATCGCGCATCGTCTGCGTGCGTTGTTGGATGCCGATCCGATGTTCAAAGCGGTGATGACGCGTAACGGGGATTACTTTATTTCGGTGATGGGCCGTTCTGACGTGGCGCGCAAGCAAGGGGCCAACGTGTTGGTGTCCATCCACGCGGATGCTGCGCCGAATCGTAGCGCCAAAGGGGCTTCGGTTTGGGTATTGTCCAATCGCCGGGCTAACAGCGAGATGGCCGGTTGGTTGGAACAGCACGAGAAACAGTCCGAACTGCTGGGTGGTGCGGGCGATCTGTTGGCCAACAGCCAGGCCGACCCTTATCTGAGCCAGGCGGTGTTGGATCTGCAGTTCGGTCATTCGCAGCGCGTCGGTTATGACGTGGCCGTCAAGGTATTACAGCAGTTACAGGTCGTAGGTTCATTACACAAACGCCGTCCGGAACACGCCAGCCTGGGAGTGCTGCGTTCACCGGATATTCCATCTTTACTGGTGGAAACCGGGTTTATCAGTAATAGCACGGAGGAGCGACTGCTGGGCAGTAGCGCATATCAGGATAAAATTGCACGGGCGATCCACAACGGCCTGCGCGGTTATTTCCTGGCGCATCCGCTACAAGCCGACCCAAAGGTGGAAAACCGCTCGCTGGACGTCGCAGCGACGGTTAACTCCACAACAGACGATCTCAGACAGCCTGAGCCGGTGACCAGCCCGGCGAGAAGTCGCACCAGCGTAGGAAAAACGCAGGTCCATGTGGTGAAGCGGGCGGAAACGCTTTCCGGCATTGCCGATAGCTATGGCACCAGCATGGCGGCGCTACGTGAGCTGAACAAGCTGAAAAAAGACGGCGTCTGGGTCGGCCAACGTCTGAAGGTCCCTGCCGGAAAAACGGCAGCAGCACAGGTTCAGGCCAAGGCCAAGGCAAAAAGCGCTAAACCGAGCAAACATAAGGTGACTCGCGGTGATACGCTGTCATCCATCGCCGCGCGATATGGCGTCAGCGTCAGCGATCTTAAACGGGTTAACAAATTAAAGTCGGATGTTGCGCCGCTGGATCGGACGCTGATCATTCCGTAGGCTTGATGCCAACAACAGAGGGAGCCCCATGCCTATCCAGGTGTTACCGCCACAGCTAGCCAACCAGATTGCCGCCGGAGAAGTGGTCGAACGGCCTGCGTCGGTAGTGAAGGAACTGGTAGAAAATAGTCTGGATGCCGGGGCAACGCGGGTTGATATTGATATCGAACGCGGTGGGGCCAAACTGATCCGCATCCGTGATAATGGCTGCGGCATTGCCAAAGCCGATCTGGCCTTGGCCCTGGCACGTCATGCTACCAGTAAAATCAGTACGCTTGACGATCTGGAGGCCATAGTCAGCCTGGGCTTTCGCGGCGAAGCGTTGGCCAGTATCAGCTCGGTGTCCCGTCTGATGTTGACCTCACGCACGGCGGAACAGAGCGAAGCCTGGCAAGCCTACGCGGAAGGGCGCGATCAGGCGGTCACCGTCAAACCGGCAGCTCATCCGGTGGGTAGCACGCTCGAAGTGCTCGATCTGTTTTACAACACCCCCGCACGGCGCAAGTTCATGCGCACCGAAAAAACCGAATTTGGCCATATCGACGAAGTGGTGCGGCGCATTGCGCTGGCGCGTTTCGATGTGGCGATCAACCTCAGCCATAACGGCAAACTGATGCGTCAGTATCGCGCGGCAAAAGAAGAAAGCCAGCATGAGCGGCGTCTGGCCAGCATTTGTGGTCCGGCCTTCTTGCAGCATGCGTTGGCGATTTCCTGGCAGCATGGCGATCTCAGCATCCGCGGCTGGGTGGCCGATCCGCAAGGGGCGCGTCAGCTTGGCGAAATGCAATATTGCTACGTCAACAGCCGGATGATGCGCGATCGGCTAATTAATCATGCCATTCGTCAGGCGTATCAGGATCAGTTGAAAGACGATCAACTGCCTGCCTATGTGCTGTATCTGGAAGTGGATCCGCATCAGGTAGATGTCAACGTCCATCCGGCCAAGCATGAGGTGCGTTTTCATCAGGCTCGGCTGGTACATGATTTTATCTACCAGGCGGTTACCACTGTGCTGCAGCAGGCGGGTAATGTCGCGCTGCCAATGGCTGAAGAGTCCGCTGCGCAAGAGGCTCCCGTCTGGCAGCCGGAGAACCGCGTTGCTGCCGGTGGTAACCACTTCTCCCAGCCTGCGCCACAGCGTGAACGTCAGCCTGCTGAACCCTCCGCTGCCCGTGAACGTGCCCCGCAGCCAGCCTATCAGGCCGGTGCGGGTTACCAAAAGCGTGAAGGCGAGCTGTATGGCAAGCTGTTGCAAGCTACGCCGCCAGCAGATACGGTAAAACAGCAGCTGTTCCCGCCGGTTAACGCCGTGCAGGAAACTCCGCTCGCCGGTAGTCAGCACAGTTTTGGCCGTGTCCTGATGATCTGCCCGCCGAGCTATGCGCTGGTTGAACAGCGTCAGCAACTGGCGTTACTGAATCTGACCATGGCCGAACGTTGGCTGCGTCAGGCGCAGCTTTGCCCGCCGGAAGAGGGATTACGGCCACAGCCGCTGTTGATCCCGATTAAGCTGACGTTGAATAAAAATGAAGCGGCCGCCTGCGTGCAACACCAGGCGCTGCTGGCCAAAATGGGGGTGGAGCTGCAATCCGATCACGGGCGTGTGACTTTGCGCGCAGTACCTTTACCATTACGCCAACAAAATTTACAAAAGTTGATACCCGAGCTGTTAGGCTATCTGGCCGAACATCAGGAGATGTCGCCAACGGTGCTATCCATCTGGATCGCCAGCCAATTAGGCAGCGAACACGAAGTGTGGAACAGCTCGCAAGCGATACAATTGTTGACAGAAGTTGAACGACTTTGCCCGCAACTGGTCAAATCCCCTCCTGCCGCTCTTTTACAACCCGTTGATTTGCAGGCTGCATTGGCAGCACTTAAGCATGACTGAAATTGAAATGATCCCTCGTCCCCCAGCCATTTTTATCATGGGGCCAACGGCCTCAGGCAAAACCGCCTTGGCGATGGCGCTGCGTGAGCGCTTGCCCGTCGAACTGATCAGTGTCGATTCCGCCCTGATTTATCGCGGTATGGATATCGGCACCGCCAAACCCTCGGCGGAAGAACTTGCCCAGGCACCACACCGTTTGATCGATATCCGCGATCCTGCACAAGCGTATTCGGCGGCCGATTTTCGTGCCGATGCGTTGCGGGAAATGGCCGATATTACTGCCGCCGGGCGTATTCCGCTGTTGGTGGGGGGCACAATGCTTTATTTTAAGGCGTTGCTGGAAGGTTTATCGCCGTTACCCTCTGCCGATCCCGCCGTGCGCGAGCAGATTGAGCAGCAGGCGGCAGAGCTTGGTTGGGAGGCTTTACACCGCCAATTGCAGGCGATAGACCCGGTTGCAGCCTTACGTATTCATCCGAATGATCCACAGAGACTCTCCAGAGCACTGGAAGTTTTTTTGATTTCGGGTAAAACTTTAACTGAACTGACTAAAATTTCGGGTGAATCGTTGCCGTATCATGTTCACCAATTTGCGATAGCGCCAGTCAGCCGGGAGTTGTTACATCAACGTATCGAGCTGCGGTTCAATCAGATGTTGGCGGCGGGTTTTGAGGCGGAAGCGCGTGCACTTTTTGCACGGGGTGATTTGCATACGGATTTTCCTTCCATTCGCTGTGTCGGTTATCGCCAGATGTGGTCATATTTTTCTGGCGAGATTAGTTACGATGAGATGGTTTTTCGAGGTATTTGCGCAACACGTCAGTTGGCCAAACGCCAGATGACCTGGTTACGGGGTTGGGAGTCGGTTCGGTGGTTGGACAGTGAAAAGCCGGGAGAGGCTTTAGACTCGGTAACACAGGTTGTTAGTGCATAGGTTGAGTGATTGTGTACAATTGATGAGTATTCAGCGCGCAAATTTTTTAGGTCGTTTATTTTGAGCCGACAGGTTCTTGGTTAAAAACAACAAACAAATAAGGAAAAGATAGAATGGCTAAGGGGCAATCTTTGCAAGATCCGTTCCTGAACGCATTGCGTCGTGAACGTGTTCCGGTTTCTATTTATTTGGTGAATGGTATTAAGCTGCAAGGCCAGATTGAGTCTTTTGACCAGTTTGTCATCCTGTTGAAGAACACGGTGAGCCAGATGGTTTATAAGCACGCTATCTCTACCGTTGTTCCATCGCGCCCGGTATCGCACCACAGCAACACCCCGAGCAGCGGCGGCACCAGCAATTATCACCATGGTAACAACCCGTCTGCGCCGCAACAGCCGCAGCAGGAAAGCGATGACGCTGAATAAAGCGCGTTGCGAGTCAACCATGACGGGGAGCATAAGCAGCGCAGTGCTGTTTATGTCCCCCAAACTCGCGGTTTTGTTCCGTTTGAGAGGTTGCACGCTTGTTTGACCGTTATGAAGCCGGTGAGCAGGCCGTCCTGGTTCATATCTATTTCTCGCAAGACAAAGATACAGAAGATCTCAGTGAGTTCGAATCGCTGGTGTCCTCTGCGGGCGTCGAGGCTTTGCAAGTGGTTACTGGTAGCCGCAAAGCACCTCACCCAAAATACTTTGTCGGTGAAGGAAAGGCCGAAGAAATTGCAGATGCGGTGAAAGCCAGCGGCGCGTCTGTTGTCCTGTTTGATCACGCCCTTTCCGCAGCGCAGGAGAGAAATCTCGAACGCCTGTGTGAATGCCGGGTGATCGATCGCACCGGGTTGATTCTTGACATCTTTGCCCAGCGTGCCCGTACCCATGAAGGTAAGCTGCAGGTAGAGTTGGCGCAATTGCGTCATATTGCCACTCGTCTGGTTCGTGGTTGGACTCACCTTGAACGTCAGAAAGGGGGGATTGGCCTGCGCGGGCCGGGGGAGACTCAGTTAGAAACTGACCGTCGTCTGCTACGCGATCGCATCAGCCTGATCCTGCGCCGCCTTGAGCGCGTAGAGAAGCAGCGCGATCAAGGGCGACGAGCGCGTACCCGTGCCGATGTGCCAACCGTATCGCTGGTGGGTTACACCAACGCCGGCAAATCAACCCTGTTTAACCGAATTACGTCTGCCGGAGTGTATGTGGCGGACCAACTATTTGCCACCCTGGATCCTACCCTGCGGCGTATTGACGTGGCAGACGTAGGCGATACCGTGTTGGCGGATACCGTAGGCTTTATCCGGCACTTGCCGCACGATCTTGTTGCCGCGTTCAAAGCGACACTGCAAGAGACGCGCCAGGCCTCTCTGTTGTTACATGTGATCGACGCTGCGGATACCCGGGTGGATGAAAACATTGAAGCGGTGAACTCCGTGTTGGCAGAGATTGAGTCGGATGAGATCCCTACACTGTTAGTGATGAACAAAATAGATATGCTGGACGATTTTGTCCCGCGTATCGATCGCAACGAAGAAAATTTACCGATCCGAGTGTGGCTGTCCGCCGCCAGCGGTGAAGGTATCCCGTTGCTATTTCAGGCGTTGACGGAGCGCTTATCGGGGGAAATCGCGCATTATGAGCTGCGCTTACCGCCGCAGGCAGGCCGTCTTCGTAGCCGTTTCTACCAGCTTCAGGCGATCGAAAAAGAGTGGAATGAAGAGGACGGCAGTATCGGCGTGGTGGTGCGTATGCCGATCGTGGAGTGGCGTCGCCTCTGCAAGCAGGAACAGGAACTGATTAACTTTATCGTATGATCATATCCTGTTACATTTGTGTGCCCGCTCAATAGAAGAGTGGGCTAAGCATTAGCCTGAAGTACCCAATCACAGAATAATGGAGCTAAAACATGGCGTGGAATCAGCCCGGTAATAACGGACAGGACCGCGACCCGTGGGGGAGCAGCAATAATAATGGCGGCAACTCTGGCGGTAACAATAAAGGCGGTCGCGATCAAGGGCCACCGGATTTAGACGATATCTTCCGCAAGCTGAGCAAGAAATTGAGCAGCCTGACCGGCGGTGGCAAAGGCTCCAACGGCAATAACAGCGGTGGTACGGGTTCAATCGGGCCGGGCTTCAGTGGCAAGATTGTCGGCATCGCTGCGGTTGCAGTGGTGGTGATCTGGGCCGCCAGCGGTTTCTATACCATCAAAGAAGCCGAACGTGGTGTGGTCACTCGCTTTGGTAAATTCAGCCATCTGGTGCAGCCAGGTCTGAACTGGAAACCGACGTTTATCGATCAGGTTCGCCCGGTTAACGTGGAGTCAGTCCGTGACCTGTCCGCGTCCGGTGTGATGCTGACGTCTGATGAGAACGTGGTTCGCGTCGAGATGAACGTGCAGTACCGCGTTTCCGATCCGGCAGCCTATCTGTTCAGCGTAACCGATGCCAACGACAGCCTGAGACAGGCGACAGACAGCGCATTGCGTGGTGTTATCGGTAAATACACCATGGACAAGATCCTGACCGAAGGCCGTACCATCGTCCGTAGCGACACTCAGCGTGTACTGGAAGAGACCATCCGTCCGTACAAAATGGGTATCACTCTGTTGGACGTCAACTTCCAGGCTGCACGTCCGCCGGAAGAGGTGAAAGCCGCGTTTGATGATGCGATCGCCGCACGTGAGAACGAGCAGCAATCCATTCGTGAAGCAGAAGCTTACGCCAACGAAGTTCAGCCGCGTGCCAACGGTGCTGCACAGCGCCTGCTGGAAAATGCGCGCGCCTACCAGGCCCAGACCGTTCTGGAAGCCCAGGGTGAGGTTGCTCGTTTCGCCAAGCTGTTGCCGGAGTACAAAGCCGCACCGGAAATTACCCGTGAGCGTCTGTACATCGAAACCATGGAAAGAGTGCTGAGCCACACCCGTAAGGTGTTGGTGGCAGACAACAAAGGCAATAACAATCTGATGGTGCTGCCACTGGATCAGATGCTGCGCGGTGCCGGTAAGTCGGCTAGCGAAGGCAGCAAAGATGCCGGACAGAACCTTCTCGCCCCTGCGTCAGCCTCGACTTCTTCATCGGAGGCGAGCACCAGCAGTTCCAGCAGCGGTTCCATCATGGACCAACGCCGGGCTAATGCGCAGCGTAGCGACAACACACGCGTAGGGAGAGAATAATCAATGCGTAAGTCTTTCATAGTTATCCTCGCGGTGGTGTTGGTAGCCCTTTACGCCTCAATGTTTGTGGTTCAGGAAGGCGAGCGCGGCATCGTGCTGCGTTTCAGTAAAGTACTGCGCGACAGCGAAAACAAACCGCTGGTTTATGCACCGGGTCTGCACTTCAAGATCCCGTTTATTGAAACCGTGAAAATGCTGGATGCTCGTATCCAGACCATGGACAACCAGGCCGATCGCTTCGTGACCAGCGAGAAGAAAGACCTGATCGTCGACTCCTACCTGAAATGGCGTATCAGTGATTTCAGCCGCTACTACCTGGCCACCGGTGGTGGTGACGTTTCTCAGGCGGAACTGCTGCTGAAACGCAAGTTCAACGACCGTCTGCGTTCCGAGATTGGCCGTTTGGACGTGCGTGATATCGTGACCGACTCCCGTGGTCGTCTGATGGCAGACGTGCGTGATGCGCTGAACACCGGTACCGTGGGTGACGGCGAAGAAGCCGCCGCTACCGAAGCCGATGATGCTATTGCTTCTGCAGCAGCCCGTGTTGAGCGTGAAACCAATGGCAAACAGCCAGCGGTTAACCCGAACAGCATGGCGGCACTGGGTATTGAAGTGGTGGACGTCCGTATCAAGCAGATCAACCTGCCTGCGGAAGTGTCCGATGCGATCTTCCAGCGTATGCGTGCAGAACGTGAAGCGGTAGCCCGTCGTCACCGTTCACAAGGTAAGGAAGAGGCTGAGAAGCTCAAGGCGACCGCCGACTACGAAGTGACCCGTACCATCGCGGAAGCCGAGCGTCAGGCACGTATCACCCGCGGTGCGGGCGATGCGGAAGCAGCTAAACTGTTTGCCGATGCCTTCAGCCAGGATCCGGATTTCTACGCTTTCATCCGTAGCCTGCGTGCTTATGAAACCAGCTTCGGCCCTGGCAACCAGGACGTGTTGGTGCTGAGCCCGGACAGCGATTTCTTCCGCTACATGAAGTCGCCGGTTGCTACGCGCAACAGATAACGTCAGCATGATGGCGATCCCCGATAGCTTTCAGGCCATGGTTTGAAAGAACAGGGGTAGAACCAAGGCCCGTCTAAACGCGGGCCTTTCTTTTTTTGGGGGGAAGGATGAATTCGACAATCTGGCTGGCGCTTGGGTTGGTTTTGGTGCTGGAAGGGCTGGGGCCGATGTTGTTCCCACAGGCTTGGCGTAAAATGGTTCAGACAATGTCGCAACTACCCGATGCTACGCTGCGGCGTTTTGGTGGGGGATTAGTGGTTGCAGGCTGTGTGATCTACTACATGTTGCGTGCACACACGGGGGTTTAAAGTTTAGCCGAAAAAGTACGCAATCGTATGCTAAAAGTGCTGAAACTGAAGAATTAGGGTGGTAGAATCCATTTTTAAGCAACCTGGTGATTTTAAAATGGGTAAGAACGTCGTCGTACTGGGCACCCAATGGGGTGACGAAGGTAAGGGTAAGGTCGTAGACCTGCTGACTGAACGGGCTCAATATGTTGTGCGCTACCAAGGTGGCCATAACGCTGGCCACACTCTGGTTATCAACGGTGAAAAAACCGTTCTTCATTTAATTCCTTCAGGTATCCTGCGTGAAAACGTGACCAGCGTCATCGGCAACGGTGTGGTTCTGGCGCCAGACGCATTGATGAAGGAAATGGGTGAACTCGAAGCGCGCGGCATCCCGGTACGCGAACGTCTGTTACTGTCTGAAGCCTGCCCGCTGATCCTGCCTTATCACGTCGCCCTGGATAATGCGCGTGAGAAAGCGCGTGGCGCCAAAGCCATCGGCACCACCGGCCGTGGTATCGGCCCGGCTTACGAAGACAAAGTTGCCCGTCGCGGTCTGCGCGTTGGTGACCTGTTCGATAAAGCCACCTTCGCTACCAAGCTGAAAGACATCATCGATTACCACAACTTCCAACTGGTTAACTACTACAAAGTAGAAGCCGTTGATTACCAGACCACCCTTGACTATGTGCTGTCGATTGCCGATATCCTGACCGGGATGGTAGTAGACGTCTCCGAACTGCTGGACGGTGCGCGCAAGCGTGGCGATCTGATCATGTTCGAAGGTGCACAGGGTACGCTGCTGGATATCGATCACGGTACCTATCCGTACGTGACCTCTTCCAACACCACCGCGGGTGGCGTAGCAACCGGTTCTGGCATTGGCCCGCGTTACGTGGACTACGTGCTGGGCATCGTGAAAGCCTATTCTACCCGTGTAGGTGCAGGTCCGTTCCCAACCGAACTGTTCGACGAAACCGGCGAATACCTGTGCAAACAGGGTAATGAGTTTGGTGCCACCACTGGCCGTCGCCGTCGTACCGGCTGGCTGGATGCGGTTGCCGTTCGCCGTGCCGTGCAGATCAACTCCCTGTCTGGCTTCTGCCTGACCAAGCTGGACGTACTGGACGGCCTGAAAGAAGTGAAGATCTGTGTGGGCTATCGCATGCCGGACGGCCGCGAAATGACCACCACGCCGCTGGCTGCAGAAGGTTGGGAAGGTATCGAGCCAATCTACGAAACCATGCCGGGCTGGAGCGAAACGACGTTTGGTGTGAAAGACTACAGCAAACTGCCACAGGCAGCGCTGAACTACATCAAACGCATCGAAGAGCTGACTGATGTACCGGTAGACATTATCTCTACTGGCCCAGACCGTAGCGAAACCATGATCCTGCGCGATCCGTTCGACGCATAATCTGTTTACCTATTGTCATCAAACAAACCGGGCCAAGTCCCGGTTTGTTTGCCTCATGTATCCTCCCCGATGGCGTTTTCACCTCACAAAATCCCTTCGTTGCTCCGGTTGAGAGTCACCTATGCGCTAAATAATTAGCTGCGAACTCTCCGGCTGGTTTATCATCCAATAAGATAGTAAAGAAAATCGCCGAAAATCGGCAGATACCCAGAGGTAAACGTGCAGTTAACAAGTTTTACTGACTATGGCCTACGGGCATTGATCTATATGGCATCATTGCCTGCGGACAAAATGACCAGCATCTCTGAGGTTACGGAGGTGTACGGGGTTTCCCGTAACCATATGGTAAAAATTATCAATCAGCTGAGCCGTGAAGGCTTTGTGACCGCCGTGCGGGGTAAAAACGGCGGTATACGCTTGGGTAAACCGGCTGAGAGCATCCGTATTGGCGACGTGGTGCGGGCGCTGGAGCCGCTTTCGTTGGTTAACTGCAGCAGCGATTTTTGTCATATCACCCCAGCCTGCCGTTTGAAGCAAGTGCTCCAGCAGGCGGTAAAGAATTTCCTTGAGGAGCTGGATAGTCACACATTGGCCGACATGGTCGAAGACAATTCACCGCTCTACAAGCTTTTGCTTGTCGAATAAAGCGTTACTGAGAAGACAAGGCTCAGCGACACCCTGCTGATGACAACGGAGGAACCTCAATGTCACAAGATCCATTCCTGGAACGAGAAGCAGAAAAATATGAATCCCCAATTCCTAGCCGCGAATTTATCCTGGCCCATTTGGCGAAACGTGAAACGCCGGCCAGCCGCGAAGAATTGGGCAATGAACTGAACTTATCCGGCGAAGAAGCGCTGGAAGCCTTGCGCCGTCGCCTGCGTGCGATGGAGCGTGATGGCCAGTTGGTCTTTACCCGCCGCCAGTGCTATGCCCTGCCGGAGCGTCTGGACCTGCTGCGTGGCACGGTGATCGGCCACCGCGATGGCTTCGGCTTCCTGCGGGTTGAAGGGCGTAAAGACGACCTTTATCTCTCCGCCGAGCAAATGAAAATGGCCATCCACGGTGATGTGGTGTTGGCTCAACCGCTGGGCGAAGATCGCAAAGGCCGCCGCGAAGCGCGTATCGTGCGCGTGCTTGTGCCCAAAACCAGCCAGATTGTTGGCCGCTACTTCACCGATGCCGGTACCGGCTTCGTGGTGCCGGATGACGGCCGCCTGAGCTTCGATATTCTGATCCCTGCCGACTCGGTCAGCGGGGCGCGGATGGGCTTTATGGTGGTGGTCGAGCTGACCCAGCGCCCAACGCGCCGCACCAAAGCCGTGGGTAAGATCGTCGAGATCCTGGGCGATAAAATGGGCACCAGCATGGCGGTGGATATCGCATTGCGTACCCATGAGATCCCGCATACCTGGCCACCTCAGGTGGAGAAGCAGGTTGCCGACCTCAGTGAGCAGGTGCCGGAAGCCGCCAAGAAAGGGCGTGTGGATCTGCGTCACCTGCCGCTGGTCACCATTGATGGCGAAGACGCTCGCGATTTCGATGATGCCGTGTACTGCGAGAAGAAGCGCGGTGGCGGCTGGCGCCTGTGGGTCGCGATTGCCGACGTTAGCTACTATGTGCGCCCACGCACGGCGCTGGATGACGAAGCCCGTAGCCGTGGCACCTCAGTCTACTTCCCGTCGGAAGTGGTGCCAATGCTGCCGGAAGTGCTTTCCAACGGCCTGTGCTCGCTCAACCCGCAGGTCGATCGCCTGTGTATGGTGAGTGAGATGACCATCTCCGCATCGGGCCGTCTGTCTTCGTTTAAATTCTACGAAGCGGTAATGAGCTCCCATGCGCGCTTAACCTACACCAAGGTCTGGCATATCTTGCAGGGCGATCAGGAACTGCGCGAGCAGTATCATCCGTTGGTCAAACACCTGCAGGAGCTGCATGCGCTGTATAAAGTGCTGGATCAGGCTCGTGCCGAGCGCGGTGGTATCGCCTTCGAAACCGAAGAAGCCAAGTTTATCTTCAACGCCGAACGCCGTATTGAGCGCGTAGAGCCAACGGTACGTAATGACGCGCACAAACTGATCGAAGAGTGCATGATCATGGCGAACGTTGCGGCGGCACGCTTTGTTGAGAAGCATAACGAACCTGCGCTGTTCCGCGTGCACGATCGCCCAAGCGACGATCACATTTCTGCATTGCGCAGCGTGTTGAGCGAACTGGGCCTGACCCTGGGCGGAGGCCTGAAGCCGCAGCCGAAAGATTACGCCACTTTGATGGACGAAGTATCGGAACGTCCGGACCGTGAAATGCTGCAAACCATGCTGCTGCGTTCGATGAAACAGGCGATCTACGATCCGGAAAACCGTGGTCACTTCGGCCTGGCGTTGGCTTCTTATGGCCACTTTACTTCGCCTATCCGTCGTTACCCGGATCTGTCACTGCACCGCGCCATCAAGTACGTGTTGGCGAAGGAGCAAGGTGAGCAGAAAGAGCGCTGGACGCCAACCGGAGGCTGGCACAGCGATCTGGAAGAGATGCTGCAACTGGGTATGCACTGCTCGATGACCGAGCGCCGTGCCGATGAAGCTACGCGTAATGTGGCGGACTGGCTGAAGTGCGACTTTATGCAAGATCACGTCGGTGAAGTGTTTAGCGGCGTTATTGCCAGCGTCACCGGCTTTGGTTTCTTCGTCCGCCTGAGCGATCTGTTTATCGATGGTCTGGTACACGTGTCCACGCTGGATAACGATTACTATCGCTACGATAATATCGGCCAGCGTCTGATCGGCGAATCTTCCGGCATGGTATATCGCCTGGGAGATACGGTGGAGATCCGCGTTGAGGCCGTGCATATGGACGAACGCAAGATCGACTTCGCCCTGGTTTCCAGCACCCGCAAACCGCGTGGTGAAGGCAAAACCGAGCGCGAACGTGCCAAGAATGGCGGCCACCGCACGCTGCGCGACGGTGCCGGAGCGGGCCGTAGTCAGGCTCAACGCAAACGCCGTGGCGGCAAGACGCCTGCCAACTTTGAGCCAGACAGCGCCTTCCGTAAAAAAGAGGGGGCCAAGGCCAAACCCGCAGACAAGGTGAAGGCAGACCCGAAGGCAAAAGCTAAAACCGATCCGAAGGCGAAAGCCAAAAAAGCGTCTGATAAGACCAAAAAGATAGCGGCCGCGACCAAAGCCAAGCGTGCCAGCAAGAAGAAAGGTGCCGAGCAGGGTTAACCTGCCGCACGTTATTATCCCCGGCCGGGTCACCCCCGGCCGCACAGTTAAAAGAGCATCATGAGCGAAATTATCTACGGTATTCACGCTGTCAAAGCCCTGCTAGACAACGATCCACAACGTTTCCTGGAAGTGTTTATTCTCAAGGGGCGTGACGATCGCCGCTTACAGCCTTTGATTGCCGAGCTGGAAGCGACCGGTATTGTGATCCAGGTGGCTAACCGCCAATGGCTGGATGAGAAGGTCGAAGGGGCCGTCCACCAGGGCATTATTGCGCGGGTGCGTGAAGGGCGGAAATATCAGGAGAACGATCTGCCTGGGCTGCTGGAAAGCGTTGAAACGCCATTCCTGCTGGTGCTGGACGGCGTTACCGATCCCCATAACCTGGGGGCTTGCCTGCGTAGTGCCGACGCTGCCGGTGTCCATGCGGTGATCGTCCCACGCGATCGCTCTGCCCAACTGAATGCGACGGCGAAGAAAGTGGCCTGCGGTGCGGCCGAGAATGTCCCATTGATCACCGTCACCAACTTGGCTCGTACCCTGCGTTTGCTGCAAGAGATGAACATCTGGATCGTGGGCACGGCGGGTGAAGCCGACCACACGCTGTATCAAAGCAAAATGACCGGCCCGATGGCGCTGGTGATGGGCGCGGAAGGTGAAGGTATGCGTCGTTTGACCCGTGAACATTGCGACGAACTGATCAGCATTCCGATGGCCGGTACGGTTTCCTCGTTGAACGTCTCGGTAGCGACCGGTGTCTGTCTGTTTGAAGCGGTGCGCCAGCGCAGCTGATGATTTAATAGGGGTGAAACCTGTCACCCCTACCTCTAATCTCCTATCTTGTGATCCCGCCAGCGGCAGAAATCCAGCTAATGACCATAATTACCCCTGAAGCGTTAATCAGGGAGCAAGCTCATGGTCTGGACTACGAATACCGTCTTTAACCAACCCAAGCCCTTGGGGAACAGCAACCTTTTCCTGTCCGATACGCCGTTGCGTGAAGCGTTGCAGCGCGAGTTGGCGGGTTGGGATAGCGACGTTCTAGCCTCGCTTGGGCAACAGTTAGGCACGCAGGAGTCACTGGAGTTGGGGCGGCTGGCCAATACCAACCCACCGGAGTTGCTGCGCTATGACGCCACCGGGCAACGCCTGGACGACGTGCGCTTTCATCCAGCCTGGCACATCCTGATGCAGGGGTTGGTCGCTAACCGGGTGCACAACCTGCCGTGGCAGGAAGATGCCCGTATTGGCTCCTTGGTGGCCCGTGCCGCTCGCTTTGTGTTGCACGCTCAGGTGGAGGCCGGCACGCTCTGCCCAATCACCATGACCTTTGGCGCTATCCCACTGCTACAGCGTTCCCTGCCAAAGGAGTATCAATCCTGGCTATCCCCGTTACTTTCCGATCGTTATGATCCTCATCTGCTGCCCGGAGCACAAAAGCGCGGGCTGTTGATCGGCATGGGGATGACGGAAAAGCAGGGCGGCTCTGACGTGCTGAGCAATACCACCACCGCTGTGCCGCTCGCCAGTCGCGGCAATGGGGAGGCCTATCGCCTGGTGGGCCATAAATGGTTCTTTTCGGTGCCGCAAAGCGATGCCCATCTGATATTGGCACAGGCGGAGGGAGGGCTTTCCTGTTTCTTCCTACCCCGGCTCCTTCCTGACGGCACTCGCAATGCCATCCGCCTGGAGAGGCTTAAAGACAAGCTGGGCAACCGTTCCAATGCCAGTAGCGAAGCCGAGTTTCAGGACGCAACGGCCTGGTTATTGGGCGATGAAGGGGATGGCGTCAGGCAAATCCTCAAGATGGGGGGGATGACCCGTTTCGATTGCGCTTTGGGTAGCCATGGGCTGATGCGCCGCAGCCTTTCGGTGGCGCTGTACCATGCTCTGCAACGGCAGGCGTTTGGTAAATGCCTTATTGAACAGCCGTTGATGCGGCAGGTGTTGGCCCGTATGGCGTTACGGCTTGAAGGGCATACCGCTTTGCTGCTCCGTTTGGCGCGAGCTTGGGAAAGCCGGGGGGATGAAGGCGAAGTGGTCTACAGCCGCTTACTGACCCCGGCGGCAAAATACAGTATCTGTCATCAAGGCGCGGCATTTATCGGGGAAGCCATGGAAGTGCTGGGAGGGATTGGCTATTGCGAAGACAGCGAGCTGCCGCGTTTGTATCGAGAGGCACCGGTAAACAGCATTTGGGAAGGTTCGGGCAACATCATGTGCCTGGACGTGATGCGCAGTCTGCATAAGTTGCCTGGTGCGCTAGAGTTGCTGCAGCAGGAACTGTTGCCGGTGCGCGGGCAGAACCGGTTGTTCGATCGCGCCTGGCGGCAATGGCAACAGCGTATGCGCCAACCGCGTGAAGAAATGGGGCGTTTGCTAACCCAGCAGTTATTCGATTTGTGCTGTGCCGCCCAACTGCTGCAGCATGCCAGCCCGCCAATCGGAGAAGCCTGGTGCCATTTAACTCTGGATTACCGTGGAGATAGAGTGCTGCCTGCTGAGGTGTGCGATACGCTACTCCAGCGGGCTATGGGGGGATAAACAGGAACTCGGGGCTTATAGCCTAGAGGGAAATGCCATCAGATAATAGGCTGATGGCATTGGATGTATAATTTTTTGCCTGATTTCAGCTCGAATGATTAATTATAGAAATATCCCGCGTGATATTAATTTCGTGTAAGCACCCAATATGTATTCTGCTGTGGCTTAAGGATGATTCTCGTGAATGTGTGGGATATACCCTTTTTTGGGTTCTGATTAACTAATTGGCTCAGTGGGTAACGGGTTGTATGTTACATTTTTAATGTAATTGAGATTAAGCACGGCTCGAGAGTGCCAATCTGTGCCAATTATTTATTCGGGAAAATCTTTTTTATCGCGGCTTGTTCTGGTCAATCCACTGGTTTTCCTATTTGTGTAAAAGGAATTAACAGCATGACATATAGTAATCACTCATCCACTACCGATTTATCGACACGTATGGGAAAAAATAATTCATCTCTGCGGATGAATCTTTCGCCACTCTACTTTGCCGGGCTGCTGGCTTTTGGCTGCGTCTCCGTGGCTAATGCGGCTATCGTTGCCGATGCCGGGCAGGCGTCTAGCCCTGCGGTTAATGCCGGGGCGAATGGGTCGACTGTGGTGAATATCAACGCTGCGGGTAAAGGCGGTGTTTCGCATAATATCTTCAACCAGTTCAACGTTGATAAAAACGGTGTGGTGCTGAATAACAGCGTCGATGGTGCGAATAGCCAACTGGCGGGGAGTCTTGCGGGTAATGCGAATTTAAGCGGTGGGGCGGCCTCGGTGATCCTTAATGAGGTCAACTCTAATCGGGCCAGCGTGTTAAATGGCATGGTGGAAGTTGCAGGTCAGCAGGCCCAGGTAATAATTGCTAACCCGGCCGGTATTACCTGTAGCGGCTGCGGATTTATTAATGCTGGCAGAGCAACGCTGACCACCGGTACTGCCCAGATTGCCGATGGTGCCATACAGGGATATAAAACGGAAAAAGGCAGCATTGTTATTAATGGCAATGGCCTGAACAGCGGCGACAGTAATTATACCGATTTGATTGCCCGCTCGGTGGCGATTAATGCCGGTGTCTGGGCCAAGGATTTGAAAGTGACCACTGGCCGTAATAACGTCAATGCGGACAACACCCAGGCTACTGCGCTGGCCTCGGCGTTGGGTAGACCTGGCGTCGGGATTGACGTTGCTGCTTTGGGGGGGATGTATGCCGGCAAGATCACCCTGGTGGGTACAGAAAGCGGAGTGGGCGTTCGTAATGCCGGTACCATCGCGGCTTCCACCTCAGACCTGGTGATGGACGTTAATGGTGTGCTGGATAACCGTTCAGGGACCCTATCCGCCGCACACGCCAACAAACTGAACACCGCAGGCACTATTAATAATACCAGGGGGAAAATCACCGGCGGGAACGGTGGTATCACTATCAATACCCATAAAAACCGCCTGACCAATACCAACGGCAACATAGCCGCTATCGGCTCTGTGAGCATCAATAGTGGGCAATTGAACAATACCAACGGTATGGTGCAATCCAGTTCACAGGTCACTATCGATACCAATGGGCAGTTGCTGACCAATACTGGCCGCAATAACGATACCGGTATTTACAGCACCTTGGGTATGACCCTGAAAACGGGTCAGTTGAACAATAACAATGGCCTGATCACCACCAGTGGTAACTCCACTATCATCAGCGGTGCGCTGGATAACCGTAATGGGCAGATTTTTGCCTTTGGTTCTTCGTCGTCCGATCTGTCGATGACCGTTGGCGGCACGCTTGATAACCGTGGCGGCGAAATAGCGGCTCAACATCAGATAAATCTGTCTACCAGCAGTACGTTGAACAATAGCGCAAACGGCAAAATGAGTGCAGGTGACGATTTTAAGCTGACAACAAACAAAGCTGCGCTCAATAACACCAACGGCTTGATTGAGTCGGCTGGGGCGTTGGATATCAACAGTGGGCTACTGACCAATAGAACCGGTAGTCTGCAAGCGACCAAGATGCTGAACGTAAACACCAACGGCAGTAACCTGATCAACGAGAGTGGGCAGATCTCTGCAATGGGGGATATCCAGCTCGCCAATATCAACGCCATGGACAACCGGGATGGCAGTGTTAGCGGCGAGGGTAAGCTGTTACTGCGAGCAAACAGCCTGGATAACCGCACGGGTGGGTTAACCCTGGACAAGGGCAATGACGTTCGCATCAACAATGCCCTCAATAACAACTATGGCGTGATCCGTAGTGCGCTGGGTAGCACGGAGCTGTACGCCAGCACGGTCAACAACAATGCGGGCTTGTTGGGGGGCCAGGAAGTTCATGTGCATACCGACACATTGCGCAATGACGAGGGGCTGATTTTTGCCGAGAAGACGGCAGAAATAAAGGCGGCGACTCTCTATAACCGTAATGGTGAGAATTTTGGTCGAGTGATGGGCGTGCATATCGATATGCCGGAGGACACTCAGGGGGGCATTATCAGCATGGGCGATCTGAGCATGACCGGTAACCGGGTGTACAACAGTCGGGGTCTGATTGCTGCCAGCGGCGGCAACTTGAACATGAAGTATGCTGGCAACGTGGATAATAACCGCGGCACCCTTTCAAGTATGACTTCTCTGTCGCTGCTGGCTAACCGCCTGGATAACGGCAATGGCACGATCTCTTCAACAGGTAGCAGTAGCGTAGAGGTGACTTCAGCCTTTACCAACAGCGGATTGGTCCACGGTAAAGAAGGGCTAGGTATTCGCGTCAACGGGGCATTGACCAACAGCGGTCAATTATGGTCCGACAAGGTCACCACGATCAACAGCCAGAATTTAACTAACCGGCGCGGCGCGGTGATCGGCGGCCTGGAGGGGGTGAAACTGAACCTGACGGGGAGATACACCAATAACGGTGATGTAACTGGGCCGGTAATCAAAGAATAATCGCGTAAATCTCTTTTACGGGTGCCTATTCAGGCACCCGTTTTTACTTATCTCTCAGAGCCAGCGCTACCGATAAAGTATCGCCTGTGAATACCACTGGCCCGGCACAATGGTTTCGCTGTTCATGATGATCATGTAATAGCGTGCCCCGCTGGCGTTAGCTTTGCGCTGGATCTCGGCTTCCACGTTCATCGGGCTGCCATGCACCAGCGCGCTGATCGTTCCCATTTTCTCCAACTCGGTGGTTTGGGCGCGGGTGATCTCTTGTGCCTGAGAGGTAGGCGGGGGTGGGGGTTTGGGCGTGGTTTTAAATACGCTGCAGCCGGATAACAAACCAAACAGCAATAGGGTGATCAACGTACGGGAAAGATTCATGCTGGCCTCATTACTCTTTCGCATAGAGTAGAATGGGTTGAACTAAGGTTTCGGGCCGATTTTTGCCATCATAGAGAAGATTGGGCACAGGGGGAATACATGATCGAGATCCATGATGAGCGGGTGGGGGATGTTGCGGTGATCCATGCTGTGCCTGCCGGGCGCTATGAGCAACCGTTGCCTACGATCTTCTTCTATCACGGCTATACCTCATCGAAAGAGGTGTACGCCTATTTTGCCTATGCGCTGGCCAAGGTCGGTTTCCGGGTGGTGCTGCCCGATTGTGCGATGCACGGTGAGCGGTTTGATGGTGATGAAGCACGGCGGCTGGCGCATTTCTGGGAAATCCTCAAAAGTAACGTTGATGAGTTACCTGCGCTCAAAACGCACTTTGAGCAGCGTGGGCTAATTGCCAGGGATCGCATTGGCGTGGCGGGCGCTTCGATGGGGGGCATGACCACCTTAGGGGCCTTTACCCGTTATCCTTGGGTGAAAGCGGCCGCTAGCCTGATGGGGTCGGGCTACTTTACCTCACTGGCGCAGACGCTGTATCCGCCATTGGATGCGCAGGGGCAGCCGCTGGAGCAGTCCGCGCTCAAGGCACGTCTTGCGCCCTTGGTCTCTTATGAGGTTGAACAGCATTGGGAGAGTTTTGCCGGGAGGCCGTTGCTGTTATGGCATGGTGAAACCGATGATGTGGTGCCAGCGGTGGAGAGTGAGCGCTTGGCCAGTGAGTTACGCCAGCGCGGCCTGGATCGGAGGTTGACCTACCTCACTGAAGCGGAAGTACGCCATCGTATTACCCCTGGGGCGTTGAACGCGACCGCCGCTTTCTTCCAGGATGCACTGTAAAAAGCCCCCGAGGGAGGGGGCAAGGCATGGCTGTTACTGATCGACCGCCTCTTGGTGCGGCAGGGTTCCCTGGTGCTGCATTTTTCGGTTAGCGATAAAGCTCGGCGCTGACGTGGATAGACGCGGTGCTGCCTGGCTCATGTAGCGCAACAATCCGGTAAGCGCTGGCGCCGCGTTGATCGGCAATCTTGTTGATTTGAGACGTCGCGTCGTCGGGCGAAACCACTTCCTGAGTCAGGCTGACGAAGCCAATGCTTTGGCGCTCTGCGGCCTGGTGTGCGGTGATTTCAGTGGCGGCCATGGCGTTGGCGGAAAGCAGCAACGCGATAGCGGTAGCGATGGTGATACGTTTCATAGGTGCCTCTCTTAACTCTTTGCTACAGCGGCGTGTCACTTGGCCCGCCGCCGATATACTGCTCATTGAGCAAAAAGTTATTTATCAATATTGAATAACTGCAACCCTTTATCGCTGCGCTTTCTGCGGCGGATAATTTAACTTTAGTCCGATAGTCAGGATTAAAAAGGGGGAGATTTTGATGGCTTTGTTCAAAAAAAATGATAATGATTTCCAGTGGGCTGATGATTTTGTTGAAGGATTTTTAAAACCTATGGATCGGCATACATCGCTTTTTCTGTCAGCAAATCGTGCTATTTCTCGTGGCCTTACGCATAAACCTCAATAAATCCTACTCAGTCCTTGAGTTCCCCCCCTTGCGCCGGTATGATTACGCGTCATTTTTCAGCCGCACACATACACACGTTCCTTGCTTCCATGGGCCGCGGTTGACCCTGACAGGAGGCTGAATAATCCGTAAGGAGCAATTCGATGCGTCATTACGAAATCGTTTTTATGGTCCATCCTGACCAAAGCGAACAGGTTCCGGGCATGATCGAGCGTTACAGTGCTACCATCACTAACGCGCAAGGTCAGATTCACCGTCTGGAAGACTGGGGCCGCCGTCAACTGGCTTACCCGATCAATAAACTGCACAAAGCCCACTACGTTCTGCTGAACGTTGAAGCTCCGCAGGAAGCGATCGATGAGCTGGAAACTAACTTCCGCTTCAACGACGCCGTTATCCGTAGCATGGTTATGCGCGTTAAGCACGCGGTAACTGAAGCATCTCCGATGGTTAAAGCGAAAGACGAACGTCGTGGCGATCGCCGCGAAGACTTCGCTAACGAAACCGCAGATGATGCAGATGCTGGGGATTCTGAAGAGTAATTGCTGTCGTGACGGCTAATCGTCTGGTGTTGTCTGGCACAGTGTGCAAGACGCCGGTGCGAAAAGTGAGTCCTTCCGGGATACCCCACTGCCAATTTGTGCTTGAGCACCGATCGTCGCAGATGGAAGCCGGATTCAGCAGGCAAGCATGGTGCCGAATGCCCGTGGTTGTCAGCGGACAACAGTCACAAGCTTTAACTCAAAGATTAACGGTCGGCAGTCAGGTTACCGTTCAAGGCTTCGTTAGCTGCCATCAAGGGCGCAACGGGCTGAACAAATTGGTCCTGCATGCCGAGCAGATTGAATTGATAGATTCTGGAGACTAGCCAAATGGCACGTTATTTCCGTCGTCGCAAGTTCTGCCGTTTCACCGCGGAAGGCGTTCAAGAGATTGACTATAAAGACATCGCTACGCTGAAAAACTACATCACTGAAAGTGGTAAAATTGTCCCGAGCCGTATCACCGGTACTCGTGCAAAATATCAGCGCCAGCTGGCCCGTGCTATCAAGCGCGCGCGCTACCTGTCTTTGTTGCCGTACACTGATCGTCATCAGTAATCGGCCACTGTCCATTAACGACTTTGAGAGGATAAGGTAATGCAAGTTATTCTGCTTGATAAAGTAGCAAACCTGGGCAGCCTGGGTGATCAGGTTAACGTTAAAGCGGGTTATGCCCGTAACTTCCTGGTACCACAGGGCAAAGCTGTTCCTGCTACCAAGAAAAACGTAGAGTTCTTCGAAGCACGCCGTGCTGAACTGGAAGCCAAACTGGCTGACGTTCTGGCTGCTGCTGAAGCTCGCGCAACCAAGATCAACGAACTGGGTTCAGTCACCATCGCGTCTAAATCAGGCGACGAAGGTAAACTGTTCGGCTCTATCGGCACCCGCGACATCGCTGACGCAGTTACTGCGGCAGGCGTTGAAGTTGCCAAGAGCGAAGTTCGTCTGCCGAACGGCGTTCTGCGTACCACTGGTGAGCACGAAGTGCACTTCCAGGTACACAGCGACGTGTTCGCACAGCTGAATGTAGTTGTGGTTGCTGAAGCTTAATCGGCTTTAGTACACCAAGTTAAAACGCCAGCCTAGTGCTGGCGTTTTGCTTTTCAGCGCCGGGTAAAACGCGCTACTCTGAGGCCATCTGTTGGCAAGGAGAGGCGAAAATGGCAGAAATTATCTTACAGCGAGTCTACGATTTCAGCGGCCCGGCACCGGAGCACTGCTATCTGACCGACCGGCTATGGCCGCGCGGTGTGAGTAAGGAGAGATTGCAGGGCGTCATCTGGCTTAAGCAGGTGGCACCGGATACGGCGTTACGCCAGTGGTTTCATCAGCATACCGACCAGTGGGATGAGTTTGTTGCGCTTTATCGCCAACAGTTGGTCGCCAATGAGGCCTGGCAGCCGCTGGTGACGTTGTTAAAGCGAGGTGAGCCGTTGACCCTGCTGTATGGCAGCAAGGACACACAGCACAACCAGGGGGTTGTACTGCGTGATTTTTTGCTGGACCAGCTTAAAGATTAGCGAACGCGCAGGTAACTGCCATCGTTCTGGCGGCGGAACAGGGCTTCCCTGTTATCCACGGTGGTGACTGAGAGCGCGGTGATCACGCCGTTGGCATTGCGTTCGATACGCACTTCTTGCCCGGCCTTCAGATTGCTGAGTGGCTTATCGTTGCCTTCAACTCGCGCCATGGCAAACACCTCGTTCACCGGCAGGTTGTTGTCACGGAACAGCTGCGCCAGAGTTTGGCCAGCCTGGATTTGATATCGCTGCCAGCTATCGCTTTCGCCTGCCGTTTGCTGGCCATCGTTTTGTAACTGAGCCTGCAACGGTATCTGGTTTTCCTGGCTGGTGACCGGGAACGGACGCGCGTTATCGTCGGAATACGGCCAAAGTAGCGACAGTAGCAGGATAGCACCAAAAATAATCACCCAACGGCGGTGAAAATAGGGCAGCGGTTCCATCCAGTGGAGGCTGTCCGGCAGGTGCCATATTTTCAGCAACAACGCTTTGAGCCTTTGCCCCTTGCCGCTTTGCTGTGGCGGTGGTGAGTCCGGCTCATCTGTGGTTGCTGGCGTTTCCGGTGCTGGGCCAGGCTTCAGGCGTTGGCTCAGGTTCAGCCAGGTGCGCAGCAATGGCTGGTAGACACGGGTGGTTTTCCTTCTCCTGGGCGCGATTCTGCCCATGGTGACCTCTCTTCAACTGCGTAAATTTGTCACTTTACAAAAAGTGTATCGCTGACCCCAGTATACCCTATGGTTTCAAGCCGCAGTGCACTTGTGCACCTTGAGGGGCGAATAGTCTCTGTACTGCGCCACTTCGGTGCCGGCCTTGAGCCGTACCGGGTCTATATCGCTAACTGTTTGAAGCGATTGGTAGCCGAGAGAATAATGACACCAAACGTTAACAGCAGGTTATTGTTTCTTTTTCTACGACAAAAGTCATCATTCTCCACACAAGATTTTACCCGGCTTTGCCGCGCTGTTATGCTGCGCTTTCGACTTTTTACAGACTAAAGGAAAACCCCATGACAACCCCTTCTTTTGATAGCGTTGAAGCGCAAGCAAGTTACGGGATTGGTTTACAGGTCGGTCAGCAACTGCAAGAGTCCGGCCTGCAAGGTTTACAACCAGAAGCTCTGCTGGCTGGCCTGCGTGACGCGCTGGAAGGGAATGCCCCGGCGGTTCCGGTAGATGTGGTCCATCGTGCGCTGCGCGAAATCCACGAACGTGCGGATGCTGTACGCCTTGAGCGCCAGCAGGCGATGGCCGTTGAAGGCCAGAAGTTCCTGGAAGATAACGCCAAGCGTGACGAAGTGACGCTGACCGAGTCTGGCCTGCAGTTCTCCGTGCTGGAGCAGGGCAATGGCCCAATCCCATCACGTCAGGATCGCGTGCGTGTGCATTACACCGGCCGCCTGATCAACGGTGATGTGTTCGACAGCTCCGTTGAACGTGGTCAACCTGCCGAGTTCCCGGTCAGCGGCGTGATCCCAGGCTGGATCGAAGCCCTGACGCTGATGCCGGTTGGCTCCAAGTGGCAGCTGTATATCCCTCACAACCTGGCCTATGGCGAGCGTGGTGCAGGCGCATCCATCCCGCCATTCAGCGCGCTGGTGTTTGACGTTGAGTTGCTCGAAATTCTGTAATCGACTCTAGTGTTACAGTAAGGGCGCCTCACGGCGCCCTGGTTTTATCTGCCGCTCAGTGCGCGTGGGAACAGCAAGTTGTTCTCCAGATGGATATGCTCCATCAGATCGCTGATAAACGTATTGATATCGTTGTACAGCGCTTGCCAGGTATTACAGGCCCCTTCCGGTGGCGTGACGTTGTTGGTGAGGAATTTCACCACCTCCAACTGTTCGCCAGCCTCATCATGCTCATGTTCCATCACCGAAATCGGCCCTGCCGCCTGTTGCCCCATGCCTTGTTTAATCAGCGGGAACAGGATCTGTTCTTCCTTCATCATGTGATTTTCCAGATCCAGCCGGATCAGGTTTAGCTGCTTGGCCAGCCCGCGTGGGCAGGTGGGCTTGTCGCCGTGGACGCGTTCAACCTTTTCCGCCATCAATACCAGTTCTGACAGCTGTTCGCGGTGGCGTTGGTGGAAGCGTGGCAGGATGTAATCGATGATCTCAGCCAGCGGGGCCAGGCGCCAATCGCGGGTATCCACCGGGTCTGCCGCCAGTGCGGCCAGCTCACTTTCCAACTTATCCAGGTCCAGTTCTTTGCGGCTGGCAGCGCGCTCCAGGGTTTGTTTCCCCCCACAGCAGAAGTCCAAATCGTAGTCGCGGAACAGCTTGCTGGCTCGTGGGATTGCAATGGCGAGTGCGCCTAGGGATTGGTTACGGTAATCCATGATGATGCCCCTTTAAAGGAAGAAATCTATAACATGCATTTTAAATGCAATTTAAAGGGTGCGCCATGGTTAAAAAGGGGTAGAACCAAAAAGGCGCGCCGTAACGCGCCTAACGCTCAATTACTTGGTTTGTAGGTCGATCTTATACAACTCAAAGCCGATACTGTCGTTACCCACTGACTTCATCGGGTACTGCGCGTTATCTTTAATAAATGCAGCAGCCTTCTCGCTAGGGGAGGTCTCAAAGCGGATATCCAGCGGCTGTGGGCTGTGGAAGCTCGCCAAACGCCAGTTATTGTCCGCCTGCGGATGCACCGCGCCGTGCTTCCGGGTTTCTTCGCTGATGTAGGCCGCTAATACCGCGCGGTTCTCATCCGGTGAAGCAAAGGCGATATGCTTATCGCCCGTTCCGGCAAACTTGCCGCCGTAGGCGCGGTAGTTGTTGGTCGCAACCAGGAACTGGGCATCAGGATCGATCGGCTTGCCTTTGAAGGTCAGCTGCTTGATACGTTCTGCCTGGTCATTGATCAACGCGCACTCTCCGTCGTAACGCGCCGGTTGGCTGACGTCAATCTGATAATTGACGCCGTCGATCACGTCGAAATTATAGGTGCGGAAACCGTCCCAATTGATCAGCCCTTGCGGTTTGCTGCTATTAACGTCAATTTGGTTGAACTGCCCGGCGGAGCACTCCAGCCACTCTTTCACTTCCTTACCGCTGGCTTTAACCACCACCAGGGTATTGGGGTAAAGATAGAGATCGGCGGCATTGCGGAAGGTGAGCTGGCCTTTTTCCACCTCGACAAAGCTGGCGGGATCGTTCTTGCGGCCACCTACTTTGAACGGTGCAGCAGCGGCCAATACCGGCAGTTCGGCCAGATCCGGATCGCCTTGAATATAGTGCTCAACGTAGGCTCTTTGCGCATTGTTGACGATCTGCACGGTAGGATCGTCCTGGATCAGGGCCAGATAGCTGTACATATTGCCGTCGGACTTGCCGATAGGCTTGCTGACGAACTCACGCGTTCCGTTATGATCTTCCTCTAACACCTTGATCAATGCGGGATCTTCCGTTGCCAACGAACGCTTGTTCTCTTTGTCATAAACCGGTCTGGCTTGCGCCTTCGCTGCGGTAACCTTCCAATTTCCCCCATCGTTATTAAATTGCAGATCCACGATGCCGAGATGATCGCCCCATTGGCCGGGCATCACCGCAGGCACGCCGTTCAGCAAACCTTTATCGATATCCGCGCCTTTGATATTGGCGAAGTCCTTGCTGGGGAACACTGCGTGCGCATGGCCGAACATGATGGCATCGATGCCTGGAACCTGGCTGAGGTAGTACACCGAGTTTTCCGCCATGGCCTTATAGGGGTCGCTGGAAAGGCCAGAGTGGGGGATCGCGACGACCAGATCGGCCCCTTGTTGACGCATTTCCGGTACGTAGCGTTTGGCGGTTTCGGTGATGTCGTTGACGGTCACTTTCCCCTGCAGGTTGGCTTTGTCCCACACCAGGATCTGCGGCGGCACAAAGCCGATATAGCCGATACGTAAAGTATGAGCTTTGCCATCACGGTCTTTTACCGGGGTATCGACAATAATATAGGGAGTGAACAACGGTTTTTGCGTGGTGGCATCAATAACGTTGGCGTTGACGTAGGGGAATTTGGCTCCGGCCAGGGCATTCTTCAGATAGTCGAGCCCGTAGTTGAACTCGTGATTACCGATATTGCCCACCACATAATCCAGGGTATTCATCGCCTTGTAGACCGGGTGCAGGTCGCCGGGTTTCAAGCCCTTGGCAGCCATATAGTCAGCCATTGGGCTGCCCTGGATGACGTCACCGTTATCGACCAGTACGCTGTTGGTCACCTGCTGGCGAGCGTGTTGGATCAGGCTGGCGGTGCGCACCAGGCCGAATTTATCGGTGGGCTTATCCTTGTAATAGTCGAAGTCCATCATATTGCCGTGTAGGTCGCTGGTTTCCAGCACGCGCAGGTCAACCGTGGCTGCCTGCGTTGAGGCGCAGACCAGCAGGGCCAGGGCAGATAGTCCCAAAGGGCGCTTGATCATGGTTATCTCCATTGGATTATTCTTCGAGGGGCATCTCAAGGGGGTATGTAATTACCACTACCTCTCTCAGTAAACTGTGAAGTCTGGCATAAATTGGCCGAATGTAACCTACCGATATGCAAAGTTGTGACGGAGAAGACTTGAATAAATACCGCAGCTTAGCGAGTTGATATGGATATTCCGCCAAAAAAAAACTAGGCTGCAAGCTATAGAAAGGGGAAATGTCCCATGGAACTTAATGTCTGAGGTGCACTATGTTGGAGCAGATTTGCCAGCTGTCCCGCGAAGCGGGTACGGCGATCATGGCGGTATATCATGGTGAACAACCGCTTGATGTGGCACAGAAAAAAGATGATTCACCGGTGACCGCCGCGGATTTGGCCGCGCACCATATTATCAAACGGGGTCTGGCGGCATTGACGCCGGAGATCCCACTACTGTCAGAGGAAGACCCTCCTGCCTGGGAAGTCCGCCGCAACTGGACGCGTTACTGGCTGGTCGATCCGCTGGACGGTACCAAAGAGTTTTTAAATCGTAACGGTGAGTTCACGGTCAATATCGCGCTGATCGAAGAGGGTGAGGCGGTAATGGGAGTGGTCTACGCTCCGGCGATGGACGTGCTGTATCTGGCTGAACGCGGCAAAGCCTGGAAGGAAGAAGGGGGCCGACGTCGTGAGATTAGCGTCAGTAATGCCGAGCTACCGTTGGTGGTGGTCAGCCGCTCTCATAGCGATGAGGAATTACAGGATTACCTGCAACAGTTGGGCGAACACCAAACCATCTCGGTAGGCTCATCACTGAAGTTCTGCCTGGTGGCGGAAGGGCGGGCGCAGCTTTACCCACGGTTTGGGCCAACCAATATCTGGGATACGGCGGCAGGGCACGCGGTAGCGGTTGCTGCCGGGGCTCAGATCCACGATTGGCAGGGCAAGCCGCTGTTATACACCCCGCGTGAGTCTTTCCTGAACCCTGGCTTTAGGGTTTCTCTGTTTTAGGCAGCGCCCCGCTCATCGCCGTGCGGGACGCCGTTTAAGCGCTATTTCAGCAACTGGTGCAGCATCTCCATCACCTGCTGCACCTCTTGCGGCGTTAGTGCGCCATCTTTGGCAAACTGGATCTTGCCTTCTTTATCGAGCACCACAATTGCCGAGCCTTTTGGTTGCAGGTCCCAGGCTTTTTTGACGTTGCCATTACTGTCGACAATGAACTGCGACCAAGGGAATTCTTTCTTGCTGTCTTCAATACTGTTACGCACAAAGATGGCGGTGCCGATGATGGCGTCGTCGGTGTTGACGATGGTCGTCGTTTGGTAACGATCGTGCGGTAGCTTAGCGGTCTTGATGGCTTCAATCAGCGGATCGTTGAGCTCTTTGGCCGAAGTGCGGCCAGCAATATGCTGCACCACTCGCACTTTTCCACCAAGCTGCGCGCTATTCCAACCTTTGTAGCTAAACTTATTATCAACATAGTCCAACTCGCCCTTATCGCTGACGCCGATCGGTGCCACGCGTTGGTGGAGTTGAAGGTTGTGAGCAGAGGCCAACATCGGGGCCAACAGCAGCGATATTATCAGCATGCTATTTTTCATGCATTCTCCTGCAGAGGGAAATAAGTCTCAATATGACTCAAGGTGATTAAAGCATAGGTGCTCATCCGAGGTCTGTCCTGTTAACCGGATCGCAGTTTTTCCTTCTGGGGGCAATCACGCGATTTTTGAATGGATATACTGCAAAGGTTATAAATAGGTATACACAATTCTGTCAGCAAGTGTAAATCCAGGATAGAAATCCAGGCAGAGTTGAACGAAATGGGCTTTACTCAGTCTACTAGAAAGCAATCAAGTTGCGCTCCGAATGTCGAGGTGGCCACTTTGGCCGCTCGCTGAGCGCATGGATCCAACGGGAGGAGAGTAACAACTATGAGAATCTTCCAGCGTTATAACCCACTGAAAGTGGCTACGTATGTAAAAACCCTGTTCCGGGGGCGGCTGTACATCAAGGATGTGGGGGCGTTCGAATTCGACAAGGGGAAAATCCTGTTGCCGAAGGTTCGTGACAAGCGCCACTTCAACGTGATGTCAGAAGTTAACCGGCAGGTGTTGTTACTGCAGGCCGAAATGGGCTAAAGCGCGATACCCGTCGCCTTTCAAGCCGCAGCGTTGTTACCTGCACTTGTTAACCCCAGTCACTTACAATAGTAAGCTCCTGGGGATGAACAAGCTTGTCGCCTAGCTGCGACTTGAAATTCTTAGGGTAATTGTAGAGCCACCTGCAAAGAAAAGTAACTGCGGCCCCCAAGGGGCCGCTAATGTTTATGCCTGAGGCGTTTCGTCGGGGGCTTTTGGTAGCACAGTGATCGGTTTGTCGACCAGCCTGGTGACCAATAGCTGATCAATTTTGTAGCTGTCGATATCGACCACTTCAAACTTGTACCCGGCATATTTCACAAAGTCGGTGCGTTTCGGGATCTTGCGCAGCATGTACATCATGAAGCCGCCGATGGTTTCATAGTTGCCAGCCTGTGGGAACTCATCGATATGCAGCACACGCATCACGTCTTCGATTGGCGTCCCGCCTTCAATCAGCCACGAGTTCTCATCACGCGTCACGATCTGCTCTTCCTGACCTTGGCCGACCAGGTCACCCATCAGCGTGGTCATCACATCGTTCAGCGTAATAATCCCGACCACCAAAGCATATTCATTGAGGATCACCGCAAAGTCTTCACCGGCGGTTTTAAAGCTTTCCAGCGCTTCTGACAGGGTCAGGGTATCCGGCACGATCAGCGCCGAGCGGATCTGCACGCCGCTGCTCAGTACCAGGCTCTGGTTGCCCAAAACGCGGTTCAGCAGGTCTTTGGAGTCAACATAGCCAACGACCTGATCGATATGGCCGTCGCACACCAGGAACTTGGAATGCGGATGAGTGGAGATCTTTTCTTTAATACTGTCTTCGCTTTCGCGCAGGTCGAAGTAAATCACGCTTTCGCGGGACGTCATCGAAGAGGGCACGGTGCGCGACTCCAGCTCGAAGACGTTTTCAATCAGCTCATGTTCCTGTTTGCGCAGTACCCCGGCCAGCGCGCCGGCTTCCACCACCGCGTAAATATCTTCGGAGGTGATGTCGTCTTTACGCATCATCGGTAGCTTGAACATGCGGAAAATCAGGTTGGCCATGCCGTTGAAGAACCAGACCAGCGGGCGGAACAGCATGATCGAGAAACGCATCGGGTTGATGATCCGGACGGCAACCGTCTCTGGTGCAATCATACCGATGCGCTTCGGGGTTAAATCCGCGAACAGGATGAACATGCTGGTCACCATCACAAACGAGCACATAAAGCTTACCTGCTCGGAAATCTCGGGTGACAGAAAGCGGTCGAAAATCAATTTGAAACTGGGGGAGAAGGCGGCGTCGCCGACGATCCCGCCGAGGATGGCCACGGCGTTGAGGCCGATTTGCACCACGGTAAAGAAGATACCTGGGGTTTCCTGCAGCTTAAGGACTCTGGCGGCATTGATGTTGCCTTCGTCAGCCATCAGTTTGAGTTTGATCTTGCGTGACGCAGCCAGAGAGATTTCTGAAAGCGAGAAAAACGCACTCACTGCGATCAGAAAAAGAATCAGTAAAATACTGTTTAACATAGTCTATCCATTCGTACCGACGGGATGTCGGCGATCTTTCGGAGGGGTCATACCGTATAAAAAGGTGGATCCAAGGGCCGTTATATCACGTGCCCACAAAAGCGGGCCGCAAACGCGGCCCAACACAGTATAGCAGTTGCCCCGTGAGGGCCGCCAGTGGTTAAAAATTAACAGTTTAACCCTGTGGAGGCAGGCAAACCCCAATGCCGCCCAGGCCACAATAGCCGCCTGGGTTCTTATGCAGGTATTGCTGGTGGTCATCTTCTGCATAGTAGAAAGGCAGTGCCGGTGCGATTTCGGTAGTGATGGTGCGTTGATCGCCCGCTTTATCCATCGCCTGTTGGAATGCCTGCAGGCTTTGCTCCGCTTCGGCCTGTTGTTCTGCATCCAGGTAGTAAATAGCAGAGCGGTATTGGGTACCGATATCTCCGCCCTGGCGCATGCCCTGCGCAGGATCGTGGTTTTCCCAGAAGACCTGTAACAGTTGGCTGTAGCTGATAACCTGCGGGTCAAAGACTACGCGTACCACTTCGGCATGCCCTGTCTGGCCGCTGCATACCTCGCGATAGGTTGGATTTGGCGTATAGCCACCGCTGTAACCTGCTGCAGTGCTATAAATCCCCGGCTGCTGCCAAAACAGGCGTTCAACGCCCCAAAAGCAGCCCATGCCGAAGATAGCCGTTGCCAACCCCTCGGGCACGAAGGTCATGGAATGGCCGGTCACCTCGTTAAGCGTAGCAACGGGCATCGGCGTTGTACGGCCAGGAAGCGCACTTGCCTTATCGATGTTTTGAGACTTATCAAAAGATTGCACCACGTTTCACTCCTGTTGCCATAATGAGAATTAGCCTAATAGGGACGCGTGTCAGTTGTATCTGGCCGCTTCTTTGCCCACAATAAGCCCTATCTAAGGTTTATGTATCAGCTTAACGCAGTATTTTGAGCGCCAAAAGCTAAGAATGCGTCTTGTTTTCGGTAACGGTCGATGCCATATGGGCAACGTCTGGGATCTAAAGGTAAGGGGGGCAGCCTGATAGCACCGCCCCAGCACCAGAGCAAAGGTACTGACAGGACAGAAAAATCAATTAAGGAGCACCTGTGCCACGATATCGTGTCCTTTGCATGTTATGTGCGCTATTCGTTACGCCGTCGGTATTAGCGGCGAATGTGCGGCTGCAGGTTGACGGCCTGAGTGGGGATTTGGAGCGCAACGTTCGTGTGCGCCTTTCGGCGATCACGCCGGAAGAGGTTAATGCCGAGGGGCGTTTCCGCGCTCGGGTGGATGCTGCCATCCGTCAGGGGCTTCGGCCGCTGGGCTATTACGAGCCCACCATTGACTTCACCTTTGACGATAACCCGAAGCTCTCGCGTCCGGTGTTGCATGTTCACGTCACTCCTGGTGAGCCAGTGCGCATTGCCGGGGCGAATATTACGCTGGAAGGTGGCGCAAGAACGGATGAGGATTACCTGCGTCTGGTCAGAACTGACCGGCCAACCGTGGGCGAGATCCTCAATCATGGCCAATACGATAGCTTTAAAAGTTCCCTGACCGGGATCGCGCTGCGTAAAGGCTATTTCGATGCCAACATGAAAAAGAGCCAACTGGGTGTAGCGGAAGAGCTGCATAAAGCGTTCTGGGACATTGATTTCGACAGTGGCGATCGTTATCACTTCGGCAAAGTGATTTTCAAGGGCTCGCAAATCCGCGAAGACTATCTGCAAAACCTGGTGCCCTTTCATCAGGGCGATTATTACAGCTCAAACGATCTGGCTGAGCTGAACCGCCGCTTGTCTGCTACCAACTGGTTCAACTCGGTGGTGGTATCCCCTGATTTCACCGATGCCAAAGAGAGCAAGATCCTGCCGTTAGATGCGCTGGTAACCCCGCGTAGCAGCAATATTGTGGAGTTGGGCGGCGGCTTCTCTACCGATATCGGCCCAAGGGTGCGTGGAACCTGGCGCAAGCCCTGGCTGAACGATCGGGGCCACAGCTTGACCACCACCGCCAGTATTTCCGCGCCAGAACAGCAGTTGGATCTGACCTACAAGATCCCGTTGTTGCGTAGCCCGCTAGAGCAGTATTACCTGTTGCAGGCCGGTTTCAAACGTACCGATCTGAACGATACCCAATCTGACAGTACCAAGGTCGTGGCCTCACGTAACTGGGATCTTTCCAGCGGTTGGCAGCGTGCGATCAACCTCAGTTGGCGCTTGGACCACTTTACCCAGGGTACTGTCACCAATACCACTATGCTGCTTTATCCTGGTGTGGCCATCAACCGTACGCGTTCACGCGGTGGCCTGATGCCGGTGTGGGGTGACAGCCAGCGCTACTCCATTGACGTGTCGGACACCACATGGGGCTCCGGGGTCGATTTTGCGTTACTGCAGGCGCAGAACGTCTGGATCCGCACCTTGGGGGAGAAAAACCGCTTTGTGGTCCGTGGTCAGGTAGGCTGGATCGAAACCAACGATTTTGACAAAGTGCCGCCGGATTTGCGCTTCTTCGCCGGTGGCGATCGCAGTATCCGTGGTTATAAATTCCAGGGCATTTCCCCGCGTGGAGATGACGGCAAGCTGACCGGTGCCTCTAAAATGGTGACGGGTTCGCTGGAGTATCAATATAACGTCACTGGCCGTTGGTGGGGGGCGATGTTTGTGGATTCCGGGCAGGCGGTCAATAAATTCTCAGACAGCAATTTCAAGACCGGTGCGGGCGTTGGCGTGCGCTGGCAGTCGCCGGTAGGGCCGGTGAAGCTGGATATCGCCGCGCCGGTTGGGGATCAAGAGACCCACGGCCTACAGTTTTATATCGGTTTGGGGCCTGAACTATGAGCCTGATAAAAAAGATTTGTCTGGGATTTTTGATCCTGCTGTTGCTGCTGATTGGCACGTTGGCGTTTCTGCTTGGCACCACGACCGGCTTGCATATGGTGATCAACGGGGCTGCCCGCTGGGTACCCGGGTTGGAAATTGCGGCGGTCAGTGGCGGTTGGCGCGATCTGACCTTGAAAGGTGTGAAATATCAGATGCCAGGCGTGGCGGTTAACGCCGGGCAGTTCCATCTTTCGCTCGATCTCTCCTGTTTTAAACGCAGTTCATTGTGCGTCAATGCGCTGACCGCACAGGATGTTGATGTGGTGGTGAAAACCGCTGAAATGGCGCCTTCTGCGCCGGTTGAGGAAAGCAACGAGCCGATCGGCGATCTCAGCACGCCTTATCCTATTACCCTGCGTAAGCTGGCGTTGAATAACGTCAAGGTTACCGTGGACGATACGGCGATCTCGCTGGGGGAGTTCAGTACTGGTGCGCAGTGGCAGGAACGTGCTTTGACGTTGAGGCCAACTACGGTCCGCGCTTTGCTGATCGCGCTGCCAAAAACGCCGGTGAATCCTTTGCCGGAAGCACTGCAGCCCGCAGCGGAGAAAGTGGCAGACAAGGTGGCAGAGAAAACGACGGTTGCGCCAGCATTGGTGCCACCGCCAGCGGAAGAGCAACCGTTGGGCGAAACTCTGAAGGCGTTGTTTGCCAAACCGCTGCTGCCGGATCTGCCAGAAATTCGCCTGCCGCTGGATATTACCGTTGAGGAAATCAACGGCGAGCAGCTACATCTGACCGGGGACACTGAGGTGTCGATCACCCGCTTGCAACTGCAGGCCAGCACCAAAGATCAGCACATTCAGCTCGATCGCTTTGACGTGAGATCGCCGCAAGGCATGCTTTCCGCCAAAGGGCAGGCAACGTTGACCGGCAGTTGGCCGGTGGAAATGGTGGCCAACAGCACGCTGAATATCGATCCGCTGAAAGGCGAGAAGGCGAAGCTGAATGTGTCTGGTGGGCTGCGTGAAGAGCTGAAAGTGGCGCTTAACCTGTCTGGCCCCGTTGGTGCGCAGCTGGATGTGCAAACCCAGTTGGCAGAGGTGGGTTTACCCTTGGCGCTGACGCTGCAAAGCAAACAGCTGAAATGGCCGCTGACTGGCGAGCCACAGTATCAGGTCAATGACTTCCGCCTGCGCTTTAACGGCAAGGCCGCAGATTATGCGCTCTCTACCCGCGCCAATTTCAAAGGCCAGGATCTGCCACCGGCTGTGCTACAGCTGGATGGTAAAGGTAATCTTGAACAGTTCAGACTCGAGCGCCTGCGGTTGGTTGCGCTGGAGGGGAACACCGATCTGACGGCGCTGGTAGACTGGAGCAAAGCGATCAGTTGGACGTCGCAACTGACGCTTTCAGGCATTAATACCGCCAAGCAATGGCCGGAATGGCCAGCGCGGTTGGAAGGGAAAATCACCACCCGTGGCAGCCTGCACGGCGGCAGTTGGCAATTACAGGTGCCGGTGCTGCAGCTCGACGGCAATGTGAAACAAAACAAGGTATCGGCGCGCGGTTCCCTGCGTGGCAATGCGGCCGGGCAGTGGACGATCCCGGGTATCGATCTGGCGTTGGGGCGCAATACGCTCAACGTTAAAGGCCAGTTGGATGAGAAAAGCTGGGTGCTGGATGCCAATGTTGATGCGGCGCATCTCGACGGCGCCTTGCCGGGCCTTGCTGGCAATGTCCGCGGGCAGTTGAAGCTGCGCGGGAATCTGCAGGCACCACAGCTGTTGGCAGACCTGACCGCGACAGGTTTGCAATGGCAGGCGCTGCACATCAATCGGGTGAAGGTCAACGGTGATGTCCGTTCCAGCGATCAGATCCAGGGGCAACTGGCGGTACGGGTTGAACAGCTCAAACAGGACGCGCTGCAGGTCAATTTGTTGACGTTGGATGCCAGAGGCAGTGAGCGCCAACATCGGCTGCAATTGAACATTGATGGCAAGCCAGTCTCCGGGCAGTTGGCCCTGGAGGGCAGTTTTGATCGTCAGCAACAGCGCTGGCGAGGCAACCTGAACAACACTCGTTTTGATACACCGGTGGGTGAATGGCGTCTTAGCCGTGCCATCGCGTTGGATTACCTGAATACGCAACAGAAAATCAGCGTAGGGCCGCATTGCTGGGTGAACCCGAATGCCGAGCTGTGCGTACCTAGAACCATCGAGGCGGGGGCCAGCGGCCAGGCTAGCGTGGTACTCAATCGCTTCGACCTGGCAATGATCAAACCGTTCCTGGGGCCGGATACCGCCATGAACGGGGTCTTTACTGGCCGAGCTGACGTAAGTTGGCAACCGGGGGGGGCATTGCCACAGGCGAAGGTTTCACTGGTTGGCAAAGGAGTGAAAGTGGTGCAGCAGGTGCAGGGCGCCGCATTGCCGATCGCCTTTGACACGCTAAACCTCAATGCGGGCCTGAACAATGGCCGGGCACAGGCAGACTGGCTGATCAAGCTGACTAATAACGGGCAGTTTAACGGTAACGTTCAGATCGCTGATCCACAGGTACGTCGTACCATCAGCGGCAACGTCAATATTACCAATGTGTCGCTGGCGCTGCTTAACCCGATACTGACGCAGGGCGAGAAAGCCGCGGGGATGCTGAATGCCAACCTGCAATTAGGCGGCAATGCGCAGAACCCGCTGGTGTTTGGCCGTCTGGCGTTGGATAAGGTGGCGATCGTTGGCCACTGGATGCCGTTCGATATGACCGAAGGCCGCCTGGCGCTGAACTTCAACGGGATGACCTCGACCCTGGAAGGATTGCTGGCGACCACGCATGGGCAGCTCAATCTGTCCGGGGATGCCGACTGGCGGGATATCAATGCCTGGCGTGCACGTATTGCAGCCAAGGGCGATCGGCTGCGGGTGACCCTGCCGCCAATGGTCCGTATTGATGTTTCACCGGATGTGGTGTTCGAAGCCACGCCGCAGCTGTTCTCACTCAACGGTAGCGTAGGTATCCCTTGGGCGCGCATCACGGTGCAGGAGCTGCCAGAAAGCGCAGTCGGTGTTTCTCCTGATGAAGTGATGTTGGATAACCAGCTCAAGCCGATCCAACCGGCGACGGCAGGGATCCCAATCAACAGCAATCTGACGATCCGCGTGGGTAACGACGTGCGTCTGGATGCATTTGGCCTGAAAGCCAGACTGCGTGGCGATCTGCGTGTGGCACAGGACCAGAATGGTCTGGGAGTACATGGCCAGATTAATATTCCATCTGGGCGTTTCCATGCGTATGGTCAGGATCTGCTCGTGCGTAAAGGCCAACTGATATTCTCTGGGCCACCAGATCAACCGCTGCTGAATATTGAGGCGATCCGTAATCCGGATGCTACGGAAAATGACGTGACCGCTGGTGTCCGCGTGACCGGCATGGCCGATGCGCCAAGGCTTGAGGTGTTCTCCGATCCGGCCATGTCTCAGCAAGAAGCGCTGTCTTACCTGCTGCGCGGCCAGGGATTAGGGGCTGGCGGTGCCGATGGTAACGCCATGACCTCAATGTTAATTGGTATGGGGGTTGCACAAAGTGGTCAACTTGTGGGTAAAATCGGCGAGGCGTTTGGCGTAAGTAATCTGGCCCTTGATACCGAGGGAGTTGGCGACAGCTCTCAGGTAGTGGTGAGCGGCTATGTCCTCCCTGGCTTACAAGTAAAATATGGGGTGGGGATCTTCGACTCATTGGCCACGCTGACGTTGCGATACCGCCTGATGCCTAGGTTGTATCTGGAAGCGGTGTCTGGTCTAGACCAGGCACTGGATGTGCTCTATCAGTTTGAGTTTTAGCTATGCGAATAATTGTCTACGGCAGTTTACGACGCAAACAGGGAAACAGCCATTGGATGACCAACGCCCAATGGTTGGGTGAACATGAGTTAGAAGGCTACCAGCTTTATAATCTGGGGCACTACCCGGCGGCGATCCCTGGAGAGGGCACGGTACACTGCGAAGTGTATCGTATTAACTCATCGATTCTGGCCGAGCTGGACGAGTTGAAAAGCAATACCAAAGACTACAAGCGCGAGCTGATCCGCACGCCTTACGGCAGTGCGTGGATCTACCTGTATAGACACAGCGTGGACGGTTTCCCGCGGATTGAAAGCGGTGACTGGCTCAAGCGTCTTGACGAAAAGCAGTAAAAAAAACACCGCTCATCTGGGCGGTGTTTTTTTATCAGTTCGGGCGAGAATTACTTCTTGGCGCGCTCGAAAGAGGCAACGATCTCAGCTTTGGCTGCAGCAGCATCTGCCCAACCATCCACTTTTACCCACTTGCCTTTTTCCAGATCTTTGTAGTGTTCAAAGAAGTGAGTGATCTGCGCTTTCAGCAGTTCTGGCAGGTCGTTCACATCTTTAATGTGATCGTACTCTTTGGTCAGTTTGCTGTGCGGTACGGCAACCAGTTTCGCATCTTCACCGGCTTCGTCGGTCATTTTCAGCACGCCAACTGGGCGGCAGCGGATCACTGAGCCTGGTTGCAGTGGGTATGGGGTTGGCACCAACACGTCTACCGGATCACCATCCAGTGACAGGGTGTGGTTGATGTAACCGTAGTTGCACGGGTAGAACATCGCCGTGGACATGAAACGGTCAACGAACAGCGAACCCGTTTCCTTGTCGATTTCGTATTTGATTGGATCGGCGTTAGCCGGGATTTCGATAACTACGTAGATGTCTTCTGGCAGGTCTTTGCCAGCAGGGACCAGGTTCAAGCTCATGTCGGTTTCCTTTAATCAAACCAGAAATGGAGTGGCGGCTATTATAGCGGAGTCTTTTGTGATTTCCCGTCCTTTTCATCATTGAGCTGCTGCCTGGCCGATAACAGCAACTTTTCCAGATTAATCCCTCATTGATTGAAGTTTACTCCCCGGCTGCCGATAACTTCCTCAAATAATAACGGTCCAGCAGCTAGCTGACCCTGCCTTCTTGCCTCCTCTACATCTGAAGCTACTTTTTTCTAAAGCCGGGAAACACTCATGTTAAAGAAGATCACCGTTAAGGCCGGGCTGATTGCCCTGTTGAGCCTGATGACGTTGCTGTTGATTGTTGTCAGCATCATCGGGGTTAAAGCCATTAACGACGGAACACGTTCGCTACAGACTCTGAACCAGATCCTGGGGGAAGAACTGGGTTCGTTGGCCAACAGCTCCAACCTGGCGCTACGGGCCAGAACGGCTGCCTCGCTTGCAGTACGCCAGCGCGAGATTGGTCAGATTGAGGTTGCTGACGCCTCGGTGGGGCGCATTTATGGCTATCTGGAACAGTCGAAAAAGGAAATGGCGCGCTTTGTCGACGTGGGAACGGTGACCGAACGCGGTCGCCAATTCTCAATGCGGATGCAGGCGAGCTATCGCGCCTATCTGGAGCAAGGCATTGCGCCCATGGCGGCGGCGATAAAGGCGGGGAAGTTGGATGACTATTACGCCATTCAAGAAAATCATATCTCTAAGTTGAGCATTGCTTTTGAAGCCGATCTTAGTGAATTCCGCGCGTTTGCCATGGATATTGGCCAGCAGCATGCGCGTGAGGCAGAAAGTAATGCCAGCACCAAGATTATCCTGATCGTTGCGGCTGGGCTGCTCAGCATGTTACTGGCGGTGCTGGCCTGGTTTGCTATGCGTGTGATCTTGCTGCGCCCGTTAGATGAGTCGATCGTCCAATTGGAGCACATTGCCGCCGGGGATCTGACCCACGAAATTAGCGGTGAAGGTGATACCGAAATGGGGCGCCTGGTAAGCGCCATGCAGCGTATGCAGCAATCGCTGGTGATGTCGGTCAGTAAAGTCCGCGATGCCAGCAGCCAGATCGATACCGGCTCCCGCGAGTTGGCTGCGGGTAACGTTCATCTGGCGCAGCGTACGGAGGAATCGGCCGCTTCGCTGGAGCAAACCGCCGCCAGTATGGAGCAGTTGACCTCTACGGTGAAAATGAATGCTGAAAACTGCGAACAGGCCAACCAGTTGGCACTGAGCGTCTCTGATATTGCCGAGCAGGGCAGTGACGTGGTCAGCCAGGTGATGAGCAAGATGCAGGCCATTACCGACAGCTCCCGACGCATCGCCGACATCATCAGCGTGATGGACGGTATCTCCTTCCAGACCAATATCCTGGCGCTCAACGCGGCGGTAGAGGCGGCACGTGCCGGTGAGCAAGGCCGTGGTTTTGCCGTGGTGGCCGGTGAGGTACGCAGCCTGGCCCAACGTAGTGCGCAATCGGCCAAAGAGATCAAAGGGCTGATCGAAGTTTCACAACACCGCGTGCGGGAAGGTGAACAGATGGCGGCTACGGCGGCGAAGACCATGAACGGAATAACCGGCGAAGTCGGGCGCGTCACGGCGCTGATGCGTGAAATCTCGGCGGCCACTCGCGAACAAAGCAGTGGTATCGAGCAGGTTAACCTGGCGGTAGTGCAAATGGATCAGGTGGCACAGCAGAATGCGGCGCTGGTGGAAGAGTCTGCGGCAGCAACGCGCTCTTTGGAAGAGCAGGCGCAACTATTGGCACAGAGTATGGCTGTGTTCAAACTGTGATGTGAAGGGGCGGTATGCCGCCCCTTTTATAGCGTTACTGGTCTGGGAAATCAGCAATAAAGCGTTCGGCGTCTTCTACCATCGATTTGGTTCCGACGAAGAATGGCGCACGCTGGTGCAGTTGTTGCGGCACGATATCCAGAATGCGGTTTTTGCCATCGCTGGCTTTACCCCCGGCCTGTTCAGCCAGGAACGCCATCGGGTTGCATTCATACAGCAGACGCAGCTTGCCCTGTGGGTGGCTGGCGGTGCTTGGGTAGATATAGATGCCGCCTTTGAGCAGGTTACGGTGGAAGTCGGCAACCAGTGAACCGATATAGCGTGAGGTATAAGGGCGCTGGGTGGCTTCATCCTGCTCTTGGCAGTATTTGATGTATTTCTTCACCCCGAGCGGGAACTTGATGTAGTTACCTTCGTTGATGGAATACATATTGGCTTTTTCCGGGAAGCGCACTTTCTCGTGGGAGAGACAGAACACCCCCAGAGACGGATCGTAGGTGAAGGCATGTACGCCATAACCGGTGGTGTATACCAGCATGGTGGAAGAGCCATAAACTACATAACCGGCCGCTACCTGTGCATGGCCAGGCTGCAGGAAATCTTCTTCGGTGACTGGCGTGCCAATCGGAGTGATGCGGCGATAGATAGAGAAGATCGTCCCGACCGAGACGTTCACATCAATGTTGGACGAGCCGTCCAACGGATCCATTAGCACCACATACTTGCCATTCTCAGCTCGCTCGCCGTCGAAAATCACGATCTCGTCTTCTTCTTCCGACGCGATGCCCGCAACTTCACCACGAGCCTTCAACGCTGCTTTCAGCTTTTCGTTCGCGAACAGGTCCAGCTTCATCTGAACTTCGCCCTGAACGTTGGAAATGCCGTTAGTCCCCAAAATATCAACTAAACCTGCCTTGTTGATATCACGGTGAATGATCTTGGCACCCAGTTTGATGGCAGAAAGTAATGAGGTCAGCTCACCGGTGGCGTGAGAGAAGTCGTGTTGTTTCTCGACGATAAATTCGCCTAACGTTTTCATGACACAATCCCTGAATCTACGGATGGATAGCGGCTTGTTAACATACCGCCAACGTTTTCGTCAGCAGTGTAGCCCAAAGCAACTTGCGATTCATAGGCAAATCCATTTCTTCTGAGCGATTCTGAGCGCTAGAATAGGCAGTAAATCGTTGCACTAAAATGAGAGACCTAATGCGCATACATATTCTTGGGATCTGCGGCACCTTTATGGGTGGGCTAGCCATGTTGGCTCGTTCACTGGGGCATGAGGTGACCGGTTCAGATGCCAACGTCTATCCTCCTATGAGCACCTTACTTGAAAAGCAGGGGATCGATCTGATCCAGGGTTACGATCCTGCCCAGTTGGATCCGGCTCCGGATCTGGTGATTATCGGCAATGCCATGAGCCGTGGTAATCCTTGCGTAGAAGCGGTGCTGGAGCAGAGCATTCCTTACATGTCTGGCCCTCAGTGGTTGCATGATTATGTCCTGCGCGATCGTTGGGTGCTGGCGGTAGCGGGAACACATGGTAAAACCACTACCGCTGGGATGGCGACCTGGATCCTGGAAGCCTGCGGCTATCAGCCGGGCTTTGTGATCGGCGGTGTACCGGGCAATTTTGATGTCTCGGCCCGTCTTGGCGGCAGCCCGTTCTTTGTCATCGAAGCCGATGAGTATGACTGTGCCTTCTTCGACAAACGCTCCAAGTTCGTTCATTACTGCCCGCGCACGTTAATCATGAACAACCTCGAGTTCGATCATGCCGACATCTTTGACGATCTGAAAGCGATCCAGAAGCAGTTCCACCACCTGGTACGCCTGGTGCCGGGCCAAGGCAAGATTATCCTGCCGGAAAACGACACCCATCTGAAACAGGTGATGGCGATGGGGTGCTGGAGCGAACAGGAATGGGTCGGGGAAGGGGGCGCGTGGCGCGCACACAAACTGACGACGGATGCCAGCCATTACGAAGTGTTCCTCAACGGCGAGAAGGTAGGGGAAGTTAACTGGGCGCTGGTGGGCGAACACAACATGCATAATGGCCTGATGGCAATCGCTGCTACCCGTCATGTTGGCGTACAGCCAGCCGATGCCTGCCGGGCGCTGGGTGACTTTATCAATGCCCGCCGCCGTCTGGAATTGCGTGGTGAAGCCAACGGCGTCACGGTGTATGACGACTTTGCTCATCATCCGACAGCCATTCTGGCTACCTTGGCGGCGCTGCGTGGCAAAGTGGGCGGCACCGCACGCATCCTGGCCGTGCTGGAGCCTCGCTCAAACACCATGAAAATGGGGATCAGCAAAAACGATCTGGCCCCCTCACTGGGTCGTGCCGACGAAGTGTTCCTGTTCCAGCCTCACCACATCCCGTGGCAGGTAGCAGAAGTTGCCGAAGCTTGTGTCCAGCCCGCGCACTGGAGTGCCGATCTGGATACGTTGGTGGAGATGATCGTGAAAACCGCGCAGCCGGGTGACCATATTCTGGTGATGAGCAACGGCGGGTTTGGCGGCATTCATGACAAATTGCTGGCAGGGCTGTCTAACAAGGCTGAACCGAAAGAAACCTACTGACGTTTAGCTAAACGGGCGTCGCGTGCGGCGCTTGTTCCAATACCAAGGTCGCTGATGCGGCCTTTTTTACACCCATAAAAAAGCCCTCGCGTGCGAGGGCAATGGGGTTCGTCGGATAGGACGACGACAATTTCCGAGGATATAACGTTTACCTGAGAACTCGGCAGTGGCAGTGACGAGGGTAGTCAGTTCAGTAAGCGCGACCTCGGTGTTTTACTTGTAGATTTCAGCCGTTGCGTGCCAGTTGCCATTTTCATAGGCTTCGATCACACGGTAGGCTTTGGCCCCTTGCTGGTCCGCTTTATCAGACAGCGCCTGACGGATATCAGAAGGTGCGCCACCCACGCCGCTAGCGGTAATGGTGCCGACAGACTGCAGATTGCTGGCTTGGGCATCAGTGACCAGGTTAGCCGCAGAAGCACCGAAAGAAACGGCAGACAGCAGGCTAAGTGCAACGAGAGTAGTTTTCATGTTCATGATACTTGGGTCCTTAATCGTTCAGAGATAACGGCCTGGAAGGGCTTTACAGCGTTTTTTATACTTGAAGGCGGTTATCTACTTGGTTTTTTACCAGAGAGTTGTCGTGCAATGCTCACATAACATCTTGTACTTACTTGTAAATCTCGGCGGTAGCGTGGTAGTTGCCTTCGTTACGAGCTTCGATCACGCGGTAAGCAGTCGCGCCTTGGGCATCGGCTTTGGCAGAAAGTGCCTGACGGATATCAGAAGGTGCTGCACCGACGCCGCTCACGGTGATGGTACCGGCAGACTGCAGTTTTTCAGCCTGTGAAGCATCAACGGATTGTGCTGCGAATGCACCGAAAGACAGCATGGACAGCAGGCTAATTGTTGCTACGGTAGTTTTAATTTTCATGATTTATCCTCTTCGTATTCTTTTATCAGTTCCAATGAACTGTGATTTACGTCACGAAAATGAGTATACATCTAGTAACGGCAAAAATTAATAGCTGGCTAACAGTTTCTAGTGAAACTTTATTGGGGTGGCCGTTACTTTTAATAACCTAATGGAATAAAAAACGGCGATAAAATACACTTTTGATGTTAAATTTTTGTAATTTCAATGAGCTAAGTGCTTTTGACTAAAAGTGCGGAAGCTTCCAGTCACTATCACCAGTCACCCAGAAATGTCATTGAAATGTGCTGCAGGTCGGCTTTTTGGCAGTTTTAAACGTGGTAGGCAGTGCGGAAGAAGTAAATGAAGGGTTAATAAAGGATGCACAGCCCGCGACGGAGCGCCGCAGGCTGCGCTGAATGCATCAAAGTTCCTGTTCGAACAAGGAGAGAATGGCTTCAAACAGTTGGCGTGCGGTAAATGAACTGGCCGGAGTGACAAAAATAGTGTCGTCACCGGCAATGGTACCCAGGATCCCTTCGGATTTGCCCAGTGAGTCCAACAGACGGGCAATCAGCTGCGCCGCACCTGGGCTGGTATGGATCACCACCACCGCGTCGTTATGGTCCACGTCCAGCACCAGATTCTTGAGCGGGCTGGTGGTGGTTGGGACACCGAGTTCGGCCGGGAGGCAGTACACCATCTCCATTTTTGCATTACGCGTGCGTACCGCCCCGAACTTGGTCAGCATGCGTGATACCTTGGACTGGTTAATGTTCTCGAAGCCTTCTTCTTGCAGCGCCAAAACGATCTCGCCTTGAGAACTGAATTTTTCTTCTTTCAATAACGCCTTAAACGCCTTGATCAGATCTTCCTGCTTTGCGGGATTACGCATTTTGCACCGTGGAATGTTGGTAATAGAGCTGATTATTATGCATATAAATGCATTTTTATGCAATATGGGGGCCGTCTGGAAAATTAAAAATGCCCAGACAGAAAGGCAAGAGCGCGATTTTAACAAAATCCGTTGCTCATGAATATGCCCTTTCGGTGCGGGAATCGAGTCAGCTCTCCGGTAACGAAAATGTTATTAAAATGATGTTGTTCTGATGTTACGTAAGGGTGTAATGTAACCGCCGGTTAACGCGATCGTGAAAAGCTTGGCACTATTTTCGATTAGTGTGCGCTATGCCCTTAATGCATAAGCTATTTACTTTAAAATGCTCGCAACATCGGCCATTTTATTGCGCCAGATCTAAAACCGACTGTTAAGAGGTTGTTTTTAAAGGCGTGATAAATTAAGGTCCGTGACCAAAGAATTCACGGCGCTTTTATATTTAAGACAATAAAGGAGTATAGGATGAAAGTTGCAGTTCTCGGTGCTGCTGGCGGTATTGGCCAGGCCCTCGCCCTTCTACTCAAGACCCAGCTTCCTTCAGGTTCTGAACTCTCCCTCTACGACATTGCCCCTGTTACCCCAGGCGTTGCCGTTGACTTAAGCCACATCCCAACCGCAGTTAAAATCAAAGGCTTCAGTGGCGAAGATGCAACTCCTGCGCTGCACGGTGCGGACGTGGTGCTGATTTCTGCTGGCGTTGCGCGTAAACCAGGGATGGATCGTTCCGATCTGTTCAACGTTAACGCTGGCATCGTACGCAACCTGATTGAGCAAGTGGCTAAAACCTGCCCGAAAGCCTGCATCGGTATCATCACCAACCCGGTGAATACCACGGTGGCCATTGCGGCAGAAGTGTTGAAGAAAGCGGGTGTGTACGACAAAAACAAACTGTTTGGTATCACATCGCTGGACATCATCCGTTCCAACACCTTCGTCGCGGAACTGAAAGGCAAACAACCGGAAGAGCTGAACGTACCGGTGATTGGCGGCCACTCAGGCGTGACCATCTTGCCTCTGCTGTCGCAGATCCCAGGCGTAAGCTTTAGCGATCAGGAAGTGGCTGACTTGACCAAACGTATCCAGAATGCGGGTACCGAAGTGGTTGAAGCCAAAGCCGGTGGCGGTTCTGCAACCCTGTCTATGGGCCAGGCTGCTGCACGTTTTGGCCTGTCTCTGGTACGTGCGCTGAGCGGTGAGAAAGGCGTAGTGGAATGTGCCTATGTTGAAGGGGATGGCAAATATGCCCGCTTCTTTGCACAGCCGCTGCTACTGGGTAAAAACGGTATCGAAGAGCGTAAAGACATCGGTACCCTGAGTGCCTTCGAGCAAAAAGCGTTGAGCGAAATGTTGGACGTGCTGCACAAAGATATCGAACTGGGTGAGAAGTTTATCAACAACTGATCCCTCAGTATGTGATGTTTTGATAAGCCGCCGGGCCGAATCCGGCGGCTTTCTTATGTTTATCATGATTTGATTCGACTTTTCCGATCTCGCAGATGATGGGTGAGCGGATCAAAATATCTGCTCGGCCAGATCTCTGCCGGATGTACGTTCAGTGCATCAGCAATCAACCACTCTCCCTTGGGCCAAGGACGTGACAGCGCGTTGGCCAACGTCGATGAACTTAGCCCTGCCCCCCGTGAAACCGCAGCCAGAGTGGTACCTCTCTTCTTCAAAGCCGCGATGACGTCTGCTGGATGCCAATCTGGGTCCCGTGAATTCATATTTTCATTCCTTTTTTGATTAGAGAAAGTTCTGTTAGTGGTATAACTAACAGGTAAGTATTAATCGTTTGAACAACGTGAAGCGTTTATTCAGAAACTAGGATACCACCAAGTTTCCCAAAAATACCTTATGGTTTCTGAAAAATTTGTCTTGCCACACAATTGTCCCGAGATCATGGCTATGAAAAACGAGTGGTTTGCTGCCAAGGAGCTGATAGGCATCGCAGGATTACCGTCCTCTACACAGGGAATCAATCTGATGGCCCGGCGCGAAAATTGGCTCAGCCGTCGCCGCAAAGGCGTGCAAGGCAAGGCGCTGGAATACCATATTGACAGCTTGCCTACCGGCGTCAAAAACCTGCTGGTATTGCGCGAAGAGCCTGCGATCTATGAGGCCGGACGTCAGGACCCACTGGCGGTGTGGATCGAATACTATTACCACCTTTCAGACAGTGAGCGTGGCCAAGTGATGGCATTTTTGATGCGTGAAGGTATGGATAGCCTGCTGACCTGGATTGCCGAAAAGAACAAACAGTAAATCTCCTCAGCTGACGTACACTTTGTAGGGGCGCCGCATGCTGCGCCCGAGTAGCCATATGGTGCTCCCACCAAGCTCCTTTCTGCGTCGCCTCTCTGTTTTCTCCTCCTTATTTAGTAAGTGTTTCTTGAGTATTTCGTCAGATTTTTGGTTATTGGCAACGGCTTGGTTAATGTTATAACTAACTTATTAGCATTAGTTGTTCATGCAACTGGAAGGTCTGATAAGTCAGTTAGGGGCAACGCCGAGATCAAGGAGGGGGGAATGGGCCAGGAGTGGTTTACCGCCAACGAACTGAAAGAGAAAGGCGAATTGGGCAGCTCCCCGCAAGGGATCAATAAGCGAGCACGTGAGCAAAACTGGCGATGGCAGCGACGTTTTGGCAAGCAGGGGGTGACTAAGGAGTATCATATCAGCAGCCTGCCCCTCTCGACCCAAAACGAGTTGTATCCCCAGCGATATCCCCTTGCCGCAGAGGAACCGGCGGCTTATAGCGTCTCCCGTGATGGCGATCCTGGGGCACGTTTGCAGAGCTATCTGGCAGGTATGAAACCTGACGAATACGCGGTTTTATTGAGTTTTCTGGCGGAGAATGGGGCTGCGGGGTTGCTGGATCTCATTAGCAAGGCAAATAAATAGGCCTGCATTGCAGGCCTATTTGAATATTAAGAAACTTAAGTTTCTTAAAAGTCTCGTTGAACCGCCAGATGCGCTAATCCTTCCAGTGCGGTTCGATAAGGAGAGTCGGGCAAAATCTGCAATGCGGCGATCGCCTTGTCCGCTTCTTCTTCTGCGCGCTGACGTGTATAGGTGAGTGAACCACACTCCTGCATGGTAGCCAGAACCGGCTCCAGCAGATGGCGGCCATTCCCCTGTTCAATCGCGCCACGGATCATCGCAGACTGCTCGGCATTGCCATTATGCATCGCATGCAACAACGGCAGTGTCGGCTTGCCCTCGTTCAAGTCATCGCCGGTATTTTTACCCAGGGTCACGCCGTCTGCACTGTAGTCCAGCAGATCGTCGATCAGTTGGAATGCCGTACCAAGATAGCGGCCATAGTCTTGCAGCGCCTGCTCTTCCGCCGGGTTAGCCTCTGAGAGGATGGCAGATGACTGGGCTGCCGCCTCAAACAGACGAGCGGTTTTGCTGTAGATAACCCGCATATAGTTTTCTTCACTGATATTCGGATCGTTGACGTTCATCAACTGCAGCACTTCACCTTCGGCGATCACGTTGACCGCTTCGGACATCACTGCCAGCACGCGCAGCGATTCCAGGCTGGTCATCATCTGGAAAGCACGCGTATAAATGAAATCGCCCACCAACACGCTGGCGGCATTGCCAAACGCCGCGTTGGCGGTCGCCTTGCCACGGCGCATGTCGGACTCATCCACCACGTCATCATGCAACAGGGTCGCGGTATGGATGAACTCTATCAGGGCAGCAACGGATATGTGTTTATCGCCTTGATAGTGCAAGGCCCGTGCTGCCAGAACGGCGATCATCGGGCGAATGCGCTTACCGCCACCGCTGATAATGTAATAGCCAAGTTGATTGATGAGCGTGACATCGGAATTCAACTGTTCGAGAATTGTTGCGTTCACGGCCGCCATATCTTGCGCGGTTAACTCAGTAATTTGTTCTAGGTTCATTGTATTTTTTTCAGCTGTGTTTCTGTTGACCGCGATGAGAACGCTGCTCACATCGGTACATGGCGGTAACTGTCCTGTTGATTGTACTTGAAAATCGGCCCAGATAAACGTTGTGAGAGAAACTGTGTTTTTTTTCTTCTTTTTTCACCTTCTGGCCCTAATCTGCTCTTGTCATATGCAGGATTATTGCGTAGAATTCGCGCCCTATTGTGAATATTTATAGCGCGCTCTGTACTGAACAGTTGGGCACGCGGAAAGCGGAGTTTTATATGTACGCGGTTTTCCAAAGTGGTGGTAAACAACACCGAGTAAGCGAAGGTCAAACCGTTCGCTTGGAAAAGCTGGACATCGCAACTGGTGAAGCGGTTGAGTTTGACCAGATTCTGATGATCGCTAATGGCGAAGATATCAAAATCGGCGTTCCTTTCGTCGATGGCGGTAAGATCAAAGCTGAAGTGGTTGCTCACGGTCGTGGCGAAAAGATCAAGATTGTTAAGTTTCGTCGTCGTAAGCACTATCGTAAGCAGCAAGGTCACCGTCAGTGGTTCACTGATGTTAAAATCACCGGCATCAGCGCTTAAGTTAGGAGAGCGGATTAATGGCACACAAAAAGGCTGGCGGCTCGACTCGTAACGGTCGCGATTCAGAAGCTAAACGTCTGGGCGTAAAACGCTTTGGCGGCGAAGCAGTACTGGCAGGCAGCATCATCGTTCGTCAGCGCGGCACCAAATTCCACGCTGGTACCAACGTGGGTTGCGGCAAAGACCACACTCTGTTTGCTTTGAAAGACGGTAAAGTCAAATTCGAAGTTAAAGGCCCGAGCAATCGTAAATTTATCAGCATCGAAGCTGAATAATTTTTCGAGCCTTACGAAATAGATGTTAAGCCCCGCAATTCGTTGCGGGGCTTTTTACATTTATAGATTGCTTGTGCTTGGCGGCACAACGCACAGACAGTGAGAAGATGGAAAAAAAACAGCAGGCTGGCGTTGGTATTTTTCTGGCGGTCACCACAGCGGTTTGCTGGGGCGCACTGCCTATCGCAATGAAAGAAGTGCTGGAAGTGATGGAGCCGTTTACCATCGTCTGGTATCGCTTTACGATTGCCGCCATCGGCCTGGGGATGATCCTGGCAGTGCGCGGGCGTTTACCCCCGGTGAAAATGTTCCGTCAACCCCGCTGGTTGCTGTTGCTGGCGATCGCCACTGCCGGGTTGTTGGGCAACTTTGTCTTCTTCAGCTCTTCGCTGCAATATTTGAGTCCGACGGCCTCGCAGGTTATCGGCCAACTCTCGCCGGTGGGCATGATGTTCGCCAGCGTATTGATCCTGAAAGAAAGGATGCGTATCACTCAGGTGATTGGCGCTCTGATGCTGATCTGCGGGCTGATGCTGTTTTTCAACGTCAGCCTGATCGAGATCTTCACTCAGTTCACAGACTACACGCTCGGTGTGTTGTTGGGCGTGTGTGCAGCCATGGTTTGGGTGACCTATGGCGTGGCGCAGAAAGTATTACTGCGTCGATTGGCCTCACCGCAGATCCTGGTCTTGTTGTACACTTTATGTGCGATCGCGTTATTCCCGCTTGCGAAGCCAGCGGTGATTTTCCAGCTCAGCGGCTGGCAATTGGCCTGTCTGCTGTTCTGTGGTGCTAACACGCTGATTGGTTATGGTGCGCTGGCGGAAGCGATGGCGCGCTGGCAGGCGGCCCAGGTGAGTGCGTTAATCACGCTGACTCCCCTGTTTACCCTGCTGTTTTCAGATTTATTGGCGCTGGCCTGGCCACAGGTATTTACGGCCCCGGCATTGAATGTCGTTGGCTATGTAGGTGCTTTTGTGGTGGTTGCAGGTGCCATGTTTTCCGCAATTGGTCACCGTTGGTGGCCGCGACGGGCAGAAACCAACCTGGTTGCTTCTTTGAAGCGGCCCGGTGAATGAGTTACGGAGACGGTAAATGAAGTTTGTAGATGAAGCAACGATCCTGGTCGTGGCAGGTGATGGCGGTAATGGTTGCGTCAGCTTCCGCCGCGAAAAATACATCCCGAACGGTGGGCCAGATGGCGGTGACGGCGGTGATGGCGGTGACGTCTACCTGGTGGCAGACGAAAACCTGAATACCCTGATCGATTACCGCTTTGAAAAATCTTTCCGTGCCGAACGTGGCCAGAATGGTCAGAGCCGTGACTGTACCGGTAAACGCGGTAAAGACGTTGAAATCAAGGTGCCGGTCGGTACTCGTGTGCAGGATCAGGGCACCGGTGAGATCCTCGGTGATATGACCCGTCATCAGCAGCGTCTGATGGTGGCGAAGGGCGGTTGGCACGGCCTGGGCAACACCCGTTTCAAATCCTCGGTAAACCGTGCTCCGCGCCAAAAAACGCTGGGTACCAAGGGCGAGATGCGCGATATCCTGCTGGAGTTGCTGCTGCTGGCGGATGTGGGCATGTTGGGCCTGCCGAACGCCGGTAAGTCGACCTTCATTCGCGCGGTTTCTGCCGCCAAGCCAAAAGTGGCGGACTACCCGTTCACCACGCTGGTACCGAGCCTGGGCGTGGTACGTATGGACCATGAACAAAGCTTCGTGGTGGCGGACATTCCTGGCCTGATCGAAGGCGCACATGAAGGTGCTGGCCTGGGGATCCGTTTCCTGAAACACCTGGAGCGCTGCCGCGTGTTGCTGCACCTGGTGGACATTGCGCCGATCGACGAGTCCGATCCGGTAGAGAATGCCAAGGTGATCATCAACGAGCTCAACCAGTACAGCGAGAATCTGTCGCACAAGCCACGTTGGCTGGTGTTCAACAAAGTTGACCTGCTGGACGAGGAAGAGGCCGCCGAGCGTGCCAAGGCGATCGTAGAAGGCATGGGTTGGGAAGGTAAGTACTACATGATCTCCGCTGCGAACCGCGAAGGCGTTAACGCGCTGTGCTGGGACGTGATGAACTTCATCAATACGCAACCTAAAGCCATGGCGATCGAAGAAAGCGCACCAGAAAAAGTCGAGTTCATGTGGGATGATTACCACCGTGAGCAGATCGCCGAAGTGGAAGCTGAAGCGGATGACGATTGGGATGATGACTGGGATGAAGATGACGACGAAGGCGTCGAAATCGTCTACCAGAAGTAATTCTGCGTAATAAAGTAAGGGCTCGGTTCGATGAACCGGGCCCTTGTTGTTTTTTGGACGGCTGAAAATCTGTTACGTAGGGGGCTGCATGCTGCGCCCTGGTGTTTACTGATTCAAAATATTATCGGGTAACCAGCACTGTGCATCCAGGCCGCTGGCATCGGTGCGGTTTTCCAGACGTAGACAGCCACGGTGCAACTGAACGATACGGATCACGATATTCAATCCCAGCCCGCTGCCACCATAACGCTGGTCCATCCGGCGGAAGGCCTGAGTCAACTCTCCCGCCATCTCTTGTTTGATACCCGGCCCCTCGTCGAGAACCTGTAAGCGTTGTCCATTATTCTCGGGGGTGAGCTGAACACGAATGACACTCTTCTCAGGGCCATAACGGTGCGCATTTTCAACCAGATTACGCAGCATCAGGCGCAGCAGCACCGGATCGCCATGAGTCGGGGCACTGGCTGGCAGTTGCCAGACAATCTTTTGTCCGCGTAGAGCGGCAAGCTCCTCCAGCTCACCTTGCAGTGGCTTGATAACGTTGGCCACCCAGTCAAACTGTTGGTAATGACCGCTGGCGAAATCCTGCCCGGCGCGCGATAGCATCAGCAATTGCTCAACCACGTGCATTAGTTGGTCAATGCGGGCGATCAGTTGCTTACTACCCGTGATCCCCTGTTGCTCCATGAGTTCCAGATGCAAACGGATCCCCGCCAGCGGCGTGCGTAATTCATGGGCCGCATCGGCCGTAAACAGGCGTTCCTGCTGGATGGTATGGTCAAGTCGTGACAATAACTGATTCAATGCCTTGGTGACCGCTACCACCTCTAGGCTGTCGTTAGATACTGGCAAAGGGGTCAGATTATCTGCCGAACGTTTCTCGAGCTTTTCCTGCAGTTGATTCAGCGGCCGGATAATCCAACTGATGGCCCAGAAGGAGGCCAGCAAGGTCACCACCATCATGATCAATGAGGGAGCTAGCAGAGAAGCTATCGCTTCGGCAATCTCGGTATCGACCCGCTCGTTGCGGACTTTGGCTGAGAGGGTTTCATCTACCAGGAAAGTGATCTGCTCCTGGCTTTCGTGCCATAACCAAAATGCGCTGATGAGCTGGGTGACCAGCAGGATCAGGGCCAACATCAGCAGCAAACGACGGCGCATGCTGATCAAAATGCAGGCTCCAGACGGTAACCGATGCCACGTATGGTACGGATACGATCTTTGCCCAGTTTACGGCGCAAGTTGTGCATATGCACTTCGAGGGTGTTCGAGCCCAGATCGTCGTTCCAGGTATAGAGATCCTGTTGCAACAGCTCACGGTTGACGGTTTGCCCGGCCCGCATCATCAGACGCGACAGAATGGCAAACTCTTTCGGCGTGACGTCTATCGCCTGCTGTTGCAGATACACCTGCTGGCTGGACAGGTTGAGCGTCAGATCGTCCTGTTGCAGCAGGTTATCGCTGTGGCCCTGATAGCGGCGGATCAAAGCGCGCACCCGGGCTTGCAGCTCAATCAGCGCAAAGGGTTTGACCAGATAGTCATCGGCACCGGCGTCCAGGCCATCGACACGGTCTTGCAACGCGTCACGAGCGGTGAGGATCAACACCGGGATGCTGATGTGTTGACGGCGCCACTGCCGCAGCAGGGTGGCACCGTCAATATCTGGCAGGCCGAGGTCAAGGATCACCATACTGTACTGGCTGGTGACGATCAGGCTATTGGCCTGCGCAGCACTGGCCGCACAATCACAGGCGTAGCCTTCGTTGGACATTGCCAACGCCACGCCTTGCTGCAATAACTCATCGTCCTCAACAATCAGTAACTTCATGCCCTTGGGCCTCAATTGTTCTGATAGATATCCCGATACAACCGGCTTTCGAAACGCACCAGCGGCGCTCGGCGCTGTTTCTGATCTTCTGGTGGCACTGCGTATCCAGAGAGATATTGGACAAAGGCAAGGCGCTGACCGCTGGCCGTAGTGATAAAGCCGGCCAGGTTATAGACCCCTTGCAGCGCCCCGGTTTTGGCAGAAACCTTACCGTCGACCCCGGCTTCGTGCAGGCCACCGCGATAGCGCAGCGTGCCATCATAACCGGACAGCGGCAGCATCGAGATAAAGTTGAGCTCGCTGTCGTGCTGAGCAATATATTGCAACGCCTGCATCATGGTAGCAGGTGCCAGCAGGTTGTGGCGCGACAGGCCAGAGCCGTCCACCACGATGCTGTTACCCAGATCTACCCCGGCCTTCTGGCGCAGAACCTGGCGTACTGCATCTGCCCCCGCGCGCCAGGTGCCCGGTACGCCAAAGCGTTCATGGCCGATGGTGCGAAACACGGTATCGGCAATCATGTTGTCCGACTTCTTCAGCATGATTTTCAGCAGGTCATGCAACGGTGCAGACTGCGTCTGGGCGATCACCGTGCCCGTCATGCCTGGCTGGGTTTGGCGCTTCAAATGGCCGCCAATCTGGATCCCTGACTTGACCAACTCATCTTTCAGGATGGCGCCGGCATAGCTGGCCCCGTCTTGAATGGCGAATGCCAACGGCAGTGGCTCACTGCGCTGGGTCAGGCATCCCGTCAGTGTAAAGCGGTTCAATTCGCCCGGAACCACATCCAGTTCACAATATTGGGCATCCGGAGAGCCTTTCGCCAGCGTTCTTACCTGGCTGAACATATTGACCGGGTAGAATGAAGCCACGCGAATAAACGCCATCTCACCGGGGTTAGGGGCGCTGTAAAGAGAAACCGAGAAACAGTTGCGATCGACAATCGCTGCCGCTGGCGGGGCGCTGAAGCACTGGGTCATATCGTTCCAGGGCCAGCCGGGCGCTTTGTCATGGCTGGCAAATACCGAGGTATCGACCAGCACATCGCCGCTGATTTCGCGCACTCCCTGTTTTTTCAGTTCCGCCACCATATTGCGCAGATTCTGCCGCTTGAAGGTGGGATCTCCGCTGAAACGGGCGATAAGGTTGCCACGCAACACGCCATCCGTGATGTTGCCCTGACTTTCCAGTGTCGTGGTGAAGCGATAATCCGGCCCGAGCTGCAACAAAGCCGCCAGCGCGGTAAGCACCTTCTGGGTGCTGGCCGGGAGTGCCATTTGCTGTGAGTGATAGTCGATGGTTGGCGTGGTCGCGCCAATCTTCTGAACGATCAGGGCCAGGTTCGCCCCATCAGGCAAATATTGGGTGTAATCTTCAACCGGGGCCGCATGGGCATTAACAGCAAATGCGCAGGCCAATACACTGACAATTCGTGAAAAACGCATAATCTCGGGGTAACAGCTGGATAACGTGCTGTCATACTACGGTGCATCAAGGGATAAAGTAAACGATGACCCTTAAGGAACTCTAGGCTAAAATGCGTATCAAAATGCAAAATCGACGCTGACTTGGAGCAAACCTCCGAGCTCGGTTTCTTTTGTTTATCGCCTGGAGACGGAAGGCGCAACGCCTGCCGTAATTTCATACGAACACGTCAGGATGACGCTAATGCCCTGGGGATGCTTGCTACACCACGGGTATATTTGAACAGGATAGATTTAGAGGTATTTAACGATGAAACAGATCCCGATGACCTTGTTTGGCGCAGAACAGCTGCGTGAAGAACTAGAATATTTGAAAGGTGTGCGTCGCCCGAAAATCATTGCCGACATTGCCACCGCACGCGAACACGGTGACCTGAAAGAAAACGCCGAGTACCATGCCGCTCGTGAACAGCAGGGTTTCTGTGAAGGGCGTATCCAGGAAATCGAGGCCAAACTGTCCAATGCGCAGGTGATCGACATCACCAAAATGCCTCAGACTGGCCGCGTGATTTTTGGCGCTACCGTCTCGGTGATGAACCTGGATAGCGAAGATCAGGTGACTTACCGCATCGTGGGTGATGATGAAGCAGACTTTAAGAAAAATCTTATCTCTGTCAACTCACCGATGGCTCGTGGCCTGATTGGCAAAGAGCAGGATGATGTTGTTGTCATCAAAACCCCGGGTGGTGATGTAGAATACGAAATCCTGAAAGTGGAATATCTTTAATTTCGCCCGAGTTGGTTAAAAGTTCAGCAGGGTTTTGTAAAGAAAGGAAAAAGGCCGCAAGCGGCCTTTTATCTGAGCCCGGCGCATGGCACCGTCTCAGCAAACAGATTGCGGATTAGCGCGGCAAAGTGATCTTGCGCTCTTTCGACGGGCGGTAAAGAATAAGCGTACTGCCGATCACTTGCACATTGCAGGCACCCGTTTCACGCACAATAGCGTCGGCGATCAGGGTTTTGGTTTCGCGATCTTCGGCAGCAATTTTTACTTTGATCAGCTCGTGATGCTCCAGAGCCAGCTCAATTTCAGCCAACACCCCTTCGGTGAGACCGTTATTACCCAGCATGACCACCGGTTTTAACGGATGTGCCAGGCCTTTCAGGTGTTGTTTTTGTTTATTATTCAGATTCATTGTCTTTTTTGCTTAAGTTGGGATTGAAAACGGTACATTCTACCGCCATCTCATGTGTATCACCAAATCGGTCTGCACCGAATTGAGTTTACGTGAGAAGCGAACCTGGCATGAGACTCTTTTTAGGATAGTTGGAATACTCGATGGCAAATAAAAAGCGTTCGGCCAGTTCCAGTCGCTGGCTCCAAGAACACTTTAGCGATAAATATGTGCTTCAGGCGCAGAAAAAAGGGCTGCGCTCGCGCGCCTGGTTTAAACTTGATGAAATACAGCAAAGTGACAAACTGTTCAAGCCGGGTATGACGGTCGTTGATTTGGGGGCTGCACCGGGCGGTTGGTCGCAATATGTGGTAACCCAGATTGGTGGTAACGGGCGTATCATTGCCTGTGATATTTTGCCAATGGATCCTATCGTTGGCGTCGATTTCCTTCAGGGCGATTTTCGTGATGAACTGGTCCTCAAAGCACTGTTGGAACGTGTAGGTGATAGTAAGGTTCAGGTAGTCATGTCTGACATGGCCCCGAATATGAGCGGCACCCCGGCGGTCGATATCCCAAAATCGATGTATCTGGTGGAATTAGCACTGGAAATGTGTCGTGATGTTCTCGCACCAGGCGGTAGTTTCCTGGTGAAGGTGTTCCAGGGAGATGGTTTTGACGAGTACCTACGGGAAATTCGCTCCCTGTTTACGAAGGTTAAGATTCGTAAGCCAGACGCTTCTCGCGCACGTTCGCGTGAAGTGTACATTGTAGCGACAGGGCGGAAACTGTAGTACCCTAACGCTGTTTGTTAACACAGTTGTAATATGAGGTTAATCCCTTGAGTGACATGGCGAAAAACCTAATTCTCTGGCTAGTCATCGCGGTCGTTTTGATGTCGGTATTCCAGAGCTTTGGGCCCAGCGAGTCTAATGGCCGTAGGGTAGATTACTCTACCTTCATGACCGAACTGACCCAAGATCAGATCCGTGAAGCGCGCATTAATGGGCGTGAAATCAACGTTGTCCGTAAAGACAGCAACAAGTACACCACTTACATTCCGGTCAACGATCCGAAGTTGCTGGATACGTTGTTAACCAAAAACGTGAAAGTTGTTGGTGAGCCACCGGAAGAGCCAAGTTTGCTGGCTTCCATCTTTATTTCCTGGTTCCCAATGCTGTTGTTGATTGGGGTCTGGATCTTCTTCATGCGGCAAATGCAGGGCGGCGGCGGCAAGGGCGCGATGTCCTTCGGCAAGAGCAAGGCCCGCATGCTGACGGAAGACCAGATTAAAACCACTTTTGCCGACGTTGCAGGCTGTGACGAAGCAAAAGAAGAAGTGAGTGAACTGGTAGACTACCTGCGCGAACCGAGCCGTTTCCAGAAGCTGGGCGGTAAGATCCCGAAAGGCGTGCTGATGGTTGGCCCTCCGGGTACCGGTAAAACCCTGCTGGCGAAAGCGATTGCCGGCGAGGCGAAAGTCCCGTTCTTCACCATTTCCGGTTCTGACTTCGTCGAAATGTTCGTCGGTGTGGGTGCATCCCGCGTCCGTGACATGTTCGAACAGGCCAAGAAAGCGGCACCGTGCATCATCTTTATCGATGAAATCGACGCCGTAGGTCGCCAACGTGGTGCAGGTCTGGGCGGTGGTCACGATGAACGTGAGCAAACGCTGAACCAGATGCTGGTTGAGATGGACGGCTTTGAAGGCAACGAAGGCATTATCGTCATCGCGGCAACCAACCGTCCTGACGTACTGGACCCTGCGTTACTGCGTCCAGGCCGTTTCGACCGCCAAGTGGTGGTTGGGCTGCCAGACGTACGTGGCCGTGAGCAAATCCTGAAGGTGCACTCACGTCGTGTGCCGTTGGCGCCAGATGTTGATGCTTCTGTGCTTGCACGTGGTACTCCGGGCTTCTCCGGTGCGGACTTGGCCAACCTGGTCAACGAAGCGGCCCTGTTCGCAGCACGTGGCAACAAGCGCGTGGTGTCGATGGTGGAATTCGAAAAAGCCAAAGACAAGATCATGATGGGTGCGGAACGTCGCTCCATGGTGATGACGGAAGCACAGAAAGAATCGACCGCCTATCACGAAGCGGGCCACGCCATCATTGGCCGCCTGGTTCCTGAGCATGACCCGGTGCATAAAGTCACGATTATTCCTCGTGGCCGTGCGCTCGGCGTGACCTTCTTCCTGCCGGAAGGGGATGCGATCAGCGCCAGCCGTCAGAAGCTGGAAAGCCAAATTTCCACCCTGTACGGTGGCCGTCTGGCAGAAGAAATTATTTACGGGCCGGAAAAAGTCTCTACCGGTGCATCGAACGACATTAAAGTCGCTACCTCGATCGCCCGCAACATGGTGACCCAATGGGGCTTCTCTGAGAAGCTGGGGCCATTGCTGTATGCGGAAGAAGAGGGCGAGGTGTTCCTGGGCCGCTCCGTTGCCAAGGCGAAACACATGTCGGACGAAACCGCACGTATCATCGACCAGGAAGTCAAATCCCTGATTGAGCGCAACTACATTCGCGCACGTGCGTTGCTGATGGAAAACATGGACATCCTGCATTCGATGAAAGATGCACTGATGAAATATGAAACCATCGATGCACCGCAGATCGACGACCTGATGAACCGTAAAGATGTGCGTCCACCAGCAGGTTGGGACGACGTGGCGAAAAGCAACAACTCCGACAACGGTGGCACACCAAAAGCGCCAACGCCGGTAGATGAGCCGCGTACGCCAAACCCAGGCAACACCATGTCTGAACAGCTCGACAAGTAACATCGGCTGTAGCGTAAAATAAAACCCCGGCCAGCCGGGGTTTTTTATTGCTGGCTGAAAATTGCGACCTCTCCTGGGTGAGAGGGGCGGGATCCACTCCAGGCAACAGAGTAGTATTGACTCCAAGGTAGATTAATCATGCAGTTAACCGTGCGCGACCAAATCCTCGATCTTAACCACCCTCGGGTGATGGGGATCCTCAACGTTACCCCAGACTCCTTCTCTGACGGCGGGCGACATAATTCGCTGAATGATGCTCTGCTGCATGCGCATGCGCTGATTTCGGCGGGTGCAACGATGATCGATGTAGGGGGCGAGTCCACGCGCCCGGGTGCTGCCGAAGTCAGTGAAGAAGAAGAGATTGAGCGCGTCGTGCCGGTAGTTGAAGCCTTGGCGCAGCGGTTTGAGATTTTTATCTCGGTGGATACCTCAAAAGCCGGCGTGATCCGCGAATCCGCCAAAGCTGGCGCGCATCTGATCAACGACGTTCGCTCATTGCAGGAGCCTGGTGCGCTGCAGGCAGCCGCCGAAAGCGGTCTGCCAGTGTGCCTGATGCACATGCAAGGCGAGCCGCGTACCATGCAACAGGCACCACATTACGATGACCTGATGGCGGACGTTAATGCGTTTTTCCAGCAGCATATCGACCGCTGTATTGCAGGCGGCATAGCAAAACAGAAATTGTTACTCGACCCAGGCTTCGGTTTCGGTAAGAATTTAGCGCATAATTATCAGCTTCTGGCCCGATTGGCGGAATTTCATCACTTTGGCTTGCCACTTTTGGTGGGGATGTCGCGTAAATCGATGATTGGGCAGCTATTGAATGTCCCACCCGAACAGCGGGTTATCGGCAGCGTGGCCTGTGCGGTGATTGCCGCGATGCAGGGGGCGCAGATAGTCAGAGTGCATGATGTCAAAGAAACCGTCGAGGCGATGCGTGTCGTCGAGGCAACACTTTCAGCTAAGGGATAGTAGAGACATGAGCGAACGCAAATACTTTGGTACCGACGGCATTCGTGGCAAGGTGGGTGACAGCCCGATAACCCCTGAGTTCGTCCTCAAGCTGGGTTGGGCGGCCGGTAAGGTATTGGCGCGCCATGGTTCCCGCAAAATCATCATCGGTAAAGATACCCGTATCTCTGGCTATATGCTGGAGTCGGCGTTGGAAGCCGGGCTGGCGGCGGCGGGACTGTCCGCTTCGTTTACCGGCCCGATGCCAACCCCAGCGGTGGCTTATCTGACCCGAACGTTCCGTGCGGAAGCCGGGATCGTGATTTCTGCCTCACATAACCCATTTTACGATAACGGCATCAAGTTCTTCTCCATCGACGGCGCCAAACTGCCAGACGATGTGGAAGAAGCGATTGAAGCGGAAATGGAAAAACCGCTGACCTGCGTCGAATCTGCCGAGTTGGGTAAAGCCAGCCGCATTGTCGATGCCGCAGGGCGCTATATCGAATTCTGTAAAGGCACCTTCCCAAGCGAACTGAGCCTGAACGGGCTGAAAATTGTGGTGGACTGCGCTAACGGTGCTACTTATCACATTGCCCCAAGCGTTTTGCGTGAGCTGGGTGCCACGGTGATCGCTATCGGCTGTGAGCCGGATGGCATGAACATCAACGAAGAGTGTGGCGCTACCGATGTGCGTCAACTGCAGGCGCGCGTGCTGGAAGAACAGGCACATGTTGGCCTGGCCTTTGATGGCGATGGCGACCGCGTGATGATGGTGGATCACCTGGGTAACAAGGTCGACGGCGATCAGATCCTCTACATCATCGCTCGTGAAGGCCTGCGCCAGGGGCAACTGCGCGGCGGTGCCGTGGGGACCCTGATGAGCAACATGGGCCTGGAGCTGGCACTGAAGCAGCTCGGTATCCCGTTTGCCCGTGCCAAGGTGGGGGACCGCTACGTACTGGAAAAACTGCAAGAGCTGGGCTGGCGCATTGGGGCGGAAAACTCCGGCCACGTGATCCTGCTGGACAAAACCACCACCGGGGACGGTATCGTCGCTGGCCTGCAAGTGTTGACGGCAATCGTGCGGAATAACATGAGCCTGCACGACCTGTGCAGCGGTATGAAATTACTGCCACAGATCCTGGTCAACGTGCGCTTTGTCGGTGAGCATAACCCACTGGAGTCAGAGGCGGTGTTGAAGGTCGCTGAGCAGGTCGAAGCCGAATTGGCGGGTCGTGGCCGCGTATTGCTGCGTAAATCGGGCACTGAACCGCTGATCCGCGTGATGGTGGAAGGCGAAGATGAACAGCAGGTTATCGCGTTGGCGCACCGTATCGCCGATGCGGTCAAGCTGGCAGGTTAACACGCTGTTTTTACGCAGGTACGCTGTCAGTGCCTGCGTAATTTCCCGATTAGCCCTGCTTTTGCTGTTTTTTTCCGCAAACGCATCGGCGGTTGCAAATTGCCCTTGCGCGCTTTGATGGCTTTGGTTAGTATTCACACCCGCTTCAGTGGGCTGTTTTAGTGACACGCCACGCCTTCTTTAGTTTGGAAGCATCTGGGGTGAGAAGCATTTGGCACGCGGTGAACCCGCAAGGATACAGGTACCACTATGTACGAAGCTCTTCTGGTAATTTTCTTGCTGATATCGATCGGGCTAGTCGCTCTGATCATGCTACAGCAAGGTAAAGGCGCTGATATGGGAGCCTCATTCGGAGCAGGTGCTTCTGGCACATTCTTCGGATCGACCGGTTCAGGCAACTTTATGACCCGCATGACGGCTGTTCTGGCGACGCTGTTCTTCGTCATCAGTCTGATCCTGGGCAACCTGAGCACCAATCAGGGCAAGAAAGGCAGCGAGTGGGAAAACCTGGGTCAGCCAGCGCAAACTGAGCAGACTAGCACTCCGGCAGCACCAGCTAAACCGGTCAGTGATATCCCGCAGTAAGCCGCTGAAAAGTTTTAAAACGGTTGTTTTCGACCTCAATAGAAACAGCCGTTAGCAGTAAAAATCAGTACCGAGGTGGTGGAATTGGTAGACACGCTACCTTGAGGTGGTAGTGCCCTAACGGGCTTGTGGGTTCGAGTCCCATCCTCGGTACCAAATCCCAGAGATAACTTGCGTTTTTGCAATTATCGGCGTAATATTTGCCACGTTTTCGGACGCGGGGTGGAGCAGCCTGGTAGCTCGTCGGGCTCATAACCCGAAGGTCGTCGGTTCAAATCCGGCCCCCGCAACCACTTTCCTTTAAGTGTTTATTTTCAAATACACTTTTCGATTGAATTCCGCTTTTCTCGATCAACATTTGAAAATGACACTTGCTAGAAAGTTGCACCGAAGCCGCTTTGCGGCAAACAGGGTCCAGTTGCATAAAGCCCCGAATTTTCGGGGTTTTTTGTTATTTGGCAACAGAATCACTGGGCTATTAGGCCCTTTTTTTATGTCTTGGGGGTGGGCTTGTCCACATTAGAGCAAAAATTAACAGAGATGCTTTCCGCACCGGTAGAGGCGTTGGGCTTTGAGCTCGTAGGCATCGAATTTATTCGGGCGCGCCAATCGACACTACGCATCTATATTGATAGTGACAACGGAATCAATGTTGATGATTGCGCTGATGTCAGCCACCAGGTCAGCGCTGTACTGGACGTCGAAGATCCGATCACGGTCGCTTACAACCTGGAAGTCTCCTCTCCTGGCCTTGAGCGCCCTATGTTTACCGCGGAACACTATCAACGTTTTCTCGGTGACGAAGTCAGCGTTGTTCTGCGTATGGCGATACAAAACCGCCGCAAATGGCAGGGCATCATCAAGTCTGTAGAAGGCGAGATGATCACGGTTACTGTGGATGGGAAAGATGAAGTGTTCGCGCTGAGCAATATTCAGAAAGCGAACCTGGTACCCCACTTTTAAAGTTTGGATGAGGCAACTAGGATGAACAAAGAGATTCTGGCTGTTGTTGAAGCAGTTTCCAATGAAAAATCCCTACCACGTGAGAAGATTTTCGAAGCCCTGGAAACCGCTTTAGCCACCGCCACCAAGAAAAAATATGAGCAGGAAATCGAGGTCCGTGTCAGCATTGACCGTAAGACAGGCGATTTCGACACCTTCCGCCGTTGGGTTGCCGTTGATGAAGTGACCCAGCCAACGCGTGAGATCACGCTGGAAGCTGCACAGTATGAAGATCCGTCTATGGAATTGGGCGGTTATATCGAAGATCAGATTGAATCTGTGACCTTCGACCGTATCACTACTCAGACCGCGAAGCAGGTCATCGTACAGAAAGTGCGTGAAGCCGAGCGCGCGATGGTGGTTGACGCCTTCCGCCAACACGAAGGTGAGATCGTCACCGGCGTGGTGAAAAAAGTTAACCGTGACAGCATTGCGCTGGATCTGGGTAGCAACGCCGAAGCGGTCATTGGCCGTGAAGATATGCTGCCACGCGAAAACTTCCGCCCGGGTGACCGTATCCGCGGTGTACTGTACGCAGTTCGTCCGGAAGCGCGCGGTGCGCAACTGTTCGTCAGCCGTTCCAGCCCGGATATGCTCAAAGAGCTGTTCCGCATCGAAGTGCCGGAAATTGGCGAAGAAGTGATTGAGATTAAAGCGGCAGCCCGCGATCCTGGCTCCCGTGCAAAAATTGCCGTGAAAACCAACGACAAGCGTATCGACCCGGTCGGTGCCTGTGTCGGTATGCGCGGTGCCCGCGTCCAGGCCGTTTCGAGCGAGCTTGGCGGGGAACGTATTGATATCATCCTATGGGATGATAACCCTGCACAGTTCGTCATTAACGCCATGGCCCCGGCAGATGTTGCCTCGATCGTGGTGGATGAAGATCGGTGCACGATGGACATCGCCGTTGAAGCCAGCAACCTGGCACAGGCGATCGGCCGTAATGGCCAAAACGTGCGTTTAGCTTCCCAACTGTTGAAACAGCATCGTGATGATGATCGCTGGGAACTGAACGTGATGACGGCGGACGATCTGCAGGCCAAGCATCAGGCCGAGGCTCATGCCGCCATTGATACCTTCACCAAGTATCTTGATATCGACGAAGATTTCGCCACCGTTCTGGTCGAAGAAGGCTTCTCTACTCTGGAAGAACTGGCTTACGTGCCAATCAAAGAGCTGCTGGAAATCGACGGTCTGGATGAAGATATGGTTGAAGCGTTGCGCGATCGCGCCAAAGCTGCATTGACCACGCTGGCCCTGGCACAGGAAGAAAGCCTGGGCGACCAAAAACCTGCTGATGATTTGCTCAACCTTCCGGGTCTTGAGCGCAGCATGGCCTTTAAACTGGCCGCGCGTGGGGTTTGTACGCTGGAAGATCTTGCCGAGCAGGGTGTTGACGATCTGGCTGATATTGAAGGGCTTAGCGATGAGCAAGCCGGCGAGCTGATTATGGCCGCACGTAATATCTGTTGGTTTGGCGACAACGCGTAATAACTGTAGCAGGAAGGAACAGCATGACGACAGATGTAACCGTAAAATCGCTGGCAGCAGAGATACAGACACCGGTTGATCGCCTGGTACAGCAGTTTGCTGATGCAGGGATCAACAAGTCTGAGACCGACTCTGTGACACAGCACGAGAAAGAAACCTTATTGGCGCACCTGAACCGTGAACACGGTAGTGCGCCAAGCAAACTCACGTTGCAGCGCAAAACGCGCAGCACCTTGAATATTCCGAGCACCGGCGGTAAGAGTAAATCGGTGCAAATTGAGGTCCGCAAGAAACGCACTTATGTAAATCGCGATCCGCAGGAAGCCCAACAGGCTGAAGCGGCTGAGCAGGCACAGCGTGAAGCGGAAGAGCAGGCAAGGCGCGAAGCGGAAGAGCTAGCGAAACGCGAAGCAGAAGCTAAGCGCGCAGCCGAAGAGCAAGCCAAACGTGAGGCCGCGGAGATTGCTAAGCGTAATTCAGCGGAAAAAGAAAAAGTGACCAATCAACATACCGACGAAATGACCAAGCCAGCTCAGGCAGAAAAAGCACGCCGTGAAGCCGAAGCCGCCGAACTGAAACGTAAAGCGGAAGAAGAAGTACGCCGCAAGGTGGAAGAAGACGCCAAACGCGTAGCGGAAGAAGCGCGCCGTATGGCCGAAGAAAACGGTGAGAAGTGGGCCGAAGCCGAAGCAGCAAGCGCTGCGGTTGAAACAGCCGACTACCACGTAACCACCTCCGAGCACGCTCGTGCTGCCGAAGACGAAAACGACGCTAAAGTTGAAGGTGAGCGCCGTAGCCGTACTCGCGGTGGCAAAGCGACCAAACAGAAGAAAGGCAACAAGCTCTCTGAGTCTAAAGCAGACCGCGAAGAAGCTCGCACCATGACCCGTGGCGGTAAAGGCAAGCGTAAGCCAAGCACCCTGCAGCAGGGCTTTAACAAGCCAGCTCAGGTAGTGAACCGTGACGTGGTGATCGGCGAGACCATCACCGTTGCCGAACTGGCTAACAAGATGGCGGTAAAAGGTTCTCAGGTCATCAAAGCGATGATGAAGCTGGGCGCCATGGCCACCATCAACCAGGTCATCGACCAGGAAACCGCACAGCTGGTTGCCGAAGAGATGGGCCACAAAGTTATCCTGCGTCGTGAGAACGAGCTGGAAGAAGCGCTGATGAGTGACCGTGACACCGGCGCTGGCGCCGAGTCTCGTGCGCCAGTCGTGACCATCATGGGCCACGTTGACCATGGTAAAACCTCTCTGCTCGACTACATCCGCTCCACCAAGGTGGCAGTTGGCGAAGCCGGTGGTATTACCCAGCACATCGGTGCTTACCACGTAGAAACCGAAAACGGCATGATCACCTTCCTGGATACCCCAGGCCACGCAGCGTTTACCTCAATGCGTGCTCGTGGTGCTCAGGCGACCGATATCGTGGTTCTGGTGGTAGCAGCAGACGACGGCGTGATGCCACAAACCATCGAAGCCATTCAGCATGCTCAGGCGGCTAAAGTGCCATTGGTGGTTGCGGTTAACAAAATTGACAAGCCAGAAGCCGATCCAGACCGCGTCAAGCAAGAGCTGTCTCAGTATGGCGTTATGCCAGAAGAGTGGGGCGGTGAAGCTCAGTTCGTTCACGTATCTGCGAAAGCCGGTACCGGTATCGACGAACTGTTGAACGCTATCCTGCTGCAGGCCGAAGTTCTCGAACTGAAAGCGGTTCGTAGCGGCATGGCGAGCGGTGTGGTAATCGAATCCTTCCTGGATAAAGGCCGTGGCCCAGTGGCTACCGTACTGGTACAGGAAGGGACGCTGAACAAGGGCGATATCGTCCTGTGTGGCTTCGAGTATGGCCGTGTTCGTGCGATGCGTGACGAATTGGGCCGTGAAGTGACCTCTGCCGGTCCTTCTATCCCAGTTGAGATCCTGGGCCTGTCCAGCGTTCCTGCTGCGGGTGACGAAGCGACCGTAGTGCGTGACGAGAAGAAAGCGCGTGAAGTTGCGCTGTACCGTCAAGGCAAGTTCCGCGAAGTTAAACTGGCTCGCCAGCAGAAATCTAAACTGGAGAACATGTTCGCGAACATGACCGAAGGTGAAGTTTCTGAACTGAACATCGTGCTGAAAACCGACGTACAGGGTACCTGTGAAGCGATTTCCGATTCACTGCAGAAACTCTCCACCGACGAAGTGAAGGTGAAGATTGTGGGTTCTGGCGTAGGTGGTATCACCGAAACCGACGCGACCCTGGCTGCGGCATCCAACGCCATCATCCTGGGCTTCAACGTGCGTGCGGATGCTTCTGCCCGCCGCGTGATCGAGTCAGAAAGCCTGGATCTGCGTTACTACTCCGTGATCTATAACCTGATCGACGAAGTGAAGCAGGCGATGAGCGGTATGTTGGCGCCTGAGTACAAACAGCAGATCATCGGTCTGGCTGAAGTACGTGATGTGTTCAAATCACCTAAGTTCGGCGCTGTTGCCGGCTGTATGGTGACCGAAGGCAACATCAAGCGTCACAACCCAATCCGCGTGCTGCGTGACAACGTGGTTATCTATGAAGGCGAGCTGGAATCCCTGCGCCGCTTCAAAGATGACGTTAACGAAGTCCGTAACGGTATGGAATGTGGTATCGGCGTTAAGAACTACAACGACGTGCGCGTTGGCGACATGATCGAAGTGTTCGAAATCATCGAGATCCAGCGTACTATCGCTTAAGCCTCGAAAAACGCTTAAATCTGTTTTTAGGGGGGCCTTGTGCCCCCCGATTTGTCTGGAGGGTTTCCAAATGGCAAAAGAATTCAGCCGCGGTCAACGCGTGGCACAAGAAATGCAAAAAGAGATTGCGATGATCTTGCAGCGTGAAGTCAAAGATCCGCGTGTCGGCATGGCTACCGTTTCAGGTGTTGAAGTGTCTCGCGATCTGGCTTACGCCAAAGTTTACGTCACCTTCCTGAACGTGCTGACCGAAAACCACGATCCGGATCTGGTGACCAACGGCATTAAAGCGTTGCAGGATGCCTCTGGCTATATCCGTACGCTGCTGGGCAAAGCGATGCGCCTGCGCGTAGTGCCGGAACTGACCTTCTCCTACGATAACTCACTGGTTGAAGGCATGCGTATGTCCAACCTGGTGACCAACGTAGTGAAGAGCGATGCCGAACGTCGCAATGCATCAGGCGATGAAGAGGAGGCTTAATGAGTCGCCCTCGCCGTCGCGGCCGTGACATTCACGGCGTACTGCTGCTGGACAAACCGCAGGGCTTGTCGTCTAACGATGCCCTGCAAAAAGTAAAGCGTATCTACAATGCCAACCGCGCGGGCCACACCGGCGCGCTCGATCCACTGGCAACCGGTATGCTGCCAATCTGTCTGGGTGAGGCCACCAAATTCTCCCAGTACCTGCTCGATTCCGATAAGCGTTACCGCGTGATTGCCCGTTTGGGCCAGCGCACGGACACCTCGGATGCCGATGGCCAGATCGTGCAGGAGCGGCCGGTAAACTTCACCCAAGCGCAGCTTGATACCGCGCTGGACACCTTCAGGGGTAACATCCAGCAGGTGCCTTCGATGTATTCCGCACTCAAATACCAAGGCAAAAAGCTGTACGAATATGCTCGCCAGGGTATCGAAGTCCCGCGTGAAGCACGTAGTATCACCGTGTATGAGTTGCAGTTTATCCGCTGGGAAGGGGATGAGCTTGAGCTGGAAATTCACTGCTCAAAAGGCACCTACATCCGTACCATCACGGATGACCTCGGTGAACTACTGGGCTGTGGAGCGCACGTGATTTATCTGCGCCGTCTGCAGGTGGCGAAGTACCCGATCGCCCGCATGATCACGTTGGAACAGCTGAATGCGCTAGTGGAGCAGGCACAGGAGCAGAGCATTGCGCCGAGCGAACTGCTCGATCCGTTGCTGATGCCGATGGACAGCCCGGCCGAAGACTTCCCTGAAGTGAACCTGTTGCCAGCGGTAGCGGGTTACGTCAAGCAAGGGCAGCCGGTGCAGGCCGCAGGGGCTCCGGCCTCGGGTCTGGTGCGCATTACCGAAGGCGAAGAACGTAAATTTATCGGCATTGGCGAGATTGCCGATGATGGCCGAGTCGCGCCGCGCCGCCTGGTTGTCGAATATTTCGACTGACCTGCCCGCCTTGCGATCGCCCTGCGCTAAGAGTAGAATGGCGCAGCTTATGCATTGGGTTGCTGAATTAGAGATCGGCGCCTGTATTTATTATCTATAATTTTGGAGTATGACAATGTCTCTAAGTGTTGAAGCTAAAGCTAAAATCGTAGCTGACTTCGGTCGTGGTACTAACGACAGCGGTTCTACCGAAGTTCAGGTTGCCCTGTTGACTGCGCAGATCAACCATCTGCAAGGCCACTTCTCAGAGCACAAAAAAGATCACCACAGCCGTCGTGGTCTGCTGCGTATGGTTTCTCAGCGTCGTAAGCTGCTGGACTACCTGAAGCGTAAAGATGTAGCACGTTACACCAGCCTGATCGAGCGTCTGGGTCTGCGTCGCTAATCGAGCAAGTTTCAGTAGAAAGGGGCCAAATGTGGCCCCTTTCTTCTAGGAAGCATAAGCAAATCAGGTTAATGTATTACTGAGGATCTTCCGTTACAGAGGTTCGCGCGGCTAATGAGAGGCTTTATCTCATGAGAGATAAGGATTGTCATTAGTCGCGAGGATGTAGTGAGAAGGTCAGTGAACCACAGGCGTGTCGAGTCGAAGAACGATTGCGCGCCACCAATTAAGGATTAAATTTTGCTGACTCCGATTATTCGCAAATTCCAGTATGGCCAACACACCGTGACGCTTGAGACCGGTATGATGGCACGTCAAGCCACTGCTGCCGTGATGGTGAGCATGGATGACACCGCAGTATTCGTCACCGTAGTAGGCCAGAAGAAAGCCAAACCAGGCCAGAGCTTCTTCCCTCTGACCGTGAACTATCAGGAGCGTACCTACGCTGCTGGCCGTATCCCGGGTAGCTTCTTCCGTCGTGAAGGCCGTCCGAGCGAAGGCGAAACCCTGACTTCCCGTCTGATTGACCGCCCGATCCGCCCACTGTTCCCAGATAGCTTCCTGAACGAAGTGCAAGTGATCGCCACCGTGGTTTCCGTGAACCCACAGGTAAACCCAGACATCGTAGCGATGATCGGTGCCTCTGCTGCCCTGAGCCTGTCCGGTATTCCGTTCAATGGCCCAATCGGTTCTGCACGCGTGGGTTATATCAACAATCAGTACGTACTGAACCCAACCACTGACGAGCTGAAAGAAAGCAGCCTGGACTTGGTGGTTGCCGGTACCGCAGGCGCGGTGCTGATGGTGGAATCCGAAGCAGACGTGCTGAGCGAAGATCAGATGCTGGGCGCGGTAGTATTTGGCCACGACCAACAGCAAATCGTTATCGAAAACATTAACGCTCTGGTTGCCGAAGCTGGCAAGCCGAAGTGGGATTGGCAGGCACCAGCAGTTAACGAAGCGCTGCATGCGCGCGTAGCTGAGCTGGCCGAAAGCCGTCTGGGCGATGCTTACCACATCACCGAAAAACAAGAGCGTTACGCTCAGGTTGATGCGATCAAAGACAGCGTAGTGGAAACTCTGCTGGCGCAAGACGAGACTCTGGACGCGTCTGAAATTCAGGACATCCTGGGCACCGTTGAGAAAAACGTCGTACGTAGCCGTGTGCTGCGTGGCGAGCCGCGTATCGATGGCCGCGAGAAAGACATGATCCGTGGTCTGGACGTGCGCACTGGCGTTCTGCCACGTACCCACGGTTCCGCACTGTTCACCCGTGGTGAAACTCAGGCGCTGGTTACCGCCACTCTGGGTACCGCGCGTGACGCACAGAACATCGATGAGCTGATGGGCGAGAAAACCGACAGCTTCCTGTTCCACTACAACTTCCCTCCGTACTCTGTTGGTGAAACCGGCATGGTAGGTTCACCGAAGCGTCGTGAAATCGGCCATGGTCGTCTGGCAAAACGTGGCGTTTTAGCTATGATGCCTAAACCAGAAGATTTCCCGTACACCGTGCGTGTGGTGTCTGAAATCACCGAATCCAACGGTTCTTCTTCAATGGCTTCCGTCTGTGGTGCATCTCTGGCACTGATGGATGCGGGTGTGCCAATCAAGGCAGCCGTTGCAGGTATCGCAATGGGCCTGGTGAAAGAAGACGAAAACTTTGTCGTACTGTCTGACATTCTGGGTGACGAAGATCACCTGGGCGACATGGACTTCAAAGTGGCCGGTAGCCGCGATGGTATCACCGCGCTGCAGATGGACATTAAAATTGAAGGTATCACCCGCGAAATCATGCAGGTGGCTCTGAACCAGGCCAAGGGTGCGCGTCTGCACATTCTGGGCGTGATGGAACAGGCTATCAGCACGCCACGTGGCGATATCTCCGAGTTCGCACCGCGTATTCACACCATCAAGATCAATCCAGACAAGATCAAAGATGTGATCGGTAAAGGTGGTTCAGTCATCCGTGCGTTGACCGAAGAAACTGGCACCACCATCGAAATTGAAGATGACGGTACAGTGAAGATTGCTGCGACCGACGGCGACAAAGCGAAGTTCGCTATCCGCCGCATCGAAGAGATCACCGCTGAGATCGAAGTTGGCCGTGTGTATCAGGGTAAAGTGACCCGTATCGTTGATTTTGGTGCCTTCGTGGCCATCGGCGGCGGTAAAGAAGGCCTGGTGCACATCTCTCAAATCGCCGACAAGCGCGTTGAGAAAGTGACCGACTATCTGCAGATGGGTCAGGAAGTACCGGTTAAGGTACTGGAAGTTGATCGCCAGGGCCGTGTGCGTCTGAGCATCAAAGAAGCTACAGCGCCAGAATCCGCTGCGGCTCCAGCACCAGAAGCAGAATAACTGTATCAACAGTTTTACAGCTCCCTGCCGTAGGGCAGGGGCTGTTCTTATCACGTGGGTAGGATACTCGCGTATTAGCAAGCGGAGGACAGGACGTTCATCCAATGTTTGTCTTCGGGAGTGGGAAATGAAGCCTTTCTTGCGCTGGTGTTACGTTGCGACAGCACTATTGCTGGCAGGATGCAGCAACCATGATTGGCGTAAAGACGAAGTTCTGGCTATTCCGTTGCAGCCCACGCTGCAGCAGGAAGTGATCCTGGCGCGCATGGAACAAATACTTGCCAGCCGGGCATTAACGGACGATGAGCGAGCACAGCTTTTATATGAGCGCGGTGTGCTGTATGATAGTCTGGGTTTACGTGCTCTAGCGCGCAATGACTTTTCACAAGCGCTAGCGATACGTCCTGATATGCCAGAAGTTTTCAACTACCTGGGCATTTACTTAACGCAGGCAGGCAATTTTGATGCTGCCTATGAAGCGTTTGATTCTGTACTAGAGCTTGATCCAACTTACAATTACGCGCGTTTAAACCGGGGCATCGCACTGTATTATGGCGGCCGCTTCCCGTTGGCGCAGGATGATCTGCAGGCGTTTTATCAAGACGACCCAAACGATCCCTTCCGTTCGCTGTGGCTTTATCTGGTGGAGAGAGAAATCGATCCCAAGATGGCTACCGTATCGCTCCAGCAGCGCTATGACAAATCGGACAGAGGGCAATGGGGATGGAATATTGTCGAATTCTACCTGGGCAAAATCAGCGAAAAAACGCTGATGGAACGCCTCAAGGCAGATGCAACGGATAACACTTCGCTCGCTGAGCATCTCAGTGAAACTGACTTCTATTTAGGTAAGCACTACCTAAGTCTGGGGGACAAGGACACCGCTTCGGCGCTGTTCAAACTGACGGTGGCTAACAATGTTCATAACTTTGTTGAGCACCGCTATGCATTGTTGGAATTGGCGCTGTTGGGCCAAGAACAAGACGACCTATCGGAATCGGACCAGCAATAGCTGACGGACACTTATCAGCCTGATTTACATTGGTTTTTTGACCAAAGTAATCGCCTTAACGGGCGAGGGCTTTTTTGTCTGTTTTATAATCTAATTTGAGCCGGTTCACACTTTTCAATGAAAATGACTGAAAATTTTCTCGACGAGTTATGTAGACTGGCTGCCATTATTAATGAGGCACGTGTACATGACTACTGAGCTTGAAACCTCTTTTGCTGACCTGGGGCTGTCTGCTCCGATCATTGCTGCCCTGACCGATCTGGGCTACGAAAAACCATCACCGATCCAGGCTGAGTGTATTCCTCACCTGTTGAACGGTCGCGACGTGCTGGGCATGGCGCAGACCGGTAGTGGTAAAACTGCGGCGTTCTCGCTGCCCCTGCTGCACAACCTCGATGCAGCCCTGAAAGCACCACAAATCCTGGTACTGGCTCCAACCCGCGAACTGGCGGTTCAGGTTGCTGAAGCCATGACCGATTTCTCCAAGCACATGCATGGCGTTAACGTGGTGGCCCTGTACGGTGGCCAACGTTATGACGTGCAGCTGCGCGCTCTGCGTCAGGGCCCGCAAATCGTAGTAGGGACCCCGGGCCGTCTGCTGGACCACCTGAAACGTGGCACCCTGAACCTGTCTGGCCTGAAAGGCCTGGTTCTGGACGAAGCCGACGAAATGCTGCGCATGGGCTTTATCGAAGACGTAGAAACCATCATGGCGGAGATCCCGGCTGAACATCAGACCGCGCTGTTCTCTGCGACCATGCCGGAAGCGATCCGTCGTATTACCCGTCGCTTCATGAAAGATCCACAGGAAGTGCGCATTCAGTCCAGCATCACCACTCGCCCGGACATTAGCCAGAGCTACTGGACCGTGCAGGGCATGCGTAAAAACGAAGCGCTGGTGCGTTTCCTGGAAGCTGAAGATTTTGACGCGGCGATCATCTTCGTACGTACCAAAAATGCGACCCTGGAAGTGGCCGAAGCGCTGGAGCGCAGCGGTTACAACAGCGCCGCACTGAACGGTGATATGAACCAGGCGCTGCGTGAGCAAACCCTGGAACGTCTGAAAAGTGGCCGTCTGGATATTCTGATCGCCACCGACGTTGCCGCTCGTGGTCTGGACGTTGAGCGTATCAGCCTGGTAGTAAACTATGACATCCCTATGGATTCAGAGTCTTACGTTCACCGTATCGGCCGTACCGGTCGTGCTGGTCGTGCTGGCCGCGCGCTGCTGTTCGTAGAAAACCGCGAACGCCGCCTGCTGCGCAACATCGAACGCACCATGAAGCTGACCATCCCTGAAGTTGAGCTGCCAAACGCAGATCTGCTGGGTGAGCGCCGCTTGGCCAAGTTTGCCGCTAAAGTTCAGCAGCAGCTGGAAAGCAGCGATCTGGATATGTACCGTGCGCTGCTGGCTAAGCTGCAGCCGGGTGAAGATCTGGATATGGAAACGCTGGCCGCTGCACTGCTGAAGATGGCGCAGGGCGAACGTCCTCTGATCCTGCCACCAGATCCAGTGTTCAAACCGCGTCAACGTCGTGAGTTCAACGACCGTGATGATCGCGGTGGCGAGCGTAGCAACGACCGTCGTCGTGATGCACGTCCAGACAGCCGTGATGGTGGCGCTGAGCGTCCACGTCGCGAACGTCGTGACGTTGGTGAAATGCAGCTGTACCGCATTGAAGTTGGCCGTGATGACGGCGTGGAAGTTCGTCATATCGTTGGCGCGATCGCTAACGAAGGTGACATCAGCAGCCGTTACATCGGTAACATCAAGCTGTTTGCTTCCCACTCCACCATCGAGCTGCCAAAAGGCATGCCGGGCGAGATCCTGAATCACTTCACTCGCACTCGCATTCTGAACAAGCCAATGAACATGCAATTGCTGGGCGATGCGCAGCCGCATGAACGTCGTGAGCGTCCTGCCGGTGGTAACGGTGGTGAGCGCCGTGGCGGTGCCCGTCCATTCAACGGCGAGCGTCGCGAAGGTGCACCAGCACCACGCCGTTCTTTCGGTGAGCGTCGTGAAGGCGGTAATGCTGCCGGTGGCGAACGCCGTGGCGGTAACTTCAACCGTGACAAGCCAGCACCACGCCGTGACGATGCAGCAGCTCCTGCCGCACCACGTCGCCGTTTCGGTGATGCATAATTGCTGACAACCCCTTACGGGTTAACAGCGTAGGGGCGCCGCATGCTGCGCCCTGACATTGATACGTTGTCAGTATGATCAAACCAGTCTTCGGACTGGTTTTTTTTTGCCTGGCATCTCAGTTAATACCGCTAAAGGGCGTATCATTCGCAAGGTTTATCTTACGGATGCACAGGAGCTGCCGTGAACTGGCAACAATTCAAATCTCAATACCTGGTACGCTTTTGGGCGCCCCTACCGGCGGTGATTGCCGCCGGGATCCTCTCGACCTACTATTTCGGCATGACCGGCACCTTCTGGGCGGTTACCGGCGAATTTACCCGCTGGGGCGGCCATATCTTGCAGTGGTTGGGTTTCCACCCCGAGCAGTGGGGCTACTTTAAGGTGATCGGCCTACAGGGCACACCACTCGACCGTATCGATGGGCGCATGATTATCGGCATGTTTGCGGGGTGCATCGCCGCCGCGCTGTGGGCCAACAACATCAAATTACGTATGCCGCAGCACCGTATCCGCATTGCACAGGCGTTGCTGGGCGGCATTATTGCCGGTTTTGGCGCACGTTTGGCGATGGGGTGTAACCTGGCGGCCTTCTTTACCGGTATTCCCCAGTTCTCTTTGCATGCCTGGTTTTTTGCCCTGGCAACGGCGGCCGGTTCTTACTTCGGTGCCAAATTTACCTTGCTGCCGATGTTCCGTATTCCGGTCAAACTGCAAAGAGTGAAAGCGGCCTCACCGTTGACGCAAAAACCCGAGCAGGCACGCCGTCGTTTCCGTTTGGGTATGGTGGTTTTCTGCCTCACGGTGGCCTGGTCATTATGGACGCTGTTTGATGCGCCGAAACTCGGCATCGCCATGCTGTTTGGTATCGGTTTTGGTCTGCTGATTGAACGGGCACAGATCTGCTTTACCTCGGCATTCCGCGATCTGTGGATCACTGGTCGTACGCATATGGCCAAGGCCATTATTATCGGCATGGCGGTCAGCGCCATCGGTATCTTCAGCTATGTGCAACTGGGCGTCTCGCCGAAGATCATGTGGGCCGGGCCCAACGCGGTACTAGGCGGCCTGCTGTTTGGCTTTGGTATTGTGCTGGCGGGCGGCTGCGAAACCGGCTGGATGTATCGTGCGGTGGAAGGCCAGGTCCATTACTGGTGGGTGGGATTGGGCAACATTATTGGCGCCACGCTGCTAGCCTACTATTGGGACGATCTGGCGCCAGCCCTGGCGACCAACTACGACAAGATTAACCTGCTGGATACCTTCGGGCCGATCGGCGGTCTGCTGGTGACCTATTTGCTGCTGGCCATCGCCTTTGCCGCGATGCTGTGGTGGGAGAAACGCTTTTTCCGCGCCAAGCCAGATGCGCAGGTGGTGAACTTAAGGAGTGAAGTATGAAACAGACAGAGATCGTGCCGGATTACCGGTTGGATATGGTGGGAGAGCCTTGTCCTTATCCGGCGGTGGCCACGTTAGAGGCTATGCCGCAGTTGAAGCCGGGCGAAATACTGGAAGTGATCAGCGATTGCCCGCAGTCGATCAATAATATCCCGCTCGATGCCCGTAACCATGGCTACAAGGTACTGGATATTCAGCAGGATGGGCCAACCATTCGCTACCTGATCCAACGTTGAGCCCCCTCACCCCAACCCTCTCCCACAGGGCTGAGGAATCCCCACAAAAAAATGAAAGGCACGATGAA